>Ga0209777_10004095_pt1 | contig 17481 bp, 17 predicted proteins | sample FrelakmetHBP12HB_FD_187147 | JGI IMG/M metagenome (GOLD analysis project Ga0209777, IMG submission 187147) | Freshwater lake sediment microbial communities from the University of Notre Dame, USA, for methane emissions studies -HBP12 HB (SPAdes)... | ecosystem: Environmental > Aquatic >...
CTATTAAAGGGCTTGTACCCCTCCGGTGCAAGCCCGTTTTTTATTTTGATAAAAAATATATTTTAAAATAACTGTATATTTTGATTATACGATGTTAATATAATTAAGTAAAGGAAGGGAAGTGGTAAAAATGGCAGAGGTGAATGAAAACAAAAAGTTCAGTAATGAAAGGGCAAAAGCTGTTTTTTACCTAAAAACCGATATACAGGCAATGTATAGTGCATTTAAGAGAGTGTATGAAAATAGAATTAAGCAATTTGAAGACATCTGGAGTGATAACATTTGCTATTATGTGATTATGAAAGATTCGTTTTATGAAGAACTTGAAAAAAATCTGATGAAGATTCCGATTTCAGAAGATGTTTCTTTGGTAGCTCATATCGTTTTAAAAAAGAAAATTTTGCCTAAAGCAGTTAATGGGAATGATGCTGTGATTATTCGCGAAAGCGAATTGAAAAGTTCTTTGGGGAGTTATGTGGGTAAGTTTATGGCGTTGGCTCTTTATAATAATAATGGTATTAAGAATTTCAATGAAGAGATGTATATTGAGTTTTCTCAGGCTTATGGGTATTTTTCTATGGGTAGCAACGTAGGTAGGATTGATATTTTTAATATAGAAGACCCGGACGTTGCTGGTTGGTTAAAATTAGGTAGTGGTAAAGCTGGTTATATTTTGCACGATTGTAATTATGATGCTTGCGCTTATGGTGATGGTAGGCTTATGAATAATATTGATTATAACTGTGATACAGATGATGCTACTATGAAGAAGATTGTTGTATATTTAGGAAAAGAAGATAAATGTCGGGATTGTGGAGAGATTTTTTATTTTGATACTATCGACCCGGAATATTTGTTCAAGCTGTATCGTGTAAAAGTATTGGGTTATAAAATATAATACTGTATAAATATGAAGTAAATAAAGACTGTCTTATGATGAATAGGGCAGTCTTTTTAATTTAATAATATATTTTCTATATAAAAAAAAATTAAAGATGTGGTAATTTATTTAAGTGAGTAATCGTATAATTGTTTGAGGTGCATTATGCCATTGGGAACATTATCAATATCAAATGCCACAACTAGTTCATTAAAAGTAACATTTAATAAAGATGCATCTTATAAAGCCGTACAGTTATTAAAAACAGATGACGCGGCTGCATCTGATTTTAATTGGGATAAAGAGCCCGGTATTGCTCAGGGTTATAATTTGGCTACACTGACTAGTTATCCTGTAACGTCTTTTATTGATTTTTTTAACTCTACTTTGCAATCAACATTAAATACTATAAAAGCTGCTTATCCAAGCTGGCATAGTGATTCTAATGATGTTGTTGCTTTTAGAATTTATAAATGGGTTTGTGAAAATGTAGGATACGATTCGGATCATGATGCTTTCGGACATATAACTGGTAACTGGAAGTTTGTTTATGAAACTTTAACTCCGACAACTCCTATGGATCCATCTCGCGGTGTCGGTTTGTATGGCGATTGTGAAGATACTGCTAATTTATGTACATCTTTAATTTATGCAGCCTTAATGGATGAACATAGAGATGCACCGTTAACACAAGATAATGTAAATGATATGGTAAGAAGTGTTGTAGGATATGTGGATTGGGATGGCGATCATTTGTGGGATGATGGTCATGCTTGGACGATATTTAAAGATAGTGGTGGAAATTGGAAACTTTTTGAAACTACTTTTATTATGAATCCTGGTGGTGGAGTAATTCCTTATGCAGATATAAGTGAAGTTCCTAATATGATTGATATGATAGACCAATATAGTCCTTTGTTTGATTTTAGAGCTGTGTTTATTGGTGAAACTACATATGGCGGTATTTATGCAATTGATACTACCTACGATCCTAGTAATAATTTTGGAATTTGGGGAGAGTTTAAAGATACTAATGAATTTGTTTTAGCCGATAGTGTTCTTTATAATGGAACTATTGCTTTTGATATTGGAAATATTATTTATCCTCAATGGAATTGTTTTTTTGATGATATGGTTGGAAGTAATTATAAATATTCTCTGGTATCGAAAAGATTTAGTACATTACAGAGTATAGGAACAATTGAAGGTTATAATGGAATATCGTGGGTCACAGTTAGTTCTGGAATAGTTGAAAAAAATGTGGTTAGTGGTTATGTTATTTTGACAGCTAGTTATCAAACTATAAGAGTTACAGCTACATTTAATTCTGTAGGAACTTTTTTAATTGATAATGGGAGTAGTTATTCGTTTACAGATACAAATTTAAATTCTGGAACTGCTTATTATTACAGACATATAGGATATACAGTCAATCCTCCTAGAAGCGGATCAATAGTTTATTATTACGGTAGCGATGTTGTTGGTGATCCTAATTATCATTTGCCTAATATATCGGCATCAACATTAAGTACAGATACTCAAGCGCCAGCCAATGTTGCTAATTTTGTGGCAACCGCAGGTGATAGCAGAAATACATTAAGTTGGATTAATCCTCCCGATGTAGATTTTGTTGGTGTAATGATAAGATTTTGGGATGATGGCGTACATACTTATCCTATAAATGTTACCGATGGAACTTTGCTTGTTAATAAATTAGGGAATCCATCTGAATCCGATTCTTATGTTCACTCGCCTTTGACTAACGGTGTAACATATTATTATTCGATATTTAGTTACGATGGAGTTCCAAATTATAGTAGTGGAGTTAGTAACGATGCAACACCTCAACATTCTATAGATACTACTCCCCCTCATGATGTAATTAATTTATACGAGGTTGCCGGTGATCAATATGTTGATTTGTCATGGCAAGCTTATGATCCTCCTGATACAGATTTGGCTGGATATAAAGTATATATTTCAACAACTGGAAGTGGAATTGATTATGTATTCTTACCTCCACAACTTGATTCTCATACATTATCTAGAAGAATTACATCCTTGATAAATGATACACAATATTTTTTCAAAGTTACTGCTATAGATACAAGTTTTAATGAAAGCTCTGGCGTTATAATATCATCTACACCTAAGTCGGCCACGGGCGCTCCAGAAGAACCACAAACTATTTTAAGAAATCCGACTAATGATGAAACGCCTACATATTATTTTGATTTTATAGATACGCCTGATGATAACTTAACTGCTTATGAAATAGAATTGTCGGACATGTCAGATTTTTCCCATATTGTTTATAGGAATTTGTATACATTTCCTGCTATGTCGGCTATTTCTAATATTAGTGCTATTAGCGGTATTCAAGAATGGCAGGGTTTTCCACCGGGACCGATTGGAAGTGGATTGAGTGCAACTTGGTATAGTGCCAATATTCCGATGTCATTAACAGAAGGAAGTTATTTTCTTAGATTAAGAACTAGGGATTCACATGCCAGATATTCGTCTTACGGTGTATCGCAGTTTGTTTTAGATACAAGTGTAACCGGTGTTCAAATTATAATTATGCAAGGCGAAATAGTTAATAATAAAAATATTACATTAGAGTTAAGAGCTCCTTCCGATGTTGTTCAATATATCGTAGCCGAAGAAGATGGATATGGTACATTATTTATTAATCCAGATTATGGAATGGTATCATATCAGCCGTTTGTGCCAGACGGACCTGTTGTAAGTACAACTTTCGATGTAAATATAACTGGGTCTGGTTTTGTTCCAGAAAATATAGTTATAAATAAAGGCGATACGGTACGGTGGACTAATAATTCAAATACCAATGTAATGGTTGTTAGTGGTGTAATATCTAATAATCAAAAGCATCCAGATGGTTTATTTAATAGCTCAGATATTTTACCGGGTTATACTTATGAATTTACTTTTGCACATAATGGCAATGTTAATTATTATAATGATTTAAATATTAATCAAACTGGGACAGTAGAAGTTTTAAATTATACTTTGGCTAAACATCTTCCTTGGGTGCTTTCTAGCGGGCCTGGAAATAAAACGATTTATGCTCAATTTAAAGATGAGCTAGGCAATGAAAGTGCAGTTATCAACGCATTTGTTGTGTTGGCTATTCCTAGATTGATTAGCCCGCAGTCAAATGAAGTTGTTAAAACAACATTACCTATATTGGAATGGTCTGTACCACGGTCTCTTAATAATCACAATGTTCATTTTAAATTACAATTAAGTTTAAATTTAGATATGAGCAATCCTTTGATAAGTGTTGAAACATCTAAAGTCCCTTATGAGTTTAAATATCAATATGATGAAAATAGCATATGGATTCCGTTTCCTGTTTCTGGAGTTGAATCCAATAAAGGTCAAGTGAAATATGTTTTGAAAAATGATTTACTTCCTAATACTAGATATTATTGGAGAGTGACTACAGGTGCCTAAACAAATAGGTTATACTATAAAAACATCTAGTGTTTTAAGTCGGTCTATTTTTGGAAATAAAATATCCAATAATATGTTTATGGCTAATTTGGTAGATGGAGATATAGATAAGAGTGGATTATATGGTATAGGAATGTGGAGTTATGCTGTTTTTAATACTACTTTTGTATCGGGTGCTTATTATGTAACCATTCCTATTTTACAAACAGTTCCTGAAGTTACCGTTGTAGCTTTTCCTCTTGAAATATCTATGGTTTCAGTTACCAATAGTTCTCATTTGATCCAGTTTGTTATAGAGTTTTATGATATTCATGATAATTTAATAATAATATATAATCAAAGCACGAGTGGTTATATGTGGGATAAAAGTTCGGGGTATCAATCTGGTGAATTAGCTGTGTTTAGTTTGCCAGAATCATCACCCGTTTTTGATATAGGAACTTATGGTCAAATTGTTAAATTTAAGTTGAGAGGTTTTAATGTTGATGCTGCTAGTGGCTATTCCGAAATGTATGAACTTAGATTGACGGATTTAATTCCTTATGCTCCCGAATTGTTAGAGGATGACGCTGTTGCTGATCATAGCCAGATATTTAGATGGATTTCGGCATCGGATTTGCCATTGCTTGCTCATGAATTAAATTATAATTTAGAAATATATAGTTCGACTAGTAGTTTGTCTTCTTTGTATGCGTTTAGTTTTATATCAGCTTTGAATAGTGTAAGCTATTGGAGTACGTTGAGTGGTTTGCAACAAAGTGGTTTGTTAAATGTTTTACTTAGTGAAAGTGGAATAGCTGGTCAGATTAGTTTTACATATTGGGCATTGATGTCGCATCTTTCAGCAGGTAGTTATTTTGCTAGAGTGGGTGTTTGGGATTCTGGTATAAGTGCTATGATATGGTCGATGTTTTCTCCGTTTAGTGTTGGGCATGATATTTACACTAAAGATTTGATTTTAAGACCTGGATTTAATTTATATAGTATTCCATTGCATGATATGGATGCCGATACAGCAAGGCGTTTAGTGGAAGATAAGGTAGGATATAAAGTTGTAGAAGGATCTCTTGTTCCTTATTTAAGCGAAGTTATAAAATGGAAGGAAGAAGCAGAGGAAAATAATAAATGGGAATCGGTAGCGGCATCAAAGAGTGGTTATAATTTAAAAAGCGATTTTGATATCGAAGCTAATAAAGGATACTTTATTAATCTTAATAATAGCGAATCGATAGTAGTGAGGTTTAGGGGAGAATCTTGGTAAGGAGAAAATAATGGATAATAATATATGGATTCCTAAAACGATACCTCAATATGTTATGAGTGCATTATCAGAAGTAGTAGATTGGGGATTAAAGATGCTCAGTGTTCCCGATTGGTGGGCTACTACAAAAGGCGAAGGTATTAAGGTCGCTGTGTTGGATACTGGTGCTAGTTTAGAACATCCAGATTTAAAAGATAACATAAAAGATTCGTGTGATTTTACAGGAAGTTCTAGTGGAGTAAAAGATATAGAGGGGCATTCAACGCATTGTTGCGGAATCATAGCTGCAATAGATAACGGCATTGGTGTTATAGGTGTTGCACCAAGATCTAGCTTGTATGTGTGTAAGGTATTGTCTGATAATGGATGTGGTGATTATAATCAAATAGCATCTGGAATTGATTGGGCAATATCTAAAGGAGTAGATATTATATCAATGTCTTTGGGGAGTCCATTGGATAGTTCAGAGCTTTATAATGCTGTTAAAAGGGCTTATGATAAAGGAATAATAATTGTGTGTGCTGCTGGTAACGATGGTGATAATCATGGTGATAATATTAATTATCCTGCTAAATATTCAGAGGTTATTGCTGTTGGTAGCATTGACCAAAATATGCAGCGTTCAACATTTTCAAGCGTGGGAAAAGAATTAACTGTTATGGCACCTGGGGGTAAGATTTATTCTTGCTTCGCTCCTGATAAATATGCAATATTAAGTGGGACTTCGATGGCTACTCCGTTTATTAGTGGATTATGCGCTTTGGTGTTGGCTAGTCACAGAAAGAATCCTAATAGTTCTACACCTATAAAAAATTGTGATGATATGCGTGAACATTTAATGAGAACCGCTATTAAAAGAGATGATGTTACAAAGTATGGCGCTGGGATTGTTTCTCCAGAATCATTATTAAAAGAAACTTAATTGATAAAAATTATATGTCTAAAAAATCAACTATAGAAGAAATGAATTTAGTGGCTCAAAAAAGGGGTGGGAGATGTTTATCTATTAATTATACTGATGCTTTTACAGAGTTGGAATGGGAATGCAATAAAGGGCATAGGTGGTTAGCCAAGCCTGTTAATATTAAAAATAAAAAAAGATGGTGCCCTAAATGTGCTGGAAAATATAAAACTATTAAAGATATGAAAGAATTGGCAGCAAGTAAAGATGGTTTGTGTTTATCGGGCGAATATGTAAATGCTTTTACTAAATTAAAATGGAAATGTAATAAGGGACATGAATGGTGTGCTACATCTAATGCGATTCAAAGTGGTTCTTGGTGTCCTGCTTGTGCTTTTAAAAGAAATGGTGAGAAAAGTCGATTAACTATAGAAGAAATGCACTGTCTTGCTAATAAGTATGGTGGGAAATGTTTAAGTGATGAATATAGAGGTATAGATGAGAAGTTATGGTGGGAATGCTCAAAGGGTCATCAATGGAAAACCACTCCTTCTAATATTAGAAATGGAAAAATGTGGTGTTCGACTTGTTCTAGTAATAATATTAGTGAAAAAATATGTAGAGCATATTTTGAAGGAATATTTGGTAAAAAATTTATAAAAGTTAAACCGAAATGGTTAATTAATAGTAATGGAAATAGAATGGAATTAGATGGTTATTGTGAGGAATTGGGTTTAGCTTTTGAATATCAAGGAGAACAACATTATAAAGAATCAAGAATATTTTCTAAAAAAAGAAGTTTTATTCAACAAAAACAAGATGATGAATTAAAAAGAAATTTGTGTTTAAATAATAATGTGTATTTGATTGAAATACCTTATACGGTAGAATATAAAGAAATGGGTAATTATATAATATCTAAATGTAAGATTTTTGAAGATAAAATAATTAATAGAAATGTGATTTATGAAAAATTTAATATTTATAATAAAGATAGCAGACTTGAAGAATTAAAAGAATTGGCTAAAAAATTTGGTGGAGAATGTTTGTCTGATTTTTATATAAATTCAGATACAAAAATTAGGTGGCGTTGTAAAGATGGGCATAAATTTGAAGCTGTAGCATACAGTGTAAAAAATCATCAATGGTGTCCAGTTTGTTATAGAATAAGACAAAGAAGCAAAAAATTGAATGCTATTATCTCTTGATTTATTATTTAATATAGCATATAATCCAAATATGAAGTTAAATTAAAGTGGGAGTTATATAATTATGTCTGGAAAACTTAATATTGTTTCTTATGATTTAAAAGATAATTATTTAACTTGTGAAGTGGCATATGATAGTTATTTAAATACTGTGTTGTATAAAAGGATGGAGGATTTAAGAAAAGATAATCCAAATTTAGTTTTTAAGGGTTTTAGAAAAGGTTATGAACCATTAGATATATTTGTTATAGCAGTAGGAATGGAATTATTTTATTATCCGATTGTTTTTAATATTTTGGATTGTATAAGGCAGAAGCAAGCTTTGTTGGTGTTTGATGTAGAAGAAATAGATATAGATTATAAAGAAAAAGAATGCCTTATAGGTAAGTTTAAAGTATGTCCTTATCCCGAAATGGAGTTGGGAGATAAATATAAAAATATTAAGTTGGAAAAAATAAGTGAAGATATAAGCGAAGAGGAATTTAAGGAAGAATTGAATAGGTTGTTGTTAAATAAACGTAGTGTTAAAGACGAAAAGGAAATAGTTGAAAATGGTGATTATGTAACATTTGTGTGTAGAAAGAACGATGATGAAATTAAGCTTGAAATAAATGGTGAATATTCTGTTGTTGTAGGCAATGAGCAGTGGCCTGAGAATTTTGAAAGTGCTTTGATAGGGCATAGGGTAAATGAGGATTTGATTATTCCTACTGAATTTCCAGTTGATTTTGTAACTCCAGAAGTGGCTGGCAAAAAGATTACTTTGGCGGTTAAGATAAAGGAAGTTAGAAATGTAGTAATGCCAGAGTTGGATGATTTTTTTGCCAAGTTACATGGTTATCCAAATCTTGAAGGTTTTTATGATGGTGTAAAAGAAAGGCTGCGTAGGGATAAAATAGAAAGTAACAAGGAAAAGTATTTCGATGAAATAGAAAAACAATTGTTGGGTGCGTATGATGTCGGAGATAGTTTGAAGGTTCCTGATGATTATGTGGAAAGAAAAATAGCGGATAAGTTAAAGGGATATGAAAGTATGTTTCAACAGGATAAAAAATCTTTTCAACAATGGAAAAAGGATAATCCTAAAGATTATGAAGAATTGGTGGGAGAAAAGACTAGAAATATAATAATACAAGGCACTAAAATTCATATGATTTTAGAAAAGATAGCTAATATCGAAGGAATTTATATATCCGATGAAGAATTAAAGGAGGCTATATCAAAATGGCCGTATGCATCAGAAACGGCAGAAAGTATGGTGACTTTTTTGAGAAGAAGGAAGGTGGTTGATAAAATATTGGAATATGCGAAGTGGGAATAAAATTTCTTATTAATTATTGACAAAATTGAAATAATAATATATTATTAGATTGAGATTTTAATAGATAGAAGGAATGATGAATGGCTAAAGATAATAAATGGCATTGTGTAGATACAGAGATATATGCCGGTATTAAAGAAACAAAGAAATGTATAATAAATAAGGCTATTAAACTTTCAGTGGCTGTTCACGATGATGGGAGCGGCGTTAATTTTTCTCACAGGTTATGGACAACTTTTGATAATTTTGATACTGATGAAAAAGTAGCAAGACCTACTTTGGTTAATTTATCTTACCATTTAAGAAATGCCGATGATGTGTATGCTTTGGTAAAACAGATGAGCGAAGCTCTTGGTTATATTAAGGATAAGTCGCTTCTATTTAATGATTATGATGTGAACATAGATATTTCTTCTGATGATAAAATTAATATAAGCATGGAAAGAAAAGCAAAGTCTAAAGGTAATTTAGTTAAAAGTCAAAGAGAAGAATTAGAAATAGATATAGACGATGAAGATGTTGTCAGAGAGGAATTAGTGGTGGACGATGATTGAGGACCATAATGTTTATACGATTTATTATAACGGTGGTATTAGTGGAAGCGATTACCGAATTGGTAGTTAAGGGTAAGATATTTAGAAGAATAAGAGAATTGTTTTCAAAAAATAGATTTTTGAAAGAGTTGTTGGTTTGTGGATATTGTGTTGCTTTCTGGATATCAATTTTTTGTGTTATATTGTTAAATGTAAGATTGGTCTTTAGTAATGATTTAGGAATTATAGTGGCAGTGTTCGTGGTTCATAGGTGCGCTTCTCATCTTCATGATTTGACGCATATTTTTGTGCAACATCAGAAATGTAAAGAAAGATAAGGTTATGGATTTTAATAAAGTTTATTGTGCCGACAGTTTAGAATTTTTAGACCAGATTCCAGAAAACAGTATAGATTTGATTGTTACCGATCCTCCGTATGGATTGGAATTTTTTGGTAAGGATTGGGATAAAGCCGTTCCATCTGTGGAAATATGGAAAAAGTGTTTAAAAGTATTAAAACCTGGAGCCTTTGCTTTTGTGATGTCTGCGCCTAGACAAGATGTTTTGAGTAGAATGATTGTTAATTTAGAAGAAGCTGGATTTAGGACGGATTTTACAAGTACATATTGGACTTTTGCTACTGGATTTCCGAAAGCGTCAGCGGTAGCAAAGAGCATAGACAGAAAGTTGGGTATTGAGCCTAAAGTTGTAGGCGTTAAACAGAATACTTATGACGGTTGTGTTAGAGATCCAAGTAAACATAAAAGCCCTGCGGAATTATCTAATATAGGTGAATGGGGATTAAGTAAGACTCCGCATGGAATGCCTTTGACAGAAGCAGTTAGCGAAAAAGCTAAAGCTGTGGAAGGTGGATTTCCTGGTTATAATCCCAAACCTGCGGTAGAAGTTATTTTAACAGTTATGAAACCACTGTTTGCAGGTAGTTATCTTGAACAAGCTATGGATAATGGTAAGGGAATAACTTATTTGGATTATTGTCGTATTCCTTATAAAGATAAGGATGATATGTCGTCTGCCACACCGCAAGGTAAATGTATAAGTAAGAAGCCTGGTGTGATAGGCGCAGAACCAGATGCCGGTAGGAATATAGAAAAGGTGGAGTTTGAAAGGCCAGAATTAAAAGGCAGGTTTCCTGCCAATCTTTTAGTGTCTAATGATATATTGGATGATGGTATAGAAAGAAAAAGTAATAGATGCGATAAACCAAGTGATTGTGGCGGTAATACTTGGGGTGGAACAATTCAGACAAATAGAGGGCCACGCGGATATGATGATGCCGGTTCGTTTTCAAGATATTTTGATATTGATAGATGGTGGGAAGATAAGATGGGAGAATTACCAGAAGAAGTTAGAAAAACATTGCCGTTTATGATAGTGTCGAAGGTATGTAAGTCTGAAAGACAGAAGGGGCTTAGAAAAATTGTAAATAATCATCCTACTGTAAAACCGATTAAGTTGCTTTCTTATTTAATAACATTAGGTTCTAAAAAAGAAGATGTTGTTTTAGATCCTTTTTCTGGTAGTGGAACAACAGGAATGGCTGCGGTAGCTTTTAAAAGAAAGTTTATAGGTATAGAAAAAGAGCGGGATTATGCAGATATGGCTAATGAAAGAATAGATAGTGTTAAAAAGGAAATGGAAAGCTTTTTTGATTATGAAGAAGAATGAACCTGATTTTTTTGAAGATTGGGAAGACGATGTTATAGAAGTAGTTGAAAACGCTGTTGAATTTGAAACAAGGCAGATAATGCCTTTTTCCTGTCCTGAATGTGGTATGTCTATGAAGTTGAAGGGTTTGAATCCAGAAGATAGAAAAGATAAGCGTAAGGCATGGTGGTGTAATACTTGTGGTAGGCAGACTTATGATGAATATGGGAGGAGATAGAAATGGGAAAGGCAGTTGAGATGTCAATTGAATGCATGGATACAATGGGGTTAGATACTTTATCTAAGATTGAACTCGCCGGTAGAATTTGCTATAATTCTGAGGATAAAATAGTAAGACAGGTTCCCGATAATTTAATTGGTACGTGCGGTGGGTGTAAATATGCAGTTAAAATAGAAGAACCTTGTATAAAAGGGCATAAAATTTGGGCAGATAACAAAGAGAGGAAATGTGAAGATTGGAAATCTTATGCAACAGCAGAAGGTTTTATTAGAGGAATAATAAATAGCGGTCATGAAAGTGTAATAGAACATGAAGGCATGGTTTTGGAATGCAGAGATAGAAATTGGTTTATGGAAGAATATCTATTGATTGCGGAAGCTATGCCGTTTTATCCTATGTTATTTATATCTAGAAGTAATTATGATAGTGTTGTAATATCTGGAGATTTTAGGGCGTTTAGGGATGTTGTTCGTTATGGCGGTGATTTGGATATTACGAATGGTATTAATAGTATTTTATTTTGGGAATATAAAATGTTTTATGATGAAAGTAAACAAAGTAAAATATTTGATAAGCCTGTTTCAGAAGAGATGATATATTTTAATAAATTAGATTATATTTGCACTACGTCTGAATATGCTGTTAATGAGAAATATTACGATGGCGAAAAGGATATGAAAAAGCATGGAACTTTGACATTCAGGGTTGATAATGTATCTAGGGCTACTACACATCAATTGGTAAGGCATAGGATAGCTGCGTATAGTCAGAGAAGTCAGAGGTATTGTGGAGAAAGCGATTTTGATTATGTTATACCTCCTGATATGGATAATATGAGTGATAAGACAGGTGTGGATGGTAATGAGTTTAGAGATGATATGGAATATGACGCAAGAGCATATAGATATTATAAAATGTATGGTTGTAAGAAAGAAGATGCTCGTTATGTATTGCCCAACGCTGCTTGTACAAGCATAGTAATAAGTGCTACACTTAATGAATGGAAACATATGGTTAAGGTTAGAACTGATATGAAGGCGCAATGGGAAATAAGAGAAGTATTGAATAGGATTGATAATATGATTAAAGAAATAATAAAGGAGTAATATTATGAAGGTTGAAGATTTTTCAATTGTAAAAGACAATGAGTGGATACAAAAAGAATTTAGTTATGAAAAGGATTGTGGTTCTATTCAGATGGAAATAGTGTCTTGTGGTTATCATGAACCTACTTGGTTAATATTTAGGGCTAAAGGGCATGAATTTCCGAAGCCTATAAAAGAAAGTAATAAGAAGGTGTGGAACACAACATATTGGGCAAAACAGATAGGCAATGAAATGATTGAAGCTCTTTGGATTGTTACTGAGGGATTGAAGTTAAAGGGCGAAGAGCGTAAAAGATTTATTAAAGAACAATATGTCGAAAAGTATGGTGAGGATTGGTCAAGACCATTTCATGATTTGGTTGGTGATATAAGTAATGAATTTCAAGAGAACTGGTAATTGACGAAGATAATAAAAAATATGTAATATTACATAAATAAACTCCTTATTTAATTTAATAATATTTATTTTTATTTGCGCGTAAATTTTATTACGATGTAATAGAATTTACTATTAAATGTATTATTAAATGAGGTAAATGTATGACAAAAGATAAAGAAAAAAGAAATGTAATTACTTTGTCAGTTAGTGATATTTTGAATAAGCGTCTTAAAGAGTTTTTAGAAAAGAGTGGATTAAGTCAAAGTAGTGTTATTAGAGAAGCAATTGATTTGTATTTGAGGAGTAAAGAAGATATAGAAAATAAATAAAAGGAGATATAAAATGTTTATCCTTGGAATTGATCCCGGCAATGTACAGAGCGCATTTATATTGTTTGATTCAGAAAAAGGAATAATAGTAGATAAGGGAATATTAGAAAATAATGTTTTCTTAGAAAAGTTAAGCAGTTTGTATAGTCAAGAAGTTAAACCAGATATATGTATTCTGGAGCAGATTAAATGCTATGGTATGGTTATGGGGGAGACAACGATAGAAACTGTGTTTTGGTCTGGAAGGATTATTCAACATGTTATTGCATGTGGTGGCACTTTTGAAAGGATGGGTAGAATAGAAATAAAAAATGTTTTATGTAGGAGTTCTAGAGCAAAAGATGGTCAGGTGAGACAGCGTTTAATAGATTTATATGGTGAACCAGGAACTAAGGCTAATCCGGGAATTACGTATAAAATATCTAAGGATTTATGGTCGGCACTTGCAGTTTGCACAGCTTGGAATATGAGAAGAACAGGAGATTTTAAGTATTGAAATATTATGTCTAGAAAGCTACCTAAAGTTATTTTAAAATGTAAAACATGCGGTGAGGAATTTGGAGTTCAGCCATTTAGAAGAAACAAAGCTAAATTTTGTTCTAAAAAATGTGTTAGACTTAACGAAGATGCTTTAATAAAGGGGCGTAAAGCCGCTAAAGAAAAAGGCATTTGGAACAAAGGAAATAATTCTCAAATTAAATTAGAATGTCAGACATGTGGCAAGGAATTTTATGTAGATCCTTGGAGAAAAGATATTGCAAAATTTTGTTCGTCTAAATGTCAAAGGCATACAAAAGAAACTAAAGAACAAATTAGTTCAACTCTTAAAAATAGAGATTATGATAGTTATTATAGAAAACCTAAAATAAAATTAATATGCCAAAGATGCAATAAAGATTTTTATGTTAATCCGGCTAGACAAAATGCTAAATTTTGCTCTCGTCATTGTAGTGATACAAATAATCGTAAAAGAAAGGTAATAGTATGCCAGATATGTAATAAGGAATTTTATGTTAATGTTGCTAGAATGGATGTAAAATTTTGTTCTAAGAAATGTAGAGATATAAGTTATAAAAGACAAGTTAAGGTGGTATGTCAGGCATGTGATAAAGAATTTATTTTGAAGAAGTCGCATGTTAAAATAAATACAAGATTTTGCTCGGTAGCTTGTAGAATAGAAGTTATAAGAGGATCTAATTCATATTTGTGGAAGGGTGGTAAATCTTTTGAACCATATGGAAAAGAATTTAATAATAAATTAAAGAAAGAAATACGTAAAAGAGATAGCTTTGTTTGCCAAGAATGCGGGAAAAGTGAGCAAGAGTTAAATCGTAAATTAGATGTTCATCATATAGATTTTTGTAAAACCAATAATGTTAGTAGTAATTTAATAAGCCTGTGCGGTTCTTGTCATGTTAAAACTTTACATAATAGAGAATATTGGATTGATTATTATTCTAAAAAGTTAAATATGAATAAGGATTTAATTTAATGAATCATAATATATTCTGGCTCTTAATAACTATTTCAGTTTTATTAGAAGTAATAGGTGATACCTTTTGTAAGTTAGGTATGAATCTTTCCAATAATTTCCATTTGGGGTTAGGCATTTTATTTTATATATTAGGTTCGGTTATTTGGATAGCTTCTTTAAAATATGAAATTTTTACTAAGGCTGGCACAGTATTTATAGTTATGAATATGATGTTATTTGTGGCGGTTGGTTTTTTGATTTTTAAAGACAAATTAAATCATTGGCAGTGGACGGGTATTATACTTGGAATACTGTCTTTGATCCTTATAAATAAATAGATAACAACGAAAATTTTTTTCTGTTTTATGATATTTTAGTTTATAGATTAATTGATAGGGTGTAATTGTATTTATGGGCAAAGTTATATTTAATGATGAAGTTAATTTAAATGTAGAGATAGCCGCTACTCCAGATAAGAAGTGTCTTGGTTTAATGCATCGTAAGGAATTACCCGAAGATCAAGGAATGGTTTTTTTATACGGCGGTAATGAGGATGTAGGTATCTGGATGAAAAATACATACTTACCATTGGATATAATATTCGTGGATAATAATAATATTGTAAATAAGATAGCGCATGGTGAACCTTTATGTGAAGATATAATTAAGTCTTCTTATATTCCGATAAAGTATGTGGTAGAGACCAATAAAGGGTTTTGTCGTAAACACGATATTAAAGAGGGCGATAAAGCCAAGTTTCAGCTACTTGAAAAAGAAGATTGTCAAGAATTAAAAGATATTGCAAATACCTTGGAAGAATTGGGATTATTATTGGAAGCTTTTCAGATTGATAATTTAATTAAATATGCAGATTATATTGACGATGTTTCACAATATGGCGAAGATCCTATTGCCGGTGATCCTTGGCGACATCATATGGGAAAGGCGCACTCGTCTTTTATACAAGGTGAAAAAGAGACAAGGGCTAGACACGCTAATGATGTTCGTAATCAATTGGCTCAAGAACTTGAAGCTGCCGAATCCGATAAGCTTATACAGGATTTTATACAAGTTAGTGGTGGTTTGATTGGTATGGCTCAAAGCGGTGGCGGTATTGGAGCGTTGCAGACATTGGGTGCATTTTATGATCAAGCTAGACAAAAAAATATAATTATAGATTTAATAAGTAAAAGGTTTAATGATTTTGTAGCTTATATAGGTTTATTGACATTTATTAATGGATTAGAAAATGGCGTAAATTTACTTGATAGAATTAATGGAGAGATAGGAAATTTAAATGATGGATCTCAAGGGCAATGGTTAAAAACATATAAAGAATTTGAAAGTAACGCTCTGGAAAGTGGAAGACAAGAAAGAGAAGTTGAAAAGGCCAAGGAAAGTAGAAAAAAAAGAGGATTGCTAACCGAGCCAAAAGTTAAAGATTATAGACAAGAAAAGCGCGAGGAGATGGAATCTGATATATTGTTTAATACAGATAGATGGTTTGAGGATGACGAAGAAGCCAAAGGTAAATCGGACGAAGAAAAGAAAAAATTAATAGAAAAAAGATATGATGAATATTTAAAAGATGAATATGTCGATGATTTTGTTAAGGAAATGAATGATATTATTAAAAATCCTTATGAAAATATTAGTGTGAGAGCTAGGCAGAATTTGGCTATATGGTTGCAGTTAGGCGATTCTCCATTTTCATACACTATGGATGATTTAGTTAAAGCATTAGAAGCATTTGAAAAAGAAGTGGGAACTCAGCCTATAAATGAAGATAATTTAAGGCGAATGAAAAAATTGGAATTGTCAGAGGAAGAAAAGAAATATACTGGCGGTGATGCTCCTAGTTCTAGGGCTAGAAAAACAGATCTTTTGGCAACTAAAAAAATAGAGCAGATAATTAGTGAAGTTAAAGAATATATAGATAATAAGTTGCAAGAATTAATTAATGATAGGGACGGAGTAAAAAGTGGTTTTTCTACAATAAATTTAGCAGTTCGTATTGCACCTAGAAGTACAAGAGAAATTATGGAAATGTTGGTGGCTTTTGCTCAATTGAAACAATATGCATCTACTGTTTTAGATATTGATGTTTCTAAAGAAACTTCAGATAGTATGTTAAGAGAATATGCTAAGATTAAAGGTTTAAGAGATTATGATGTAAATGATAAAAAAATAATAACTTCTAAATTTTTACAAGATGCAGGTAATTGGAGAAAAAGAAAAAGTGAAGAATGGAAAAAAGATATTCAAAAAAAAGAAAAGCAGAAAATAGTTAATATTAGATATTGGCAAAAAATAGAAGATAGTAACGAATGGAAGAATATTGTTACTGGCGATAAGATTGATACGGAAGATTTGATGGAAATGTTAGTACAATATAAATCTGTTAATCCTGGTGAATTTGAAAAATTACCAAGATATTTGAAGGAACTTTTGCCGATTAAACCAGCGGTGGAACCTGTGATAAAGAAAAAAATTAAAAGAGACGAAAAAAAATCTCAAGTTATCTTTAATTTAATTAAAATAGCAAATGAATTGGATTATTGTCGTTTGCATACAGAAGCCGATAGAGTGGATGGTTTAATTAAAATATTAAGGAGGAAACAATAATGACTATGCAAGCATTAACTGTAGATCCATCAGTACCGGTAAAACCAGATGTAATATCTCCGGTGGGCGATCTTT
>Ga0209777_10004096_pt1 | contig 17479 bp, 12 predicted proteins | sample FrelakmetHBP12HB_FD_187147 | JGI IMG/M metagenome (GOLD analysis project Ga0209777, IMG submission 187147) | Freshwater lake sediment microbial communities from the University of Notre Dame, USA, for methane emissions studies -HBP12 HB (SPAdes)... | ecosystem: Environmental > Aquatic >...
GACCGTGTAATCGAAGCCGGGCAACACGATTCGCGGAATGCGGCAGGTCAAGGCCCGTTCTATGTCCTGCAGGTCTCTTTCTTCCTCCGGCGTGACAAAAGTGAAGGCATCGCCGGTGGCCTCCGCGCGCGCCGTGCGTCCCACGCGGTGGACGTAGTCATCCGGGCCGCCAGGCAAATCGTAGTTTATCACGTGCGAGAGCGCATCAATATCAATGCCTCGCGCGGCCACATCGGTGGCCACGAGGACCCGATAGCGCCCCCGTTTGAAACCCTCCATGGCTTGCGTGCGTTGTGCCTGGCTGCGGTCGCCATGTATGCGGGCCACGGACACGCCGCAGCGCTTCAGGTAATCGGCCACACGGTCCGCGCGGCGCTTGGTCCGCGTGAAGACCAGCGCGTTGCGGATATCCTTGCCTTTGACAATCTCGACCAGCAGCGCGGACTTGAGCGACTGTGACACCGGATAGATGCTGTGGGTGATGCCCGCGGCGGGCCGCGCCTGGCGCACAATATTGATCTGGACCGGGTTCTTCAGCAGTTCGCGGGTCAACCCTACGATCGGCGGAGGCAGCGTCGCCGAGTAGAACAACGTCTGCCGCCGCTCGGGCACGCGCTGCAGGATGCGGTGAATGTCCGGCAGGAAGCCCATGTCCAACATGCGGTCGGCCTCATCAATCACCAGCACCTCCAGGTTTTGCAGGCGCGCATAGGGATAACGGAAGTGGTCGAGCAGGCGGCCGGGCGTCGCGACGACGATATCCACGCCACCCTCCATCGCCTTCTGCTGCGGCCCAAAGCCGACCCCGCCGTATACGGCGGCGCTGGTGACGGACGTGTGCCGCGCCAGGTCAGCCAGGTGCTCGTCTATCTGCGCGCAAAGTTCACGCGTGGGGGTGAGAATCAGAACGCGCGTTTTTCCGCGCGGCTTGCCGAGCAGCCGCTGCAGGATCGGCAGCCCGAAGGCGGCCGTCTTGCCGCTTCCGGTGGCGGCGCACGCCAGGACATCGCGCCCCAAGAGCGCGGGCGGCATGGCATCCTTTTGAATCGGTGTAGGCTGCAAGAAACCGAGGTCCTTCACGGCGCGGACCAGGTCCGGGTGAAGGCCGAACGAATTGAATGGCATTATATGGGCATACTCCTGCAAACTACTTTGAGGCTGGACGTATCCGGTTTGCGCGGATTCTCGCCAGTGTTGCGCAAATGGACGCCAACACTGGCTTTCTCCACGCACAACCGCCGCGCCTCGAAGCGCGGCAACGCATGAAACCAATTCATGCTTCGGATAGTCCAACGAGATAAGGAACACCTCGTGAAGAACTAACAAAAGGCCTTCTACTGCATTCCTGAAAGAATGCAAGCATCTAATCCGAAACTTCTCTGTGGCTTCTGTGGCGCGGTTTCCTAAGTAACCGGCCGAGATGCTTGACACGCGGCGGGCGCAGAGGTCTGATATCGGAAACGTGAGTCCGTGGCCGCAGGCCGACGGGGATGAAGCCAATCCCCGGCCGTTTGGAGAGTGGCTGTCTGTCGGCGCTGGGTTCGGCCCACAGCCGGTGCAAACCGCAAGGAGACCCACGCCGTGAAGAAAGTAATCCAACGCAGGACCTTCCTCGAAAGCACAGGCCTGGCTCTTACCGGGGCGGGGGCCGCTGCGCTCCTGCCGCGCGGGGTCCCCGCGGAGGAGAAGGCGCGCGGGCTGGTGGTGGGCTGTAGAGACGAGCACCTTCGTGTGCTGGGCGCGAAAGACTGTTGGGCCGCGCTCGAGGCGGCCGGCGCCGAAGGGGTCGAGGCCAACATCGCTGATGACCTGTCCCTTCCGGGCCTCTTCCCCAAGGGAACCTACACTGCCGCCGAGCCTGGCTGGGAGAAACTCGCCGCCGACATGAAGACGGCGCAACGGCGCATCAGCGCTTTCTGCATGGCCAACCGCTTCGAGGCGCGGCCGGATTTCGAGGTGGACTGGGCGGCCAAAGCCGCGCGCGCGGCCAAGGCGCTTGGCATCCCCGCTGTCCGCATTGATGTGGTGCCCCAGAAGCTCGACCGCCCCGCCTTCCTCAAACTCGCCACCGAGACCCTCAAGAAACTCATCTCCGCCACTGAAGACACCGGCGTGTGCTTCGGGGTGGAGAATCACGGGAACACAACCAACGATCCGGAGTTTCTCACGGCCCTCTTCGACGGCGTCGGCTCGAAGCGCCTGGGGTTGACTCTCGACACGGCCAACTTTTACTGGTTCGGCCACCCGCTCTCGAAACTCTACGAGCTGTATGAACTGTTCGCGACCCGCGTGGTCCACACGCACTGCAAGAACATCAAGTACCCGGAAACCGAGCGCGAGAAGAAGCGTCCCGTCGGCTGGGAATACGGCAAGTACAATTGCCCCCTGGACGAGGGAGACATTGACTTCCGCCGCGTCATCAAGATTCTGCGCGCCGCGGGCTATGCCAACGACCTCTGCATTGAGGATGAGTCCCTCGGCAAGTACCCGGCAGGCGAGCAGGGCGCGATTCTGGCCAGGGAGATAAAGCACCTGCAAGGGCTGCTGTAGGGAAAAGGTGCGGCTGCTGATGGAAAACGTGAGCGTCCCGGGGGCGTCCTGCCCGCAAAAGAGGCCGGTCGCGCAGGAAGCGCGTCTGCGGCGCACGCGGACCGTGTTTCCGGCGCTGCTGCTCCTTCTTGTCGCAGCCGGCGTCTGGGCTTCGCCTATTGACGACGCGCGCAAACTTAGCGCTGAGGCGCAGGAGGCCCTGCGCAAAATGAGCGGCGTGGCGGCCGATCCAAAGGCCTACGCGGAGGTCGTGCGCAAGCTGGAGCAGGCACAAGCCTTGCTCGAAGAGGCGGCCAAGACGGACCCCAAGGGCACAGACAGCCTGGCGCAGAGCGTGTCCGCCGCGCTCTTCTGGGCGCGCCGCTTCGCCAATGTAAACGTGATCAAGGAACTGCACAAGACGGATGCCAAGGAGCCGGCCGGGAAAGCGCCGGACAGCGGCGGCGCCGAAGCCGAGTTCAGGAAGGCGGAAGACTTCGAGAAGGCGCACGTCGGGGACGACTACGCCATCGCGCTGCGCTGGTTTCAGTATTCCGGCCAATACTCCGGCACCGACTGGTCGCTGCGCGCTCACGCGCGCGCTTACGAAGCCCAGGCGCGCCACCGCGCCGCGGAAGCTGCGAAGGCGCCGAAGACCGAACCGCAGTCGGAGGACGCCAAGCTGATCGCGGCGGGGAACGCGCTGTTCGTGAACAGGAATTTCGAAGGCGCGCTGGAGAAGTTCGAGGAAGCCAGGAAGAGCGCCGACACGGTCGTGGTCGAGCGGCGCATCGGCCACGCCTGGCTGGAGATGGGCTACAAGTTGCGCGATGAGTATGCGGTGCAGTATCTGCCACTGCTGGATCGCTACAAGCAGGCCCTGAGCCGCGGCGACAAGGCGGCCGCGGCCGGCCTGCGCGCCGAGGCACAGGCCTTGGTAGACCGACTGCGGCCCTTGGAGGACAAGGCGCTCAAAGACTACGACAGCGCGCAGGCGGCTTTCCAGCACGGCCTGGACCTGGCCAAAGGCAAGGACCTGGACTGCGAGGCTCACATCGGGATCATCCATTTTGCCCGCGGCAAGAACTCGCATCTCCGCGCACGCATACTTCTGGGCGAGGTGCTTGCAGGATACACGCCGGCCAACGATGAAGAGCGCACTGTCTACGAGTTCTCGCGGGCGCTGCTGGGCAAACTCGGCGGGGCGGCAGGGAAGTAGCCCAGGTTACGCGACCTCATCCTCGAAGATGACGGCCACTTCGCCGCAGCCTGCGCAACGCACGGCTACGGTGATGGTGTCGAGGTCGTTTTCGTCGAGGGCTTCCGGCGGATATTCGAGCCCCAAAGCAATCTCAAATGCGTGCCCGCCGCAAGTGCATTGATACGGATAGGTCGGGGGCGTTTGGCCGTTCTGACGCTTTGTGCCCCAATAAAGGGCCCGATCATAGACAATGAGTCTGCGGTTGCAGCGGCGGCAATAGGCGTGGACTATCCCTTCTTCATCGTTGAGTTGCAGCGAGAGAATGCAGCAGGGCTTAAGCTGTTCCCCGGCTTTGCCGCCCGGCTCCGCTCCGCCCCCGGGCGAGGACGCCTGCGCTCTCGCCGCCGGGACACTGCCGCTCTCGATGTTGCGGCGGCGGACCACCGAAGTGCGTCTTTCAATGTGGCCGTCCTTGGCGTGAGGAGGCAGCGGGTGCAGGCCGGAATCCTTCTCGGAAGGCGCGCCCTTGGGTGTAGTGCACCGGCACTGCAAGCTGAGAACAACGTCTATGCGATGTTGCGCGGATGAGCGGATCGCTGCGGCTATGGAGTTGCAGCAGGGGCTCAGGTAGCGCTGCAAGTGCAAAGGCCCGCGATGTGCTGCGGCAGCCTGCGAGTCAGGGATTCCGGATTGCGGATCGGTTGTGCCCACGCGCTTGCTGTTCAATCCAAAATCTAAAATCCAAAATCCGGAATGTCCGTCTCGGCCTAGCCGGCGGTTAGGATGCGCCCGCAACTTGGGCAGCACACCAGGTCCTTGGCCAGAATCGCCAGGTTATGGAATTGAGGCGGGATCTTCATGAAGCAGGCAGAGCAGATCCCGCCTTGCGCCACCCTGGCAATGGCCTGGCCATGAGTGTTGACGATGCGGTTGTAAATGCTCAACTCCTTCTCCGGCAAGTCCTTGGCCATCGCCTCCCGCTCCACAGCCAGAACGTCGTACTGGACACGCAGTTCGGCCACCTCCTGATTGACCCGTTCGGTCTCGGCAGCCAGTTCCTTCTCCGCTTCGGCCAACACCGTGCTGTTCGTCTCCACGTCCTTCTGCTTGGCTTCCGCGTCCTCGACCAGCTTGTAGTACTTGCCCTCGTTCTCCTTGTTCCAGGCGCGCTGGGCATCCATCTGCCTGCGGACGGCGTCGAACTCTTTGTTGTTGCGAGTGATGTTGAGTTGGCCGGCGTAGCGCTTGAGCTGCTCTTCGCCGCTTCTAACTTCCAGCTCCAGCGCGTCCGCTTCCATTTTCAGCCGGGTGATTTCGGCCTTGGCGCGTTCAAGACCGGCTTTCAGGTTTCGGGGCTGTTCTTGTTTTTCAGCCAGTTCCTTCGGCAGCCGTTCAAGATCCTTCCTTATGATGGTCAAGCGCACGTCCAGGTCATTGATCTTCTTTAGCTGGTCTATGATTTCTTTCATGGTGCTCCTGAATGCTATCCCCCCCTCTCAATCTTATAGCGGCAAGCACGGGAATTTCAAAATTCAAAATGTCTACGTCATCTCGTTCTGGAAAAACTCGATGACCTCGCCTCCCGGACCCTTGCAGAAGGCGATGCGTACCGGCGTCTTGGCTGGCCGGCTGGGGATGTCAACACTTTTCGGCTCCATTGTGACCTGTGCCCCCGCGGCACGGGCGCAAGCCAGCGCCGCATCACAGTTGCTGGTGCGCAGCGCAAAATGCATCACGGCGCCTTCCGGCTTAGGTTCGTCCGAACCGCCCGCGAAAACCTCGAGGTAGCTGCTGTCGCCTGTGTCCAGCATCAGGGCGCGGCCGTTGCCTTCGCCCCAGGAGATCTTCTCCGTGAACCCCAAAGCCTTGTAGAACCGTACCGCGGCCTCAAAGTCCTTCACTTTCATCGCCACGTGGTGGAACCCGCCGCCTCCCAGGACCGTGTTCTTGCCTGCCATCTTATCCTCCCTTCAACTCGAACTTCCCACCCGGAAGATACTACGGGCTAGTGAGGAAACAAGCATGCAGATGCGGTTCCATTCCCCGCTTTTTGCTGTATGACCGTTGGCGGTTCTGGGATTGCGGCCGTGCGTGCACTGTGGATGGCGCTCTTCGGGCTGTTGATTGCAGCGTTGGCCTTCGGGCCGGCGCTGTTCTTGCGCGAGCCGCCCGCGGACGAGGAATTGCTGGTCATCTCGCCGCACTGGGACGGCATCAAGCGCGAGTTCGGCCGCGCCTTCACCTCACGTTACCTGAAAGACACGGGCAAGCATATCCGCGTGGTCTGGCTGGATGTCGGCAACACCGGCGAGATACGCAAGTACCTGACCGAACGTTTCGCGCAGGCCCAGCCCGGCGCAGGCATCGGGGCCGACCTCCTCTTCGGCGGCGGCATGGATCTGTTGCCAGATATGGCCGCCAGAAACTATTTTGAGCCTTACGTGCTTTCCCCGGAGTTGGCCGCCGAACTGCCAGCGGACCTGAACGGCCTGGAACTCCGCGACAAACAGGACCGCTACCATGCCGCGTGCCTGAGCGCCTTCGGTTTTGTCTACAACAAGCTGGTGCTGAAGCGCGCGGGCTTGCCGGCGCCGCGCGAATGGGAGGACCTGGGCAGGCCGGAGTTCCAGGGCTGGGTGTCTTCCGGCGATCCGACGCTTTCCGGTTCGGTCCACGCCGCCTACGAGGTCGTCTTGCAGGGACAGGGCTGGGAGCGCGGTTTTAGCACGCTGGCGCGGATGGTTTCTAATGTGCGGGCCTTCAACGAAGGCGGCTCCTCAGTGCCGCGCGATGTCTCCCTGGGCCAGGCCGCCGTGGGGCCATGCATTGATTTCTACGCCAACGCTCCCATCCGCCGCCAAGGCGCGACGCATCTCCAGCTTGTCGTTCCGGTCCGCGAGGGCGTGGTCACGGCGGACTGCGCAGCGATCCTGCGCGGCCCGTCCCATCCCGCGGCGGCTCGCGCGTTCATGGCCTTTGTGCTTTCAGAAGAAGGACAAAGACTGTGGTATCAGCCACGCGGAACGGACGGCGGACCCGCGGACTATGACCTGGAGCGCCTGCCGGTCATGCCGCGGATTTACGAGCTGGGGCTGCCGACCAACACGGTGCTCAACCCTTTCAAAACGCTGGCGGCCTTCAAGTACGACAACAAGAAAGGCGGAGCCAGGTGGGGTGTGCTGAACGACCTGTGGCGTGCCACGCTCATTGAGGCCCACGAGGACCTCTGGAATGCGCGCCGCGCCGTGATAGCCGCCGGCCGGGACGGCGATCTTGGGGCGGCGCTTGTGCGCGCGCCGTTCGGCGAGGAGGCGCTCCTCCAAGTGGCCAGGAAACGCCTGCCGCCTGACGAACGCAACGCCTTGCGGAACAAGTGGACGGCTTGGGCGCGCGCCTGGTACAGGACAATCGAAGCCGCGGCGAAAACGCGCGGTGCCGTGCCCGAGTTCCAGCCCGGGCCGCTGGAGTGAACGCGACTATTATTTGCCGCTAGAGACCACAAGCACTACACTAACTTGTTTCGCTTCGCCCCGCATTTCGGAGTAGCGGCGGAGCGTAGCGGGTGTGCAGCCACAGGTGACACATGGAAAGCGCCAAAAGACCAGAGCCCGCCGCCGCCATTCGCATCCGCGGCGCGCGTGAACACAATCTTAAGAATGTCAACGTGGACATTCCCCGCAACCAGCTCGTGGTGATCACCGGCCTGTCCGGATCGGGCAAGTCCACTCTGGCGTTTGACACCATCTACGCCGAAGGGCAACGACGCTATGTGGAGTCGCTCTCAGCCTACGCGCGGCAGTTCCTGGAGATGATGGAGAAGCCCGATGTCGAGAGCATCGAAGGCCTGACGCCGACGATCTCCATCGAGCAGCGCACGGGCGCCGCCAATCCGCGCTCCACGGTGGCCACAACCACGGAGATATACGACTACCTCCGCGTCCTCTTTGCGCGCGTCGGCACCCCGCACTGCCACGTCTGCGGGCGTTCGATCGAAAGCCAGTCGGCCGAGAAGATCGTGGACCAGATTCTGCAAAAGCCGGAAGGCACGCGGCTCAACATCCTGGCCCCGCTGGTGCGCGGCATGAAGGGCGAACACCGCGATATCCTCGGCGCGGCCCGGCGCGAAGGCTTCGCCCGACTGCGCGTGGACGGCAAAATAGTGGACGCGCGCGAGCTGGAAGCGCTGCCCAAGACCTACAAGCACAACATCGAGGCCGTCGTGGACCGCCTGGTCATCAAGCCCGGCCTGCGCACGCGCCTGACCGATTCCGTGGAACTGGCGCTGAAGGTCGGCGAGGGCCTCGTCATCGCCGGCGAAGGCGATGATCCAAGCCGCGGCCGTGAGGGAACGGACCAGCTCTTCAGCGAGAGATACGCCTGCCCCGAGCACGGTTCGGGGATTGAGGAACTCTCGCCGCGCATGTTCTCCTTCAACAGCCCCTACGGCGCCTGTCCCACCTGCGCCGGGCTGGGCACGAAGATGGAGGTGGACGTGGACCTGCTCGTCCCGGACAAGAAGCTCTCCATCGAAGAAGGCATCATCCAGGCCTTGTGGAAACTAGGCCACGCTTATGCCATCTGGTACGGGCGCGGCGTGCGCCGCTTCTGCCGCGCGGCCGGAGTGGAGACCTTCACGGCCGTCGAGCGGATGCCTGGCCACATCCTCAAGGCGCTGCTTTACGGGACCACGCCCAAGCAGGAGCGCGACTGGGGCCTGGACTGGAAGGGCCTGGCCGTTTCTCTCACCGAACGCTTCCACGCCACGGAAAACGAGAACATCAAAACCCGCATCCTCGAACTGATGTCCAACCTGGGCTGCCCGGACTGCAAAGGGGCGCGCTTGCGGCCGGAAGTCCTCGCCGTGCGCGTGGCCGGGAAAAACATCCGCGAAGTGGTGGGCATGACCATCGAGGCCTCGCTAAAGTTCTTCACGGAACTGCCGCTGAGCGGCGAGAAGGCGCTCATCGCCGCGCCGGTGCTGAAGGAAGTCCGCGAGCGGCTCGGTTTTCTTAACGACGTGGGACTCAATTATCTGACGCTCGACCGCACCAGCGGCACGCTCAGCGGCGGCGAGGCGCAGCGCATCCGCCTGGCCAGCCAGGTGGGCTCCAAGCTCGTCGGGGTTACCTACGTCCTCGACGAACCGACCATCGGCCTGCACCAGCGCGACAACGACAGGCTGCTGGACACGCTCATCAAGCTCCGCGACCTGGGCAACACAGTCATCGTCGTTGAGCATGATGAGGAAGTCATGGCGCGCTCGGATCACCTGATTGACATGGGGCCGGGCGCGGGGGAGCACGGCGGTGAGGTCGTGGCGGTCGGGAGGGTTGAAGACCTGAGCCGCTGCGAGCGGTCGCTCACCGGCAAGTACCTTACCGGACAACTCGAAATCCCGTTGCCCAAGGTCCGCCGCCCGGTTCCCTTCTCCGCTCGGGGGAGAGGGCTGGAGGAGGGGGACACCGGCCTCGTCCGCATCCGGGGCGCGCGTGAGAACAACCTGAAGAACATTGACGTGGACATCCCCTTGAAGCGCTTCGTCTGCGTGACCGGCGTCTCGGGCAGCGGCAAGTCCTCGCTGATCAACGAAGTCCTCTACAAGACCCTGGCCCGCTCGCTCAACCGCGCGCGCGTCAAAGGCGGCGCATGCAGCGGCGTGGGCGTGGCCGGCGACCTCGACAAGACGATTGATATTAACCAAAGCCCCATCGGCCGCACGCCGCGCAGCAATCCCGCCACCTATACCGGCGTCTTCGACGAATTCCGCAAGCTATACGCTTCGCTGCCGGAGGCAAAGATCCGCGGCTACAACGTGGGGCGTTTCAGCTTCAACGTGAAAGGCGGACGCTGCGAAGAGTGCCAGGGACAGGGGCAGAAGCTCATCGAGATGCACTTCCTCGCCGACGTGTACGTGCAGTGCGAACAGTGCAAGGGGCGGCGTTTCAACCGCGAGACGCTGGAGGTCAAGTACAAGAACTTGTCCATCGCGGATGTGCTGGCGCTCTCCGTGGACGCGGCGCTGGACCTGTTCAGGAACCATCCCAAGATCAGAGCGGGCTTGCAGACGCTGCATGACGTGGGCCTGGGTTACGTCCGGCTGGGGCAGAGCAGCACGACCTTGAGCGGCGGGGAAGCGCAGCGCATCAAGCTGGCCTTCGAGCTTTCCAAGAGGGCCACGGGCAACACGCTTTACTTTCTCGATGAGCCGACCACGGGCCTGCATTTCCATGACATCGCGAAGCTGCTCGACGTGCTTCAGCGTCTCGTGGACCTGGGCAACACGGTCATCGTCATCGAGCACAACCTGGATGTCATCAAGCAAGCGGACTGGATCATTGACCTTGGCCCCGAAGGCGGCGAAGCCGGCGGCCAGGTCGTCGCCGTGGGGACGCCGGAGCAGATTTGCCGGGAGGAAAAGAGTTTCACGGGGCAGTATCTCAAGAAAGTACTAAGTACTGAGAACTGCGGGTAGAGGGCCACGCCTCCCTTGTGTTCCTTGCGTCCACTCCCGCTTTAGCGACTGGTCAGGCCGTGTTCAGATCTCGTCCAGGATCTGTTTACGCTTTGTCCGGTACTCGTCTTCGGTAACCAGCGATTCCGATTTGAGTTTTTCGAGTTCCTTTAGGCGTTCGGCCGCGCTTGGCTTAAGCGTGGCTTCGCGGGGAGAACTCACCCCTCCCTGCCGCTACGAGATTACGTAGCCGATAATAAGGCCGGCGAGCAAGAAGGTGGGCATAAGGTACGGTGCACCGAGCGGGAAACCAATCGCCGCGCCGATGCCCGAGCCAATCAGAATCCTCAAAGCTGCCGCATATCGTCTCATGGCCCACCTCCGCTTGTTCGACCTGACGATTGTTAGGCTAGCCTCCCTCTTCAAGGCCGATCGCGAATCACTCCCTGATTACAAAGCGCCTTGTACAGGAGCAGCAGGTCGTGTCAAGAACCGCCTGCTCTTAAGACAACGTGGCACAAAGGGAGGCAGGCGTGAATGGCGGGATATTCTCTCGGCGGAAAGGGTCCTCCCGACCCGGATGCCGAAATCGCCGCCGGCAGGGCCGAGTTGCCTGGCTTGAAGTTCGTACTCCTCGTTCCGAACAAGCAATACCAGCTTGGTGAGCCCATCGAAGTAACCCTGCGCTACACATACTCCGGCAACCGCAAGCTTTCAGTTGGCACGGCAACTCGCGACCGCACCGGCCGGCTGATACGTTACAGCTTCTCCGCTGTGGACAAGGATGGCAAGGTAGTCCGCGATCCCCTTAACGACGTACACACCATGGGTTTAGGTTGGGGTGAAAGTATGATAGCGTTCGGACCTGACAAGCCATACGAACAAAAAGCAGCGATAAATGAATGCCTGGCCTTCGACCAGCCGGGCAAGTACTTCCTAACGGCCCGCTCCAGCACCGTCCGGTTTGACAATTTTGGGACCGGAGAAGATGGGGTGCCCATCTCCCTTACGAGCAAGCCGGTGGAGATCGAGATCATCCCCTTCGATGAACATCAGCGCGTGAGGAATATTGCCGCTGCTGGCGAAGCACTGAAGAGCGAAGATGGAGAGAAGCGTAGGGCAGCAATGGAAAAACTGTGGTTCATGATGGATCAGCGCGCAATTCCACTGATGCTCGCATGCGTTAATGACCGTTCCGGATAAGTCGCGGTTCCGGCCGATTTCGGCCTAAGTGCCTTTGCAGACATGACGCCAGTCAAGACCGCTGTTCTCAGGTTCCTGGACGACGACAGCACGCTCATCTCGCGTTGGCAACTCCTGGATTATACATGGTTACTGGCACGCGCGGACGTCCGGCAAGAGAAGCCTGGCAAGGACGCAGAATTGGGCGCGCAGTTTAGGGCAAGTGATCGCTGGCTCGCAGTCTACGAGAACAAACTGCTGGAGAGGTCTGCCAAACTGCCTGCGCCGCAATACGCGGAATACATCCTGGACCGCCTGTCGGTCAAGCCAACCTTGTCACCTGCCGAAGTTGCGAACTGGAAACTGGTTCTGGACAATCGGAGCGCCATGCGGCGGGAGAAACAGTATGACCTAGTCGGCAAAGTCGAGCGCTGCCGGTGCAAAGAGCTGGTTCCGAACCTTGAAGCACTAGCTGCCGACGTCCGCCTGGAGCCCAGCCTGAGAGGCGCGGCGATCGTGGCCCTCCATGCCATGGACAAAGACCCGCAGCGTGAAGTTGTCTATGCCGACTGTATTTCCGAAAAACCAAAATTCTCCAAGGATGTGCACCTCACGCTTGGCGAGTACAAAGCAGCGGAAGTCGGACGAGCTTTGCTCAAGCTGCTTGAGTCTCCCCAAGAGGAGGTAAGGGATTCGGCAGCGGGGCGCTTGGTCGATTTTGGCTGGGCGCTAAAGGCCGATGAACTCAAAGCAGCGCTGGCAAGGTGGCTGGCCAGCGACCATACGCCTCACGAACGTGAGTTCGTGGGGACGCCTCAACTTCTAGGAGCTCTGGCCATCGCCTCTCCTGATATGGCCCTGCAGTTTATCAAGGACATCATTCTAGCTGCGCCGGCAGATGAACACGGGTACAACTTCCTTCGCAGGACCGCTTTCTCTCTGCTCGTGTGCATTGAAAGCCCTGTTGCGCTCAAGTTGATCAACGACTCGTTAAGTTCGCCCAACGAAGAGGTCCGCGGCGAAGTCGCGAACGCATTGGGCTATTCTTGGCATTCGGGCCGCCCCGAGGAGCCGCCCAAAGAGGAAGTAGCCGATCCAAGGAAGCGTCACATGAAAGGCACGAATCGCATACCCGGCAAGTTCTATCCGAAGCTGCTCCAACTCTATAAGTTCGACCCGTCCAATAAGGTTCGTGTGGAGGCGAGGCGAGCCCTGATCTTGATCACGGGAGTCGGCAACGGAACCTGGTCGGCCACCCAGGTGCAAGAAAAGCAATGGCTCTCCGAATGGGAAACGTGGTGGCAAAAGAACCGGTCGCGTTTTGAGGAGTACTGAAAGTGGCAGGTGGCGAGTTCCCGAAGGCCGATACTTGCCCCAAAATCAGGCCAGCCCTACCGCTCTGCCGTCGGGCAGGACCTTCATGCGGACGGCCGCCGGCACCTTGGGCAGGCCCGGCATGGTCACAATATTCCCGCAGATCACGACGACGAAGCCGGCTCCCGCCGCCACCCGCAGTTCGTTCACCGTAATGCGGAAATCACGCGGCCTGCCCCGCAAGGTAGGCTCGTCCGACAGCGATAGGGGCGTCTTGGCCACGCAGATCGGCAGGTTGCCATAGCCGCTCTTGCCGAGCAGCGCCAGGTCATGCTTGGCGTTCTTGTCGAAAAACACCTCGCCCGCGCCATAAACCTGCTTCGCGACCTTGCGGATTTTCTCGCTCAGCGATTCGTCCAAATCGTAAAGGAACTTCAGCTTCCGCGCCTTGTTCTTCTCGACGCAGCGCAGCACGGCTTTCGCCAGCCCTTCGGCGCCCAGCCCGCCTTGGGCGTAATGGTCCCCCACCTCCGCTTCCACGTCCAGCTTCGCGCAGAAGCGCACGATCCTGTCGAGGTCCTCGGCCTTGTCGTCGGCAAAGTGGTTTATGGCCACGACCGGTTCCAGCCCGAACAAGCGGATGTTCTCGATATGCTTGCACAGATTGCCCAAGCCGCCGCGGTCCGTGTAGCCGCCGTGGTATTCGAGCGCGCGCGTAGTGGCGACGATCACCACGCCCCGCGGGTGCAGGCCCGCGATGCGGCACTTAATATGGAAGAACTTCTCCGCGCCCAGGTCGGTGGCAAAGCCGGCTTCCGTCACCACGTAGTCGGACAGCTTCAGCGCCATTTGCGTGGCGATGGCCGTGTTGGTGCCTTGCGCGATATTGGCGAAGGGACCGGCGTGCACGAAGGCCGGCGTCCCTTCCAGGGTCTGGACCAAGTTGGGGTGAATGGCGTCGCGCAGCAGCACCTGCATGGCGCCATCGGCCTGCACGTCCCGCGCCCGCACCGGCTGGCCGCCGTGCGTGAAACCCACGACCATCTCGCCCAGCCGCCGGCCCAGGTCCGCGTAGTCGCGCGCCAGGCACAGGATGGCCATCACCTCGGAAGCCGGGGTGATGTTGAAGCCGTCGCGCCGCGGCACGCCGTTCTTTACTCCGCCCAACCCGATGATGATATCACGCAGCGCGCGGTCATTAAGGTCAATCACGCGCCGGTGGACGATGCGCCGCGCGTCAATATCCAGCTCGTTGCCGTGCTGCAGGTGGTTATCCACCATCGTGGCCAGCAGGTTGTTGGCCTTTTCGACGGCATACATGTCACCGACGAAATGGAGGTTGATGTCCTCCGCGGGCACCACCTGCGACCTGCCTGCCCCAGTGCCGCCGCCCTTCATGCCGAAGTACGGGCCGAGCGACGGTTCGCGCAAGCAGATCGCGGTCTTGTGCCCCAGCCGCCGCAGGCCGTCGCCGATGCCGATGGTGGTCGTGGTCTTGCCTTCGCCGTGCGGCGTGGGCGTCATGCCGCTGACCAGGATCAGCTCGCCGTCGGGCTGGTCCTGCCGGCGAATCAGCTCCTCAATGGGGATCTTCGCTATGTACCGTCCGTGCAACAGGATCTCGTCCGTGTCCAAGCCGAGTTCCTTGGCCACCTCGACCACGCGCCGCCCTGGAATGCCGTTGCTGCCCTGACCTATCATCCGCTAATCCCGCTAATCTTCGCCAATGATTTCCCAGAAGCTCACAGCCCACAAACCTGTGCGCGTTCATTCGCGTTATTCGCGTAATTCGCGGATCCACGCGTCCGGCCAACCCCGATACCCCGTATCGTTGCCCCAGGCCCCCATAATCTACTGCAAAACGCGCGGTTGTCTTATGGAAATCGTGTCCCGTGGAGGCGCGGCCAAGAGGCAGCGGTTTGGGTAAGTGCGGGGGGCAGTTTTGGGTTTGGCAGGCGGCTGTCTGTCATTCCCTTTTCGCGCTTTTATAGTAGAAAAAGCCCGCCTATGCGCGTCTGTACTGACGTGCCGGAGAAGGGCTCGGCAGGTCTCTCCAAGCGCAGAGGGCTTATAGGCGGCGGGGCCGAAACCAAGGAACCGAGGCGGACATTTTGGATTATAGATTTTGGATTTTGGATTGAACAGCAATCGCAGAGGCATAGAGGGGATATGGGATACAGGTCTTGGGTTAAATCTCTCTTCATGTCTCGCGAGGATTTGGAGCGTTAGCAGTGCAAGGGAATGTGGGTTGACATGGTGAAGGAAAGTTCTTCCCGTTTCGAGTTCTTGATGGCGGCAGGGCTGGGGAGGGTTCCGGCGTTTGTCCTGGCGCTGTTTTTTTGCGCTCCGGCACAAGCCGGGGACGGCACTGCGGCACCGGGAGCGCGGTTGCGGCCTTCGTTCCCCAACTACGCCTTGGCGCCGATACCTGTGGCGCCGCCAGGGCGCGAAGGCTCCACCAACACGGGGGAGACGCCCGTGCTACGGGATGCAACAGGCCGCGATAGCCCTGCCGGGCCTGTGGACACGGAGATTCCTTTCTCCTGGCCACAGACCATCGTCCTGCACCAAAGCACTGCTGTCGCCTACGCAGTAGGCGGATTCGATCCTGGTTTCCAGCCTGTGCAGTTCAACATGCTGCCTTTCACGCCCACGGACATAAGAGTGGCGTCCTTCGACGGGAACAACGGCCTGATGCAGGCTACGGCGCGGGCTGGCACTGGGGGACTCAAAGAAACGTTTCCCTTCCAGGTCGCGGCCAGAGGCCTCACGAACGACACAGTCTTCAGCCTGACATTCGACATCCGCATAACCAACTCACGCGTGCGCGGCACGCCCATTCTGGGGCGCACGGCAGGTGACTTCATCCGCCCCGCACAGATGGTTCGCTATGTCTGGACCCAGACCGGCCGCGGAGAGAGGCATGCCAAGGTGGAGGCCGAATTCGTGGGCCACACCGGCCCCGCGAAGGGCTTGTATTCGAGTGCCATCACCGAAGTGCTGGCGCTAAAAGTCCAGCCCATGGTGCTGGGCCATTACCTGATGACGGTCACGCCACGCGACGTGCGCGGCGAGCCGCCGCGCGGCTCGACCTCGAACGGCCGGGTCTTCCGCTGCGCTTTCGGCAGCCAGGACTTGCCGCCAACGACGGATGGTTTTGCCGCCGACACGTTCACCCCAGCCGCAGGCCAGAGCGTGACTTTGCAGCCGGTCGCAGTGGATCCCCAGACAGGCCGTGCAGTCTTCAGCAACCAGCTCTACGACTTCGGAGACGGCTCAGGCACCAGCAACGCCGACGGCGCTGTCGCGCACGCGTACAACCTGCCTGGCATTTACCGTGTGAACTGCACCGTCATGGGCGATAGCGGCCTGACGGCCACGGCGGAGGACAACGTCATAGTGGGAGCCACGGCCGTGCCTAAGCTGCCCTTCAAGTACGTAAAGAACATCACTCCGGATGAGGCCGGCAGCGGGCTGATCGGCCAGGACAGTTTCAGCGCCGTCTTTCCAGGCGCCAATGCCAGAAGCGGCGACCGCGTCATTTTCTGCTTCAACCGCAACCGCTTCGGCAGACTGAACGCTTCCGAGGGCCAGGACGTGGACATAGTCCTGGGCCCGGGCGGCAGCTTCTCCGGCCCAACCAAGCTCGCCAAGAGTGTTGCCGTGAGCTCAGGCCGCGCCAACCTGAGCATCAAAGTAACCAGTGCGGAGTTGGATCGCACTGGAGATCCGCGCCTGGGACGCGCGGATTCGAAGGGGATATTCAAGAATCAACGCATAGCCGTCTGTATTGTCCCGGCAGACGGCTCAATTCCGCGCGTGCTTCTCTACACAGGCAACGTCACCCTGAGGGTCAAGAGCGGGATATTTGACCAGGGGGCTTTCTACTCGGAGCAGTGGGTGAGCGGCGCGTCCACAACCAAGGAACCGGATCCGCGCAAGCAGGAAATTCCGTGATTTTAGATTTTGGATTCTGGATTTTGGATTGGCAATTGCGCGCCAGTTCCTGAAAGGCCGGGACCGTTGGCCGGAAGACGATCACACTACGAACATTCAGAGCGCGGGCACCACGAGCAGGCGCCCAAGCAGCCGCGCGGGAATGCCCGCGGCCATGGGGCCTACCATCGGTTCCGCACGGGCAAGGAGGCGCCGCACGCTTTCGGCACGGGCCGCGACCGCACGGTGGAAGCGATTCGGCCCCAGGGGTACGCGCGGCGAGGCGATGAGGAACTGGCGGACCTCAGCACCGGGGAGAAGAAGGCTGAGGCCGGGCGCTGGGTGGATGAAATGGCGGAGGCCTCCACTTACGGCGCCAGGCTCGAAGGCCGAACGGCGCGGGGCACGGTCATCGAAGTCCGCAAGGGGCATTTCCTTACACGCATGGCCTCCGCGCAGCCGGATTCCCCCTCACCCAGCGCGCCTCTGGCGCGCGGGCCTCTCCCCACAGGGAAGAGCGGGATCGAGCCCTCAGCCGGCGCCCTCCCGGAAGGGGAGGGGACCACGGGCAAGGACGCTGGTGCTATACCCACGGCCACGGGCAAGGAGGCCCGTGCTACGCCATTGTGGAAAGGCGGCGACATTCTGCGCACCTTTGCGCGGGGCACGCTTAAGCAGTTCGACACCGGCCTTGCCAGCCTGGTTGCCCCGGGGGATGAGGTGGAGATGATCGTGCCCCCGCTGGAGGGCACGCACGAACTCGTTCAACAAGGCCTGCACGGCATCCTCACCCGCGCCTTCCCGCGGCGCAACGAACTGCGGCGCATGCATCCCTCGGGCCGCTCGATCCAGACCATCTGCGCCAA
>Ga0209777_10004097_pt1 | contig 17475 bp, 16 predicted proteins | sample FrelakmetHBP12HB_FD_187147 | JGI IMG/M metagenome (GOLD analysis project Ga0209777, IMG submission 187147) | Freshwater lake sediment microbial communities from the University of Notre Dame, USA, for methane emissions studies -HBP12 HB (SPAdes)... | ecosystem: Environmental > Aquatic >...
CGGCTGCGGTACCTATCCCCGGCTGTCTATGAGCGGCAGTTCTATGCAAGGCAGGTTGCAGTATGAAAGAAAGTTTCGTGTCCACTATTGACATCAGGGGTCAAAGCTTGGGTTAACAGGCCACCGGTACCAATCATTCGTTTCCGTAAGATTAGCCCTACCGTGACCAACTATAGCTTCTTGCAATGTCATTCAATTCCTTCCCTGTTACAGTTCTAACAATTAATATACGAAGTTCTTTTTTAGCCTCCTCGGCATTAATTATAACACATCATAATATTTATAATCGGATGGATCTTTTGAGATATGGATCTGGGCCATGAATCTCCTCAAGATCTTAAAATGGTTTGTAGGCTTATTGGTGGCAGCCTAAAGATAACATAACTGCTTAATTTGTCAAGAAACTTCTTGAAAACCCGTTTACTTGCCAGGCGGCAGGAGATAGGTCTTGATTAGTCGATGGGTATCTTCCGGCTCGAGTTCCACTACCCGCCAGATGCCTTCCTGTTTCCGCATCCCCATTCGTAACTGATCTTTGTCGTATTTCATGGTCACCAGGGCACGGTCTTGATTTACTTGAAAACGGGAGAGGGTCAAGAGCAGGAAAGAAGAGGGCAGGGTGGAATTCTTGGGATTTTCCAGGTAATATCGGATTTGCTGAATGACCAATTGGCTTAAGCTTTTATAAACTTCTGTCGGCAGTTGGATTTTGATTTCTCCTAAGGGGCCGGCGATATTTCCTAATGAGCTGGAAGCAGTCAGGGATGAAAGTAAGTTTTTGATGGACGAACCCTGTTGATTTAGGATGGCTTCCACATCGACATAGGTAACGAAGGTGTTAATGTCCCTGTTTTTCAGCCCGGCCCCGATTTGGTACAGGGCATAATAAGGAGTCCCTTGGACCCATCGCCAGGACAGCCCCGTTCCGAAGGCCAGGACTATAATTAAGATAACAATCATGTTTCTTTTTGTTTTCATAATGCCTTTTGCCTTGGCAGAATGTAAAGAGGATATAGGGTTACAGGTTGATCAAAAAGGTCCAGATGCAAGGCCCCCGACCTCCTGAGGAGTGAGGCGTGCTTTGATGTACGCCGCAACGACGAGGGATAAGGGAAACGCAGCAGATGGGGCTTTTTCATCAACCTGTTACTCTGTTTCCAAGCCATGCTTGAGCATCCGGTAGCGCAAGGAGCGAAGATTGATTTTTAATAATGCGGCGGCCCGCTGTTTATTACCTTGGCATTTTTGCAGGGCCTGAAGGAGCAGGTTTTTTTCCAAAGAGTCCAATGTTTGATCCAAATCTAATCCTTCTGGAGGAAGGTTCATGGAGGAGGCTGCCTTGCCGGTGGAAGTCAGTCCTTTATAAGTGGCCAAGACCAAACTTTCAGGAAGGATAATGGTAGATCGTTCCATAGCCACTGAACGTTCAATAATATTTTCCAGTTCCCGTACATTGCCTGGGAAGTGATACTGACCAAGAATCTTGAGGGCATAGGAAGAGATTTTTCGAATCTCCTTTTTCAGAATCTTGGAATATTTTTCCAAAAAAAAGTTGGCCAGCATAGGGATGTCTTCCGGCCGTTCCCGCAACGGGGGAAGATGGATCGAGATCACATTGATGCGATAAAATAAATCTTCTCGAAAGCGCTTTTCCATGACCTCATTTTCCAAGTCTTTATTGCTGGCGCAGATAAGTCTGACATCTACCGTGTGCTCCCGAGTCTCTCCCAGGGGAAGGAAAGACTTTTCCTGGAGCAGGCGTAAGATTTTGACCTGGAGATTGGGAGAAAGTTCCCCGATTTCATCCAAAAACAGGGTTCCATTTTGGGCCGTTTCTACCAGACCCATTTTATGAGTCAAGGCACCGGTAAAGGCCCCCTTGCGATAGCCAAACAGTTCACTTTCAATCAAGGTCTCAGGGAGCCCCGCGCAAGAAATGGCGACGAAAGGTTGTTCCTTGCGAGGACTATTTTCATGAATGGACCGGGCAACTAATTCTTTTCCCGTCCCCGACTCACCGGTGATCAAAACATTGCTGATCACTTGAGCGGCTTTTAAGATCAGATCAAAGACCTTATTCATTTGGGGGCTTTGTCCGATGACCGGCCTTGAGGAAGGGAAAAGAAAAAGGGGTTTTTCTATTGGGGGAGAAGGTTTTCCCTCCGTCTTGGAAAGGGCATCCTTGATAACCTGTATCAGTTCTTTGTTGTCAAAGGGCTTGGGGAAAAAGTCATAGGCCCCTTCATTCATGGCCTCTATAGCGGTTTCCTGATTGGCATAGGCTGAAATCATGATGACTTCTGTTTGAGGGCGAAGGGCTTTGATCTCTTTTAACAAGGACAGGCCGTCCATGGGGCGCATGCGAATATCTGTTAGAACTACAGAGAAAGGTGCTTTTTTAAATAGCTCCAGTGCCTCTGGGCCGCTGGCGGCAGTAACCGCTTTATATCCTTCCCGAGTGAGAAGGATCTCCAGCATCTCGCGCAAGCTTTGATCGTCATCAACTATTAAAATAGACGAGCTCATTATTCAAAGACTGGGATTATTTGGTTGAAAACAATTCGGCCTTCAATCATGGTCAGTAAGGCCTTACCTTTCAGTTTCCAGCCATGAAAAGGAGAATTTTTACTTTTGGAGGCAAAGGAATGGATATCGACTTGAAACTCAAGTTCGGGATCGATGATGGTTAGGTTGGCCGGGCCGGAAATCTCAAGCCGACCGAGACCATTCAATTTTAAGACCTGGGCTGGTCCTTGAGTCAACTTGGCAATGGCCTGAGGGAGGGTCAGGATACCTCGGTGAACCAGGTTAAGGGTCAACGGCAGGGTAGTTTCCAGACCAACTATCCCCGTGGAGGCCAGGTCGAATTCCACTTCTTTCTCCAAGGGACTATGAGGGGCATGATCGGAAGCAATAACATCAATAGTTCCGTCTTTAAGGCCTTTTTGAATGGCCAGAAGGTCATTCTTAGTCCTTAGCGGAGGATTTATCTTGGCCTGGGTATCAAAGCCGATAACGGCTTCCTCGGTCAGGGAAAAATAATGAGGGGCGGTTTCAGCAGAGACGGGAAGCCCTTTTTTCTTGGCATCACGGATCAATTGGACCGAACCGGCTGTACTGACATGGGCAATATGCAGAGGGGTTTCAGTTATCTGGCAGAGCTGTATATCCCGGAAAATCATGATTTCTTCGGCCGCTGAGGGGATACCATGAAGTCCTAACCGGGTGGAGATGGGGCCTTCATTCATGACCCCAGGCCGGCTGAGAGAAAGGTCTTCACAATGGGAAATAATGGGCAAATCAAAGGCCCGGGCATATTCCATGGCCCGCCGCATAAGCTGGCTGTTTATGACCGGATTTCCATCATCCGACAGGGCCACGACCCCCGCTGTTTTCAGATCTCCGTATTCAGCCAAGGTCTCTCCTTTTAATCCGACGCTGATGGCCCCTACGGGAAAGACTCGAGCCAGCCGGGCATCTCTGGCCTTGTTCAGGATATATTCAGTGACCGACTGGGTATCATTGACCGGAAGGGTGTTGGCCATGCAGGCCACGGCCGTGAACCCGCCGGCCACGGCTGCTTGTGTGCCGGTCAGGATGGTTTCTTTATATTCAAACCCCGGTTCTCTTAAATGGGTATGGATATCAATCAATCCCGGGGTGACCAACAACCCTTCGGCTGGAATGACCCGGAAATCAGAGGGGCCTTTTAATCCTCTCTTCGGCGTATAGGGCTGCAGATCCAGGATCTTTCCCTGATGAATATAAATATCCATCAGGTCGTCCATTTGGTTCTGCGGATCGATTACCCGGCCTCCTCTAATAAGCCATTTCACCTTTTTTACCTCCTAAGAGCAAGTAGAGGAGGGCCATGCGGATGGCCACTCCGTTGGTCACCTGGTCGAGTATTACCGAAAAGGGTCCATCAGCCACTTCGGGATCGATTTCTACTCCCCGGTTGATCGGACCGGGATGCATGATAATGACATCTCGTTTGGCCTTGTTCATGATCTTCATGTTCAGGCCAAAAAACCGGGAGTACTCTCGAAGACTGGGAAAGAGCATCTGCTTTTGTCTTTCCAATTGGACCCTGAGCATCATGATTACATCAGCCCAAACCACGGCCTCTTGAAGATGGTAAGTGACGCTCACCCCCATGGACTCGATGAAAGGAGGAATCATGGTAGGCGGTCCGGCCACCATCACATGGGCTCCCATGGTCTTTAGCCCAAGAATATTGGATCGGGCCACCCGGCTGTGGGCAATATCCCCGACAATGGCCACCTGCAATCCTGCTATGCGGCCTTTTTTTTCACGGATCGTTAGAAGGTCCAGAAGGGCTTGGGTGGGATGCTCATGCATGCCATCGCCCGCGTTGATGATCGAAGGCTTGACTATACGGGAAAGCAGATGCGGAGCCCCGGCCATGGAATGGCGGATGACGATGACATCCGGATTCATGGCCTCTAAATTCCTGGCTGTATCCACCAGGGTCTCTCCTTTGACCAAAGAACTGGTATTGGCCGATAGACTTACCGTATCGGCACTGAGGCGTTTGGCAGCAATTTCAAATGAAGTCCGTGTCCTGGTGCTTGGTTCATGGAAAAAGTTGACCACTGTTTTGCCCCGGAGGGTTGGGACTTTTTTAATATCTCGAAAAGATATTTCCTTTAGGGATTCGGCCGAGGTCAGAATGGTCTCAATCTCTTCCTGGGTCAAACCCTCCATTCCCAGTAAGTGATGGCGGTTAAAGGTCATGGTTTTTCCTTTTTAAGGGCAAAAAAAACCCCCTCGGCTTTCAGCAGCGAGGGGGTCTTTAAGGACCGGTGATCTGGAATCCAAGGCATTAAAGCTCCTTTTACAAACGGTATAACAGACAACACCTAACTTGAACAACCTCGTAGGTAATTTTTATATGTAACATATGGGTTGAAATGTCAAGCAGGTTTTTATACAAAAAAGATATTAAAGAAAAAAATTCCTTGACGATAGTTAGAAGGGATGATAAAAGACTACACGTTTTAATCAGGGAATTTAAGAAACTAAAAGGCAGCTTGGATCCAAGACGATTGGACTGAGACTTCCAACAAAGACCGGTAAAAGCCTCTGGAGGAAGTCCAGGGGCTTTTTTGTTATCCTCTAAAAAGATAAATGGAAATCATTAAGAATATTAAAGAGATGCATGCTGGGGCCGAGGAGGCCCGGAAAGCGGGGAAAAGGATTGCCCTGGTTCCGACCATGGGGGCACTCCATGAGGGGCATTTATCCTTAATGGACTATAGCCGGATGAAGGCAGATCTTTTGGTGGTCAGTATTTTTGTCAATCCCATCCAGTTTGGTCCGAAAGAAGATTTTGAAAAATACCCCAGAGACCTGGAGGCGGATAGTCGGATGACGGGAAAAAGAGGGGTGGACATCATTTTTTCGCCTGAAGCCGCGGCTTTTTACCCGGAATATTTCCAGACCTATGTGACGGTAGAAAAGGTAACCCAAAATTTATGCGGAGCCGGCCGGCCCGGACATTTCAGGGGGGTTACGACCATAGTCTGCAAACTCTTTAACATCGTCAAGCCACATTTGGCCGTTTTCGGCCAAAAGGATTATCAACAATTGATTGCCATTCAACATATGGTTGAAGATTTAAATATGGATATCGAGGTGGTCGGCAGACCAACGGTCCGAGAGGCCGATGGTTTGGCCATGAGTTCCCGCAATGCCTACCTTTCCCCGGAAGAAAGGGTCTCGGCCCGATCCTTATCACTGGCCTTGAAGGAGGTCCAAGCCCTTTTCCGTAAAGGCGAAAGAAACAGCCCAATCCTGTTGAACCGGGTCAACAGCTTGATTCAACAACAACCCAAAACCCGGATCGAGTACGTCAAAATATGCCATCCCCAAACCCTTAAAGAATTGACCCTCATCGAGGAGGAGGGGGTGTTGGCCGTGGCGGTGTGGGTCGGATCCACCCGCCTGATAGATAATTGTTTATTGGAGGATAACAGATCATGACCAGAACACTTTTGAAATCAAAAATTCACCGGGCAACCATTACGGAAAGCAACATTCATTATGAAGGGAGTATGACCATCGACCAAGACTTGATGGAAGCTGCCGATGTTGTTCCTTTCGAACAAATCCAGGTCTATAACATCGCTAATGGAGAACGGTTTGCCACCTATGCACTGGAAGGCCCTCGAGGCTCGGGTGTGATTTGTTTGAACGGGGCTGCGGCCAGAAAGGGAGTCGTGGGAGATCTTATCATTATTGCTACCTATGCCGCCGTGCAGGAAAAGGAGTTGCAAAACTTTAAACCCAAGATCGTTCAAGTCGACTCCCATAATCATCTCCGCCTGCGGGCAGCTTAAAGGAGTATTGTTGGTGCAGTTCAAAGCCTGGCTGAAGACTTATCTCTTAACCGGATTAATCGTTGTCGTTCCGATTACCATAACCATCTATATCATTCAGGCCCTGATCGGGGTCATGGATGCTTTCCTGTCTTTCCTTCCCAAGGACTATCATCCCGATACCCTCCTGGGCTTTCATCTGCCCGGTCTGGGATTGGTTTTAGTGACTATCCTGGTTTTTCTGGTCGGACTCATGACCCACAATTATGTCGGCAACAAAGTCATCCAATGGGGGGAACTGCTAGTCGGGCGAATCCCGGTGGTCCGTAACATTTATCTGGCAATTAAACAATTTACCGAGGCAATCTTTAGTAATTCTGGAAGTCATTTCAAACAGGTTGTCATGCTTGAATTCCCCAGGCTGGGCCTGTATTCCCTTGGTTTTGTAGCCGGGCAGGCAAAAGGGGAATTGGAATCCAAGGCCAAGGCTGGCCAACCGGTTTTGAATGTTTTTATTCCCTGTACCCCCAACCCGACTACCGGCTATTTTGTGCTGGTTCCGGAAAAGGATTTGATTGTTCTGGACATGACTGTGGAGGAGGCCTTTAAACTGATTATCTCCGGGGGTCTGGTCTCGCCGAACCTGTCCCTTCCTATAGACTCCAAGGAAAAAGCACCTTTAAGCCTTATGAGTTAAATGTCCATAGGATTGTCCTTTCCCGCCTTTTAGGCACGGGCAAGGAATAAAAATTAAATCTATACATGATAAGAATCGGTTAAAGATAATTATTCAAGTTTTCCTTGTGAGCCCACCAACTGGGATAACAACATTACCTATCTTACTAAATGTCTTGACTTTCCCTAAGATTATACGTATTTTATACGTGTATCAATCCTGTGGGAGCCGCTATGCAAAAGAAATTAACCATCACCATCAACGAGGAAGTCTATTGGGGCCTTCACAAGATTATCGGCCCGAGGAAAATCAGCAGGTTTGTGGAAGACTTGGTTCGCCCTCATGTGGTTAAACATGAACTCGAATCGGCTTATGAGGAAATGGCCAAGGATAAGAGTCGGGAGAAAGAGGCACTTGAATGGGCAGAAGCTATGTTGGGAGATAGTGCTCATGAAAAAAGGTGAGGTCTGGTGGGTAAAATTTGATCCTTCAGCGGGAGGGGAAACCCGTAAGAAGCGTCTGGCTGTTATTGTCAGTAATGATGCCTCAAATAAATTCCTGAATAGAGTTCAAGTCCTTCCCCTAACCCCCAAGATCGACCGACTTTATCCCAGTGAAGCCTATGTCATGGTTAATGGAGAGCAAAACAAAGGCATGACTGATCAATTGGCAACAATAAGTAAATCACGTTTGCTCAAACGAGTCGGTATCCTGTCAACAGAAGACATACAAAAAGTGGGCGGGGCAATAAAAATTCAACTCGATCTTAAATAAAAGGGCAATCCCTATTAGGGCGGGGGTTCTTTGAAAGGCTTTTTGCCGAAGGAAGCCAGAACAAACCGCTTTCGAAAAAAAATAAAAGCGTTCTATAGAGGAAAAACCACTATGCCTAAGGCCAGCATTGATTTTGACCACATCCACCTTATCAGTGAGGACCCACAAGCCGCGGCATCCTGGTACGTGGACAAACTGGGCGGGGAAATCATCAGAAGTCATGAAGTTCATGGTGCCCCTCAATATCACCTCGCCTTCGACGATATCACCATCATCATCCGTGGCGCGAGAATGGGTGAGCAGCCGCTCAGGAAACACGGCCTGGAATGGGGGACTGATCACTTTGGCTTTCACGTGCCTGGAGATTTTGATTTTTTTTGTGACAATCTCAAAAAAAAGGGAGTCAAGTTCACGGTCGACCCCATGGATTTCAGTCCGAGCCTTCGCATCGCCTTCATTGAGGCTCCAGACGGCGTAAGCATAGAGCTTCTCCAGCGGAAAGGGGAACTGCAAAATTGACGATCTTTTACCAAAGGCGAAAAGAAATAAATGGCAGGTTTTTTCTGGGCATGCCCAGGATGGATTTTCCGGCGGCCGACCGAGAAAGGATCATCAATAAGATTACGAGCATCCCATTGGACCTAACCAGCTTTCCGACATCTTGGCCGGGGAAAAATGAATGGTAAACCTCAAATCAGAGCAGGAACCCCAAAAGATATTGCTGTTCTGACGGAGATTATCCGGAGGTCCTTTCGAGACGTAGCCGAGCGCTTTGGCCTGGATCATGAGAACTGTCCCAAACATCCATCCAACTGTACAGAGACCTGGGTCCAACGAGATATGGACCGGGGCGTCGGCTATTTCATTCTTGAAGATGAAGGGATCGCTGTCGGATGTGTGGCTCTCGAAAAGGCAGATTTCGAGTTGAGCTATCTCGAACGTCTTGCCGTTCTTCCTTCCCGGCAACGGCGCGGGTTCGGCAGGGCCCTGCTTGATTACGTGCTGAAAGAAGCCAAACGCTTAGGCGTTCATCGCCTTAATATAGGAATCATTGCCGGGCAAAATGAACTGAAGAGCTGGTATAAAAAGATCGGGTTTGTTGAGACCGAGACCAAGGATTTCGCCCACCTACCTTTCCGAGTGACTTTTATGTCTTATAAAATCAAAGGGGGTTGTCGACAATCAAATTAAGCAGAGGCGGTGAACTGCGCCGTGGAACAGAAAGTGGGCCTGCTCAATACATAGTTTCAAAACTTATAGAAGAAAGGAGTGGTGAGAGGATGGTACATCAAGAAGGATTCTTCAAAGGGGTTGGGGATGCCAACATCTATTATCAGTGTTGGTTGCCGGAAATAGAGTCAAAGGCCGTATTAATGATAGTCCATGGATTGGCCGAACACAGTGGTCGTTATATGAACGTGGTCAATTATTTTGTCTCCTTGGGCTATGCCGTGTACGGAATGGATCACCTCGGCCACGGCAAATCGGATGGTCGGCGTCTGTATTTGCAGCGATTTGATGATTATACGAATACGCTCAAGGTTTATTTTGATCTAGTCAGAAATTGGCAACCTGATAAACCGATGTTTCTGATAGGGCACAGCATGGGCGGCCTGATTAGTACTGTGTACCTATTCGATCACCAAGCCGACCTGACCGGTGCAGTCCTTTCCGGGCCAAGCGTAAAAGTGCCTGACAATATCTCGCCGACTACTATTTTGGTCGGCAAAATACTTTCAGTTTTAATGCCCAAGTTTGGAGTGATTGGATTGGAGGCGGAGGGAGTGAGTAGGGATCCCGCGGTAGTGCAAGCCTATATCAATGATCCGCTGGTCTATAGAGGAAAAATTACGGCCCGACTGGCAGCTGAACTTATCAAGGAGACACAGCGGGTCGGCAAGGAAGCAGCCAAGATCTTGCTGCCGATTTTGATTGTGCAAGGTGGAGCGGACAGGCTGGTTGATCCGAATGGGGCCAAAATGTTGTATGCCAAGGTCGGCTCGGTCGATAAAGCAATCAAGATATACGATGGTTTTTTTCACGAAGTATTTAACGAACCCGAACATGACCAAGTGTTAGGGGATGTCAATTTCTGGTTGGAATCGCATCTTGAACCTCGGAAGTAGATTTGGATTTAATCCTGGGCGAAAAATTTATTTAACATCGGCGGTTGTTTAAATTCTTAAGGAAGGAGGATCATGAAAACCAGAAAGACATCCATGCTTACAACCCTTTTGGGGGTCACCCTCTTGTCCGTATCGGCACTCGCTACTACCTGGGCGCCGGCGGAGAAGATTGATCCGATTACCGGCCAGAAGATTAAGGTTAAGGAGATTATGAGTTATGGAAGCTACATTTACAATTGGCCATCCAAATACCACTTGGTGTTCTGGCCCTTGACTGATCAGAACTTTATATGGTTCTCCGCCGAAAGCGGCTATGCCGCCTTCGGCAACGACTTCGAAAAACTGAACAAGGAACAGAAGGACCAACTGGCTGGATGGCTGAAGGAGAACTACAACCCGGCCAATCAACCCTTCACCCACATAGAGAAACTCAATTGGCTGGGAAAAGTGTATGCCCAGATAAATATGGATGACGATTTCTGGTGCCGATTTTACAGGCTCATGGCCTACACCTACCAAGACGACGAGATGAAAAGTATCCAATATATGAAAAAGGCCTTTCCGCTTCTGGAGAAAAAACTAAAAAGAGATCCTTCATGGATCGAAAGAATCGAGACCTTGTACCTGTTGGGAGAGTATAGTCGCCAACTGGGTAAGATCGAAGAGGCCAAAAAGTACTTTGAGCAGGTGAAGAAAGAGAAATTCAAGGACCAGAACGGGCAAGAAAGGGTAGGGCATCCTTATTTTCTCCAACTGGTGAAGGATCGGGAAGAACTGATGAAACAAGGATCAGCCGATTGATCGGGATGCTCCCCGCTATCTCCTCCATTACTCAAACCTATCAATGGAAAAAGGCAAAGGCAAAAAGTGCTTAGATGGGCTGAAACTACTGGACATTATTAACTTGACAAAAAAGAACGGATGTTTATGATAAGGGCATTTTTTAAGAGGAGGGCCTGATTATGAATATGTCGAATCACTTTTTTACTTCGGAATCGGTAACGGAAGGACATCCCGATAAAGTAGCCGATCAGATTTCCGATGCCATTTTGGATGCTATTTTAGCCGAAGATCCCAAAGGGCGTGTAGCCTGTGAGACCCTGGTCACCACGGGTTTGGCCTTGATCGCCGGAGAGATTACCACCTCCTGCTACGTAGATATGCCTAAGATCGTCCGAGAAACCATAAAAGAAATCGGCTATAACGATTCTTCTATGGGTTTCGATTGGGAGACCTGCGCGGTCTTGACCACCATTGACAAACAATCGCCTGATATTGCCCAAGGGGTCAATGCTCAGGGAGAGAAAAAAGAGCAAGGGGCAGGGGACCAGGGCATGATGTTCGGCTATGCCTGTACCGAGACCAAAGATTTTATGCCTATGCCCATCTGGTATGCCCATCGCCTGGCCAAGCGTCTGGCCGAAGTTCGAAAAAAGAAGATCCTTAATTTTCTTAGGCCCGATGGTAAAACACAGGTGACCGTAGAATATCAAAACGGGAAGCCGATTTCCATACCGGCTGTGGTTATAGCCGCCCAACACAATCCGGATGTGAGCTATAAGAAATTACAGGAAGGGATCATTGAAACGGTTATCAAAAAGGTCATTCCAGCAAATCTCCTGACTAAGAAGACCCAGTATTATATCAACACCACGGGGCGTTTTGTAGTAGGGGGGCCCATGGGGGATTGCGGAATGACCGGAAGGAAGATCATCGTTGACTCCTATGGAGGACAAGGGAGTCACGGAGGCGGAGCCTTTTCCGGCAAGGATCCTTCCAAAGTAGACCGAAGTTCTTCTTATATGGCCCGCTATGTGGCTAAAAATGTCGTGGCCGCCGGTTTGGCCGACATCTGCCGACTCCAGATCTCCTATACCATCGGTAAGGCCGAACCCCTTTCCATCTTTGTCGACACCAACGGGACCGGGAAAATCTCCGACTCCCGGTTGAATCAAATTATTCGGCAGACCTTCAGTTTTAGACCGGCCGAGGTGATTGCCTATTTGAATTTATTGCGCCCCATTTTCAAAAAGACCGCTGCTTACGGCCATTTTGGACGCAACGAAGAGACTTTTACCTGGGAGAAAATCGATAAAGTCGAAATCCTTCGGGAGCGGGCAGGATTGAAAAAATAAACTTAAAGGATTCGAGGATTCAAGGGGTAAGGATTCAAGTGAAATGTTTATAAACCAGAAAAGACAAATACTCGAACCATGGTACCTTTGTATCGTTGAATCCTTTTAAGAAGAGAAAGGAATCTGAAGTGAAATACGACATCAAAGACCTGAATCTGGCTGCTCAAGGGGCCTTACGGATTGAATGGGCTCACCAGAGTATGCCGGTGTTGGAAAGTATTCGTAAACGTTTTTTCAAAGAAAAACCCTTAAAAGGAATCCGCCTGGCCGCCTGTCTTCATGTAACCACCGAGACGGCCAGCTTAGTTCGAACCCTTAAGGCCGGAGGGGCCGAGGTGACCTTGTGTGCCTCCAATCCATTAAGTACCCAGGACGATGTAGCTGCTACTCTGGTCCGGCAGGACCAGATCCCTGTCTTTGCCATCAAAGGGGAGGATGGCCAGACCTATTACCGACACATCTATCAGGCCTTAGAAATAAAACCTCATTTGACCATGGATGACGGGGCGGACTTGGTGTCCACCATTCACTCGGAAAAAAGGGACCTCTTGAAAGGAATCCTTGGAGGCACGGAGGAAACAACGACCGGCGTGATCCGACTGCGGAGCATGGCCGAAAAAAAAGTGCTGGCCTATCCGATTATCGCCGTCAACGATGCCAACAGCAAACATCTTTTTGATAACCGTTACGGCACCGGGCAAAGCACGATTGACGGCATAATCCGGGCCACCAATCGCCTGTTGGCCGGAAGCACCTTTGTGGTTTGCGGTTATGGCTGGTGTGGCAGGGGTGTGTCCATGCGGGCCAAGGGCATGGGGGCCGATGTGATTATTGTCGAAGTGGATGCCCTTAAGGCCTTAGAAGCGGTTATGGACGGCTTCCGGGTGATGCCTGTGGCCGAAGCGGCCAAGGTGGGGGATATATTCTGCACATTGACCGGAGATATCAATGTGATTCGGAAGGAGCATTTCCTCTTGATGAAAAGCGGGGCCATAGTAGCCAATTCCGGACATTTCAATGTTGAACTGGACCTGAAAGCCTTAGAAAAGATCAGTAAGAAACGTCGCATCATTCGGGAATATGTGGAAGAATATACCTTGATCAACGGGAAGAAGATTAATGTTCTGGGGGAAGGCCGGCTGATCAATTTGGCCGCAGCCGAGGGCCATCCTCCCAGCGTCATGGATATGAGTTTTGCCAATCAGGCCCTGTGTGCCGAATATGTGGTCCGGCAGGCCAAGAAATTAAAGAAGGCCGTTTATGGGGTCCCTCAGGAGATCGACCAAGAAATTGCCCGTCTCAAACTGGCTTCGATGGGGATCAAAATAGACAGCCTGACACCCGAACAGAAAAAATATCTTGCTTCTTGGGAAATGGGAACGTAAACAACCCGCCCAAAGCTATGTGAAATTTTGACAATTTAGAGAATCCAGAATCCTTGAGTCAGTATTCAGAATGAAAAGACAAGGGGGAAAAAACCCTCACAGCTATTCTGGCTCCTGTCTCCTGACTTCTGGATTCTAACTTTCTAAATTTATCTATTTCTTCTTTTTCTTATTTTTCTCCATCCTCTCTTTGATCGCTGCCTGGGCGGCGGCCAGTCTGGCGATTGGCACCCGGAATGGAGAACAGCTGACATAATCCAGATGGAGGTGATGGCAGAATTCTACTGATCTCGGTTCCCCGCCATGTTCCCCGCAGATGCCGATCTTTAAATTTTTCTTGACCTTCCGACCTTTTTCCACGGCTATCTCCATAAAGGCCCCAACCCCCTCGATATCAATGGTGATGAAGGGATCGTCTTTGAGGATGTGGTGTTCTTGGTAATAGGGCAGGAACCGGCCCGAGTCGTCCCTGGAAAATCCGTAGACGGTTTGAGTTAAATCATTGGTGCCGAAGGAATAGAAGTCGGCCTGGGTGGCAATTTCATCCGAGGTGACGCAGGCCCGGGGAAGTTCGATCATGGTCCCTACCAAGTAGTTTACCTTGACTTTGTTTTTTTTCTGGACTGCCTCTGCTGTCTGGATGGTCAGCCTGCGCATGGATTCCAGTTCGTTGACGTGTCCGACCAATGGGATCATGATCTCCGGAATGACCTTGACCTTTTTTTGAGTCAACTCACAGGCCGCCTCCATGATGGCCTGGACCTGCATCTCATAGATTTCCGGATAGGTGATTCCCAATCGGCAGCCCCGATGGCCCAACATGGGATTAAATTCGTGGAGAGACTCGTTTTTGGTTTTCAATTGTTCAAAGGGGACCCCCATTTCCAGGGACAGTTCATGGAGTTCCGCGTCGGTTTTGGGCAAAAATTCGTGCAGAGGAGGGTCCAGAAGGCGGATCGTTACCGGTAGTCCTTCCATGGCCTTGAAGATGCCGATAAAGTCATCTTTTTGCATGGGTAAAAGTTTGACCAGGGCCTTTTCCCTGCCTTCAAGTGTATCGGAAAGTATCATCTCCCGAACCGATCGGATTCTTTCGGCCTGAAAAAACATGTGTTCCGTTCGACACAGGCCAATGCCCTCGGCCCCAAAGGTCCGGGCTATTTTTGAATCCTCTGGTCGATCGGCATTGGTCCGTATTTTTAGTTTTCGGTTTTGGTCGGCCCATTTCATTAATTCCAAATACCAGGGATTATTGGCCGGATCGGCCGGTAATAATTTTAATTGTCCTTCAAAGACGCGGCCCCGAGATCCATTCAGCGTTATCCAGTCGCCCTCATGGAGGACCTTGCTATTGGCTCTGATTATTTTATTCTGGGCATCGATATCCAAGGCATTGGCTCCGACAATACAGCATTTTCCCCAGCCCCTGGCCACCAGGGCTGCATGGCTGGTCATGCCCCCTCTGGCAGTCAAGATGGCCTCAGCAGCATGCATCCCATGGACATCTTCGGGAGAGGTTTCGTTACGGACCAGGATAACTTTTTCCCCTTGTTTGGCCCAGGCCTGGGCATCATCAGCGGTAAAGACGATTCGACCGATAGCCCCCCCGGGACCGGCCGGCAGTCCTTTGACTAATTCCACAGCCCTCTTTTCAGCCTCCGGATCCACACTCGGGTGCAGGAGTTCGTCGATCTGTTCCGGGTTCACCCGAAGCAGGGCCGTTTCCTTACTGATCAACTTGGATCTGGCCATTTCTACAGCCATTCGAATGGCTGCTTGTCCATTTCGTTTTCCAGTACGGGTTTGAAGCATCCAGAGTTTACCCTCCTCGATGGTGAACTCAATGTCTTGCATATCCGTATAATGTCTTTCCAATCGCTTCTGAATTTTGAACAGTTGGTTGTACAGGTCCGGCATCATTTCTTCTAAGGCAGAAAGATGCTCGGTATCTGATGTCTTTCCGGCCTTGTTGACCGGATTAGGAGTACGAATGCCGGCCACCACATCTTCGCCTTGGGCATTGGGTAGCCATTCACCGTAGAAGATATCTTCGCCCGTGGCCGGATTCCGAGTAAAGGCCACACCCGTTGCCGAAGTATCCCCGGTGTTGCCAAAGACCATGGCCTGGACATTGACCGCCGTGCCCCAGTCTTCCGGGATACCTTCAATCTTTCGATAGGAGACCGCACGTTTGCCCACCCAGGAATGAAAGACAGCCCCAATCCCGCCCCAGAGTTGTTCATAAGGGTCATCAGGAAATTCTTTTTTCAGGGTGGTCTTGATAATTTGTTTGAATTTTTCACACAATATTTTAAGGTCGTCTGATGTCAAATCCGTGTCCTGATGGACTCCTTTCTTTTCTTTCATCAAGTCCATCGCCCTTTCCAATTTCTGTCTAATCCCTTCACCATCGGTCGGTTCAATTCCGGCGGCCTTTTCCATGACCACATCGGCATACATCATTAACAGTCGACGATAGGCATCATAGACAAACCGTTCATTGCCGGTCCTTTTGATCAAGCCGGAGATAGTTTTAGTGGTCAGCCCAAGATTCAAGACGGTTTCCATCATACCAGGCATGGATCTTCTGGCTCCGGAGCGCACTGACAATAATAGAGGGTCATTGGTATCCCCGTAGTTCCGGCCCATGATTTTTTCGACCCTGACCAAGGCAGCATCGACCTGTTTGGTCAACTCCTTGGGGTAGGTCTGTTTATTCTGATAATAATAAGTGCAGCCCTCGGTGGTTATGGTAAATCCGGCAGGAACGGGAATCCGCAAGTTGGTCATCTCGGCCAAATTAGCCCCTTTGCCGCCAAGCAAATTTTTCATATCGGCGGTCCCATCCGCCTGACCTTTTCCAAAGAAATAGACATATTTCTTGGCTCTTGTTGCTTTGGATGATTTAGCTAATTGTGGTTTGATTTTCTTTTTAATGATCTCTTTCTTCATGATCCTGCCTCCTGTTGTTTATTAATTCGCTATCCTCGGGCCGCCTCTTTGCCTTTAAACGTTCAGCGTTTCCATCCTTGTCCGGGATTCATCGACGATCCCGAATTCCGAACAATACATCTTACATCCTGCGTTATTTTTTTAACCCTTGAACCCTTGGCTCCTTGAATCTTTCAACTTATTAAGGTCTCAACAAAAGATCGACAAGATCTTGTTGTCGGGGTTCTGGGGGTCTTCATTCTGCATTTTATTGTCAAAACTATTATGAGAACCTTAATATATTACCACCGAATAAGGGCGCTGCCCCAGGTCAAACCTCCACCGAAGGCTGTTAACAAGATCAAGTGTCCTTTTTGGATAGCACCTGTGCGAACTGCCTCGTCTAAGGCGATGGAGATGGACGCTGAAGAGATGTTACCATATTTGTGGACGGTCATATAGAATTTTTCAAAAGGGACGTTCAAGCGTTTAGCTACGGCCTGCAGCATCCGCAAGTTGGCTTGATGAGGGATAACCCAGTCTACGTCATTTAGAGAAACTCCATTGGCTTCTACGGCCTCGATGGCGGCTTCGGCAAAGTATTTCACGGCTACTCGGACCGAGGCACTGGCCTCGATCATCTTCAAAGTATGAAGATCCTTGTCCACACTTTCATGGGAGATGGGCGTGGTTTTGGATCCCCCGCCAGGCATGAGCAGATTGGCGCCATTGGCCCCGTCGGTATGGATATGGGTAGAAAGGATTTCAGCACCTCCGCCGTCCCGGGCCAGTAAAACTGCTCCGGCCCCGTCCCCCCAGAGGATGGCTGTGGAACGGTCTGTCCAGTTTAAGGTCCTGGTCATAATCTCTGAGGCGACTACCAGCACGTGCTCAAAGGATCCCGCCTTTAGATACTGTTCAGCCACATTCAAAGCAAAAATAAAGCCTGAGCAAGCGGCAGTGACATCAAAGGTCACGGCATTATTCGCCCCCAGTTTGGCTTGAAGCCAGTTGGCCCCGGAAGGACAATGGGTATCCGGGGTAATGGTAGCCATTATAATCAGGGGAAGGTTTTCTATTTTAAACTGGGCCATCTCCAAGGCGGCC
>Ga0209777_10004098_pt1 | contig 17474 bp, 12 predicted proteins | sample FrelakmetHBP12HB_FD_187147 | JGI IMG/M metagenome (GOLD analysis project Ga0209777, IMG submission 187147) | Freshwater lake sediment microbial communities from the University of Notre Dame, USA, for methane emissions studies -HBP12 HB (SPAdes)... | ecosystem: Environmental > Aquatic >...
CGGTCTTCCAGGACTTCTTCGTGGAGACCGGTATGTCGGGCTCCACGAAGAAGTCCTGGAAGACCGTTATATTGGCGGAGCCCTGGCCGAGCTTTGCGTCCTTCGTCGAGGCCATGGCGTCCACGCCCCAGGTCGTCATGCTGTCGGGGGCCACGAGCGATACAGAGGCGTGGCCGGTGCCGTCAGTGATAAGGGTCGGGTTCCAGTACCATGTCTCGGGGAAGTAGTCCCTGACATGGGCCGGCTTGGAGGTCTCAGTGGCGGCCTGTGCCCCCTGGCCGTTGCCCTGGGCCTGGCCGTCCTTCGTGCCGTCCTCATCGGTCATACCGATGTCGAAGAAACCCGGTGTTACTGGGGGCGCAGCTCCGCCTCCCTTAGGGGCTCCTGTCTCCTTTGCCGGTGTGGGGACCCCGTTCCTGTCCGCGCTCCCAGGCCCAGTGGTGTAATCCGTCTGCTTCTGCAATGCAAGGAGCATCGTCGCAAATCCCATGGTGATCACCATCATCAATACAACCAGCCCTACGGCCGCGCGCTTGAACCTGAAGGCCAGCACGATGAGGCCGAAGTATCCAAGGAAACCGAGGACGAAGAGCGTCTGCCAGAAGGTCCTGACATTGTCGTTTCGGAAGTTATGGGAGTCAACGACCTGCTGGGCCCAGCTGCTCTCCAGTATGACCGGCGCGTCGTTGCATTTACGCCTTTCGATCTGCTGCGTGTGGTCGTAGTTGAGCGTGACGGTGTCCTTCATGTAGATGTAGTCCAGGATCTGGTAGGTCGGCTCCGTATAGTCGGTGCTCAGCTGCCAAAATACCTGGTCCAATCCCACGAGCCTGTCGGAAAGCTCGTAAACTGACAGGTCCACGACATTGATGCCAAGTATCGATGGGACGCCCGTGTTGTTCTGGCTTACCTGGAAATCGATGCCGACATCGTCGCCGGGCCGGTAGGTCTGCTTCTGGGGTAAGACGGAGACCTTGAGGTTCGTGAGGGCCTGGACCGCGATGGCGACCGAGTCCCTTGCCAAGGACATGTTCTTTTCAATCTTGTAGACCCGGATGCGGGCCGAAGGTGACATGGCCCTGTCGATGGTGACCGTGAACACGCCCTTACCGTGATCGAGCTTGAAATGGCCCGAGTCGACGGTGTACCCGCCGGCCAGGACATCGTAGTAAGCCCAATCGGTCATCGAGTTACCAGTATAGTCGACCTTGAACTGGGCCTGCTCGCCCAGCTTGTAGTAGTACTTGTCAGGGACGACCTTGATGCCTTCAGAGGTGGCCATCGAGAAGTCCTCGGAGACGTGTGTGTCGCCTTTTGCGACCTTGATCGTCATCGAGGTCTCGCCCCTGTAGGGGAAGGTCACGGTCGCAAGGCCCCGCTCGTCGGAGGTGTAGGCATAGCTGTTGGCGCCAATGAGGAAGGTGACGGTCGCGTCCTGGACCGGGACCCCTGTGGGCCACCTGCATATTGCTGTATAGGTGCTGTCCGTGCCCACGAGGTTCGTATCTGCCAGGAGCACGATGCTTATGGGGCTTTTTGCAATAGTGATAAGGTAGGACTTGTCCTCCGTGTGCCCGCCGGTATCGGTCACAGAGACGTTGAGCGCCATGTACCCGTTGCCGTTATTGATGTCCAGCCCGGCCGCGTACTGGGCCGGCGGGATCGTGAAGGGGAGCCTCCCGTTCTCGTCAAGGGCTTTATTGGTGTGGAAGATGCTCTTCCAGACCCCTTGGTAGACCGTGGCCTCGATATCGGCCTGGCCCTGGACATGCTTTCCAAAGAAGTAATCTACAACTAGTGTCCCCTGGACGGTCTCGTCAACAGTGTACCAGGACTTGGTGCCGTTGACATCTATCTTGAACTTGGGAAGGACGTACCTCTTCACTAGGACCGTCGTGTTGGCCTTTGCGATGCCAGAGAGGTCCGCCGTTATCTTGTAACTGCCCACCGGGAGCTGGTCGGAAAGGGGATAGTCCAAGGCTGAGACGCCATAGTCATTGGGCGTCAGGAGCCGCTTGTAGATCTTGTTGCCTGCTGGGTCCTGGACCTCCACCGTAACATCCTTCTTGGAGGATACCGGGACCTTTCCTTCGAACCCGAGGATCCTGATATGAACGATCTGCTCCGGCTGATATATCGGCTTGTCGGTGGAAAGGATAAGCGTGCCTGCCTTTGTTAAAGCATCTTCTGTGGCTGTGATCTTGACCTCCCTGTTCATGGTCTGCCCCGCAGCCTCGACCACCAAGGTCCCCTTGGAGCCAGCCACCATTCCCGTTGGGGCCCCAATGACCGGCTCGACCGAGCCGCTCTCATCAGTGTATCCATCATACAGCTTGGTCTTGTTGCCGTTGGAGTCCTTGAAGAACACCTTCACGTTCTCATTTCCAAGCGGTGAGCCCTTGGAGTCGGTCGCTGTGACCAGCATGGACTGTGCCCCGCCGGCTATGAGGTCGGTCGGTATCGAGATGGTCGCGTTGGTCTTGTTCTGAAGGTAGAGCTGGTCGCTCTGGTAGGACATGCCGCCCGCGGTCACTACGCCGCCAAGTATGATCACTAGCATGACCAGGGCGCGCCCGGCGCTCCAGAACCTGGCCTTGCCGGAACCCCCGCCTGCCCCGAACATTGGTTTCCCGGAGCCACCCCCTCCACCCATCATCGGCTTTCCGGCAGCGGCGCCGCCGCCCATCCTTCGCACGTTCGACTTTCCTTTCTTGGACATGAGAAATTCCCCTTATCGGTTTGTTGGGTATCCTTTGGACGCCTGCTAATATATAACTAATTCAAAGAAGTAGTCTACATGTAGGAAATATGATGTTTTTCTAGAGTTTTAAAGGGAAAAAACCATGGATTTTAAATTATGGTATATAAAGAAAATCAATCCCGGGGATCTAAAGACTACCTACTCTTGGACCTCCGTTATGACCGGCCCCCTGGTCCTCCAACCCCAAGTGTCGGATAGATCAAAGAACCCGATCTTGACCTTGGTTGCATGGTCCTTCAAGGGTATCGAAAGCGTGATCGTGGTCGTTCCATCCCATCCGGCCGGGCGAACTGAATTATAGGACCTGCTGGTGGTCTTGACCTCCACATAGTAGAAACCGTTCTCGAATCGATAGACCCGGGGATGGGTCAGGTTCAGTAGGTCCGCTGGTTCTGTCGCATAGGTGCTGAACCTTGGGTTGAACTTGACTATGAGGCTATCCCCCTCAACGGACATCATTGCTGCATGGTCATCTGTGGTGGAATTGACAAGTTCCGACCTGTATTCAACCTGAGCATAGCTCATGGGCGCGACCCTGATGGTCTTTGCGGCCTGGATCTTATAGTCGCCATAGCTTGGGTCCAGGTTCAGCCATGCCTTTATCTCGAAGTTGCCTGGTGCGACCAGGTTGCCGAACCTTGGTCCCGTGCATCCTCCGGAACTGTATATGTAAAGCCCCCAATCGAAGTGGACGGTCCTCTTTTCGCCCGGGTTCAAGGTCATGGACGATCTGATGTCGATGGACTTGGGGCCGGTCGAGGGTGAGAAGACCATTTCACCGGAATCGAGTTCTATCTGGGCTTCGGTCGCATTCTTTCCCAGGTCCCTTGATTGCGAGGAGATGTTGGACATTACCAAGGTGTTGTATTCCGTTGACACCCTTCGTATCTGAAGGCCGTACTGGTGGCCGCCATACCCCATGAAATTTATCGTGGCCGGCAGGATACCGTGATTGGTGAGCACGACATCGATACTGGCGCTGTCGCCGTACTGATAGACCTCCTTGTCAGTTACTATGCTCAGGTCCACCTGTCCCAGCTGTACGGAGGGCATCATCGCCATGAAGGTCGATACCGAGGTCGTCACAACCAGCAATGCAATGAACGCGGCCGTGGCCCTCGGATGGGCCTTGAACATCTTCTCAAGCTTCATCGGTCAACCCTCCTTGCAACGATAGCTACTATTACAGGGGGGGTGATGAATAACTTCCGAAGATGTTTGGAATTGTACAAACCAGGGAAGTACTATTTCCTGCGTTCCTGGAGCTTGTCCCAGACCTTCTCGAGCTCGATGTCCTTGGCCCGCAGCAATACCAGCAAGTGGTAGAGCAGATCCGCGGCCTCGTGGACAAGTTCGTGCCTTGTAGATCCCTTTGCGGACTCTACCAGTTCCTGGGCCTCCTCCTGGATCTTCTCGCCTAGAAGGTCCATGTCGGTCATTAGCAGGTTCGTGTAGGATTTCGGGTCTGGTTTCTCTTTCCGGCCTTTTATCACGCTCGTGAGCTCTGCTAAAAGGTCAGCGCCCATCTTGTTCTGGCCGCCAAGGTGGTTGAAGAAGCAGCTCCTTTGGCCGGTGTGGCACGCGACGCCCTTTCCCATCTGCCGGACCTTTGCAACGATCGCGTCGAGGTCGCAATCTGTGTCCAGGGCCACCATCTCCTGCCAATTGCCGGATTCCTCGCCCTTTTGCCAAAGCTTGTTGCGCGAGCGCGACCAGTAGTGCATCTTCCCGGTCTGGACTGTCTTTGCGAGGGCCTCCGCGTTCATCCATGCGAGCATCAGGACCTCGTCCGTGTTTATGTCCTGGACCACGACCGGGATGAGACCCTTGTCGTCGAACTTCAGCTTGAACTGGCCCTCTTGCGATGTCGCGCTCATCTTATGTTCACCCCTGCTTTTCTAAGATACGACTTGACCTTTCCGACAGTGTATTGGCCGTAATGGAAAATGGATGCCGCTAAGGCCGCGTCGGCCTCGCCTTCTTGCAGGGCTGCCCGCATGTGCTCGGGATTGCCGGCCCCGCCGGAAGCAATGATCGGGATGTTGGTGGATCTAACGATGGTCCTCGTGAGCTCGATGTCGTAGCCGCCCACCGTGCCGTCCTTGTCCATGCTTGTGAGCATGATCTCGCCGGCACCGCGCCTCTGGACCTCTTTGGCCCACTTGACAGCATCGATGGTGGTGGGCTTGGTCCCCCCATGGGTGTAGACGACCCATCTTCCGGGCCCTACGCTCTTTGCATCGATGGCAACGACTATGCACTGGGAACCGAAGCGCTCCGAACCCTCGATTATTAGTTGCGGCCGCTGGACCGCTGCTGTGTTTATTGAAACCTTATCCGCGCCGGCCTTGAGCGCCTTGCGCATGTCCTCGACGGTCCGGATACCCCCGCCAACGGTCAAGGGTATGAACAATCGTTGCGCGGTCTCTTTGACGCACTCGAGTAGTGTCTCTTTTCCCTTGACGGTCGCACTGACATCCAAGAAGATGACCTCGTCGGCCCCCTGGGCATCGTACCTGCACGCAAGGTCCGGCGGAGACCCTACCTCTTTGAGATTTTTGAAATGTATGCCCTTAACGACGGAACCTTCCCTGACGTCAAGGCATGGGATTATCCTTTTTGTTAGCATGTCTACTTACCTTCGTAACTGACCTTGTCCTTTGTGCTGATGGTCTTGTTCTTCGGCCTAGTCGCTAGGTGCAGCGCACGGCCTAGAGCCTTGAAGGTGGCCTCGATGATGTGATGGCGGTCCTTTCCCCTGATAACCTGGGTGTGCAAGGTCATCCGCGCCTCCATGGCGAAGGATCTCAGGAAATGCTCGTAGATGTCCTCTTGCGACAGCTCGATGTGCGTGAAGGGTCTGTCGACGAGGTCCACGTGCACAGCGGCAAGGGCGTCATCCATGGGGACCGTTGCGGACCCAAGCCTCGCGATGGGACCGTCTCCGACGGACCGGCGGAGCGCTTCCCCTAAGGTCAGGGCCACATCCTCGATGAGGTGGTGGTCCAGGTCCCCCTGGGCCGCGAGCTCTATATCGAAATCAGCATACCGGGCCAGGGTCTCGACCATGTGCCTGAGGAAGGGGTCGGGCACCTTGATGTCGTAGGTCCCGGTCCCGTCGATGTTTAGCTCTAAAGCGATCTTGGTCTCCCTGGTCTTTCTGGCGATCTCGCACTTTCGGGTCATGGCGTTTTGCCTCCCTTTGCATATCTTGGGCCCTCGAACCTTTCGAGGGCCTGCTTGAGGTCCAGCTTCTTCTCATAGATGGCGCTACCGACGACGGCGGCGCTCACACCGGACTTTTCGAGGAGCTCGAGGTCCTTCATGGTCGTCACGCCACCCGCTGCTATTACAGGCGTCTTTACTGACTGAACGAACCTCTTCACTATTGACATCTCGGTCCCTTTGCACTGTCCCTCGACGGCGACATTGGTGAACAAGAACGCGGCGAGGCCGAATTTGTCGACCTCCCTTGCGTACTGGAACAGGTTCTTACCCGAGCCTTCCTGCCAGCCCTTTATGAGGATCTCCTCTCCGCGGGCATCGACGGCAACAACGATCTTCTTGGGGTTCGCCTTCGCGGTGTCCTTCAACCAATCAATGTCCCGGACGGCTCGGGTCCCAACGATTACCCTATCGGCACCGAGTCCTAGTATCCCTGCAACATCCTCGTCGGACCTGAGGCCCCCGCCAACCTGGACGGGGATCTTCACTCCCTTGATTATCCGCTGGACCACGGACCTGTTGTCGCCTTGGTCCAGGGCTCGACCAAGGTCTATGACATGCAAATAGCTCGCGCCTAACTTCTGGAATCCCTTAGCGACGCCGACCGGGTCCGCGATCTCAACGGTCCTGCGCCGGGGGTCTCCGCCGACCAGCCGGACGCATTTTCCGTCCAAGATGTCGATGGCCGGGAGGACCCTCAATAAATCGCCTCCTTGGCAGCGAAGCTCACGAAGTTCTTGATGAGCCGAAGACCGAAGCGGGAGCTCTTTTCGGGATGGAACTGGGTCCCGTAGGTGTTGGCCTTGCGCATCACAGAGGGGAAGTTCCGGCCGTAATCGGATTCGGCCAGGACGATGCCGTCTTTACTTTTCGACATTGGCGCATAGGAATTAGCGAAGTAGAAGTACGAGATCTTCGGGATGCTCCTCATGATTGGGTCCTTGGCCCCAGCCCTCGTCGTGTTCACGGTGTTCCATCCCATATGCGGGATGCGGACATCCTTGAACTTCAGGACGCGCCCGTTCATTAGTTCAAGGCCTCGACCTTTGGATTCCTCACTGGTGTCGAACATGACCTGGAACCCGATGCAGATGCCCAGCGCTGGAACTCCTTCCTCGAGCCGTTCGGTCAGCAGCTTCTTCTTTGGGCCCATGGCCTTCATGACAGCGCCAAACTCCCCTACCCCGGGAAGCACGATGGCCTTGGCCTTTAGGACCTCGTCGATGGTGGTCGCGATCGAGACCTTGGCACCTGAGAGTTCCAGAGCCTTCGATATACTGTGGAGGTTTCCCACTCCGTAATCGAAGATTGTCACCTTGGTCTTCGTCAAGGGTCCTTCACCCCTTTATCGTCGAGAACGATCTTGAGCTTGTCCAAGAGAATCCTATTGTGTTTGGGCGCCCCGATGGTGATCCGGACATGGTCCTCCAGGCCTGGGACATTCCCGAAATCCTTGATAAGTATGCCGTGCTCTGCAAGCCCCTCGCATATCTGCTTAGAGGAGACTGGCGCTTTGCATAATAAGAAGTTTGCCACCGATGGATAGACCAGGAACCCTAGGCCTTCAAGCGCTTTAGCGACCTTCGGCCTTTCCTTCACAACTATTCCAACGGTTCTCTTTAGCCATGCCTTACTTCTCAAAGCAATGAGGGCCGCAGCCTCGCTGACGACGTTCAGATTGAACGGAGGTTTTACCTCCATCAATTTCTTGATGCCGTCGGTGCCAGCAGCGACACCCACACGCATGCCCGCGATGGCATAGGCCTTTGAGAAGGTGCGATAGATGATGAGATTTGAATAGTCCTCCAGACGGTCTATAAAGGACCCGCCAGAGAACTCGATGTAGGCCTCGTCGAGGGCCACATATCCTTTGGTGCCTTCGATCAGTCTTTTCATGTCCCCTTCATGCATCATGTTCCCGGTGGGATTGTTGGGCCTTGCGACGATCATGAGCTTCGTTTTCTTTTCAAGGAGGGCATCAACATCGACGTTGAAGCCCGGGAGCATCGGGACCTCAACAGGGGTGCATCCGTAGGTCTTGGTCCAGAAATTATACATCGTGAACGAAGGCACCGGAAAGGCCACAGAGTCCCCTCGTTCTGTAAAGGCCTTGATGGTGAGGTTGATAATATCGTCGACGCCGTTGCTGCAGACGATATTGCCCGGCTCCAGGCCCCATTCCTTCGCAAGAGCCCCGCGCAAACTGTCTGCATGCGGGGAAGGATACTGGTGTGTTTCGAACTTGCCTGATCTTAGGAACCTGGTAATCGCGGGATTAGGCCCCAACAGGTTCGTATTGAGGTCCATCCGCAAGGTGCCAGGTGGTAAATCACCTACTGAATAATCCGTTCCCGCCGTAGCGGTCTTTACGCTAGAACTTTTCTTCTTTAAAGGCACATCCACGCATCCTTTGGATATCGACAGGGGCTTCAAGGTCATCTTGGGCCAGGGGAATTAATCTTTTCGTTCCTTTGCACTTATACAATAAGGCTACAAGCTCACAAAAACCACAAAGTATGTATATCTCTCAAAGGGTACGAGGCTCCAACACACCGATTATTTGAAGGTGGCCACACGGCCGTTCCAAACGGAAACCAACAAGATGGCCGAAAGCGTAATGAAACAGAATGGTTTTTGAATCTATCTACAGAAGAGGTCCTCAAACGGCTAGTTTCAAGGCCCACCGGACTAACCTCTGACGAAGCCACTTACAATCTAGAGGCCTATGGTCCTAATGAGATCGCAAAGAAAAAGAAGCGGACCGCAATCGTTGAGTTCCTGTCACTTTTCACCAGCCCCCTTGTGATAATCCTGCTCATCGCCGGCAGCATCGCAGCCTTCCTTGGGGAGGTCGTAGAGACCGTTATAATCTTCACGATAATCTTCCTTAGCGTCCTGCTCGACTTCCACCAAGAGAGCAAGGCCAGCAGGGCCGCAGAGATGCTCCGGGACAAGGTCTCGACGACAGCGGATGTTTACCGGGATGGCAAAATTGTCGAGATCAAGGTCACCGCCATCGTACCAGGCGATGTCGTGAGCCTCTCTGCGGGTAGCATGGTCCCCTCGGACGGGCGGATCCTTGAAGCAAAGGACCTGTTCGTGAACCAGTCAGTGCTCACGGGTGAATCCTTCCCTGTCGAAAAGGTCCCAACTCCTCCAACAAAGCCCAATCTTCCCTTTCTTGAACGGACCGACCATGTCTTCATGGGCACCTCCGTCGTGAGCGGGACGGCAAAAGCCCTCATGCTCAGGACCGGCGGCCAGACCGAATATGGCAAGATTGCTAAAAAGCTCGCGGCCAGGGCGGTCGAGACAGAGTACGAACGAGGCATCAAGAACTTCGGGATGTTCATAGTCAAGGTGACCTTTGCCCTGGTCATGTTCGTGTTCTTGGTCAATATCATCTTCAAGGTACTTCTAACGGACGAGGTCGCGAAAAAGGCGGTCTTGGATTCCGTGCTCTTCGCGGTCGCCCTCGCGGTCGGGCTCACGCCCGAACTTCTACCCATGATAATGTCGGTGAACCTCGCCAAGGGCGCCATCAATATGTCCAAAAAGGGCGTCATGGTCAAGCGACTGCCGTCAATCCAGAATCTCGGGAGCATGGACGTCTTTTGTTCCGATAAGACCGGCACCTTGACAGAGAACTCGGTCATCTTGCTTTCACACATCGACATGGAAGGGAGCTCGAACGAGAAGGTCCTGAAGTTCTCGTACCTGAACAGTTATTTCCAGACCGGCATAAAGAGCCCTCTGGACGAGGCCATCCAGAAGCACGAGAAGGTCGACACAAGCACCTTCAAGAAGATCGACGAGGTCCCCTTCGATTTCGTCCGCAGGCGGTTGTCCATAGTCGTCGAGACCGAGGGCACAAAGGTCATGATAACCAAAGGCGCCCCCGAGGAGATAGCCAAGATCTCGGACCTCTACGAGGTCGAGGGTGTGACCTTCTCGCTGACCGACGATCTGCGTAAGAAGATCGACTCGAAGTTCCGGGAACTGTCCGAAGAGGGCCTGAGGGTCCTTGGTGTCTCCTACCGCGTCATCGACACTGGCAACAACTTCTGCGCAGCCGACGAATGCAAGATGGTGTTCCTGGGGTTCGTCGTCTTCATGGACCCGCCCAAGGAAGGTGTCGGGGAATCCTTGGAACTGCTCAAGAAGACCAACATCGAGCTCAAGGTCCTCACGGGCGATAACGAGCTCATCACCAAGAGCACCCTCAAGCAGATCGGTCTCGAGATAAAGGGCGTCGTCCTGGGCACAGAGATAGCCAACATGACGGACACCAAGCTCGCCCGGGTCGCGGAGGATGCGAATGTCTTTGCCAGGCTGACCCCCGATCAGAAGAACAGGATAATCAATGCTCTCAAATCCAACGGGCATGTCGTCGGTTTCCTGGGCGATGGCATGAACGATGCTCCATCGCTCAAGACCGCAGATGTTGGCATCTCGGTCAACAATGCCGTGGATGCGGCCAAGGATTCGGCCGACATAATCCTGCTCCAAAAGGACCTGCGGGTCCTAGGCGAGGGCGTTTTGGAGGGCCGCAGGACCTTCGACAACACCATGAAGTACATCCAGATGGGGACCTCTTCCAACTTCGGCAACATGTTCTCCGTGGCGGCAGCATCCATCTTCTTGCCCTTCTTGCCGATGCTCCCGATCCAGATACTTTTGAACAACCTGCTCTACGACTCATCCCAGCTGGCCATACCGACGGACAATGTCGACATGGACCATATCCGGAAACCAAGGCGCTGGAACATGAGCTTCGTCATGAGGTTCATGTTCGTCTTCGGCCTAATCAGCTCGGTCTTCGACATAGCCACCTTCGTTCTGATGCTCTATGTCTTCAATGCCTGGGACAATCACCCGCTCTTTTGGACCGCATGGTTCATCGAATCCTTATCAACGCAGACCTTTGTCATCTTTGTAATACGGACGCGGACATCACCCTTCTACAAGAGCAAACCCGGCATCCCGATCATGATAACCTCTGTATCAGTGGTGCTCTTCGCTGTTATAATGCCCTTCACACCCTTGGGCGCCCTATTCAAGTTCACACCGCCGCCGTGGACGTTCTTCATCGTCCTACTGGGCTTGGTGTTGCTCTACCTTATGCTCGTAGAAATCGCAAAGGATTGGTTCTATAAAAGATACGGTAACGAGGGCAATTCCACTCCGGCCATTACCTCTCACCATACCGACGAAGCCACGATGGGACTGGTCCCCGGACCAGGGAGCATTATCGATCAACTTACAGAGAAAAAAGATTCCAACTGATCGTCTCTCGGTCCCTTCTAGAAAACTTTAGTTAATCGGACATTCCTATCATCATTATTCAGGAAGGGTAACATGTCCGACTGGCATCCAGACAACGCGACCGACTGCAGCTGGTTCGAGAGCCCGGTTTATGGTGATATCTTCCTCCGGACGACCACTCCCGAGGACCTCGATAAGGTCCAGCAATTCTTTGCTTTAGGCAACTGGTCCGTCTTTGCCGTCTGGGCCAGGGCGATAATGGCTGGCTCCATCAAGACCCCTTTCCAGGACTCGAGCTCGCCCCATAGCGCCTTCTGGTCCAATTTCCTGGCTAAGTCCTCGATCTCGGACCGCGATGAGTTCCTCAACTTCCTTCTTAGGGCTCAGTTGGCCCACTATCCGATAAACGAACGGCCCGATAGAGCACCAGTTCCTGGCTTCAACCCTGTGTGCAAGAGGGCCCTTATAGCCTATCTACTGACCTTCACGGACCCAAAGCACACACCAGACCCGATGAACGTCCTGGGCGGACGCCTTCTGTGCCATGGTTTCCTTCCCGACGAGCGCATGGTGCATCTTGCTGGTCAGTTCGGTCTAGTAGAGGCCATCCCGGTCCTTGAAAAATTATTGAACGTCCAGAGACGGTTATTCCAGCTCTACACGGACTACTCGACCTCGCCGGATGAGATCGACGTTTCGTTCCTCGAATCGGTACGGGCGCTGGTACGCATCGGCTTATCCGACCCCAAGGCGCGTGACACTGTCAAGAAGATACTCAAAGCGGATCATTGCCCCGCGGCAAAGGATCCTTTCGGCAAGCCAATCAAGGGCGAACCCATCTGGTCGGAGATATATAACGACGGTGGCGGGGTGTATCCCCCTTCAAGACATGTGGAAATAGGGCATCTCTGCGAAGGCGGAGACCTCAAGTTAAAGTCCCAGATCCAACAGATGGGACTGAAGGCCCTGGAGAACGATGGGCCAGAACGGAAAGAGCTCCTTCTTGGACGGACCGACAAATATCCCACCTTCCCATGGGCCGTCATGGCGACCGAGGGCCAGGGTATTATCGACGGCGACCGTCTTTACTATGTATACTCAGCCAAGGTTGAGGCGATCGACCTTCCCACCGGGCGCACGATCTTCAGGTTCGACACCGGCCAGAACAATTCCAATCAGGGTGTTGCCTGCTACAACCACCTGCTCACTATCACAACCTCAGGGGAGCCTTTGATCGTTACGCAAGTGATACCTCTGGGCGCGGGCAACGGGCGTGCCTGGTGGGCCCTTGTACTCGACAAGAACACAGGTGAGGTCAATCGGACCTTCAAGCTCGCGGTCCAGCCCGAGCGTGCCTACGGCCCCCAGACCTGGCCCCAAAAGGACGAAAGCATCGTCTTCCGCCAGGAGACGAAACTCTGGCGCCAAACCTCAAACGGCCAGACCCTTTGGACGCGCGATATAGATTATCACGCTTCGGTCTCCTGTTGTGGCGGCATCATCGCGGTCCTTACAAAGAGTGAGCTTACACTTTTATCAGTCGAGGATCTCAATTCGTTATTGGTCCTACCGGTCGCTGAAGTCTTCAAAGAGCTCGGTGACTCCCGCGAGAAAGAACTGCGTGAGGACATTGTGCTCCTCGAGGACAGGATATATCTCTTCAGCCGGTTCGAAGGCCCCGTTCTTGCTTATGACCTTAAAGGCAAGCTCCTTTGGAAAGAAAAACCCAAGGAAGGCGGTTATTACCTGAACCACCCAAGGCCCGTCGGAAAGGGTCTATGCGGAGACCTCAACGAATACATCTATATGGTCTTTCCCGACGGAAAGATGTGCTTTGTTAAAAAACCTTCAGGCGTCAAGGACGACTATCTTAGCAACGACCTCGGGGTCTTCATGCGCAACGACAACACCATCTACTTCTGGTCTTACAACGAGGATAAAACGAGCTCAACTGTTCAGGAGTTACCATGGCAAGCGCATCTCATTGCACTATCCAACGATTACCTTGTCGCTAGCTTTTACGACAGGGAATGGTACCTTGCCTGCCTTCCGAAGATGTCCTGGTGATCATTTATCCTTGGGCTTCCCGTTGGGCTTTTCAGGCGGATGCGCGACATGGATTTTCTCTAGGCGTCTTTCTATCGAAAGCGCGTGGGCGTCCAAACCCTCGACGTGGGCCATTGTCATCACAGTCTTGCTGAGCTTTCTGAGCTCTTCCTTGGAGACGTTCTGGTAATATATCTTCTTGAAAAAATCGTCGACCGAGAGCCCGGAAATGGCCCTGGCTCCACCACCTGTCGGTAAAATGTGATTGGGTCCGGTGCAATAATCCCCCGCCGCCACGGCGGAATAATCACCCAAGAACACAGACCCCGCGCTCTTGACCTTTTCCAGAAGCTTCCTTGGAGATCTGACATTGAGGCTCAAGTGCTCGGGGGCGATCTCGTTGGAGATATGCATCGCCTCGTCCAGGTCCTTTACAACGATTATTTGGCCGTTCTTTTCGAGGGACTTGGAGGCGATGGCCTTCTTGGGGACCTCTTCCATCTGCTTGATGACCTCTTCGTTCACTTTCTTGGCCAGGGCCTCGGAATCCACAATGGTCACAACAAAGGCGTCCTCGTCGTGCTCTGCCTGGGCCAGCATGTCAGCAGCTACAAAGGCCGGGTTGGCCGACTCATCAGCTATTATAACGATCTCGGAGGGCCCTGCCATGAAATCCACGCCCACATCGTTGCGGACGAGCTCCTTGGCAGCGACGACGAACATGCTCCCTGGTCCGACGATCTTTTGGACCTTGGGCACTGTCTGTGTCCCATAGGCCATAGCCGCGATGGCTTGAGCCCCGCCGACCTTGAAGATGAGATTGATGCCGCACATCTGGGCCGCCGCTAGGACGACATCGGAGACCTTACCGTCCTTATCGGGTGGCGTGCACACTACGATGGTCTTGACACCCGCGGCCCTCGCGGGTATGGATGCCATGATGACAGTGGACGGATAATTGGCCTTGCCGCCGGGAACATAGATACCGACGCTGTCCAGAGGCACAAAGAGGCGCCCCAGCTCGATCCCTTCTCCGCGGAACTCCGGAGGGTTCTCCCGCAACGACATGTGGAACTTGCGTACATTATCAATGCAAACATGCAAGGCCTCCTTGACATTCTCGGGGACCCGTGCCACGGCCTCATCGATCTCCTTTTGGCTGACCTGGATCGTCTTGAGCTCGACCTTATCGAACTTTGCGGTGAGCTCGAAGATGGCCGAATCGCCCTTGTGTTTGACCAGGTCGATTATCTCTTGGACCTTCTCCTTGGTCCTCTCGAGCTTGGCCCTCCGTTGCAGGAGATCCTTCATATTCACTTCTGCGGCCTTGACGACCTTCATCAGAACACCATCCTTTCGATGGGAAGGACCAAGATGGCCGTTCCCCCCAGGTTCTTTAGAATAGTGATTATCCCGTTGATGTCCTCCTCGGAGACAACGGCGTGGATTGCGACCATCTCGTCGGAGCCCATCAGGTTCATGACCGTCGGGCCCGAGATGCCGGGCATGAGGGCGGAACCTGATGTGAGCTTGTCACGGGGCACGTTCGCCATCAGGTATCTCTTTTTGGCCGCGTGGGTCACGCTCTCGAGGGCGGACGTGAGCTCCTTTATCTTTGTCCCCTTGTCGGCGAGGGCCTTCTTGTTCGCGATGAACATCGCGGTGGATTCCATTATCATGCCAATCTCTTTGAGATGGTTCTGCACGAGGGTGCTGCCCGTCTCTGTAAGATCAGCGATGACATCTGCCACGCCGATATGTGGCGTGACCTCAGTGGCCCCGGAGACTGGAACGATTTTAACCGTCTTGTTGATCCCCTTGAAGTAGCGGGCCGTGATGTTCGGGAAAGAGGTAGCGACCGAGGTCCCCTCGGGTATGTCCTTGGGAGTTGTGATGGCAGAGATCTCATGGGTCGCAAGAACTAGCTTGCATCGGCCGAAGTCCAGGGGCAATAGCCGTTCGACGTCCGCGCCAGATTCCTCGACGAGGTCCAAACCTGTGATACCGACATCCACTGTCCCGTTCTGGACGAACTCAGGTATGTCCGCGGCGCGCACGAAAAGAATCCTGTACTTCTTACCTACGGTGGCGATGAGCCTACGGTCTGAAAGGCCGCCGATCTTGAGGCCGACCTTCCGGAGTATGTCCAATGCCTTTTCTGACAGTCGTCCCTTGTTAGGGATGGCCAGGTTCAACAATTCCTTCTTTTCCCCCCAGGACGCTCTTCCTTCCTATCCTAGTTCTTCCCTCGAAGGTTGCGCCCTTTTACATTCCTAGCCAGAGGCCGCCAAGACACAGCTTGGGGCCGGAATCCTCGAAAGGTAGATTGAAGATTTAAAGATATCTAATATATTGTACAAGGACTAATGCGATGTCCTGAAACTATGGCCTAGGATGTCGTAGGCCCTCATCATGTCCTTTTCCTCGACGATGAAAATGACATCGGTAAAACAGGAGGCCATCTCGACCACGTTTACGCTGTTTTGCGAAAGCAAGCTTGAAAGATGCGTTACAACGCCCGGCGTCTGCTCGATCTTCGCTGGGCAAACGACCGCGACCTCGGCGAGCCCGTGACGCGTCTTGATCACGTACTCCTTGCCAATGGCGGTCACAATATGGTCGACATCAGCCTCTTCAGTGATGATCGTCAGGGCCTCGGTGCCGAGGATGAACTGCATGAGGTCCTTTTGGCCCATGAACCCTTTCATGGCCTTTTCCAGACGAGCCAGAACCTGCAGGTCACCTTTGACCGTTATGATCGCGATCCTATTCTTCATGTTCAGTCGAGATTCAGAGAGCAAGGCCCTTATTGATTCGTCGGGACCTGCCAGGTCGGCGCCGACCTCGCTCACATGCCTACGAAGGGCCGCGGTCACAGCCTCCTCGTTCGTTAGCTGCTCCTCGTCCATTATAACGCGGGCGAGGGCCGAGTGATTGATGAGGCCTTTTAAAAGCATCCTTTTCAGGACCGGCCGGTCCTCTACGTACTGGCGCGTGACCTGGGCCGCGCTCCTTTTTCCGTTCTTTCCATCCTCATTGTCCTCGGGCTTCTTTACAGACATCAGCGCGGGAATTGATGCATTGGTATTTCAATCTTAGGCCGACTGGACCTTTTTCATTGTCGGAATCGGTACATTATTTTTCTCAAGTGTCGGAATCTCGTCGCAAGGCTTTTGAATAGAATTTAGTTAAAATCGTTTGGGTGCCAATAATGGCCAAGAAAAAGAATGGAAAGCCAATCAAGGTCGTCCTCGCCTATTCGGGCGGGCTCGACACGACTGTAGCCATCAAATGGTTGCAGGACAACTACGACGCCGAGGTCATAGCGGCCTGCGTCGATGTCGGTCAGGCCGAGGACCTCAAGGGCCACGCCGCCAGGGCCGAGTCCGCTGGCGCGATCAAGACCTACGTCATCGATGCAACGGTGGAGTTCGCGAACGACTACATAGTACCAGCCCTCAAGGCCAACGTGCTCTACGAGGGCGTCTACCCCGCAGGCACGGCGCTCGCGCGCCACCTCATCTGCCAAAAGCTCGTCGAGATCGCCCGCAAGGAGGGCGCTACGCACCTGGCCCACGGTTGCACGGCCAAAGGCAACGACCAGGTCCGCTTCGAATCGAGCTTCGCAGTTCTAGCTCCTGACCTCAAGGTCATCGCTCCCATGAGGGAGTGGCATGTTTCAAGGGAAGAGGAGATCGAGTACCTCAAAGCCCACGGCATGAAGGTCCCCGTCAAGGTCGGATCGCCCTACAGCACCGACGAGAATGTCTGGGGCAGGTCCGTGGAATGCGGCGTCCTGGAGGACCCCTGGGTGGAGCCTCCGGCCGACGCTTACGAGTGGACCGCTTCCCTGAACGACGCCCCCAGCGAGCCTCAGAACATCGTGCTCGCCTTTGAAAAGGGCGTGCCGGTCTCCATTGACGGGAAGGCCTACAGCCCGCTCGAGATGGTCCAGAAGCTCAACGCCATCGCCGGTGCCCACGGCATCGGCCGCATCGACCACATCGAGAACCGCATCGTCGGCATCAAGTCCCGCGAGATCTACGAGTATCCCGCGGCCGTCGTGCTCATCAAGGCCCACCAGGCCCTCGAGAAGCATGTCCATATGAAGGACCTGTCCGCCTTCAAGACCCTTGTCGAGCAGAAAGTAGCAGAGATGGTCTATGGCGGGCTGTGG
>Ga0209777_10004099_pt1 | contig 17474 bp, 20 predicted proteins | sample FrelakmetHBP12HB_FD_187147 | JGI IMG/M metagenome (GOLD analysis project Ga0209777, IMG submission 187147) | Freshwater lake sediment microbial communities from the University of Notre Dame, USA, for methane emissions studies -HBP12 HB (SPAdes)... | ecosystem: Environmental > Aquatic >...
TTTTCTGGAGATTCACTCATATATTTTTCATAACATTTATCATGCATTGCTCTATTATTTTGCTTATCTAACCATGTATATTTTACTGCCAATAAACCAATTTCTTTACCACAATATTCACATTTTGGCATATTTTTCCTCCTTCAAACCTATTCTAAATCTTTCTTCATCTGTTCATATTGTTCTTTGGTGATTTCACCTTTTGCATATCTTGACCTTAAGATATTTAGTGCTTCGTCTTCGGTTTCTGAAATCTTTTTAGATTTTCCAGTGACTTTATCGCCACATTCTTTGCAAAGGAACATTCCTCTTCCGTGTACCTCATATTCCTTTAAATATTTCATATCTTTTAATTTCCAACATAACTCACATTCTTTTCTTGGATTTTTCTTCATTTCATCTAATTCTTTATGTTCTAAAACATCAAGTTCTTGTTCTTTCAATTTTCTCATATTTTTTAATTCTTTATTTCTATTATGCGTTTGTACAAAACGTATTAAACCCATTATTTTTTCCTCCCCATATTGCAATTCAAAACAACTAATAGCTTATAAACATGTTATGGGAATCCTATCTTAATAGGAAACAAAGTATGATGAAAATTATAAAATATGAAATGAAAAGAACTCCGAACGCTTGTTTTCGGTAAAATTCTACAGGAAACGCATAAAAAGAACCATCGCCCTTGTCGATAATTATTTGCGTTTTTAATGGTATAAACGGAATCCACAATAATGCAACAAATATTGTTTTGAATTTAGCCAACGGCCAATACATTTTTCCTTCATGTTCAAACTGTTCAAGTCCATAATATTTTAATTGTTCTTCATCTAAAACTTTCCAACCATGCATACAAGTTCCAAAACCATTAAGTCTATAGACTGTCGAACCTTTTTTATTCTCCAAAGGTTTGAGAAATCTTTCTTTAGGTGCTAATAAATATCCTATAAAAAAAATTCCAGCCATTAATCCAAACATCGATAGAAAAGCTATGCTTATATCATTCATTTTTTCTCCTCAAACCTATAGCAACATAATGGCTCTTCTTTTATTTACCTTACCAATACAGTTCAAAATCTTCGATTATCCAACTGGGGTCTCTCTCGTAATAATATCCTGGAGTTGGTACAACACAATCTGCCCAATAGTCTTTACCCACTTGCAATTTAACCTCGTGGTCATCTTGTGGTTCGAAATAAACTACTCCTCTATCCGTAGTGTTAAATGCCACCAATGCATGCCCGCTCACACTCAGATTTACTGATACAAAAGCACACCGCATACCATTTTTTTCAGCATTATTATTTACTTCTTGTGCATAGTTCATACAATTAAAAGTATCTTCGTCATAGGGTTTTGTATTGGTCCGATCAGAACGTATAAAATTCAGTGCCTCAAAATACAGAGGGTCGTGTAATGTGTATCTATTCCCTGCCTGAAGTTTTTTCAGCTCGCCAATTGTTTCATCCAAGTTTTGCTTTTCTTTCTTTATTTCATTTAGAGTATTTGTCAATTGGACGTTTGTATTTTCTAATACATTCATTTTGTTAGTTAGTTCAGTCTGCAAAGTTTGTGTTTCCTGCGTCAAGTTAGATATCGACTCCGAGAGAGTATAAAGACCAACTACGGATGCCATAGAAATAGATACAATAACAAGGATGCCAATCACTGCAATTTTTTTCCATTTCATCATATTTTAATTCACCATATAACTGTTATTTTGGTTATGGTATCATCGATTAGAAATCCAGACGAATAGGGAGAACCTTCAACACAATCAACATACTTTTTACCCACTTCTGGAAACACACGGTAATCTGTTTTACATTCAAAATAAACCATACCTTTATCTATTGTATTAAAAGCTATCAGCGGGTACGCTCCTCCACTTGTTGGAGCACCTAGTATCTTGAGAGTTGAACCAATGATTCCGACTTCCACATAGGCACATCTAAGACCCTTACTCTTTGCGTTATCAAGCAAAGTCTTTTCATCATTGCTATTATCATCTTGAATGAACTGAGTAACCTCGCTGTACAAAGGGTCATGCAGGTCATATTTATCGCCCGACTTCAAATTTTGTAATTCGGTGGTATTTTCTTGTAGACTATCTCCGACTTGTTGTAACCCCAGTTCACTTAGGTTCAGCTGGGAATTCGTATTTTCTAACTGAGTTTGGGTAGTTGCCAGTCCATTTTCTAAATTCTGTTTTTCTTCTTTCAGCTCAGAATAATTTTTATCTAAAAAATAGTAACTACCTATAGAAGCAACGCTCAATAGAACAATGATGCTTGCCAATACGGCATATAGTTTTACAACCCTGTCTTTTTTAATCTTCTCTTGAAGTTCTTCTCTTTCTTTCACTTTTTTTAATTGTTCAGCATATACGGTGCAATGATGTCCACTATTACTTCTCAAAAAGTCGTGCATAGTTTTCGGTTCTATATGGTCTTTACAAAATAATTCATAACAATATTTACATTTGGTTAAATTTTCAGTTGTATCAGAACAAAAAGAACATTTTAATTCTAAAATACTATTACTTGATTTCATCTCAGTTCCAAGTCATTAACTACATTTATTGTGTTCTTTTATTATTTTTATTTTCTCCTCTAATTTTTTAATTGTTTTTTCTTTATCAAAAAAGTTTTCAGATTTATTAATACCTTCAATAGCATTTTCAATCCATGTTATTATCTCTTCGTTATCGTATTCAATGTTTAGTGTTTTTATTATTTTTTCCCATTCTTTATCCTCATATCTTATTACCTTATCAACAATACCGACCATGCTGTTTAATGCTAGTTCTCCTTTCTGTTCTAAAAATAGAGGATTATAAACGAACATTTTACCTTCTTTAAAATTGATTTTTTTCACTTTTACAGTGCTATCAAAATATCCGCTCGTATCTCTTGAAAATATCTCAACGGTATCTTCAATTCTTGGATCTCTGTTTTTTCTTATTACTAAGTCACCTGGAAATATATTCGCTCCAATATCCACAAAGGGAGATAAATCAACTTCAACATGAGTGTTTGAAAGGCTTCGATTCTTCATCAAACTGGAAAACCAAATCGTCAATTTTGGAGGAAGATTATCAAAAATTCTAAATAATAAATCCATTCTATCTGGTTGATTTAATATTTTTTCCGCAATTTCTTTTCCTAATTCTTCCGTTGTTTTTTCTGGTGTTTTCGTACTTTCTTTTAGTCTTTCTGGATTTTTTTTGTATTCTTCTAAACATTTATCATGCATTGCTCTATTGTTTTGTTTATCTAGCCACGTATATCCTACAGCCAATAAACCAATTTCCTTACCGCAATATTCACATTTCGTCATAGACTTTTCCTCCATCAAATTACAATTTCATAACTATCTTAGTCTTTATTTTTCCTTCAAAATTATTATTCATTTCTTTTTTCGCCTTAAACTTTATCAAAATAAATTCTCTTAACCGTTTGTGAAGATGTAATAAACCAATACCAGACTCCAAAGAAAATTAATGTACGGAAAATACTAGTTCCAATGCTACTAGACGTTAAATTAAGCGCATCTTGCGGATAACCAACAAAATAAATTGAGAATGGAGCTATTATTCCATAGATTAGAAATACAATTAAATATAATTTAGTTTTCAGTAATGCTCTATCTTTAAAATAGTATAATGATAATCCTACGTAGATGCTAAAAATAATTAAAAATATGCTAATAACTACATCAATAATTGAAACAACATAAGTTTTTGGATACAGGTTGAATATATCATTGGCTACCATTACGCCCCATGAACTAAATAGAGTGTATACGCTATAAAGTGGAGATATAACCACCAAGACAACAATAAATAAACCCATCCAGCCCCATTTAACTTTCTCATTACTTCGTTTAGTATTATCCATTATTTTTTCTTCATTTTTCTTCTTTTTTTCGCTCTCAATTCCAATATTAGATGATTGTGATTCGCTCATATATTTTTCATAACATTCATCGTGCATTGCTCTATTATTTTGTTTATCTAGCCATGTATATTTTACAGCCAATAAACCAATTTCTTTACCGCAATATTCACATTTCGTCATAGACTTTATCTCCTCAACTGCAAATTAAAAACCACTAATCCTATTTAAACCCTCAGATAACACACGTTAATTTATACGAAGAATTTTGTTGCGATTTCCTCTATCCACTTAGTAGGAAAAGCAGTCTAAAATCCATTTCCCTAGTTTTCGTTCCAACAGTAAAAAAAGGTCAAGTGGACAGGAGTGGGAGATACTAAACTCCGATATGCTCAGGAGAGAATATAGGAGTGGGAGATGCTTTTTGAATGGCATAAAAACAAATTAATACCATAGAGCCACACGTGTGGCACGAGACCCCAGATTTACGACCCACAAAATCAGACCTATTGTATAGAAGTGTGCGATACTTTATTTTCAGGACTATTTTTCAAATAAAACAGCACCAAAACGAAATCTTCCAATTTTGAATAGAATTCTTGAAAAAGTATCGTCCGCTTGCCAACTTTCCTTTTTTTCGTGTGCATAGTTTTGAAGCGGGAATGTCGTTTTTACATTATGCCGTTTCCCCTGTCCAAATAATAATATAATTCGATTAATATGGTATTCTATGGTTGTGGCTAGCCATAACCATAATATGATGATTTTTAATAAATCTAAATTAGCTCAAAAAACAGGGTTGCACTTACGATATAGGTATATCGTAAGCACGGGTTTTGCTCTATACAGCAAAACCCTTTTAGAAGCTGTAAACGAACGTACGGAAAACGGGCTTTCGCCCGTTCTCCTGGTATTTCGTTCCAACAGGAGTAAATCGGTCTACTTACGATAGAGATATATCGTAAGTGAAAATGAGACTGGAGCTGAAATTAGGACTTTAAAAAATGCCAACAGGAGAGAATGTTTTTTTTGAAAAATTCCATGGGCGTAGCAAAAATAGTATTGATAGAATAGTAGCATTTTTCGACCCATGGGTGGGTCTAACGGGAAAAAACCCCCGACAGGGTTTTAAACGTCGATGGTTCTACTAAACACGTGGTGGTCCCACGGTTTTAGCCATGGTGAGGGAGGAGTGCATTCCACCATGTTGTTAACCTTTGAGAAATTCTCCTCTCCTCCCAAACCTGGGCAAATCGAAGGCACTGCCAAAGGAGGAATAGAAGATGGCAAAAAAAACAAGAGATGAAAAACCTGCTCCATCGTTGCTAGTTTGCGAGAGGAGGGAGGTCGAGGGGAGCGAAAACCTAGAGCTGTCCTGCGTGCCTTTCGTTCAAGTTGGCGACGTGGAGACGGAAGAAACGCCAGGAAAGAAAAGCAAGTAAAACACTTGGCGTTCTGTGGTGAGGAGAGTATTCTACTTCAATAAAAAGTAATATTTTTTTAATTTTAAGATCCTTAAATAATTTTGTAACCGAAATATGATTGTATTGATATTTTTGTATCAAAAGTAAATTTATATTTAAATGTTTCTCCAAAAACTAATTAAATATAAGAACTTTTTATCCATCGGGGTTGTTTATGAGCATTGAATTTGTTTCTGTAATTCCAGACCCAAGTATGATGAGAAAAGCAGGGCAAACAGGTTATTCTTTTAGTGAAATCATATCTGAACTTGTTGATAATTCAATAGATGCTATAATTGAAAATGTAAAATTAATTGTGAACATTAACATTGAACCAGATACAGTGGAAGTTATTGACAATGCAATCGGAATGAATAAAAAAGAACTGAATGACGCCGCCGTTCTCGCTAAATGTAAAAAAGGAGCGGGAAAATTGGGTCTATACGGATTGGGACTAAAAACATCTTGTGTAGCGTTAGGAGGATACTTTGAAGTAACATCATTGAAAAGAGGAGAATCATCAGCATACAAAACATGGTGGGATGAGGAAGAATGGGAACAGCGACACGAGTGGGCATTGCCAATGGAAACATTATCCGAAGTACCAGATCAACTAAAACAAAGTAAACATGGGACAATAGTGAGAATTAAAAAATTACGCTATAAAGCAGGAAATAAAATTAATCAACTTCGAGGTGACATTGGAAAACGTTTTGCTCCATTTATAAATAAAGAAATAGTGGAAATTCAAGTTAATGACCAACCTTGTAAAGCACTAACACCAGATATAATGGAAGATACCAAAAGAGATATTTCAATAGAAACATCACATGGTCCAATTACAGGGTGGATTGCATTATTAAAAAATTCTTCTCAAAGGGGCTATTATGGTTTTGATACATTTCGATTTGGGAGAATGATAACCTGCTATGATAAAATAAGTTTTAACCCACATCCTGCTGTTGCGAGAGTTGTCGGTGAATTACACATGAATCACGTTCCAGTTACGGCTAATAAACGTGAATGGGAGAAAGAGTCACCAGAATATGAAGAAGCAGAAAGATTGATTGCAGAAAATATTAAAGAAATTCTTGCAGAAAGTAGAAAATTGGCTTCAGAAAAACGTGTTGGCTCTGTTGAAAAAAATAAATTGGAGCAATTCAAGGAAGGTCTGGCAGAAGCAATAAAGAGCGATCAGTTGAAAGAGTATACCCGACCTGAAAGAGAGGTTAGTTCCAGTCGTAATGATGGTAATAGTCGGTCATCAGGAAAAAATACAAAAAATGAAGAAGACAAAAGTATAGAAAATACGAATGTTGAAATGCAAATGGAAGTCGAGAAACGTGACGAACAAACAATTCCAAGCAAAGGCAGTGTTGAACCTCAAAATACTGGTAGAAAAAGAATACCAAAAAAGACCCATTTAGTAAATAAAAATCAAATCATTGTGAAAGGACGAATATTTGATTATCAACACGAATGGAGTCATTTAGGAGAAGACGGCCCCATATACGAAAAATATTATGATAAAGATGCAAGGAAGTTAGAAGTATTCACAAATTTAGATTTTCCCGCAGTACATGTTACAGAAGATAGGGCATACTATGCTTTTACTCAAATTGTAGAGGCTATTGCAATGGTAATGGTCGAAGAAGCAAATGCTGATTTTGATAAGTTTGATGACATACGCCAAATTTTACTTCGAGAATCATCAAGATATGTTGCAGAGTTAAGGGATTAGTTTGCCAGAGAACGAAGAATATGATTGGAAGATTACTGGGGAACCCTGGCTCGATGGTGTGATATTTGGAAAGGGAATAAAAAGAACCAATTCATCACTCTATGTCGAAGTCAATAATTTACCTGCTTCAACATCGGGGAAAATATTGGATTCATTTATTAAAATTGGGCTTCAAGCCGATTTTAAAGAAGTCCCAAATGCAGTAAAAAAGGATATAGATCTGAAGATTGAGGTTATTGCTCCGTCCCCGCTATTCAAAGACATTCCACGTTTCAGAGAAAGACGTTTAACATTATCAGAAGATACAAATAAAATATTTCTGAAAGGTTTCTTTACAGCAATTTCTCGACCTGCTATAGGGATTATCTCTCAACATAATGCGGATGGAATATATCTGCGATATCATATGCCATTAAATGATATCTTATTTTTCTTGAGTCTATTGGGTATAGAGCAATATGAAGAATATTTTGGTGGAATTTTTTTAGATAAAGAAATAATTAAAGATATCGAACCATTCGATGAACTGTTACAAGAATATATCTATGAAATAGAAGAATTTGAAAAGCAAGGAGTGACACGGGGAAAAGCGATTGATGAGATGTTTACAAAAATTGAACAAAACATACGGTCTTATACCATTGAAGAAATTTTTCAAAGTGTTTTAAATAAAAACAAATTTTTAACAGAAATCATTCATGAATTTTTTTATGGAAGAATAAAAAAAACTGCAAGTTTAAGTGATTTATTGAAATATTTTAATGCAAATGATGAAAATTCCATAAAAATCCTTAATTCCATCTATGGAGACTATAAATATTTAAATGGAAGTTTTTTAATTGAAGATAAAGAGATTATTTCATTTGAAAAAACTCCTCTTTATTCATTACAAGAATGCTATGACCGTCAGTTACAACAGTTGTTTATTAGAAGCAAGGAATATAATATTTTTCTTTCCTACTACAATTATCTCAAGAAAAAACAAATCGAAAATCCTGATTTGTTAATTACCCCAGCAACGATAACGAAAAATACTCATGAGGGAAATGTAGATTTTGCAAAATTTTTTATTGAAGAGATAACAGAAGGTTTTTATTATCCTGATTCAGATGAATATCGAATTCCTTTACTCGTAGAAAAAAAAGATGAAGATTGGATTAAAACAATTTGTAATACAATACCTGATTTCATAACAATATTCAAATATTTTACTTTGGACATAAAAGAAAAAGAACTCGATGCTGGCTCTTATCAGTTAGTGAAACAGTGCAAAAGTTGCGGAAGAAAATTAATCTTTTCATCTGGGAAAAAATGTTCTGTATGTTCATTAGAATTATGTATTGATTGCATCAATTCTTACAACAAAGATTTTCGTGATAATTTTTCTCAGGAAATAACAAAACAATATTTCTGTGAATCTCATTTCAAAAAATTAAAACAATGGTCTTCACTTCAATTAGACATTATTCGAATGCTAAACAACCAGGAAAAAAAATACCAATTTGATAAGTCTACATTACAACGGTTAATGAAGGAAAAAGAAGAAATTGAAAAAGAAATGGAAATTTGTTTATCTCAATCAAAACCTATAGATTTTATAAATGGATATACTACCACAGAAAAAAGTAAAATATCAAATTTTAAGAAGAAAAATAGAATGGGAAAGACCTTTTTAAGGAGAGATAGTTTAGACGTCCTATTTCGTAAAAAGAAGAATTACCCATAACATAGAATGCGATGAATGTTAATAAAAAAGATGACCACCCTCAACTTACACTTTTTTTAATATGATATATTTTGTCATTTTGGATGATCGTTGCTTATCCCATAAATCAATACGGGTATATCGATATCTGCTACTCCTCGCTTGTCCAAATCCCAGACAAACTGTTCAAAATAAGATACGCCTGTAGACATATTTTCTGCAAACTGTTTAACGGGGACGATTTCGACTCCTGCATCAATAAAACCTAAATTCTTAAATATGGTCATTTTCGCCGAAACATTGTATACCATGAACGCATACTTACCAAATTGCACTTCTACTCCCAATTTTTCTTTAAGAAAATCTATTTCACGGAAAGGAGCACCTTTTATTTTATCAGGAACAAAGTCGTTTGTATAATATTCTGTAGGGTATTGACATTTTACACGTTTATTATTCCAGTTAAACTTCGAAAATTCCTCTTTGAAAGCATTATTTAACGAAATCGGGCTGTAAAGCATCTGCCCAGGCATCGTTTTTTCTTTACTTTCTTTGGTGATGTGTTCCTCTGCTTTGATGTGGTTTATGACTGTTTTTATCTCCTCCAATAGGTGCGGATATTTTTTCTCGATGTATTCTCTGCCTCCGTTAAAAGAATATACTCCTGCTATAATCAAATTAATCTCTCCTGATTTACTTTATTCCATTCACGTGGCGTTTGTGACACTTTTTCCTTTCCAGTTGGTTGATAAACTGGTTTGCCTAAAGGTCGTATCTTTAAAGAACCCGAATAGAAGTCTGAAATTCGTTGTTTTGAAATTTTTATGTATGTGGGTTCTTTTTCAACTCCAATTACTCGCCTATTGTTTTTTATCCCTGCTATTAAACTACTACTCACTCCAGAATATGGATCCAATACCCAGTCCCCTTCTTTTGTTAATGCAAGAATACACCGTTCTACTAATTCTATAGGGAACTGACAGGGGTGGATTGTTTTTTCTGGATGATTTGCTTTTACATTGGGGATCTCCCAGATTTCTTTTTCCCAGTCATGAAGAACTATTTCCCAGATATCGGAGGGATTTTTCCCTTTTGGGTTACATGATGGTTGCCCTCTTTTTGGTCCTTTATAATGAGTTTTTCCAGGGTATTTAGAAGGAATTCGCACAGCATCCAGGTTGAATACGTATTCATCTGTTTTTGTGAACCATAGGATTGTTTCGTATCTCCCTGAGAACCTTTTTGATGCATGTAAACCATGCTCGAAATGCCAGATTATTCTGTTTCTAAGTTTTAAACCCATTTTTTTAAATATATCATAAAAGAAAATATCAAGTGGATACACTTCTCCATTTTCTATATAATTGCCTACTTCCCAGCATATGCTTCCATCTTTTTTCAGAATGCGAATAAGTTCACCGATTACTTTTTGTTGTTCTTGTAAATATTTTTCGATGGGTTTTCGTTTTTCGTAAATCTTTCCGATGTTATACGCTGGTGAAGTAATTGCCAATGTTATTATTTCATTTGGGAGTTTTTTTAAGAAATTATACGTATCTCCCTCATGTAATACTATGGTGTGTTCGTCAGAATAGACATCATTTATTTTTGGTGGTTTTATAGTTATTAAGGTCATCTTCTGATGGGTATAATGTATTCACTTATAATAAAAATTCCCTCTAATGATAATAAGGAGAAAAAAGAATAGGAGCAGGATGTTGGTGAAACCAATTGTCGCAGGTTGTGAACCAAAAAATCCTGCGACCATTGAAGCCAACACCCTGCATGTCGTGTTAACTTCCAATCGAAATGTCGATTGCTACCCTGTAAGGGGTCCTTTATTTACCAATCGATTAATCGATTGCCGATTATATGTTTCTTCAACTCACTGTTAAACTGGTTAACGGTGAGTGCTAATCAATATATTGATTGCTACTCTGTTGTGTTTTATTAGCGTGTTAAACTGGTTAACACGCTGGCATTTGCTTTGTAAATTGGTCAGACCAGACCAAGTTTCTCGTGAAGTGCTACTAAAGTTGGTAGCACTATTCTCCATTACAGCTCCATTAATGGGGCTTCATTCTGTTGCTCTTCATACAGTCCTAATTTAGGACTATATCTTATGCTCTCCTTTACTAATCCACATGTGGATTACTATCCTGCTGTTCTCCGTTACCGATCCAAATTTGGAGCTTTATCCTGTTGTTCTCCATAGGGTCATGATTCAAGACCCTATCTTTCATTTATTGCAACCATTAACAATCAACAATCAACAGGACTCTGTCGCCAATTTTATAACCTTGTTTTTTCAGTTTCTCTGTTATTTCTTTCGGCATGCCATTTTTTCCAACTTCGGCATGGTACACAAATCTACCGTCGCCCATATAGTACATCCAATTGCATTTTTCTGGGTCTATTTTGCCTCTGCTTAACGTTTCCGTAAATTCATAGAGACTTACGTCTGTACTCATTTTATCTTCCTCCTTTTATTTTCTTTCATTTTTTCTCACTACTTATTTCGTTTAAATCCTTCTTACGCAAAAACCCTTGATGATTATCATTCACTGTGACATTCACATTCAAGGGCGTTAACGCCTTGTTTCTGTCAATCCTCTTGGAAAATATTGCTCTATGCTCACGTATGACTGTTTTCAAGGCATCTGACCTGCTCTGAAAACCACATGCGTCAATTAATTTGTCGAGATAATCCCTTAACTCAATTTCCACGAAAGCACCGATTGACACTTGACCTGGTTTATGAAAACCCATTTTTTTTCGCCTCTTCACTTCCTTTTCGATTTCAATGTTTCATCTATCTTCTGTGATAGTTCTTCACGTGAGGACTTCTCAGGGTCTTGGATGCCCAGTTGCTTGGCGAATGCAATCTGCTTCTCGCTCGGCGGTTGCGGAACAGTCTCGCTAGACCCGTTCCCCTGCAAAAAATAATGCAGAGGGGAAACAATCTTGTCGAAAATCGCCATCGCCAGTTTCGACCTGAGTTGCTTATCATCTGCAAGTTCATTCGCTGTCTCTTGTGCAAAACACCAGCCTTTTTTCACATGCTCTTTATATTTTTCTTCTGTCATATTTTCATCTCCTTATTGATTTTTATCCTGTAAATGACAATTTTTCCCTATGATATGATGTTAAAATCCCTCTTGATTGAAGAGCGGAGATGTATTCTTCGGGCTTCTTCTTGTGAAGATAATTTTTTACAAAAGCGATGACTGTCGTTCTGCTCAGTTCTTGCTCTTGACGGAACAACTCCCGTAGCATGTTCATCTCAGCAGTTTGGTCAAGTTTTTCTGTGTTTTTTTCATCGGTAATAAAACCATCAACAGATTGGTTTTCCACGTTTTCGCCGTTTTCTCCAGTTTTAGAGCAGAGATGTGAGAATAATGGTTTCAAATCTGTTTTCTTACGGTCTTCATCGATTTCTTTGCAAATATCAATAAAACTAGGAAAACCAGGAAAACCTTCCTGTTGCACGTTTTCCGCCTTCTCAATAAAACGCAGGAAAACGCTCTTATCAGGAAAACCCTTGGAAGAAATTCCATTGATTGAATATATCTTTCTTACTTCACGTGTTAATGCTCCAGATGCTTCTTTTTCATATGTTTCCCCAAGCAATCCTTTTGATTTAAAACCGTCAACATGGTCATATATCCAACTTGTTCCATGTCGCTTATATTTCTCTGACACCTCCTTGATTGTCAATGGTCTATTTGCGTCTCTTAATATCTTCAGGAACTCTTCTTCATCTTTGTTTAACATCGCTCCTTCTTCGTCTTTTAGATGCATGAAGACATATCTTGCATAATCGTAATCCTCCCAAGTCGCTATCAATCTGCTAATCTTGTCCTTCTTCCTCTGATGCTGATGCAATACGGCACTTGCTTTCATATAGTCTATAAGTTTGTGGACTTGGGTCCTCATGACCAGGTTTGTGGAAAAATATTTTTCCAGCTCCTTTGCATGCGGGAATATGACTTCACAGGGTTTCAGATGATTCTGGAGTGCATCCCTCAAGGTCCTATTCAGTCCTTTTTTTCCTTCGCCTTGGAAACCAGCCAGAGCACATCGTATGACTTTCTTCGTCAATTCTTTGGATGTGTCTATTCTCATTGCATCCCATCGCCTTCCGCCTTCTTCATCCATGGATGCTCTCAGACTTGTGACAATAACCACGGGCTTGCCTTTCACTTCCAAATCCACTAGTTGCTGGTCCTTCACAGTAGATAATTTGGTTCCGCCAGAGGCTAAGACTTTGAACGCCTGGCTTTTTATCAGTTCCTCCTCAGGGTCCTCCAAATACAATACCCTTTCAGCCCAAGTCCAATTCTCCCCTTTGTTTGTTCCCCAATACTCCAATGCCTTCGCCGATAAGCGGGTTCTGTGGTCGTATTTATTGTTAGGAACCAGCACCTTGCAGGTAGAGTCGACCACGACATCCTTCCCGCCACCTGGCTCATCGCTCAATATTACATTACCGCTTGTCGGCTTCGCATCTGCGACCAGCCTAAGCATTATCTTATTGATGAGTGCAAGTATGGTGTTTTCTTCGCCTTTTACTCCCTCTGCTTGCACCTCCCGCACTATATTGAGAAGTAACTTCGGATCTTCCAATGTTTTTTTAGCATCTTCGGTCATTTCTGACTTGATTTTCCGCTCTTCCTTCGTTTTTGGCATCACCGTCTGGTTCAGCTCCATCGCTTCTTCTCTTGTTTTTATTTGTTTTTCTGCAAGTATGGCTTTTATTGCGGACTGTTTTTTTTCTAGGTCTTTTTCAGCATCTGCATTTAAGATTTCTTCTAGTGTTTCTTTGTCGTTGTCACCCATGTATGCATCCCTCCCCGTCATCACAGTGCAAACAGTATCCCCAGTAACCTTTGACATATTCATGCCCCTGGCTACTTGTCTTTTTCTCTTCTTTAACAAGTTTAAAACAACGTTGTGCTTGGCATCGTTCACAAAAATGTACTAGATGGTCAGCAATCGGAACTTTTATTATTTCGCATCCTTCTTCCCCAATCGGGTTTCTGATTTCTCCAGTTAAATTGTTCTTCCATCCTAAATCTTGTAATGACACGCTTTTTTTTTCATTGATTCCTGATTGATAACCGATGGTATTTTCCTTCTCCATGTATCGTGGTATATATTGTAAAAAATGTTCCTTTGGTTTATACTCTGTTTTTAAAGTAAATTGTCCTGTTCGCTCATCAATATGGTATTTTTCACTTTCTGTCATCGTGCATCCCTCCAGTTATCAAAATCATGTCTCGTCTCCGTTTCCGATCTGTTGGATGCGCTGTTCGTATTTGTGTTTCATTTCTTCGAGACGGTTCCTTATGATTTTGAAATCCTGACCCACCCTTGCCTCCATGAGATGTAGTAACAGAAGAATTTCTTCATAATCTGCATTAAAAGATGTCATAGCTCCTCACCTTCCTTCAACCATAACTTTGAACTACTGACTTTAAAAAAAACAAGATGAAAGCCGGGAATGTCCGACTCAACAAATTTTTTAATATCAGATATTTTTTCAACAGAACAATGACCAATGAAACCGATAGAAAGACTACTTTTCTCTTCCATTTTTGTCACGTCCCTTAACTTTCATTTCACTCACGCTTCCGTATTTCATTCATTTTTTCTTCTTTATCCAATTCTGCTTTTAGTCGCTCCAACAAAAGATAAAAAAACTCAGGGTCATCATAGGAGAGAAGTGGACATTCGGAATCGTGGAATCTTTTCAGAGCATCATTGGATTTAGCCACGTTTCTCCTCCTCATTACGCAAAATTAATAGACGAATGAGTGCTGAATTGCTAATGTGGAGTGCTTGTGCCTGACGATTGAGCATTTGAACCGTTTCTTCATCAAGACTAAAGTTTCTGTGTATGCTCATTGATTGCATACATCTTGTGCATATTTTATATACCTCAACTCAACTATCAGTTTGATAGTTACATGGTAAAAGTACTAGAAAAACAAAGAATTCAGAAAATTATGGAAATGTGGAAAGATAATCCTGAACAGTGGATACGTTCAGCAGACCTACGACGTAAGTTAGTGTTAGGATTCAATGAGGAATTTATTTATAACGAAGGTAAGAAGAAATGGCTAAACACAAAAACTGGAATATATTACACGAAGAGACCATTACCATATTCAGCAGATGGAAATTTGTATAGAGATTTGAAACTGCTTGTTAATACAGGTATGCTTGAAAACAAAAAAGTTCCAGTGGAGAAAGGAAAGGATGAATCACATTATAGACCGTGCAAAGCATATAGACTGGAACCGATAAAACTCCATCTCGCCTCACTTATTAAAAAAAAAGATATGAGCCATGTGTATCATGGTCTTGATTATCTTCTTATATTGCCAGAAAATCTTCATGAGAAAGAGTTTCTGAAAACTGATACAACAAAAAATCCTGAAGAAATTGGTGATATAACAAGAATTATCCTGTTGGAAAAAAGTGTTAAGAAATGTTTAAATTCCGTGAGGTTGCTTCTGTTAGATGCCAGATTAGAAAAAGCAAAAGTAGTGTGGCAGGAAAAAATCAATGATAGCGACGACCTTTGTGCTCCCCTGAAACTTTATCTATGGACAGAACAATGGGTTTCTTCGATTATAGAACGTAGCCCATTATTTTTTCAAGCAACTGTTGTCGATAAGGTTACCGAATTGAAAACGAAAATTGAGAAAATGAAGAAATCTTTACAAAACATGATTTTTTGGGACTTCTGTCGGCTTCTTGGTTACTCTCCAACAGATATGAAAGAGATGAACGAAAGGATACAGGACAATTATAAAAATAATCACAGATATATTGAGAAAGTTGTAATAAATGTTTACAAAATAATAGAAGAAAAAGAGTTCGGACTTATGATTGCCCCTACTGCTTTTCTTATGTTCCCACCAGAAAAAATGAATGCGAAAGAAAGAAGCAAAAATGAGAAGTTTTCAGAAGCCTTTGAATCGTTATTGGATGAAAGAGAAGAACAAGGTTTCATAGAGGTCCAGAAATCAAATAAAAAAGTAATAATACAGAAAACAAAAGAATCCGATTTAATATCGCATCCAATTTTGAATGATTTATCCCCAAGCAAAATAGATGAATTGGGTATTGATGGCGGGAAAGTGTGGTTCAGTAGATTTAGCACAGATACGCAGAAAGAATTAAAAAAACTCTGTTCATATTTGGGATATCCAGAGAGTGAGATGTATCGTGTGTTGGGTTTGTTTGTGTTTCCTTTACCATTTATACCGCATTTATGATGGAACTGCAATCTCATTATTTTTTCGTTGCAGTCTTTCTATTTTATCTGCTATTATAATCTCGATTTCGTTTTTGAACTCTTGGCTTTTTAGTAATCCGTTATTTATCAAATCTATTCGCTTGTTTGACTCTATCAGTTGGTTCTTTGTTTCTTGCAGTTCTGATTGTAATGTCTTTAACTCTTCAGCATCAACTGCCGTTTCAAATACAAGAAGGTGCTTTGAGCCCTTCAGATATTCTTGTTTAAGTTCCTCTTCAGTGAATCGCAAATAAGCACTGGAAAGGTAGCCTTCATGTCCCATTAACACTTCAGCGATGTCACGGTTATGCCTGCTGAAATTAGTCCTGAAATACTTCCGAAGACCATGCACAATGACCTTGTGCCGACCTGTTCTATCATCCTTCTGGTCTACTCCCGCTTTCTCAAGCAGGCGGTTCCAGATTTTTCTAACATTCTGAGTGGAGCAAAAAAATAAACGGTCGTCATTTGATTGTTTTGCTCTACCAGGAAGATTGGAACGCTTAGTTGACGTTGCTAAAGACTCATCACGTATTCTTAACCATTCCTTGAGTGCAACAGTTGCTTCGTTGGAAATAAATGTTACACGGCTGGATTTGTTTTTTACAGAATTTGGACCCGTGTATCTTACTGTAATTTTAGTTGGAGTTGAATTTAAATCTATATCCTTTATTTTCAGCTTAATTGCTTCTCCTATTCTCATTCCTGATGATGCAATTACTAAAATCATAGCCTTTGCTTTTGCATCGCCATGTATTAAAATCCTTTTCAGCATCTCTTTCGTGATGGGCGTTTCCTGTGTTACAGGCTTGTTGCCAGTACCTCTCCGTCTGATGTTTTCCCAAAAAATATCATCTAGTTGAATTCGGTATTGTTTCAAGAAGACACGAATGCAATCGACAGCATTCTGAATTGTCTTTGGCGACCTGTTTTCGCTTATCAGCCATTGCCAATATTTCGTAATGTCTCTCTCATATGATTCCAAAACATCTAGCCTGCCGTCATTCGTCAGTCGCCTTACATCAACAATGTAATTATCTGGGTCTTTTTTTATTAGGGTAAAAAATTGTTTCAAATGACATCTATATCCACGTATTGTGCTGTCACTTGTAAAGTTACTCAGAAAATCATCCACTGTTTTTGAACTATATTTTCCTCCCGTCATAAAAATCTTAGAATATGTATTATAATTGTCTATTAAAATGTTTGGTAGGATGCATATGTCTTGTTTTGTTTGGCTTTTTCCGAACGTTTTCGACCAGTATATAAACTAAAAATGATATAACCCTCTTCTAAGGAAAAGTGATGTGATATTATGGATGAAAAGAAAAAATCTAAACTCGGCGTGTTGATTGTAGTAGGA
>Ga0209777_10004100_pt1 | contig 17473 bp, 11 predicted proteins | sample FrelakmetHBP12HB_FD_187147 | JGI IMG/M metagenome (GOLD analysis project Ga0209777, IMG submission 187147) | Freshwater lake sediment microbial communities from the University of Notre Dame, USA, for methane emissions studies -HBP12 HB (SPAdes)... | ecosystem: Environmental > Aquatic >...
CTCGCAGGAAAATGAAGAGGAGATTATTCGCCGCTATCAGAATAAATATGACAACATAGTCTACATTAAGACCGAGCAGCGCGAAGGTATTTACACCGCATGGAACCGCGCCGTTGAAATAGCCCGCGGAAAGTTCCTCACAAACGCAAATACTGACGATCGTCACCGTGAGGATGCCTTGGAAATAATGGCAAACATGTTGCTGGCCAATCCTGACGTTGCCCTTGTCTACGCCGACCAGATATGCACCGACACCATAAATGCCACCTTTGCTAATCATAACGTTAAGGAGCAAACCACGAGACCCGATTATACCCCTCAGAGACTGCTGTTTGGCAATTGTACAGGTTCCCAGCCCATGTGGCGAAAGTCACTCCATAACGATCTCGGATATTTTGATGATACTCTCACCTGTGCCGGCGACTGGGATTTCTGGCTCCGAATCGCCGGGAAATACAAACTCGCGCACATACCCGAGTTTCTCGGCCTGTACTATCACAACGAACTCGGCATCGAGCATGGCAGAAAAATTCACAGCTTATACGAAAGATATATCGTCGGCAAACGATACGGAAATCCCTACATATCCGTAATTCCTCTATACCAGTCCATGGACAATCCTTTGGTCTCGGTCATAATGCCCGCCTATAACGCCGCCGACTACATCGCCGGCGCCATTGAAAGCGTCTTGATTCAAAATTACAGAAATTTTGAGTTTATTGTTATCAACGATGGCTCTACGGACAATACCGATGACATTGTGCTTGCCTTTAAAGACGAAAAAATCAGATATTTCCGCCAGCACAATGCTGGTCTTGCCGCCACACATAATGCAGGCATAAAAAAATCCAATGGTGCTTTTTTAATCAAGCTCGACCATGACGACTTGCTCACACCTGATTTTATCGCCAGGCATTTGCAGGCCTTCGAGCAGCATCCCGAAGCCGACCTGGTTTACTGTGATGACCTGCTCATTGACGAGCTTGACAAGCCCATTCGAGTCATTCAAAGACCCCAGTACTCAGACCGAAAATCACTCATCCGCGACACATTTCGTTGCGGCTTTCCTGTCGTGCCCTTTAGAACCTGTATTAGAAGAAGCGTCTTCGACAAAATAGGTCTTTTCGACGAGACCTTACTCATAGCTGAAGACTATGACATGATGCGGCGGTTTATCAAGCACGGCCTGAAAATCCATCACCTTAACGAGCCTGTCTACCTCAGAAGAATGACATCCCATAGCCTCTCACGAAATCACACCCCCGAAAAAGCAAAATGTCACTTTGATGTTGTTCGCCGTTTTACCGATACTTTCTCCTATGATGAGTTATTTCCGGACGTTGACTGGACTAAAATTGCTCCTGGTAGAAGGCCTTTGCATGCCAAATGCCTTGCTGCCATAACTCTTCTCGCGATAGGCCGGGCCTACATAGAATCGAATTCTCTTCTCTATGCACAGACTGCTTTTGACCTTGCCTGCTCCGAGTTGAGCTCTTGTCTCAAAATGGACCCCGCAAATCAGCAGTTAAAGCAGCTTCTCCAGAAGTCCAGAAACATAAAGGCCGACTATTGCAGAATGGTATTGCAGCCCGTTGGTTAGACAAAATAAATTTATAAATTGTTAAGTAAAAGTGTTAATTTAACGATAATATAATCTATAGAAGGCAAAAAGGCAGGGAAAAATGTCAACTATACAGTTTCCAGGGCTTTCAACAGGAATTGATACCAAAACGATCATCTCACAGCTGATGGCGGTCGAGCAGCGTACCCTCAATACATACCAGGCACGACAAGACACCTGGAACGAAAAAAAGGACGCCCTCAGCACACTCGAAACCAAGCTCAGCACCCTTAGGACTTCTGTTAATGCACTTTCCAATTCCGACGAGCTCCGTGCCTTTTCTGTCGCCTCCAGCAACAGTGACATATTAACCGCAGAAGCTTCCTACAACGCTTTTGAAGGCAACCACTCGGTTGTAATAAGTCAGCTTGCTACGGCTGAACGATCGGTAAGCATCGGTGGTATCGAGTACCCCGAGGATTACATCGGAGCCGGCACTTTTATTTATTCATACAACAATAAGGAAACAACAATAACCACCACTGGCGAGACCACCCTCGAAGAATTTGTCGGCCTGATTAATAACGACGCAAACAACCCAGGTGTCACTGCCAGCCTGTTGTACTATAACAACGCCTACCATTTGGTTCTTAACGCCAACGATGCCGGCACTGACTACAAAATCTCAATCAACCCGAGCAGCACAGAAGTCTGGAAAGCTGGCTCCGAATTTACCGTAAATGGTGACAACGCCACACTCAGCACAAAAATTACCGACCTTGACCAGTTCGGTAAAAACCACACTCTTGAAGGCGGCGAGGTCATCGAGATAACCGGAACAGACCATAATGGCTCACCAATAGCTCAGGTAAATCTTGCCGTCACGAGCCATACCACCCTTGCTCATCTTATCTCTGAGATTAACAACGCTTTCGACGGAATCGCAAAGGCAACTCTTGTTAATGGCCAAATTGTTTTGACCGATAGTACATCCGGTACCAGCGGCCTTTCAATTCATTTGAACTATAACCCTGGTACTTCTCAGGCAACTCTCACCTTACCTGAAATGGCCTTTTCAACCGAAGGCGGTATACCCATCGTACCCATTACAGGTTTTACTCCCACCGATTTCACAGAAACCCAGTCCGCTCAGGATGCCAAAATAAAGGTTGATGGCTATCCCCCCGGCGAATCGGACTGGATACAGAGAAGCTCAAACACCATTGACGATGTTATTTATGGCGTTACCCTGCATTTACACGACACAACAACCGATGCAAACGGCGAGCAGATTACTCTTACCAGGGACATTCAATCCATCAAAGATAAGCTCACCGCAATGGTCAATGCCTACAACGATGCCGTCACTTATATTCAGAAAAACACAGGCTACGACAACGTCTCGAAAACTGCAGGCATCTTAATGGGCGATTACGTCGTTTCTACTACAAAGTCTCTGCTGCGAACACCGGTTTACGCCAAGACAGCTGGTTTTATCGAGGATATCGACACCTTCCTCATGCCAGGCCAGCTCGGACTCAATCTCGACAAAAATGGCCTATTGAATCTCGACACTAACGCCTTTGACAAGGCCGTTACCGAAGATTATATGTCCGTACTTGCGTTGATCGGTGCTGATAAGACCGGCAGCAGCTCCAGCAACGCCGTCGAGTTCTACAGTGCCAACAGTAATTATACCACCGCAGGCGAGTATAATATTGAAGTGGTTGTTAGTAGTGGTCCAGGTGGAAATAAAATCGATAGTGCTAAAATAAAGCTCGCAACTGAATCCACATATCGTAACGCAACATTCAGCGGCAACATCGTCACCGGCAATAGCTCCTTCGACGATAAAGGCAACCCTCTTTGTCCTGAGAACGGTCTGCAGCTCAGCGTTGACCTCACCAAGACCGGCAAATCCACCGTCACCGTCAACGTAAAACAGGGTTTTGCTGGTGCCATAGGGGATGTCCTTGATAAGATGCTCAAAACAAATTCAGGTTCGATGGATATTGACCAGAAATACGCCGGTGACCAGGTTAAGCTCCTCCAGGACAAAATTGACAACGAGCAGGTCCGGCTTACCAAAAAACAAGACGAGCTCACCGCCCGTTTTGCAAGACTTGAGAAAACGTTGACTCTTATTCAACAGCAGATGTCCGCCCTGCAAAAATAACCCTCGCCGGTATCCTTCGATAAATTCAGGCCATGCAGGAGAAACTATTTTTGTGCGACCCTCTGTTTTTTCTCCTGACGCTGGTTTATGATTTCCTCGCTGATTTTTGCTGGTACTCTTGCGTAACGGCACATTTCCATTGAAAACGTCCCCATTCCCTTGCTCATCCCTCGAATCACTGTAGCGTACCCGAACATGCTTGATAACGGAACCTCTGCTCGAACAACCGTGTATTTGTCCCGCCCTTCGGTTCCAAGGATAATGCCTCGTCGTGAGTTTAGGTCACCGATAATTGAACCCTGGTATTCGCTCGGTATTTCAATTTCCACACTCATTATCGGTTCCAGCAGGCATGGCCGCGACTTCTTGAATGCTTCGATGAAGGCGTCCCTTCCTGCGATGCGGAACGCCATCTCGCTCGAATCCACCGCGTGGTATGAGCCGTCATCAAGGCACATCTTGCACCCCACAATTTCATAACCTGCCAGCGGGCCTTTTTTCATCGCTGCTTGAAATCCCTTATTCACTGCCGGGATATATTCGCGGGGTATTCGTCCGCTGCTAATGTTATCTTCAAAATCATAAGTGCATTCCCCATCCTGTTCCAGAGGAATCAATCGGCCGACAACATGTGCAAATTGACCTGACCCGCCCGTCTGTTTTTTATGCCGGTAGTCGAATTCAGCCTCCGCCGTTGGCGCCTCGCGATAGCTGACGTTCGGTATCCCGACAGTGACCTCCGCCTTATATTCTCGACGCATCCGTTCCACATAAATATCAAGGTGTAATTCTCCCATGCCTGCGATAACTGTCTGACCGCTTTCTGCATCCGTCGTGACGCGGAAGGTCGGGTCTTCTTTCATGAATCGGCTTACTGCTTTCGCCATACGCTCCTGGTCGGCGGAACTGGCAGGTGTGATAGCTAAGCTGATTACAGGCTCGGCTACGAAAATACTCTCCAGCGAATAGTTAATCCCTTCCCCGCAGAACGTATCTCCGCTCGCACAATCCACGCCTACAATTGCAATAATATCCCCTGGGCCGCCGTCACAAATGTCCTCGCGGTCATTTGCATGCATCCGCACTATCCTGCCCACTCGCTGCATTCGATTCGTCCGCGCATTGCGATATTGCTGGCCTTTGATGATTCGGCCCTGATATACTCGTACATAACTTAACTGGCCGAAAGATTCATCGGTAATCTTGAAAACCATTGCCACCAGTGGGGCATCAGGGTCACTTGCCAGCGGGACCTCCGTGCCTTCATTGTTGTGGTCACGCGCAAAGCTGGAACGGTCTATCGGGCTGGGAAGATAATCGCACACCGCATCCATCAGGGGCTGAACTCCTTTGTTTTTAAATGCCGCTCCCATCATCAGTGGCACGATATCGCGGTTGATTGTTGCCTCACGAATCGTTCCGCAGACCATATCCTCCTCGATATTCTTTTCTTCCAGCAGCAGCTCCATCATTTCGTCGTTGTACATACTGAGTGATTCGAGCATGGCCTGTCTCGCCTTTACTGCTGAACTCAGGTATGCCTCGGGAATCGGCCCTCGGTTTACTTCTTCACCGTTATCTCCCTCGAAAGTGATTGCTTCCATCTTTATCAGATCGATTACGCCCTCGAATCCTTCCCCGATGCCCATATTGACCTGAAGGGGCACCACGTTCAGACCGAGTTTATTTTTTAGGTCTCGACACACCCGCTCCGGGTCTGCCCCACAGCGGTCCATCTTATTGATAAAAGCGATTCGCGGCACACGGTATCGTTTCATCTGCTGGTCTACGGTAACAGATTGGCTTTGCACCCCGCCGACCGCGCAGAGAATCATAATCGCACCGTCAAGAACACGCAGAGACCGCTCTACTTCGATGGTAAAATCAACATGGCCCGGTGTGTCTATCAGGTTGATACTTCTGTCGTTCCATGTCACCTGGGTTGCTGCCGAGGTAATTGTAATACCACGCTCCCGTTCGAGCTCCATATAGTCCATCGTTGCTCCGCCGTCGGCAGCGTGAACCTCTTGAATCCGGTGAATACGGCCCGCATAATACAAAATTCGCTCGCTCAGGGTTGTCTTGCCTGAGTCGATATGTGCCGAAATTCCAATGTTTCGAATCTTAATAATGTTCTTCATTTTTCTTCAATACTTTCTTTCTAACGATTACAAACAATATACAATTTAGTGGGTCACCCAGCCTGTTGATGACCGGGTTTACACCTACACATCCCACCTTGGTAGATATGTAACCTCGGAATCATCCTTCGGTATTTCCGTGGATTACAGGTGAGTGAAAGGTCCCCCCTTCATCCATAAATAACCAAAGCTCAATATTATAACACAACTACTTACTTCAAAGCAAATAAAAAATTAGTTTTTATTTAATTTTTTTAACAAGTAACATACCCCCTGACGCATCGTTTTATACTCGTTTGAACAGACAATCCCTAAAGCTGTTGCATAATTAAAGGCTAAGAAAAAACCGCCCCGTTTCTACCGCAGCTTCAGTATCACTTTGATTTAAGAATATCGCGAATCTCTGTCAGAAGCAGTTCTTCCTTCCTCTTCAAATAGCTCATGGCCTTGACGACCATAAAAATCACAAACGCGATAATGATAAAGTTTATCACGTTGGTGACAAACATGCCGTAGCCTATCGCAACCGCAGGCACTGCCGCACCAGCCACATCTGTCGAAGCCGCCTTGAGAATAAATCGCAGGTTCGTGAAGTCCACATCGCTCGTTATCAATTCGATTGGCGGCATTAGAAATATTTTTTAAGCCCCCGAAATTTACTGCGGACTTCCTTTCCCCTTAGCCTACCTATCTGTGCCGAGGGCCATCAACTCAACACAATAGTTAAAATTCAAAACTAATTCTTCTTGCCATCTGTATGGTGGATTGTTTGTGATTTGAGATATAAAATCTGAAATCTCGAATCTGCAACCTAACAAAAAACTCTTCAACACAAAAACAGAGCCGCGACAGTAATCCAGGGGTAATAAACTCGATGGAGAATAAGTAAAAAATAGAATCTTTTATTTGACCGTCGCCGGAATGGCGACGTTTACCCGCCGTCTTTTTGGCGGGACGGAAATCCACTTCATAATTCGGTATATCTTATTCGATATTCCCTATAGCGTAATCAGTTCCTATGGCTTACCTATTTACCATGCAATTATCCTTTATCCTCGATTTAAGGAATAAATAACTGTTTCCTCGTCAAACGCCAAATTAATATAAATCGACTTGACAGCTTTTCCGTGTTGGGATATTTTAATCAAATCTAAGAAAGTTATAAAATGGAGGGGGATGTTGTCCGGAAGATACTGATACAAAAATTGCATCGGGATTGCATGTACAATTATTTATTGCCTAAGTGGGTGTAAGAAGCGTTCGAGCGAGACAAAAACAGAAACGGTCAAGAGCTCTGCGGAATACGACGCTGAGGCGAAAAAAGAAATCAACAAGAAAAATGCGGCCTCGGAGCTTGATAAAATCGAAAAGGAAGTGGAGCAGGAAAGCGGCAAGGGATAATAACCGCCGGGCTTTTGCTGATGGGGAAGGGAAGAGATCGCAGAGAGAGTATGCGGGGAGTCTAAGTTTGTTTTTGCGGCAATACGGCAGCAAGGGTGGATTTTGAAAAGGGTGCTGAAATTAAGAAGCTGATTTTCATCGTTGGTTGTCTGTTGTTGACTGGTTGTGCGACGGAAGAGAATGTTTTGGCAGAAACCGAGTCTATCAATGCAAACGAGTGCAACCAACCGAGAGCTTTAATAGCCGTGCCGTCAATACCAAGCGAAAACATTATTATGACGGTGCGTGGTGCGATTCAGCGAGGGGAATTCGGCAAGGCACTTGTTCATGAACATGTGATGGCAGATTTTGTGGGTGCTGAGAAGGCTGGGCCGCAGCGATATAAGCGAGATGCGGTAGTCGAAACGATGCTGCCTTTTCTGAGGGGGATTCGGCAACGAGGCTTTACAGGACTCGTGGACTGTACGCCAGCTTATCTTGGCCGTGACGTGGAGGTGCTGCGCAAACTTGCAGAGCTGAGTGATTTAAATATCGTGACAAATACCGGTTACTACGGTGCTGCTAACGATAAATTTGTGCCTTCTCACGCGTTTACAGAGACCGCTGAGCAATTGGCAGGCAGGTGGGCTGGTGAATGGGAACTGGGAATTGACGGGACGAATATCCGGCCTGGGTTTATTAAAATCGGAGTCGATGCAGGGCCATTGAGCGAGATAGATCGAAAGCTGGTGCGGGCTGCAGCGATGGCCCATCTTAAGACAGGATTGACAATCGCATGCCATACAGGAGAGGGACAGGCTGCTCTTTCCGTGCTGGAAACTGTGCACAGTGAAGGCGTTGCGCCATCGGCACTAATAATTGTTCATGCCGATAACATCGCTGATGTGAATGTTCATATACAGGTTGGGCAAGCAGGTGCGTGGCTGGGATATGACAACATCAGCGATAAGTCGATTGAAAAGCATGTGCGGCTGATTAAACAGATGCTCGAAGCTGGTTTTACCAGCCGGATACTTATCTCACATGATGCCGGCTGGTATAATGTTGGAGAAGCAGATGGGGGCAGGTCGAGGATACGGCCTTACACAGCTATATCAGACCAACTGGTCGGCGCACTGAAAGCTGCGGGTGTCAGTGACGACAAGCTGCACATGCTGCTCGTAGATAATCCGGCTGAGGCATTTACCGTTAAAGTGCGCACACAATAACAACACAAGGTTGTTCCTGCTTGACCTGATTCTCTTATTTCTTTAGAATGCCTGTTTTACATCAATGTCTTTTTGCAAAAGAGGTAAAGCATGCAAATAAAGCTGAAATTTCTTGGGGCGGCACAGAATGTCACGGGCTCTCGACATCTGCTGGAGGCCAATAGTGTCAGGGTACTCGTGGACTGCGGGCTGTACCAGGAACGGCAGTTCAGAGACCGAAACTGGGAAGCATTTCCTGTGGCGCCTGTGAGTATAGATGCGGTTCTTTTAACACATGCACATCTGGACCATTGCGGTTTTTTGCCTAAGCTGGTCAAGGAAGGGTTCAAGGGCAAGATATACTGTACGCCGGCTACGGCAGAAATTGCGCAGATTATATTACTGGATGCGGCAAAGATACAGGAAGAGGATGCTGAGCATAAGCGTAAAAGACACACGCGTGAGGGGCGAACAGTACCGTATCCGGAGATTCCGCTTTATACGACAGAAGATGCGGAAGCGTGCTTCCCGCTTTTCTCGCAAGTTGAATACAGGGAGTCGGTCAATATCGGTGACGGGGTAGAAGCGACTTTTTACGATGCGGGACATATTTTAGGCTCTTCAATCATAAGGGCAAAGGTGCGGCAGGATGGCCAGGAAAGGATTATTCTGTTCTCAGGTGACATTGGCCAGCCGAACAGGCCTATCGTATGCGACCCCACAGTTTTTGATGCGGCGGACTATGTTCTTATCGAATCCACGTATGGGAACCGTGTGCATGAAGATGTCAAGGATATTAAGAAGCTAATCGGTGAGGCAATCAACTCGACAAGAAAGGCAGGCGGCAATATTATCGTTCCGAGTTTCGCACTGGAACGATCACAGGAGGTTTTATATTACATAAACAAACTGCTGCTCGACGGAACGATAGAGCCATTGAAGATTTTTTTAGACAGCCCGATGTCTTCACGTATAACAACAGTTTTTAAACATCACCCTGAATTGTATGACAAGGAAATGACAGAATCGGTCAAAGAGCATAATTCTTTTTTCAGCTTGGCTGGTCTGGAGATGGCAGGTACGACTGAGCAGTCCAAGGCTATTAACGATATAAAAGAACCGATTATGGTTATAGCAGGGTCGGGGATGTGCACGGGCGGGCGGATAAAACACCACCTTGTGAATAATATCGCTCGGCCGGAATGTATGATAATGTTTGTGGGGTATCAGGCGGTAGGAACGCTCGGCAGACAGATTGTCGACGGGGCTGAAGAAGTCAGGATATTGGGGCAAATGTATCCTATAAAAGCGCGAATAGTCAGAATACACGGCTTTTCGGCACATGCGGACAAGGAGGAGCTTATCAAATGGCTAAAGGGACTGAAGAGTGCGCCAAAAAGGGTATTTGTCGTACACGGTGAAAGCGAAAGTGCTATCGAGTTTGGCGATTATATCAAAGAAAAAACGGGGTGGGAAGTGACCGTACCTGCGTATCAGGATGAAATTGTCTTGAATTAGCTGACACGGAGCTTGTGGAGAATATCCCAGTAGGCGCCGCGGGCACCGGCTTTTATCGCTTCGGTGAGCTGTGCATTATCATTGTAATTGTGGTCGGTGGGGATAGAGGAGCCGGCGGTCTGGGGAGGATTTTCCAGCATAGGCTCGAAGAACCTTTTGTCGGCTGCAATCAGATCGCATACTAACTTTGCAGGTTCATCGCCCAATGAGGCGGAGATGTAAAATGTGGGTTTGAAGAAATCTACCGGGCCGGTGTATTTTCTTTTCAGGTTCTGGTTTGTTTCCAGCGGGCCTTCGGTTGCGACGATCTGCGCCATTTCGGTACCGGGGTAGATTCTAACACCGAGCGGGGCGCCGGCACAATCTGGGTCGATTTGTTTGATAAAGGCAATTGTTTCCGCGACAGTTTCCGGTGTTTCACCCGGGCCGCCTAAAAGGAGGTCTATCATAACTTTTATGCCGTTGTCACGGCAGAGGCGGACGGCTGAGGCAAGGTCTTCTTTAAGATGCGGCTGGCGGTAAGTTTTTAACATCGCAGCACTGGCGGAATCGCCGGTGAAGTTAATGCCGACACAGCCAGCTTTTCTCATAGCTTCAGCAAGGGCGGCATCAAAAGTTACTACGGCCATGTATGTATACCAGCAAAGGCGTTTTCCGAGTGAGCGACGGATGAACTCTTCGCAGACAGCCAGTGCGTGACTTTGTGGTATGTTAAACTCAGAGTCGCAAAAGTGCAGGACATCAATTCCTTTGGCCAGCAGGGCTACGGCTTCGTCGGCAACTTCGGATGGTCCTCGCAATCTGATAGTCGGCCCTTTAGCCAATGGATCAGCGCAATAGAGGCAAGGACGATTGCAGCCGCGTTTGGTTTCAAGACCGCACTGGCCGCCTCTTTTAAAATAAGAGAAATTGTCGATGACATCGCGACTTGTCGGAAGAGAAAGCTGGCTCGGCCAGGCCGGTTTATTACAGAGAAGCTTTTCACCCTTGCGCCAAATCAGTCCTGGTACTTGTCCAAAGTGTTTTTTCCCCTCAAGCTGATTGTAAAGTGAAACTATCGCCTGATCGCCATCGCCGTGAATTCCAAAGTCAGCAGCAGTATATTTGACAATCTGCTCGGCAAAAATGGAAAAGCCAACGCCGCCGATTACAATTGGGGCATCGGTCATAGTTCGTATTGTTTTGACGGTGTCAGCCAAATCAGGGACAAACCACTGAGCACTGGGCCAGAAGCAGTCATCCACGTTGCGAAAGGTAAGTCCGACTAACTGAGGGCTATGGTTGTCAAAGTAGTTCCGCAGTGTCCGGGCAGGGTTGTCAGACAGGCATAAATCGAGAATATCTGTATCAATGCCGACGTTTCTGGCTGTTGCGGCAATATAGTCAAGACCTATCGGCCCTATGGGAGGCAAAATCATATTGGTGTTGACCAGAGTCAGCACGGAAACACCATACAAATTCAGAAGCTTTTCTTTTTTGATAAAGGCCCGGCGGCTTTTTACCAATTATTATTATGCTTTACCCTTAGCCAGGACGCTTCGAACGCGGTCGTCCATAGCCTTCTGGTCCATTTTGAAGCTGTTCAGGCCCGCCAGGTTCATCAGGCTGTCAAGACCAATGGATTTATCTGTCAGGGCATCGTTCCAGTTGCTCAGTTTTGGTATTTTACCTTCGGCTGTGCTGGCAGCAATCTGGGAATCTGTCCAGCGGACCAGAATGTCACCGCAACCGTGGTCATCGAAGAAGTCAATCAAATCGTCAGGTGTAAAGCTGTCGAGGTTTTCATTTTCAATGGTATCGAGGCAGTCTATAAGCTGTTCACTAACGTCCCAGAGAGTATCGAGCCTTACGGCATCTGCATCGCCGTTAAAGCCCGGAGTATAGTCCATAGTAGTTTTGTCGGTGACCTGTTCCGGTTTCAGGCCAAGAGCCAGGAATTCAGCAGCCACCTTCGGGGGTATGGTCATTACATCGATTCCTGCTAAATCCCTCACCTGAGCTCCTGAACGAAAGCTGGCGCCAATTTGCTTAGATGGTGCCAGTCCCATTTGACGCAGTTTTATCATGGCGTTTTGTGAGGCGAGGGTTGCTTTTTCGCCGATGAAGCTGCCGTCACCGAGCTTATTATCCACTACAAAACTGTTCAGCCGGCCCAAAAACACGTTCACGTAGGCGGGTTTGCCGATTCTGGCAATCACATAATTCTGCCGAGCAGAAAAGCCGAGGGTGTGGTTGACCGGGATACCTTCGGCAGCGATTCGGCGAGTGGCCAAAAGTCCTGCGGTGGTAAACGGGATTTTGATGATAAAGCGTTCGGGACAGATAGCGTGATAACGGCGGGCGTAATCAACGGCCAAGTCCACATTATCAGCTAAGTCGGTGTGCTCTTCTACTGAGACGAATGCATCATATTGTTCTACGAGTCGCAGGCCATGCCAGGCATTGAGGATAAATGCGATTTCGAGCATACGCTGCTGAGCGTTAAGTTTCGGGTATGCGGCCAATAAACTATCGGCCTGGCCAACGAGTGAATCGTATCGGCCTGTCTGTACCTCTTTATTCAGGAGGGTATTGTTTGTGGTAAGGGCGGAAAATTCCTGAGTCCAGAGCCTGCCGGACTCCTCGATGCTGCCAGTATCGAGCCATAGTTTACAGCTCAGGTCACAAAGCCTCTGCCAGAGAGGATTTTTTTTGAAAGTCGCCTTCAAACGGCCAAACTGGGGTTTGAAACTGGCTTTTACGAAATCGTGAGTTTCCTTGCTAAGCTCTGTCTTGTTCTTTTTAACTGCCATAAACGTATCCTTTTTCATAAAGTTTTACCTTTCTGTGTTATTTTTAATCCGGGTGGAGCATTTTATCATGTCGAAATTGAAAATTCCACTATATTTGAAAAAAACACTTATGTGTATGCGATGTTCTGATTAGTAACAGCTCCAGCAAAAAGAGTGAGAAAATCGTTATCGGATGGACTGCAATTTCTTTTTGCGTTCTGCGAAGTAACTCAGCAGTATGCCCAGCTCAAACAGTAAATACAACGGAATCGCCAGGGCGAATAGAGAAAATATGTCTGAGCCAGGAGTGGCAGCGGCGGCAACGACAACAATTCCCAGTATAACAAACCTTCTGGACCTGCACAAGGTCTGAGTAGAGAGCAGGCCAGTTTTGTTGAGAAAGAAAATAGCTATCGGTGTCTGAAAGGCGATGCCGAAGACCAGCATCATGGTGGCGATAAAAGATACGTAATTGCGGAAGGTAAAGTTAGAGGCAACACCGAGAAACTCCTTGTTGAACATTACCAGAAATCGCAAAGTGATTCCGGCTATTGCGAAGATGAAGAACATTGCACCTATGATAAACAGTATGGCTGAAAAGGGCGCCGCGAGGTAGACGTAACGCTTTTCGTGCGGATAAAGGCCGGCGGAGACAAACATCCATAACTGGTAGAAAATCCAGGGCGAAGCTATCACGACACCTGCAATCATGGATATTTCCATATAGGTGGTGAAGCCATCAGAAGGAGCGAGACTCTGGAGGCGAGCGCCCTGACCCATTACATGGATGTAAGGTATTTCGATGAAAGTTACAATAGTCCTGCCAAAGAACAGACACATAATGACGGATACTGCCAGACCTGCTATCGCAAGAATAAGACGAAGGCGCAGCTCCTCAAGGTGGTCGCCGAGGCTCATCGTGTAATTAGGCAGGCGTTCTTTGCTATTAGCAGCAGCCATTGTGTCAGTAAGGTTGAATCAGAAAAGCCTTATTAAGTTAAGCAATTCAGTTGTTAGAATTGATGTCGTCAAGTCCAGCAGCGTCCTTTGCCTGTTTTTTAATATCATCCGTGGTTTTTCGAACATCATCTACCAACTCGTCCTTTGTTTCTTTGGCTTCGTTGATGCCCTTTTTGAATTCGGTTAGGCTCTTGCCAATGCTGCGTGCGATTTCGGGCAGACGTTTTCCGAATAAAAGCAGAGCAACCAAAAGAATAACCAACCATTCCCCCCCCTGGGGCATCCAAGCGGCAATGTATCGAGCATATTCAATCATTTCGGTCTCCTAATTTCAAGTATGTAATTATTGTAACACTAAAACAAAGGTGCCGTCAATAGTTTATGACCAATTTACGTTTTTCAAAAGTCTGGTTTTTTCAGCAAGATTGAAAAGCTTTCGGGCGTTGCCGTTCATTATAACATCGGTCAATTCGAGTGCATCGTCAAGGGTAAGGCATTTTTCCTCGACCAATTCTGTCAGGGCATTTGTGATACCTTCTCTTGCGATGACAGCGTGGCCTAAAACAAGCTCTACGGGGATATAATCGCCGCCAAAGGTCAGGACTTTATTGGCTGGAACTGTTACGATAAATTTCTTCAAAAAGTCTTTAGATGCGACCGGATTTATTATCCATGCCCAACACATATCGAGGTAAGCATTAGTGTAATGCTTGGCTATCGCCAGCATTTCTTCGTAATAAGGGTAAGAGATGTGCATGAAAACAAACTTAGTCTGCGGAGACATACGGCACAATTCGGCGGCCCAGAGGGGATTATCCCTAATATGCCAGATTCCCATACTGTTTTCGCCGGCATAGTAGCCGGTATGTAATTTAACCGGAAGATTACAGGCGGTGGCTTTATCGACGGCATACCAGAACAGATGGTCTTCCATAAGTTTTCTCTCCGGCGGACTGAGGTCCTGGCCGGCGAGTCTTTTTTTGAATACCGGTTCGGCCTGCTCAGGGGTGACTTTCTCGAAATCAATATTGCGCATATATGCATGCTGTGTTTTTACCGCTACTGCATATTTGCCGTATTTATCGAACCACCAATCTATGACGCGGTGCCAGTCGGCAAGTGACGAGACTACTATGCCGGCAGGTTTACTCGGGCCTTCAATATCTGAGCAAGTGGTCATGCCTAAAATGCTTATATCCTGCATAAGCAGTGTGGGCATTTCAGATTCGTGAAATGTCTGACCGCCGAGGTAATTAACCTGGCAGGATTCAATATTGGCCAAATCGCAGAGGATATTTTTATAGAAGCCGCGGCGGCGAACTCTTTCGTAACCGGCTTGCACTTGTTTTATGGTTTTTGCAGAGAGCTCATCGACGTCGTAAAGCATCTTAAGGGAGATTCTTACATTTCTGCCATAGCCGGTATTTTTTACTGCCGGCCAGTAAGGTTCGACAAGCGGCCATTTATCGAGCGGGGCCACTTCTTTCGAGATAAACTTTTTATATGCGTCACTCGGCATACCTGCTGAGATGAGGTCCGAATTAAAATAGTGACTGAAAAGCAGTGACCAGTCGTCGACTTTGGCTTTGCCGGCGAGTCTTTCTCTTTCATCCATCAGGTGTTCGTGGGTGTCAATAAAGGGCGTCCCGGCAACTTTCTGCGATATCTTCTTTCGAATATCACTCGAAGAATAAGTTGCGTTCGAACTGTCGGTCTTTTTTCCCTTCGCGTAAGCGGGGCTTGAACCGAGAAATGCAGCAGCGCCAACCGCTCCAATTGCTTTGAGAGTAGACCTTCGTGAAACCAAATTTTTACCGTTGTTATCATTTTTTTTCATAAATTTGCTTCCGGTGCGATTGTATTGACAAATACAGCCATAGACACTATAATTCAAAGGTGTCGTATGGTCAAGTGAATTGCCTTTATTCGGGGCCAAATATGGGTTCGAATCCCGCCCGGGAAAAACGTTTCGAATCAGTCATAAGCACCTGCCTGGTAGGGGTCTTTCTACTTATCGGGGCAGGAGTGTATCTGAAGCAATTTGACATGGACATGAGCAGATTTGGCGTTGACCGGGGCGATGTGAAACCGGCCGGGGCAGTGCTGTTACTCGAACAGCCGGAAGCAACCGAAGGGGAAACTACTTTAAGCTCGCTGGTTCCTTATGGTTTTGAAGTGCTTTCAAAAGCTGAGGTATACAACTCTGAAAATCTTTACGAAAAGATTGACGGCAAGGCTCCTTTTTATATCGATGCCGGCTTTGCAAAACTGTCGACACAACGTTTTGCAAATAAAGCCGATGAGAATATCTGGTTTGAGCTTTATTTGTTTGATATGGGCACGGGCAAAAATGCGTTCTCTGTTTACAGCGTGCAGAAAAGAGCTGAGGTAGAACCCTTGCCGCCTATGCGATTTGCATACAAGACCAGCAACGCCCTGTTTTTTGTGCATGGTCAATATTATATTGAGATGATTGGTTCGGCTGAATCTGAAGAATTAGTCAAGGCGATGGCAGAAGCTGCGCGGAAGATTCGAGCGAACATAACTGTAGATGCTGATACTGAGATGACCGAGCTGGATTTATTTCCGCCGGAAAATATTTTAAAGGACAGTATCGAGCTTTATTCGGCAAATGCATTCGGATTTGAAGGGTTATCTAACATTTTTACGGCCAAATACAAATTTGATAACAAGACTGTCATGGTGTTTTTAAGCAAAAGAGCCAACCCTGAAGGAGCTGAGAAAATAGCGAAAAGCTATCGCAATTTTTTGATTGAAAATGGTGCGGCGGCCAGGAATGCGGCTAATAAAAATCTCGAAGGCAAAATTGTTGGCTTTGAGGGGGCAGTTGAAATTGTGTTTTCGACAGGACTATTTGTCGGCGGAGTTCACGAAGCAGAAGACCAGCAGATGGCTGAGAATCTGGCGGAAAAGCTTTTTAATAAACTAACTGAGGCAGCGGGCGCGGCGAAAAATGACCAGGCAAAATGATAAAAATTTCGGGAGGAGGCAGTTCCTGGCAAGGGCGTGCAAGGCGGGAATCTCGATTGCCGCCGCGGGGACCGTGACAAGTCTGCTTTATGACAGCAAAGGGCCAAAGGCAGGTGTAAAAAACGAAGAGCTCGTGACATTTCCTGATTTTTCGGTAAAACATCAGGCTGGTCAGGTAATAAGCATTGTCAAAGGCCCCGACAGGGCCAGGGCGGTCGATAAAGCGATAGAACTGCTGGGGGGTATAGAAAGATTCGTCAAGCAGGGTGACACGGTTGTGATAAAGCCTAATGTGGCATTTGCGTCGCCGCCGATGCTCGGAGCGACGACCCGGCCGGAACTTGTGGCCGAAGTAGTGCGGCTGTGTTACAGCAGAGCCGGGGCGAAAAAAGTTATCGTTACCGACAATCCGATAAATGACCCGGCAAGCTGTTTTGCTTTAAGCGGGATAGGTAAAGCTGCAGGTGCCGCTGGTGCTGAGGTAGTGCTGCCAAAGAATTACCTGTTCAAAAATACGACGCTGTCAGGAGGCAGGCTCATTAAGGATTGGCCTGTTTTCTTCGGGCCTTTTGAAAAGGTGGATAAAGTGATTGGGATAGCTCCGGTTAAAGACCATCACAGAAGCGGCGCATCTATGACGATGAAGAACTGGTATGGTCTTCTGGGCGGGCGACGCAGTATATTTCATCAGGATATCAACACTATTATTGCCGAGCTTTCCATGATGGTAAAACCAACGCTGGTAATACTCGATGGGACGGAAGTGA
>Ga0209777_10004101_pt1 | contig 17472 bp, 16 predicted proteins | sample FrelakmetHBP12HB_FD_187147 | JGI IMG/M metagenome (GOLD analysis project Ga0209777, IMG submission 187147) | Freshwater lake sediment microbial communities from the University of Notre Dame, USA, for methane emissions studies -HBP12 HB (SPAdes)... | ecosystem: Environmental > Aquatic >...
AAGGCAAGAGCGGCTGCGGTACCTATCCCCGGCTGTCTATGAGCGGCAGTTCTATGCAAGGCAGGTTGCAGTATGAAAGAAAGTTTCGTGTCCACTATTGACATCAGGGGTCATTGTCTTTGTCGCTCCAATTCTTGATTCTGTTCCCAAACATAGGGATCATATCCCGGAGGTCGTTGAGCGTGTACATAAACAAAAGGCCAAACCATAATGACAATAAAACCAATAATAATCTTTTTCATTTTTTCTTCCTCCTTAAATAACCTACTTATAATTAGGCAGATTTTATTTTATTTGATTAAGTATGTATTGTTGAAGACCAATGATAAACTCCCTTGTATCATCTCGTCCCTTTTGGCTGGCCTGAATATATGTTTCCGAATTTTCATATTGTTTAATCAACTCAGCTAATCGAATAAACTCTTCAATTTTTTCTTTGTTGCCCATTTGATCGATTCTTTTTTTCCAGTCATTAATTATCGTTTGGTTGTCTTTAATTCTTTCTTCTTTCTTTTGTTTTAATTCGGCCATCCTATTATCAATCAGAGTTAATAAATTGGCGAGGACATCGGGGTCCCCTCTTCTCAAATTAATCTCTCCAACAAGAAGATCCCTCATTTCTTGTAATTTTTCAATTGACCCTTGTTTTTTGATGACTTCAGTCAATTCGAGGATTTGGAATTTAGCCTCTTGGGCTTGTTTTCTCATTTGTTCCTGATATTCCATAATTTTTTGGTTCAACATTTCTTGTTGACGAATGTTTTCTTGCTGTCTTTTCCATTCAAGAGCCCTGGCAACATCTGTCGTATATGGTCCCCTACCCAAAGACCCCAATATTACCGAAAGTATATCTACCCAATCCTGACCTTCACATATTGTGAAGGAAGAAAAAAATAAAAATATTGTACAAGACAAAACTATTATTTTTTTCATCCCGATAACCCCCACTCTAAAGATTAACGGCGCATCCTGTCTATGCTTTTCGGTTTAGCAAAGGATTTTTGGATGCTTAATAAAACAAAAAACCCCACCTCTCTCTTGAGAAATGGGGTTCGTAGGTTTGCTCATTGTGGCTCCTGTTTAAGGGTTGCCATGCAAAAACAGCTTAATATTACATAGGAATTTTTATCCTTTCACATTCAAAAAGTCAATTAAAATCCTTAGAACGATATTTCACCAAACAGGTAGGGTCAAAATGTCTGATGACTGAGGATTACACCTACAACTATTCTAAAACGATCGTTCCGAAAATTAAGGATTACCGTTTGAAATGTGCGATAGAAACTCCCCGAATTCCACTACCCTCTTTTGATGACAGGATGGGCAAAAGTGACGGCGTTTACAGGAAAAGACCAATAATTATTCATGGCCGCAGTCTTCGCACTTGATCCTGGCAAAGCCGTTGAGGAGATTGTCGCAATCCAAATACTGCTCCATAACCTTTTTTTACATGGGGGCGAAAGAAGCCGTAAGTCCTTTCAAAACGATCTTCATAGACTTGCTCCAAGGTTTCAAGCTGGTCTTCGACGCAACGGTAGTAATTCCTTACTGGGTTTCAATATTAGGAAGGCCAGTCCGAAATATCCAAAACCATTTGGTCTGCTTAACCGGGACAAAATGTTTTTTTAATTCATCTATAGTGCTCTGGTCTTTTAAGGTAATGGATTTCTCAAGCAGGGAATAATCCCGAGGTAGGCGGGAAAGCTCTTTTCGTTCCTTGCCTTTGACCACCACAAACTTTACGCCTTGGGAAATATACCATTTCACCCAATCCAGAGAATATTTCTGCCTCTCTAAATGCAACCCTTTGCGGTGTGCATAATATAAGACCTCCGGCTCCCCATCACTAACGACCAAAGCAAGATCTTTCTTCTGAGATACATCAGCCAACGATTCTCCGGCCAGTTTGTAAGTGATATCAAATTTCATCTGGCTTGTGCTTTTGAAATACCCGCATACCGGAAGCCAGGCAATGGCGGCAATGGTTAATAGCCAGGCCAAAGAATTTCTCAATTTAGACGTTTTCTCAAGGCAGTAGACAATTCCTCTCCCGACTAATACCGCACCCGGAATTAAAACCACCAACTGGTAGTACTCATGTGCGTAGTTCCCGACCGCTATAATGATAATATAGGCAAAAACCGCCCACATCCAGACACCAAATACTTTCGCTTTTTCAGGAAGCTTCACCACCCATCCGACGAACAGAAATACGTATCCGGTAAAGGCAAAATGCTGTTCTCCAAGATATTGCAGCCAAACCTTTTGATAAAAATCAGGATTCAACAGGATGGATTTATTAAACCATTTATCGTTCCCGATATCAAAGATACTTGTTCCCCAGCTCGATGTTTTAAATACTTGGTGCTGATAGACATACCAGAGCACCGGAGCAACCAAAACCAATAGTCCAAATAAGTAACCCGGGGACCGGGAGAACATTTTTTTACCGTGCTTTTGCCAAAGGACATACACAATAGGTAATGTAAGATACAGAGAAGTAAGCTTGATCAAAATCGCACAGGAAATTAACCCGGCCGCTACCAGCATAGGCCAAGTCTCTTCGGCTTCCGACCACCGGAGAAACCAGTACATCCCTGCAGCGGAACAAACCAACATCATTGATTCCGGCAGGAAGGCACGGTTGTAAAACACCGCCATAGGACTGGAGGCCCAAAAAAAGGCGGCATATAGAGCGGCTGATTCGTTGAAATATTTCCTGGCCAAAAGAAAAATGAACCACAACGTTCCCAGCCCGCAAAGGATGGATACCACCCTGCCCCAAACCTCATTAAACCCGAACAGTTTATAAAGTATTGCCACCGTGTATGGATATAAATGGAACTCCAGTTCCCGGATTTCCGGTAAAACATCCAGCCTTGGCTGAAAAATGTTCATCCCGGAAGCATAGTAATTATAGGCAACGGACGCTGTATCCGTCTGCCGCCAGGAATGTTTATCCAGCAATGGGTTGAACAATCCTTGACACCGGAGAATTATTGCAACGGCTATGATAAGTAGTAAATAGAGGTTGGTATGTTTCACAGCGACAACTTAATTTTCTGAATAATTATCACCATTGCGTACCGGGTAAAAAATCTGTTCCGGGGCTCTCGTAAAATAAGGACAGGTGTCCCTACTTTTGTGAACAGCTATGAGGATTGAATTGAGTGACTTCGCCCGACTGAGCCTTTTTCTCCTTCTATCAGTATTAAAGCAATTTCGCTGAACGCTCGAGTCTATGGTGCCGGCTATAGATGGTCGCCATCAGACTCTGGTTGGCCATTTTTAACTTTGTGCCATGCGTTGTTTCGATATTTCTATATGATGTCCCCGGAAAAGGAAGTCCCTCTTGGGCTAATAAGCATATATAAAAGAGATCTTATTTTTTTAAAGGAGTTGTTTTTTGATGGATAGAGTATAAAAAAAGAAAAAGACCGGGTCAAGGAGGAAAATAGGGACAAAGGCATGGGAACAGAGGGGTGTATTTTCGTTGATTACGGTTTGAACTCTTCCGTTTTATTCAAAAACAAGATTTGAGGATTTCAGGAAGAAGTGGTTATCTGGCCATACCGTTTCTTCGCCAAGTTCTAATCTTTACCCTTTAACTCATTCCTGGCCCGAGGATTCATTTTTGTCCCTCTGATTATCCCCACTATTTATGCTGATTTGGGCCTGTCTCGTCTGGCCCATCTTCCGGCTGGCATTGAGCAGGTCCTGTCGGAGGGCAGGATCAATCCTGATAATTTGGGCCATATTTACCGTTGATTGGTCATCCAATAGCCGAGCATCCTGAACCCCCAAATGAATCGCTCCGGCTAATTGAAAGCCAGACATCGAATCCAGCTTATCATTTAGAAGGTCTTCAGCCTTATCTATCCTGACCCACATCTTATTTGACAAACGCTTTTTTATATATTCAACTTGAGGCAGAGGGTTTTTTGCATTTTCTTTGAGTTTCCATATAGTTTGAACACTTCTTCCTGTTTGTCGTGCTATTTCTCTTAAGGGGATACCGGATTCGATCATGCCGACAATTCCAAGTCGTTCTGCCTCGTTTAGCCGGTTCTGCTTCTTTAAATTCAATACTTCTTTGGATATTTGTTTCTTGTCCATATTACCAGATTACCAGTCCTTTATAATTCATCATGGTTTTCTATATATATAATATCTCATGCTAAAAGGGTGATCGTTCTTTATAGGCCAATCTGAAAAGCCTGATGGCCCGTTTCAGGTATAATAAGACCCGGCATTAAAGAGAGAGCCCTTGAATATACCCACTCTAAACCCCCAATGGCAACCAAAACGGATTTCTGGTTTTGATCCCCCCTGCAACTAAATATTTCAATTTTTTTTCTGCTACCATTTTGCTACCATAACACCCCAAAAGAGGGGAAAAGAGAGGATAGGTCCATTTTATAATTACTTGATTTTATGTCTTTTGCTATCCCCTGTTTTCCCCTGTTTGGGTGTCCATTCTAACTCACACGGTGGAAGTCGGGAGTTCAAATCTCCCACCGCCTACCATGAAAATCAAGGGGTTAGCGAGAATCAGCTAATCCCTTTTTTGTTTATATAATCTCTTTGGAAATTTACTCGACCTCTTTTGGAGATTAAGGAATTGGAGGATTAAGGAATTAATGATAAAATACTTCCTAAAAATCAAATAGGGAGGATGGCGAAATGAAAATTAATTTGAAACGTATGTTAATTTTGATGGCAGGTGTGATTTTTTTATTGCCGCTCGTTTCCTCTTGTTCCTCCAGTGAGAAAAAAACTATCGTGGGTAAATGGATAGCTCCGAACAATCCCACGACATACTGGGAGTTTTTTGAAGACAAAACGGCAAAGCTCACTATGACATTAACAAACCTGAACGAAAAATATTATCCGGGAGGTAAAAATAAAGAAAGCCATAAAGGTACTTGGTGGCAGGAAGGGGATAAATATAAGGCAGTAATTGAGATGTATGGCACAAGTCCAGGTTGGTTTATAAGGCTTGCCGGCGACACCCTATTTATAAAAGGGGTTTGGCGTGGTGCCGAGGAAGAGAAATTCAAGAAAGAAATTGGGTGATAAAGCAGCCAAACCCAGCCCAATTTTAGATTAATTTTAAAAGGCTTTAATGATAAAATGCTCCCAAAAAATCAAAAAGGGAAGGCATCGAAATGAAAAAAGTCATATTAATAATCTTATTCTTTATTGTATTCAGCCAGTCGGCCTTTGCAAAAGACTATATCCTACCCAAAAATTCGATGGTTTGGAAATCAGTAATCCATCTGATGCACAACCTTGATCTCTTAAATATAAACAAGAAGGATGAGGATAATGTGTTTGAAAATTATTTTAATTCCCTTGTGGAAAAAAATTTGCCTATCAAACGAATGAGGATATAGTTGTTTTTATTGTAGATGAATCGACCTATAGATATGTTCCACTGGTAAAGGTCAAGGCGAAAACGGGCAGTGGAGAAGGATGGACACCCCGGCACAACCTAAAATCCATTAAAGTACAAAAACCTAAAAAGTGAAAATTACGAAAGGGATAGATATAAAACATGGACGGGGGCATTAATGGCTGACCTGGATGCATTAACGGCTTTGAATCGATATTTAGAAGAACTTCTCTCTAAGGAAGATTTTTTCGGGAATATTACCATTTCTATTGAGAGTGGCAAGATTGTCAATGTTTCCCCAAACCTCTTTACCCCTTTAATCCTTGAACCCCTAAACCCTTTTCTTTTAAACAGATTAGTGGAGTATTGTCAATTGAGGGGAAATGAGGTAATATCATAAAAGAATCGTGGCGATTAGAAAGAGGGATTATAATCCTCAATCCCCTTTTGGTGAAGTAGGGGTTGAGAAAAATTATTTAACAAGAAAGGAGAAAGAAATGAAGAAGAGAGTGATCGTTTCAACGCTGGCCTTGGCTCTTATCTTTGCAATGTCCAGTCTGGTCCTGGCTCAGGTCCCCCAACCCGCTGGTCCCCCACCAGTGGTCAAAGAAATGATTGCCAAGGCAAAAGCGGCCATAAAGGTCGTCTCGGCCGCGGATGTCAAGGCTGCCCTTGACAACAAGGAGAAGGCTGTTATCCTCGATGTCAGGGATGCCGGGGAGTTTGCGACTGGACATATTCCCGGAGCAATCAACGTCTCCAGGGGAACATTGGAATTTAATATCTGGGGTAAGGTTCCCGACCAGAACGCCAAGATCTATGTCTATTGCAAAACAACCGGACGTTCGGCATTAGCGACTAAGACCTTAATCGATCTGGGATATAAAAATCCGTTATTAATGGATGCTCCCTTTGAAGACTGGATCAAGGCTGGCTATCCGGTGGAGAAATAATTTCTTAATCCCTCAACCCTCCCTTTCAAAGAGAGGGTTGAGGGATTTAATTTATAAAAAACAAACTTTTAACCCCTGGAATCCTTATCTTTGGCCCCTCGACATTTTCTCCCCATTAAATAGGAGAAGAACCTATTTTCTATTCTTCCAGGATCTTTCTCACCTTTTTCGAAAGATCCGCCATGTTGAAAGGTTTCTGGAGAAAACCTTTACAGCCGCGATCCAAGATGGCTTTGGCCTGTCCATTTAAGCTGTATCCGCTGGCGAGCAATACTTTAACTTGCGGATTGATTTCTTTCAATCGGTCATAGGTCTCTCCTCCGCTCATTCCCGGCATGATCATATCCAAAACGACTAAATCAATCCGGTCCCCTTCCCTGCGGAAGACCTCTACGGCTTCCGGCCCGCTATTCGCCGAGATCACGCGGTATCCTAATTTTTCTAAAAGCTGTTGTCCGATTTCGATTATCACTTCTTCGTCGTCCACAAAGAGAATAGATTCGGTTCCCTTGAGCAGTTCTTGACGAGAATCCGTCTCTTCCAGTATATCTTTCTCAGACATCGGCAGGTAGATATTGAACGTGGTTCCCTCACCCTTCTCACTATAAACATTAATGATGCCACTATGGTTTTTTACAATTCCGTAGGCAGAGGCCAGACCCAACCCTGTTCCTCTGCCCATCTCTTTGGTGGTGAAGAAGGGGTCAAAGACCCTCCTTTTAGTGGCTTCGTCCATGCCGACCCCGGTGTCGGTAACCGAGATTTTGACATACTTTCCTGGGGCAACGCCATAGGGCCTGACATAGTATTCATCAAGGGTGACATTTCTGGTCTCAAGGTACAGTTCTCCTCCATCAGGCATGGCATGCCAGGCATTAACATATAGATTCAGAAGGACTTGTTCAATTTGACTCCTGTCCACTTCGACCGGCCAGACGTTTTGTTGTAATAACTTATGAACGCTGATCTCCTTCCTCGTCCGGCCAAACAGGTCAGCACTCATCTCCACCAGATTATTGAGGTTTGTCGCTTTAAGCTCATACTTTCCTCCCCTGGCTACACCCAGGAGTTGCTTGGTCAGCTCGGCACCACCCTTAACTATCTGCTCAATGCTCCGAAGCTTCGCGTAATGGGGATGATGAGATTCAATATCCAGCAAGATCAAAGAAGCGTTACCCTGAATGCCCATGAGAAGGTTATTGAAATCATGGGCGATCCCGCCGGCCAGAGTCCCGACTGCCTCCATCTTCTGGGCTTGGAGAAACTGGGCCTCCATCCTCTTCTGCGGGGTTATATCCCGGAGAAAATTTAGGTCTGCCGGACGCCCTTGCCAGTCAATCGGAATGGTGTTCAATTCAACCCACAGGGTTTCATTCGCCCTGTTTCTAATTCTGAAAGAATAGGGGCTTGGGCGTTTCTCGCCCTCAAGTTTCTTCTGCTGTTTCTCAATGATAGGTTTCTTATCTTCGGGATGAACCAGGTTGACGAACGGAATACCGGCCAATTCCTCAGTGGAGTAGCCGGTAAGCTCTTCAATTCTGGGGTTTGAAAATTTCACCACCCCATCTTGGGTGATATAGATGCCTTCATGCGCGTTGTCGACGACCAGCCGGTATTTCTCCTCGTTTTCCCGAAGGGCCCGCTGGGCCTTTTTGAGCAAGTTAATGTTCGTGGCTACAGTCAGCACACAGTCCTCTCCCTGGAACCGGATAGGCCTGTTCGACAACAAGTCGTTCAGGATGGTCCCGTCTTTGGCCTGAAACCGGACCTCCATTCCGTCCACTCCGCCGTGTTGTCGCAGGGCCTCATTCACCCGTTCCCGATCAACAGGATCAACCCATAGATTCAGTTCTAAGGCGGTTTGGCCGATAGCCTCCTCGGCACTGTAGCCGGTATGTTGACAAAAAGCCTCATTGACCCGCACCAAGCGATTATCCACGGTTCGGGTAATGGTAATCGCGTCGGGGGCCAAGGCCAGGATGCTCCGGTAGCTTTCCTCGCTCTCGCGGAGGGCCTCCTCAGCCATTTTCAGTTCAGTCCGATCGCGGGTGATCCCATAAAAGCCAATAGATTCTCCCGACGCCTTTCGTAACAGGGAGACAGACCCCTCTATTTTTCTCATAGAGCCGTCTGCTCTTTTGAATTCAAATTCCACTATATGAGCGGGAATACCTGCTCGATAGACCACATTGAAAATCCGGTAAATTCTTTCCCTTGCTTCCGGTGAGGTTAATTCCTGATAATTCCTGCCTATCAATTCATCATGTAAGAGACCATAGAAGCCACATAAGGCTTCGTTGGCAAAAGTAAAATTCCCGCTCAAGTCGACTTCGTAATATCCCTCTTCAATACTTTCCAGAATGTTGCGATATTTCTCCTCGCTCTCGCGACGGGCCTGCTCGGCCTTTTTTAAGGAAGTAATGTCCATATTCACGGACATGATACAGTCCTCACCTTGAAACCGGACGGGCCTCGACGACATGAGGGATTCCCGTATGCTCCCATCCTTGACCCGAAACCGGATCTCCATCCCATCCACTCGGCCGTGCTGCCGCAGGGCCCCCATAAGCACCTGACGATCAGAGGGATCAGCGTATAGATTTATCTCGGCTGGTGTCCTGCCGATGACCTCTTCGACACTATAGCCGGTCAATTGGCAAAAGGCCTCATTAACCTGTAGGTAGTTGCCATCCTCAATCCTGGTGATGGTAATGATGTCTGGGGACAACCCCAGGACACTCCGATAGCTTTCCTCACTCTCGCGAAGGGCTCGCTGAACCTCCTTAAGTGAGTTGATGTTCGTGGCTATATTCAGCACACAGTCCTCACCTTGAAATCGGATGGTCCTGGCCGAGGTTAGGTCGTTCAGGATAGTCCCGTCCTTGGCCTGATACCTGATTTCCATCCCGTCAAATCGGCCATGCTGCTCTAAGGCCTCATACACTCGCTTCCGATCATTGGGATCAACATATAGATTCAGTTCCAAGGCAGTCCGGCCGATGGCCTCCTCCGGGCTGTAACCGGTATGTTGGCAAAAGGCCTCATTGATCTGCAGCAATCGACTGTCCTTGATTCGGGTAATGGTAATCGAGTCCGGGGCCAAGGCCAGGAGACTCCGGTAGCTTTCCTCGCTCTGACGGAGGGCATTTTCGGCCTTTTTTTGCTCGGTTCTATCACGTAAGATTCCCTGGAATCCGATAGGTTTTCCTGACGAGTCCCTCAACAATGAGGCCGAGGCTTCGACCATGACAACAGAGCCGTCTTTTCTTATCACCTCATAGTCAAGTATTTTGGCGGGGTTCCCCGTTTTGTAGACTTTACTGTAAACTTTGTAGACTTTTTTTGCGATTTTCGCAGAGGTATAGGCCCGGTTATTCATGCCCATCAATTCATCCCGGGAGTAGCCGAAAATCCTACACATGGTTTCATTGAAGAAAGTAAAATTCCCGGCCGGGTCGACTTCGTAATATCCCTCTTCAATACCATCAAGAATATGGATAAACTTCTCCGCACTTTTTTCAATTGATTCTGCAAGATTCTTTCGCTCGGCAACCTCTCTCTCCAGCTTTTTGACCCTTTTCTTTAGATCTTCATAGGTCGGTTTGTTGGCCATATTTTTATCCTCTTGCCCATTCCATAGTCAAAATAATACTGCTCTCACGAGCAATCGAAAGTTCCCATGTAGCCTATATATAATTAAACCAGAGATGTCAAGAAATCCGGTGTCGCTTGGCTAAGAAAACGCCTCCTTCCGATCGAATGGAAGCGGATGAACCCTACCTATCTGGAATATCAACAGGTCTATGGTTAGTAAAACGCTTTCTCCAATAATTACAATAAGATCAAATTTATCATTAATAATTTGCTTTTTATTATGAAACTGCTTAGAGACGACTAATCGCCACAGTTAAAGTAAATTTGTCTATGGTTATGGTTAGCCCGGAGGAAAGGGAAATGATCTCAAGAATTAAAAAACCTTTCGGCCTCTTTCTTTAAACCGCAAAGTTTTTCCCCGACACTGGCAAATGTATCATCGTTTATCCCAAGTTCAAGGAGGATGGCATCATGTTCCTTTGTCCACAAACCGTCATCTTCAATTCGTGGACTAAACATCCTGGACATGGCCTCTGCCAGAGAGACGATCGAAACGGAAATGAGGAATTCATCCGCCCTTGAAGGGCTGTGATGATGCTTAGTAGTTACAATAATCTCTGACGGCATACCTGCCGTTTCCGCAAACCAAGCTCCTGCGTCTGCATGAGTACAGCCGAATATTTCTCTTTCCTTTTCGAGCATGTCATCAGTAGAGACGATATTGAAAAATAGATTGTGGTCTATTTGATAAAAAATAATCCTTCCGATATCATGCAGCAGGCCTGACAGATAGCACTCCCGTGGAGATGTCATGGGGATAAAGTCGGATAGCACCGAAGCAATTGAGGCAACCTCATAACCGTGAATCCATAGGTTCTTAATATTATAAGAATTGCGCGGTGGGAATATTTCGATGACATTCATCCCGACCGCTATAGCTTTTATTCTTTCGAAACCCAAAAACATAGTTGCCTGCCCTATGTCCCGAATCCGACCAGGATGACCGAACAGGGCAGAATTTGCAGCACGTAATACCCGTTCTGCCAAGGCCTGGTCATGGGCAATCAAGCTGTTAAGGTCCTTATAGGAGGACTCCTCGTTATTGACAATAGAGAGTATCTTCCCGAGCACTGCCGGAATGGTAGAAAGGTCATCGAGATTTTGTAAAAATTTCCTTACCTCATAGACATTCATTTGCTTTATCCAAAATAATTTCTCCCTTGAAATACTCCCCAGACGATATAGGCTATATAACATCAGTATTATCGGCATTTTAATCCAAAGACTTTAAATTATGCTTTTCCCTGACTTTGATTTATTTTCTTCAAGTCATAACCCTATATAGACAGCTTTGGATAGGGCATAATCCCTGATCAAAAAGATAAACCGGCCAACCAAAAAATATAATAATATTAATTTGTTTGAAGGAGGATTTAAAGTGTTTTGTTCGTCTTTTACTTCTCTTGGTGGACCATCTTGAATAATTCACTGGTGATAATCATCTTCTGAATATTGGACGTTCCCTCCAGATATTCCATGCCGCGGGCGTCAGCACCCAACCGATTGATCAAATCATTTCTGAGATACCCCCTTCCGCCCATCAATATCTGTGCCCGGGCTGCTGCATCCATGACCATTTGGGAGGCGAATAGTTTCGCCTGGGAAGAACTCAGGCGGTAATATGGCGTATCGACTTGTTCTAAGGCCCTTAAACAGAGACCTCGGGCTGCGTTCATTCTGGAGTAGATATCGGCTATCTGGAAACTGATGTCCTGGCTGCTGGTCAAGGGATGATCAAACTGTCTTCTCCGAAGGGCATACTGATAGATTTCCCGAAAAATCCGGTAAGCCAGGCCGCAACAGATACCGGCAATATGGATTCTTCCTTGGTCAATGACATTGAGGGTTAGGAATAAACCCATCCCTTCTTTTCCAACCATATTTTTCGAAGGCACCGGCGAGTCCTTAAAAATAAGTCGTCCGGTAGGCAAGACCTGCAAACCATCTTTCTCGGGCAGTCCCTCGATTGAGAAACCCGGTGTACGATTTTCGACAAGAAAAACGCTTAAAGAACGTGGCCCTTTAGTTCCTTTGGTGTTGACCAGAATGGCATATATATCGGCCAATCCGCTATTGGAGATGAATATTTTCTCGCCGTTTAACAGATAGTGATGATCAACTCGTCTGGCCCTAAGCCCAATAGCACTTGCGTCGGAACCGGCCTTTTCTTCTGTCATGGCGATGGCCCCGAAATGCCCTTTGAGCATTCTCGGAAGGTATTCATTTTTTTGCTGCTCATTTCCTCGGAGGACAATATCTATCGCTCGGCCATGGGACACAAAAATAATGCCTATCCCTGGCGAGGCATAGCCCAAGAGTTCCATCAGACAGTAGATATCTAACTCAGAGGTTTTTTGGCCCCCATATTCCGGCGGTATAAATAAATCAAGAATATGTGCGTTTTTGAAGTCATAAACTATCTGATCCCACTCTTTTGAAAACACAGCCTTATTGTGTTCTACCTTTGCTTCTAAAAATGAATAGCTGGGAATGACCTTTTCTTTGAGAATAGCAACAAAGTCTTTTACGTATTTCTTCTCTTTCCATCCCGGCTGAAAAGAATCAAAAATGCTTAGAAGGTTATCCATGATATTAGCCTCAGATAAATTTTTGTCAGGGACATTCTCCTCTTCCCCACTTAAAATCATAATTTGAATTTTAATGAATGGATTATAAATTAGAGGGGAAATAGGGGTCAAGGACAAATATGATATAAAGATGGGGTTCCGTAGAAGAATAAAGGGGGCTTAGCCTATTCTCGAGTTGATAATTAAAAAATGATAAAACAGAAAAAAATTGAATGGGAGGTCTTGGAATATGGTCAACTATGAAATGATGCGGGACAAATGTCCAAACATTAAGGAAAATATAAAACAATGTAATTGCAGTTATGATCCTTGTGATAGAAAAGGACTGTGTTGTCAATGTCTCCACTATCATCGCCGTAATGGTGAACTGCCAGGCTGTTATTTTTCGGATGCCGTGGAGAAGACCTTTGATCGCTCTATCAGCCGGTTTATTCAAAGCCGCAAGTAACCGGCTTAATATTTTTTTCTATAAGGCTGTCTTTGAAGCCTGATTAGTCTTAGGAGGACACTCATAACCTTTCTGGAGGAAAAATCATGGACTATTTTTTGACCCTTCCCAACCCCAATTTTAAAGGGGAAGCGAGTCTCGAAGAAGCTATCAAGTCCCGACGGACGATTCGGGATTTTCGCTCAGATCCTCTAACCCTTCAACAACTCTCCCAACTGCTCTGGGCCGGCAGCGGGATCACTGATGAAGGAGGGTTTAAACGGGCCGCCGCTTCAGCCGGGGCCCTCTACCCTATTGACCTCTATATATTTGCTGGGCAAAACGGGACCCCTGGTTTGGATGCCGGTGTGTATCATTATCACCCCCAGGGGCATAAAATTTCCTTGCTCAAGGCCGGGGATTTACGACGGGATCTGGCTCAGGCCTCTTTGGGTCAGATGTGGATGGCCCGGGCCCCGATAACGATTTTAATCGCAGGAGAGTATGAACGATGCTCTCGTAAGTACCGGCAAAGGGGGATCATTTACACTTATATTGAAGCCGGCCACATAGGGCAAAATATCTTCCTCCAGGCCGAGGCCTTGGGATTTGGTGCCGGCATAATCGGGGCTTTTGAGAACCAATCGGTGGCCGAAGTAGCGGGTATCCCGGCTCAACACGACCCTATCCTCCTGATGCCGGTTGGATACAAAGCCGATTAAGGATAATCGCAGGAAAATATAAAAACCTTGAGCCTTTTGCCCTGAGCCGTAGACTGATCTGCAGAATGGTTTGACATATTCCTCTTGAATCCTGGAATCCTGTTAAGTTATCAACTCTTTTAGTGATGATCTTCATTAATTAATAAGGGTCTCATAATAGTCTTGACAGTAAGATGCAAGGTTGGCGATAAATGGGATCTGAGGGTCTTCTTTTTAGGGTTGCCCACCATTAAGCCAAGAGCCTCTTTGTCGGGCCAAAAGTTGAAAATTATTTTAGGTGCCGGCCATTATCAAAGCTCATAATGAGCCGGTCGGCTTTGCCGACCTAAAAAGAAGGCTTCCTGTCCGACTCCCTCCGGGAGTCTCCCCAAAAGATCGGCATAGCCGATCGGCCGGAAGCCGGGGGGTGAGTGCCCTGCTTCCAATCAACTTAAACATTTGGGCCGGTAATTCTTCGCAGTAAAAGCCCTGCTCAGTCCCACTCCTCCAGGCGGGTCCCAGTTTGGGCAAGGAGTTACCTTTTGGACAGCCTCTGAAAAGAAGAACCTCAGATCCCTGAAAACAAAATTCTGTCGATATTATTATGAGACCCTTAATTAATTCGTCAGGATTCGCAAGGCCTCCTCATACTTGGCCTTGGTCTTTTCAATAATTTCTCTCGGTAGTTCCGGGGCCGGTGGTTTTTTATCCCAATGAATAGATTCGAGGTAATCCCGCAAAAATTGTTTATCAAAGCTGGCTTGAGGTCCGCCGGGCTTATACTGATCCTTAGGCCAAAACCTGGAAGAATCAGGCGTCAGAACCTCATCGATTAAGATAACTTTATCATTTAAAAATCCGAATTCAAATTTGGTATCGGCAATGATAATTCCCTTTTTTTCCCCCAAAAGCCGGGCCTGTTCATAAACAGCCAGGCTGGTTTCGGCTAAAAAATCGGCCAAATCATCTCCTAACAGTTTTCGTACATCCTGCATGGTCACATTTTCATCATGGGTACCGATCTCAGCTTTGGTGGAGGGGGTGAAGATAGGTGTTTTCAAGCGGTCCGATTCCTGTAACTTCGCTGGTAGCGGAATGCCGCAAATCTGTCCTGTGCTTTGATACTCCTTCCAGCCCGAACCGGAAAGATAGCCTCGGACAACACATTCTATTGGCAGGGGTTTGGTTTTTTTGACCAACATGCTCCGATCTTTCAAATCTGTTTCATAGGGTCGGCACTCTTGGGGAAAGTCTTTCACCTCGGTAGAAATCAAATGATGAGGGGTAATAGATTCCATAATCCTAAACCAAAATTTGGATATCTGTGTGAGAATAATCCCCTTCCCCGGCACAGGATTAGGCATAACCACATCAAAAGCCGAGATCCGGTCCGTGGCCACGATCAGGAGGTGTTCTCCCAGCTCATAAATATCCCGAACCTTTCCCCGGTTTATCAATTTCAATCCGTCAAACTGGGTTTCCATTAATCCCTTTTGCGACATAATTCCTCCTCTTGTCCCCTTTCTCATTTATCGAAGCAGACCCCATTTTTTACGAGTTCATCACGACCTCTTCTTTATAAAAATCAAATTTCTTCATTTCACCGGTCTCTTCGAAATCTTTAATCCAGCCTTGAACACGTTCCCGGCCATAAGCTTCTTCCCAGGCGGCTACAATAGTTTCCACCGGAATATCAGCATAGGTTCCAAGGAAGTCCACATATTCCATATAAAGACGATTCTCCAAATTATAGGGCTGAAAAATTGAATCTTCAAGACCGCCGAATTCCAGAGGGGCTACTTTATGAAGTTGGCATAGTTCCTTATTAAAGGCCGGGGTGGCCTTGACCCATTTCCCATTCAAAAATAAATCTGTATACCCATGATAAATAAACAGATCAGATCCGATAAATTTCAATAATTGTTTGGTGGCTAAGTGATTTCGGACGTTGGCAAAACCTACCCTGGAAGGGATTCCCAAGGCACGGCCCAGAGCGCATAACAAAGAGGCCTTGCAGACACAATACCCCCGGCCGCTTTTCAACACATTGCTGGCCCGATAGTGCTCGGGGAGATAAAAAGGATAATAAGGGTCGTAGCGAATTCCATCCCGGACGGCATAATAGATTTTTATCGCCTGTTCGAGGGGATCTCGGCTGCTGCCCACAACCTTTTGGGCGAATTCAATAATGGTTGGATGATCACTGTCGATAATCGACGTTGGTTTTAAATAATCTTGATTTATAAATTCCATTGATTCATCTTGCCTTTTGATCTGGAATCAAACAAATAAAAGGTCCAAGTTCAAATGATGATAGCCGAAAATGGATTTTGAATTTCCTGCTCAGGCCCAAGATCAACTAATCCGTTAAATCCGCCCGAAGTCATCCTCGATCCGCTCGATATCATCTTCCCCAAAATACTCCCCGGATTGGACCTCGATGAAAATCACATCCTCCGACCCTAAATTTTCTATCCGATGAAGAGCCCCTTGGGGAATATCAACCGCATCTCCTTTTTTTAAAGAGATCTGATCCTGACCCCTGGTTACCAAGGCCTGTCCTGAGAGCACATACCAGTGTTCTTCTCTATGCCGATGTCGTTGGAGGCTCAATCGTTTCCCGGGATAAACGACGATCCGCTTGACTTTATGATCGGGTTCATCGGCCAGGACTTGATAAAATCCCCAGGGACGGTAATCTTGTTCCATATTTACTCCTCTTAATCTTCTTTATACCAAAATCAGCGATCCAGCCATAGTTTTTTCTTTTAGGAGGTTTTCCGGAAGGTCGATAGGGCCTCCTCAATAATCCGTTCAGAATCAGCAGAGTATTTAGGGGAAACATGACAAGGGATCAACCGCTTCGCACCGGCCTGTCCGGCCATAGTCCCTGCCTGTCGGGCGGTAAGATGATATTTTTCGCCGGCCCGTTGAACGTCTTCCTCCAAAAAAGCTGCCTCAATAAAGAGAAGGTCGACGCCCTGAACTAAATTAGTAATGGCCCCCCCTGTTTTTTCGTTGAATATGGTGTCTACGATATAACCGATTTTTTGTCCTGGAGTGATCCTTACCAATCGTTCCCGTAATGTTCCTAAAGGGAATCGGTGTTCCTCTCCGGGCTCTTTTTCATCTCCATGGGCAAGAATAATAAAATCATCGCTTTCCCCTCTCCAAATGGCCTCCTTTAATTCCCGCAACCAGGGACCTTTGGACAACCCCATTTTTTCAAGCTCTGTTTTCATGATATTGAGATGAGATCTTTCTTCTAAAACGAAAGCCAAACAGGGTATTTTATGGTCTAAAAAAACGGCCCGGACCAAAAATGATATCTCTTCATGCAAAATGCCGTTAAAGGATTTTATTTCCGTATTCATTTCTTTTTTAAAGGCCGTGGAGGAACTCAGCCGTGCAGTAATGATCTGATCGGGGTGGACCTCACTAACCATCAGGTCCAGGGAATAGGGATAATTTTCAACCAAATTCCAGGTATAGGCCGACACTTTATTCTCTAACTGATTCAGAAAATTGGGAGGGCCGAACAAATGGATCCTTTTGTTTCTGCCCAAACATATCCTCAGGAGGTGATCAAAACCGATAAAATGATCCATATGGGTATGGGAGATAAAAACATGAGAGATTTTTAATATGTTGCGGGGAGATAATGAGGTGATTTCTCCGAGATCGAACAAGATGGCCCTTTTGGCAAATTTGAAATCTATGTAAAGGTTCGGATCTCCCAAAGGGCCGTTAACCT
>Ga0209777_10004102_pt1 | contig 17468 bp, 15 predicted proteins | sample FrelakmetHBP12HB_FD_187147 | JGI IMG/M metagenome (GOLD analysis project Ga0209777, IMG submission 187147) | Freshwater lake sediment microbial communities from the University of Notre Dame, USA, for methane emissions studies -HBP12 HB (SPAdes)... | ecosystem: Environmental > Aquatic >...
GCTGATGAAATTGTGATGAGCAACCTCTCTGAAATTTCACCCATCGATCCTTCAACCGCGAATATATTTAATCCTCTCGATCCGACGAATCCACAAAATAGAATTCCAATAAGCGTCGAAGACGTGATGGCATATTTTGACCTGGCAAAGAATAAATTCGGAATTAAAGGCGATGTGGAGCTTTCAGGGATATTTACAAAATTTATAGAATCGAACCCACAAATCCATCCTTTAGCACTTGGAAACGTAAATCGTATACACAACCTTATCCGCATTCTCGCAAAGCGACTTCTTAAAAGCCACAAAGTTCAGCTAAAAGAAGATGCAATTGAGAAGATAGTCGATTATTTTACGGAAAAGCTGTATTCCCATCAATATCTTATTGGAAGGAAAGAGGCAGAAGAAGATTTAGGCATTAAAACAATTGTTGCTACAAATGATGCCCTCTCGAAGGCTATGACTGATCTATATGAGAATTACAATACAGAATTGGAATTCGGAAAAATATGGAATCCCGAGAATGAACTTGGAGTAAATGCAGTACAAACTAAAAAAGATTACAAAATCGCTTTTGTTGAAAGTTCGTCTTTTTCAAATTATTACGAAATTTCCACTGAATATCGAAAACAGCAAATAAATGTTTTACAGCAAACACCGCAAGGACCAATTCAAGTTCCGCAGGAGCAGGTCGGATTTAAGATTATTAGTCAAGGCTGGAAATAATTTAATAGGCTGTTTTAAATAAGCACTTCTTCCTGAAAGTGAGTATCTGATAGTTTTTAAAGGCATTCGCTATTTTAAACAGCATTCATTATTAGCTTCTACCGTTACTACCACTCTAGTTAGATATTAATGCACAATATTCTCTTTTCATTCTGAATGAAATATAGTAGGTGTCGCATCGACACTTAGAAAAAAATCAACTAGACATATTAATTATTAGAACGACGCTTTGCGCATCAATGATATACATTTATTATGGTAATTATAGGAGAATTTTATGCCAACGTACAGAAAAAACTTTATTTCAGGAGTTGTATTTCGCATTGATTTTGAGAGAGAGCAAATAGATTTTAAAGAAGCTATTCCAGAAATACTAAAAAACGATCTACTGCGCGTTGCACCAGTTTTTGTAATAAATGAGATAAAAAATGAAGAGCTTAGAATTGAAGCATTAAATAATAAAATAGATAGGAAGACCATAGAGATAAAAGAACACAACTATTATGCTAATGAAAAAACCAAGAGAATATCAATATCTAAAGATTACTATTTCACTGAGTTTTCTAAATATAGTTCATTTGCCGATTTTTCATTATACATAAATCCGGTAATTGATTATTTTAAAAGAAATATGCCATTGTTGCGCGTAAAGCGAATAGGATTAAGATATATTAATAAAATTGTTTTCAGTGAACAAGAACCAACAGAATGGTCTCGCTATATAAACAGTCAATTAATATGTAGCTTAAATTTTATTAGCAATCCATATGCGCTTTGCAGATCTTTTACAAATAATGAGTATGCTTATAATGGCAGCAATGTAAAACTAAAATTTGGAATTATTAATCCAGATTATCCAAGCATAATTCGAAAAAATGAATTCATTATTGATATAGATGTCTCTAAGGTCGGATCATTTAGTGGTGAAGATGTTGAGCATGCGCTTGCAGATTTTCACAATACTCAAGAAACGTTTTTCGAAACATCTATAACTCAAGGGATGAGGGATTACTTAAATGCCTAAGAGTGTTATTCCTGATTATAGTGAAGGCATTCCAAGCAGTACGGCTGCTACACAATCTGGAGTACCTATTAAGACAGAAGCAATGCCGCCGGAGATAATCCCCGCTGATGAATTAGTTCCGCAGAAATTAGGTGATAGTGAAGAAACTAAAACCGAGGTGAATATTTATAAAATAAATAGACCATATAGAGACATAATCAAGGCAATAAAAAAAAATGAATGAAATTGAAACTGAAAGTAAAACAAATGACAGGCTAGAACAAGGCGATGTTTATTCTAATATCGATTATATAGAGAGTATAGAAACTATTGAAAATGACATTTTTATAAAGAAGATTGTATTTCCATATGTTGTAGTATTATCACAAGATTGCGACCTCGAGCAAGCATCGGCATATTATCGAGAAACAGAAAAACCTGACGATCAGGATAAAAAGCTATTATCGATTATTGTTGCTCCATTGTATAATGAAGAAATGTTTTTAAAAGGAGAGCATTTAGCTGATGCAACAATCAATTATAAGATGCAAATATTTACAAAAATGAAAAAAGGTAATAATTTGACAACGCAATATAAGAATCTGATCGATAATAAGAACCCAAGATATTATTATTTATCATTTAAGGATAAGACAATAATGCCGCCATCAATAATTGACTTTAAGCACTTTTTTTGTGTAGACATATCATACTTAAATTCATGTAGAAAAGAAAAATTTATATGTAAAATAAAAGCTCTATATCGAGAATCTATTACTCAGAGATATTCTCATTTCTTATCTAGAATAGGGTTACCATAACTTCAAAAAACTAAAGTCACCTTTGTGGAATTCTGGGGACATAACACTTAATTATCTTAGGATAGTTTAATTAGAAGTCGCGCGGCAGTGCTTCCATCTCGGCCAAAGAAAACACGGGGCCGTCATTGAAAACATATTTGTAAAATAAAAGGGGGCAAGTTTGCCGTTGACTGTTGAGAAAAGAAAAATAGTAAAACACCATAGAACAACCTTGACCTCTGTGAGTTTACCTGAATTATTCTTTTTGTAGTGATTCGCTTTCTACCGGTTGGGCTTCAATGAGAGTCATCAACAGAGAATAATTGAAAGTTTCATTCGCTTGCAACTCAATGCTCTGATAAATATTTCCCGAAGTTTTGTTAAATTTGATCTGGCGCTTCAAAGTACCGAAGGATGAATAGCGCTTAATTGTGGTACCTTCCAATTTATTGGTAATTACATCAATCCAATCACCGTTTTCTTCGTGGTAGCGGCAGGCGGTTGCTCCGTCGGAAAGAATGCCTTTCTTCTGGATTTTTCCTCCCGGAGCAAAAAAGATAAGTTTAATGTCTTCAATCATATTTTTCGCAAAATCCGCGGAATCTAAGGGAGGCAGTGCCCGGTTGACTTTGATCGCGCCATGATCGGAGTCGGCTTCAAACATCACCATTCCTTCCGCTGTCATGATAGCGCAAGAAATAAAGCGAGTGTAAGGATCAGCCAAAGTTACGCCGATGATCGTGCTTTGCGTTTTGCCGGCCACGCGGGTTTCTATGGCGTGCACCAGCCGGTACTTTTCCTTTAAAAAAGGAGAAGGACAAGTTAAAGCCTTTTCCTCTGCCGGAGAAACAGGTGCATTAATCAACGGCAACGTCTGGCAGGAAAAAAGAAAAATGGTTAATATTAAAAGAGGCAAGCCCTTCATTGTGCGTCCTGAAATATTGAGGGGTTAATTGCTTTATTGATTTCCACGTTGTCGAAATTTATCTGAGTGAAGTTATTTGCGCTTTCAATAATTTTTACAGACTTAACAGTAGCTGATTTTTTAGAAAGGAGAATCTCAATTTTCTCAATCATGCCGGTCATACTTTTTTCCGTTGGCGTCAGCGTGATTCTGGTATTTGCTTCCTCATTAATGGTTGCCGCAAATGAGGGATTTTGGTCGTACTTGCCACTCATCCATCCGGCGACTTCATTGAGCACTATCTTCATTGCCTGCGCACCGCCGGTTTTGTCTTCCACCATTTTTCCACCGGAAGTAATGTAGCGTTTGGTATTATTTTTATAGGCAATGACGATGCTCCTTATAGGTTTAAAATATTCCCAGCGGAGAGAATCGGGAGCAGCATAATAAAAACGGCCTTCCGAGATAAGGGGTCTGGATAAAATTTTCATGGATTTCTTTTGTACAAAATGAGCCTGAATGGTTTTGATATTGGCCGAGTCTTTGCGCAATTGCTCAAAATCATTCGCCCCGGCATAATTCAGCAGGCCCAAGACTAAAAAGATACAGGTAATAATACAAACAAAAGTATATAATTTGCAGCGAGCTTGCATCAGCATATTCCGCCATTAATGCCCAGGACTTGTCCCGTCATATAAGAGGCGTCAGTAGAACACAAAAAGCGAATGACGGTGGCTACTTCTTCCGGTTTTCCCAGACGTGCCATCGGGATCATTTTTTTGATTTCAGCAACCGGCGCGTCCTTAATCATATCGGTTTCAATCAAACCCGGAGCAACGAGATTGACGCGAATACCAAAGCGTGCCACTTCCGTGGCCAGCGCACGGGAAGCGGCAATTATTCCCGCCTTGGCCGCAGCATAATTTGCCTGCCCGCGATTAGGCATCAATGCAGATAGGGAGGAAACGGAAACGATGGAACCGCATTTACGCCGGACCATTTCGCGTAAAACAGGTTTCGTGATGTTATAAAAACCTTTCAGGGTTGTGTTGATGACACTGTCCCACTCTTCTTCGCCCAACAACATAAAAAGACCGTCGGCATTAATCCCAGCATTGTTAATTAGCACTTGAATATTTTTATGACGTTCGATAATTGTTTTAACAGCATCTTTAGTTTGTGCCCTGTCGGCAACATCAAATTGAAAAATTTCTCCATTTCCACCGGCGGATTGTACGAGTTTTAAAGTTTCCGCTGCCGCTGTTTCATTGGACTTAAAGTTGATGATTATGAAATATCCGGCTTTTGCCAATTCTACAGCTGTGGCTCGACCGATGCCGCGGCTTGCGCCTGTTACTATTGCTGTTTTTTTATCATCCATATTCTAATAGCGCTCCTTAAAAAATAATTGCTTTACTGTCTTCATTCAGGCGCAGAGCCTGAAGAGTGGCTGTGGCCAGGATTTTATCGGCGGCTTTAATAGTCCCTTCCACTACTCCATAATTATCAAATGAATACTTGCTTTCAATCATTATAATTAAGTTTGTATCCACCGGGATTTTCGTTATGTTAAATTCAGCGGTCTTAACGCCGACCAGCCAGCCCTTAACACCGGATTTGCCCTGTTGTCTTCTTTTATAACCTTCAACAATAGCCGCGGTTTGAGCAATGGCCTCAATTAAAACCAGGGAGTTTACCGAGTCTCCGTCATAAAGAGGCCAGTCAGGATTTACAGTAGCGGTGCTGATTGCAGTGGTTTCTTTTATTTCCAGAATTCCACTGATAATTTTTATCTTCTCCCGATGCGGGATCAAACTTTCAATATCAATGTTAAGCATAGGCAATTTTTAGAAAATTTTTATATAATTAATGAAAAAACCGCATAGAAGTCAATAAGAATTGTTCTTTTTTTTACGGCAAATAAGTAAAAAAAGATTTTACTTTTTTCAGATATAATTACAGCGATGTGTTTAAATCAGTCGCCAGCCACTGCTTTTCGCGATTCTAATATCGCTTGACAAGCAAAAACAGCCCTCCTATACTTACACACAATATCTAAAAACTACAACGAATACAAAAGTAATTTCATGTTTGGCATTATAAGCGGCAATTAAGGATAGAGGAAAAAATCAGATGATGAAGCAAACCCTGCGCATAGAAGCAGAACCATTGCGGTTGAATTTGAAAACAACCATCCGTCATGCGGCGGCAACCAGAAACGAAGGAGAAAGCATCTGGGTTCAGGCTAAAAGAAGTGGAAACACTGGATATGGCGAGGGTTGTCCGCGAGTCTATGTGGCCGGCGATGATCTTGACGCGAGCCTCACCTGGATAAAGAAAACTTTTCCCTCCGGCAAAGTGAATTTTGAAACACTGGAAGACGTGAAGCAGTGGGCAGAAGAGAATGAAAAAGAAATTGATAACTACCCGTCGGCATGGTGCGCCATAGAAATGGCGATGCTTGACTTGCTTTCCCGGGAGAGGGGTTGCACTGTTGAAAAGCTGCTAGGACTGGACGACGGCAAACTTTGTGGTCGCTACACTGCTGTGCTGGGAGATGACAAAAAATGGAAATATACCACGCTGGCAGATAAATATCTGATCCGCGGATTGTCGGATTTTAAAATCAAATTAAGCGGCAACCTGGAATGTGATATTGAAAAATTAGATATTCTTGAAGAGTTGTCCGTGCAGCATCATGCCAAACCTTTACGTGTTCGTCTTGATGCCAATAATTTATGGAAAGATCGCTGTGACGAAGCTATAGAGTATACGATGATGCTGGGGGCTGGGCGGGCATTTGCCATGGAAGAACCTGTGGGGGCGAAAAATGCCGAAGATATAAGCAAATTCAGTACCGCTACGGGGCTTCCTGTTATTCTGGATGAAAGCCTTTGCACCCTCGCTGATTTGTCGCTTTACAGAAATATTGCAGGGGAATTTATAGCGAATATCAAAGTATCGCGGGTGGGCGGTCTTATAAGAGCATTGAAAATGATTGAAGAGCTGAAAAAAATTCGCTGGCCGGTCATTCTCGGATGCCATGTAGGTGAAACCTCTTTGCTCACGAGGGCTGCTCTTGTTGTCTCCGGTGCGGCCGGAGAGAGTCTCATTGCCCATGAGGGGGCATTTGGCGATTATCTGGTGGAACGGGAACCGGTAAGCCCGATGTTGAAATTCGGCCGCGAGGGTCTGCTGGATTTGCGTTTTCCCTACTACCTCAAGACGGTTCAGGGACTTCAGGTAATCCCGGCCGAAAACTGGGAAGCCGGATTTGGGATGCAGTGCCGTATGCCCCTCATTGTGGATGACGGAGCACCAGGCGTCCATTTTCTCGCAATGCCCGACGGGTATAAAATTAATTACCGGCTCTGGGGTAAAACCGAAGGGGAAGATGTAGTAATAATTTTGCACGGAGGCATGAGTCATTCCGGTTGGCAGGCGCCGCTGGCGAAGCAATTACGATCCATGTCGCCGGAAATAACCGTTGTCGCACCCGACCGACGGGGTTGCGGTTTAAACGAGCAGCACGGAGACTTGGGTTCAGTTCCCGCTGTTCTTGATGATGTAGTAAAACAGGTTGAATTTCTGAAAGGATCTTTCCGGCGTGTTCATCTTGCGGGCTGGTGCCAGGGGTCTCAATACGCCACTGTCGCGGCGACAAGACTGGGAGATGAACTATCCAGTCTGATTTTACTGACGCCGGGCTTTTTCTGGAATGAGCGTTTCCGGTCTGTCTTAAGTATTGCCGAGAAAATCATGACGGGGATGGTTTCCGCATTCAAACTGAAACCGGAACGCAACCATGCCTGCATACCTATTCCCATGGAAGCGACCGATTTTACGCTTATAGATGAATGGCTTGATTTTATTGAAAACGACGATCTTAAAACCACTCTAATAACATTAAAGTCCGTAAGCATCATGGACGAGATTCAGGAACTGTCTTGGTTCGCCATGTTGCAGAATCGCCTTCCCGTGCTGGCGATTATGGCGGAAAATGATCGAATTGTGGACAACAATAAAGTCCGGCAATTTATCGGGCATTTGTTCTCCGGTGAAAATAAGAACCGGATGGTTTCAATGGCCAGCGGCCATGCCATACAATTTGAAAGGCCTGAGGAAGTTGCCACCGAAATTTTAACCTTTATCCGGAAGAACTGATGAGGAAATAATATCCATAAGAAAAAGCGGCTTTGTCGATTTTCTGTTTTTGGAAGATAGCCGGTAATAAATGGGGAAGTCTTATCAACAACGGATGATTTTAGTATGGATCAAAATATTAAGCCAACATTCGAGCTGTATAAAGGCCTGGCTAAACGCGACGAAATAACTGCCCCTTGGCGTTTCCACAACCAGGATCTTATCCGAAATCCCGATCCCGGCAAGACCATCAACCAGAAAAAACTGATTAATCTGTGGAATCATCATCACTTCACTGATGGTATGGTATACGTGCAGATTCATCACCCTCAGTATAAAGAGGATATTCTTGTCTGGGCACACCCGGAACCTTGCAGCGATGGCTTGATGACCTGCCGCTGGCCGGAAGATGGCCGCGGCATTACGGAAAATGCAGACATTTTAAATATCATTTTCACGGACGGGCTCTCGCTGTTCCTCATTCCCGTCCAACTCAAGGACGTGCAAAAGGATCAGTTCACTATTCACCTGCCCGACAATGGTTATATTCTGGGTCAGCGCCGGGCCCGGCGCTATCTTTGCCGGGGTGTCGCGGTCGAAGTGGTGCAGAACGGTTTTTTGGCTCAAGGCTGGCTTGTTGATTTCAGCGCCCTGGCCTTTGGCGTTGTGGTCAGCCCTGAGACAGCCGGGTCTTTTCGCTGGTTTAATGCCGACAGCCCGTCATCCGTTTATCTTTATCAGGATGGGCAGATTATTTTTTCGGCATCCTGTGACTGCATACGGCAGACATCTGATCAGGTAACACGGGATATTGTTTTTGCCCCGGCAATCAGCCCAATGAGTCGTGTTCTTAAGAAGAAATCGCGCAATCCCCGCGTCGAGACCACCCCCCTGCCGAATATTACTTTTGATCACCCGGCAACAAAAGAAAAAATTCAACTGGATGTTTATGATCTTTCCACCTCGGGCTTTGCCGTTTATGTTTCGGCTGAAGAGGATGTCCTGATGACCGGGATGATCATTCCTGATCTGACCATTAATTATGCCGATGCCTTGAAAATACAGTGCAAGGTTCAGGTCCTCTACCGTCGCGAGGAGAAAAAGGGGAATATCCGCTACGGCTTTGTCATCCGTGATATGGATGTCGTCAATTATAATCGTCTTGGTCATATTGTCATGAATATTATTGATCCGAACACCCATATTGCCGATGAAGTGGATGTGGATCAGTTATGGGAATTTCTTTTTGAGAGCGGGTTCATTTATCCAAAAAAATATGGCCTGGTACAGGCTCACCGGCAGTCCATGAAAGAAACCTATCGGAAGCTTTATCGCGATAACCCGGAATTCATCGCTCAGATGACTTACCAGCGAAACGGCCGAATCTACGGACACATCTCCATGATCCACTCCTACGAGCGGACATGGATGATTCATCACCTTGCCGGAAGTTTGCTCAACAATAAGCGGACAGGACTGCAAGTTCTGAAACAAGCCCTCCGTTATATTGATGGTTTCTATCGTCTCCCCGCCGCCGGAATGGATTATATGATGTTCTATTTTCGTCCCGAAAACATTTTTCCCGATCATTTTTTTGGCGGTTTTGCCAGGCATCTCAATAATCCGCGTGCCTGTTCCCTCGATCTCTTTTCCTATCTTAATTATCCGACGTCCGGTGTCCGTCAACCGCTCCCGGCGGGGTGGTCGCTGGAACCGTTTATATCATCTGATTTCGGCGAAGTAGAACGTTTTTACCGGAATGTCTCCGGTGGTCTCCTCTTGGATATTTTACGCTTGAACAAATCGCAGGAAGATACTGAATCTCTGTCGCAGCTGTATGCCCGGCACGGATTCAAAAGAAGTTATCAAAGCTTTTCACTGAAGGAAAAAGGGATGTTAAAGGCCGTGCTCATTGTGAACCAATCGGATTCGGGTCTTAGCCTATCGGACTTCCTCAATGGGATCAAAATTATAGTCAATGATGCGGACGGATTGTCCTGGGAAGCGCTATCGTCTGCCATTTCCCAATTAGTCGGCTCTTATACGATTGACAAAATACCTATTCTAGTTTATCCATCAAGTTACTTGGAGTCAAAAGAAGTTTCTTCTAAAAAACAATATAATCTCTTGATCATGGATGTGAATTATGGAAGAGAGCTTAGTGAATATATGACGGCAGAAACAAAACTGCGGCTTAAATCCTTAATCCGCTTTCTCATCAGGAAATATCGGAAACAATGATGGATGACACCCCCCTTTACAATAGCCGGATCATCAAGAGCTACGTGGAGTATCTGAACAGGTACTTTCCGGATATTGATATTGCTCCTCTTTTAAAATATGCAAATATTGAAGCCTATCAACTTGATGATGAGGGTCATTGGTTGACGCAGGAACAGAGTGATCGTTTTAACACAATAATTGCGAAGAAGACCCAGGATAAGGACATTTCCAGAAAAGTAGGACGTTTTTCCGCTACCTCCCGCGCCTCCGGGGCTTTGGGACAGTATCTGTTGGGTTTCATTAATCCGGCGACGGCTTACACCGTTATGGAAAATCTTAACGCCCGTCTCAGCCGAGCGACGGTCATGAAGACCAAAGCCATCGGGACTGAGCAGATTGAGGGGAAGGTTGTATTGCAGCCCGGGGTGGTTGAAAAGCCCTATCAGTGTGGTTACCGGCTGGGCATAATGGAGTCGATGACGAAACCTTTCACCAATAAATTTGCCAGTATAGAGCATCCTGTCTGTATTCATGAGGGGGGGGACTGCTGCCTCTATATCATCACCTGGAAAAAAACACGCGCCTTTGTCTGGAAGAAGATCCGCAGTTATTATTTGGTCCTCGGTTTTGCGATTTGCCTTATCTGCCTGAGTATCCTCAGTCCCGCTCATTGGGGTAAACTGGTCTTGTTGTATATGATGATGGCCATGGGTGTCACGCTGTATAGCGAACATCTGGAAAAAAAGGAGCTCCTCGTCAATATCCAGAACCAGGGAGATTCGGCGGAACGTCTCCTGGACCAGATCAATAAACGATATAATGAGGCCCTGCTGATCCAGGAAATCGGCCAAGCCTCCTCCATGATCATAGATGTTGATCAACTGCTCAGATTCATAATGGAATCCTTGGGAAAAAGACTGGATTTCGACCGGGGCATGATCATGCTTGCCAACAAGCAAAAAGACAGTCTAGTTTATACGGTCAGCTATGGATACAACCCGAAAGATGAAGATTTCTTGCATAGCATTAAATTTCATCTTGATAACCCTCTCTCCAGGGGTATGGCGGTAGAGGCCTTCAGAAAACAAAAACCAATCTTAGTTAATGATACCTCCGAAATTGAGAATGATCTTTCACTGAAAAGTATCAATTTCGTCCGCGCCATGGGCTCCCAGTCTTTTATTAGTGTTCCTATTGTTTATAAAGGGGAATCCATGGGGATCATGCTTGTGGATAATGTGCAATCAAAGAAGCCTCTTGGCCAGACTGAGGTGAGTCTTTTGATGGGCATTGCCCCGCAGATCGGCATCAGCATCAATAATGCCATTGCTTATCAGAAAATAAAAGAGAGCGAGGCGCGGTTCAGAGCGCTCAGCGAAAATGCGCCGGATATAATTTATACCCTGGGTATCAAAGGGGAATTTACCTATGTCAACCCGGTAATGGAAGCTGTTTTGGGGTATCGGCCTGAGGAAATCATCGGTAAATATTTTTCTGATATTGCCAGAAAAGGAGATGTAGCGAAATATATTAAAGCCTTCAAGCAAGTCAAGGATCAAAAGCAAACCATTAAAGAAGATGGAGGCATCCTTCTTCACAAAGATGGTACGGAACGGTACTTCAGTATCAGTGGTGCGCCAAATTTTGATTCAGAAGGCAATTTTATCGGATCAGTTGGAACATTTAAAAATCTGACCGATATCAGAAGATCGGAAATGAAACTGAAAAAGAGTCTGGAAAAGCTTCAATCAGCCATGAGCAGTACCATTGACGCTATTTCTATGATTGCTGAATCAAGGGATTCTTACACGGCAGGTCATCAAAGGCGCGTAGCCAAGCTCGCCGTGGCCATAGCCAGAGAATTGGGCTTATCGGAAGACAGAATCGACTTGATTCGTATGGGCAGCCTGATCCACGATATAGGGAAAATATACATTCCCGCTTCTATCCTGACAAAACCATCACGATTGGGCGACCTTGAATTCGCGATGATGAAAACTCATCCGACCGTGGGTTATGAAATATTGAGTAAAGTTGATTTTATTCCAGTTATCGTTGATATTGTTTATCAACACCACGAAAGAATGGATGGTTCAGGATATCCATTAGGGATTTCCGGTGAGAAAATATTTTTAGAATCCAGGATTGTCGCCGTTGCAGACACGGTTGAAGCCATGGCCAGCGACCGGCCATACAGAGCCGCAAAGGGATTAGCGGCTGCGTTGGAGGAAATTAAACAGCAGCGGGGTTCCACCCTCGACTCTGAGGTTGTGGATGCCTGTCTGAAACTTTTTGAAGAACAAGATTTCAATTTTAAGCTGGATGAAGCAGAAGCGATTATTGATGATCATTAGGTTTAGACCCTCTCTTAACAAGTACGCCATACACTACTGAAGAAACTGATAGAGGAATTGAATTATGTTCCCTGCTAGGCTATCCGTGACATAAAAGACCGAATTTTTTATGGTTCAACCATGAATAAGTAATATTTTATCAAATAAAAGGACAATAATAAACTTGAAAAAACTATTATTAATAAATCCGATGGGCCGCAGGAGTGGCATGGCGTTGAGCAAAATTTCCAATATTCCTCCTTTAAGTCTGGCCTATGTAGCTGCCGTCACCCCCTCAAACTGGTCGGTTAAAATATGGGATGAAAACTTTACTCCATTTGAATTTGAAGAAGCGGATTTAGTGGGCATTACGGCCTTTACCAGCAATATCAACCGGGCTTATGAAATAGCTGGGATTTACCGGGAAAAGAAAATCAAAGTCATTTTTGGAGGAATTCATGTCTCTATGATGCCCGATGAGGCCTTGCATTATGGAGATGCCGTAGTGGTGGGTGAGGTGGAAGGGATATGGGATAAAGTTATCAGTGACTTTGAAAATAATATTCTACAACCTAAATACATAGGCCCCAGGCTTGATTTGGCACAATCAAAGATTACTCCCCGGCGGGATTTAATTCATCCTGATTATTTATGGAATCCAATCCAAACTTCCCGTGGCTGTCCTTTCAGTTGCCATTTTTGTTCGGTTTCCAACTACCTGGGCCGGAACTACCGGCAACGCAACCCGGAAGACATATTAAAAGAACTCGACGAAATGCAGGGAGAATTCGTTCTTTTTCTCGATGACAATCTGATTGGCTATAGCCCTGAAAGCCGAAAAAGGGCCAAGGAGTTATTTGAAGGCATGATCAAAAGGGGCTTCAATAAAAAATGGGTAATGCAGACATCGATCAATGCGGCCGGAGATGAACCGTTGCTTAAGCTGGCGGCTCAGGCGGGTTGTATGTTCGCGTTTATAGGTTTTGAAACGACCAACCCGGACATGCTCAAGAACATGAAAAAAGGAATTAATCTTAAGACGGGGCCTGAGAATTATAAGAAAGTAGTGGATACTTTTCATAAATACGGCATAGGGGTTTTCGGGGCCTTTATCGTGGGTAACGACTTCGAATCTCCTGATTATTATAAAAAAATGGCCAAGGATGTGATACGCTCCGGAGTTGATATCGTTCAGATCACCATACTGACCCCACTTCCGGGCACTGAATTAATGGAACAATTGGAAAAGGAAGGGCGCCTGATTCATACAGATTTCCCGAAAGACTGGGAAAAATATCGATTTTCTCATGTCGTTCATGAACCCAGGGGTGTTGAGGAAGAAACCATTTATCGGGGGGATAATTTTATTAAAGAAAATATTTATTCCTTCCCAGCTTACCCCTATCGTCTTCTGAAATCATTTATTTTTTTAAACCGATTTAATTTCTATGTGGTGATGAAATTAAACCAGGCTGGAAAAAAGAGCTGGCAAAATTCGCAGTATTATTTAAAGTACTGCCATACGTTATAAGTTTTGATCGAGTCCATTAATGCAAAAATTGCCAGACAGATATCCATGGGCCATGGGATATAGAAGCGATATACTCTATTATCAGGATCACACCAATTCTTTACGATAAATAAAAACTATTTAATAAAATTTGTTTAAATATGGCCGACGTAAAAAAAGACCCTTTTATCAATTTGTATAAAAAAATTCTGACGCCATCTAAAACTCTTTGCCAGAAAGATTTTACTTTTTCCGGATACAGCTACGGTGATGTGTTTGAATTAGCCGCCGGCCTGAAAAAAACTTTGGCGCGGCGCGGCGGAGAAAAAACGCTTTGCCTTTGCACCACAAACAAGGCAGTTGCCGCCGCTTGTGTGCTGGCCGCGCTTGCCGGTTCCTGTCAATTAATCCTGCCATATTCCTTTTCCGCCCATGCCCTGGCGGAAATGTATGATGCTGTCGGTTTTGATTTTGCCATAACCGATCATCCGGAGGAAATGCCGGCTGGTGTGGAAATAATCACGCCATTCCCCGCTTCCATCGAAAATATTAACCCCGAACTAATCCACAATCCGGATGAGCCGTTTTTACGTCTTTTCACCGGCGGTTCAACGGGCAAACCGAAAGTGTGGTCTAAGTCTCCCCGTAATTTATTTGCGGAAGCTTTTTATTTGAAGGAAAAATTCGCCCTGTCGGATAAAGACCTTTTTGTGGCCACTGTTCCGCCTTACCATATTTACGGATTGCTTTTTTCCATTCTGGTTCCTCTTGTCTCTCATGCGCGGGTACTGCCGGATATTTACACCTTCCCGCAGGAAATTATTTCCACTATCAATAAACATAAAGCCTCTGTGCTGGTCAGCGTGCCCATTCATTATCGCGCCCTGAAAGTTGATAATTTGTCCACTCCTTCTCTGAAGGTTGCGTTTTCTTCTTCCGGTGTACTGAATCGTCCCGATGGTTTGCATTTCCTTAAAAAGACAGGTTTGGGAATAACCGAAATCTACGGTTCCACGGAAACGGGCGGTATTGCCGCGCGCTGTATCAGCGAATATACGGACAGCTGGAAGGTATTTGATATCGTATCCTGGAAGTTGACCGGCAGCAGGTTGTCCATTAAATCAGAATTTGCGTCGTCGGAAATGGAACGCGATGCCGAAGACTTCTGCCTGACCGGCGATGAAGCCCATGAAAACAAGGATAATCGTTTTGTTCTTCTGGGCAGGGCCGATGGTATTGTCAAGGTCGCCGGAAAAAGAGTTGACCTGTTGGATGTGCAGAATAAAATAAAAACATTGCCTACAGTTAGTGACTCTGTTGTTGTAGCGCTGCCCACGGAGAAGGGACGAGAAAGCATCATTGCGGCAGTCGTTGCTTGCGATCTGACGGAAACTCACTTAAAAAAGCTTTTGATGGATATGCTGGAACCTTACGCTGTGCCACGCCGTGTTAAAATTGTTTCCTCCATAGCCAGAACAGCCACCGGCAAAATTGACCGCCGCCAGATTGAACAATTATTTACAGACGGCAAAGAGCCAGCGTAGATTATTACGTTGTCTTTTCCACGCTATCGTTTATATTTTCCCATTACCTGCGCTTCCGCCAATATATGTCCTTTCATCGCCTTAAGCAGTTCTTCTTTGGATAATCCGGCATTCAGATTCAGCATAGTATCCAGAGCGTACAATTTAAAGTAGTAGCGGTGTGTGCCGCTTGGAGGACACGGTCCGTCATAGCCATAACGCCCCGAAGTGTTTTTGCCGTTTTTCCCTAAACACGCAATTTCTTCCTGTTTGACAACTTTTTCGGGCAGAAAATTGACATTCGCCGGTATATCAAAAATGACCCAGTGCACCCAGGTGCCCGCGGGCGCGTCAGGATCATCGCAGATGAGCGCGAAACTTTTCGTCTCTTTCGGCGCACTGCTCCAGGCAAGCGGCGGCGAAATATTCTGGCCGTCACAGGTGTACTTGGCCGGAATCATATCTTCATGGTTAAACGACGAACTTTTTATTTCCATGGTTTTTCCTCCTTTTATTTTGGTGATCATTTGATCTTTTGCCTGAAGCGTTTCTACGCCGCCGGCAATTAAAAAAATAGTCAGGAAAAAACAAAACAGATAGTTTTTCATTTCTATTCCCTCCATATTTATGAGTTAATGCCTTCTTAATCGAACTTATTTTAACCGGAGATTGTCAGGACGTCAATAGCTCTTATGAACCCAGTTGACACACATATTATCTATGTTATCATCAGTTGACAAGTTTTTATATTGGCGAATTACCTTTAATGAAAGAATACATTATGTTCTGTCCGAAATGCAAAAGCGAATACAGGGAAGGTTTTTATAAGTGCGCCGATTGCGGTGTTGATCTGGTTGCTGAAATACCGCCGGAGCAGGAAGATGAAGTTGGTTACGTCGATCTTGTGGAGATCTTCTCTACGTATCAGCAAGGCGATATAGCTTTTATAAAGTCTGTCTTTGACGGCGAAGGCATAACTTATTTTTTTGAGGGAGAAAGCTCTATTATGCTCGTTGCGGGGGGAGCTTACGCCCGTCTGCTGGTTAAAGCCGAAGAAATTCAGCGGGCAAGAGAGATTTTACAGGACTTGGGGTTTCTCGAAAGAGTTTAACGTAGCTTTTAGTCGCTTGGTCAGGCGTTTCCTTGCCTTACTTGCGTGCTCAATCTCTCCGTGCAACCACTAGCGAGGCACTCCTAAGTTTCAGCATGAATCCTAGTGCCTCGGCGCCGGCCATTTGACGCAGAAGTATGAGAAGCCCCCCTACGCCTTCTCGTACAAAGTTCAGACCACGGACCATGTCGGTTACGCGATGTCCCATGAACGGTTCGACTGCATGGACCAGTCGATTTCTCTCGTTACGAAGCTCGCAAAACTGGGACCATTCGCTGCCTGCACGAAAGGTGTCTGGTTGCTTTCCAGTGACGATTTCAACCCAATTTGCAATTCTGTCTTCGAGTGGGCATCGCTCTGCACGTTGTGACGCCCTAGGATGACGTTGGTGAGTGAGGAGTTGAACGTAGCGGTTGATGAAAGCCTCCACAATTGAGACACTTGCCTGGAGATAGCCTCGGTAGTACCTAGTGCTTGCCGCCAAGTCGGACGGGGGACGACTGGCGTCACATGCTGCGCGACGAAAATGAAGCAGGTCAGAAGTTAGTTCTTCTTCAATGGGTCCCAATCTGCATGGACCTTGAAGGTTGGTGGTATACCCAGCATACTGAAACCCCAAGCTCAGTGCGTAAGAATCGGTAGCCATGACGAAGGTACCGCCAAAGAACGGGTCGCATAAATCCAGTATGCGCTGAAGGGTTTCAGGCACGCCGGAAGTTTGCGCCTCTTCAATGAGTTCATGGACGGTGACTAGACGGGATGGCTTGTTAGGGAGGTTTATAGTTATGGACTGTTTATACCAGTCTTCTTCTGGCAACTCAATGCCATTACGCCTCAATGTCTCTCTAACGGAATCCTGTGCGGCCTGGCGACCGAGGTGTTTCTCGGGCATTTCCATGAGTGGTCGCCTTTCGCGTTGCTTGGCGGAGCCTAGAACGCCTTTCCGCTTCTTCATTTGATGCCTTTTCTTCGCCTAACAATGGTTATATGTATCCTTACTAATACTCGAAACACCACAAAAATTGCGGCCTAATATCCTATTTATAAAAACACTGGATTCCGGCCTACGAGACTGTGTCGTAATTGTTTTTGCACACATAGCTATAAGCTCTTTGACAAAAGAATATTAGAAATTAGTTAAAAAATAAAAAAGTGAATCTCCGTTGGTTCGTATTTTGTCTGCTTTGTAGCCTTA
>Ga0209777_10004103_pt1 | contig 17468 bp, 18 predicted proteins | sample FrelakmetHBP12HB_FD_187147 | JGI IMG/M metagenome (GOLD analysis project Ga0209777, IMG submission 187147) | Freshwater lake sediment microbial communities from the University of Notre Dame, USA, for methane emissions studies -HBP12 HB (SPAdes)... | ecosystem: Environmental > Aquatic >...
AGCATCGCCTCATTTACTTACGGGGGATTATTGGGGACGTTCCTCCTCGGCATACTTGTAAAGAAGGCCAGGCAGGAAGATGCTCTTGCCGGATTTGTTGCTGGCATTTTCATAATGATAGCAGTCATTTCACTAAAGCTTGTCGCCTGGACATGGTTTACACTTGTGGGCGTAATTGCAACTCTCCTTATAGGCGGATTACTTAGTGCTCTTTCAGAGAGGGAGAAGTCACGGATATAGATTTTTCTCGGCCGCCAAGTACCACTCATGACAAAAATAAATAAATAGTATCAGTCAAGAGTTATAGAAGAATTTATGATTATAAGATTTTTATTGTTAGCTCTGTTTGGCATTTCCATGGCTCATCTGGAAGGCGTGGTTGTTGTATATCTCCGCAAAGCGTTAGGCATGCTTGATTCGGAATCCAACAAAGAAGCAATTGAAAAATTTCCTAAACGTTATGTTGTAATTGAGCAGACAAGAGAAGCGGCTACAATAGTTATGCTTGTAATTTTGTCACTTCTAGTAGGAGAAACGTGGTTAGATAAAATAATTATCTTTCTCTGGGTGTTCGCTTTCTGGGATTTGTTTTATTATGTCTCGCTCTACCTCTTAATAAAATGGCCGCCCAACTTCAAAACCATTGACGTTCTTTTTCTTATTCCGCGTCCTTGGATAGCACCTGTATGGCTCCCGATTGGAATATCTACGATGATAATTATTGCTATTGTAGTTTTTTATTTATTTCGGTTTTAATAAAACAGTTTCCCCATTGTCATGCACAACTTTTAAACTAAAACAACTATAGCTTTCAATTAAAGTATGGACTTAGCAGACCACTAAAAGGTTTGTTTTCTACGCGCTTTATACTGATAATTTTTCTCTTTCACTTCAAAACCAATCTTTCTCTTTGGCTTTTCTTCAGGCACCAATAACTGATTAATTGCTTCAAAGATTGCCGTTATATTTTCATCATGAGTTTCAATTTTCAATTCCAATTCTTTCAGTTTCTGTGCAAGTTCTTTATGAGTGGATATTATTTCCCTCAGTTTAACAAATGCTCTCATTATCTGAATGTTTACTAGCACTGCCCTATCGCTCCTCAGAACAGAAGATAACATTGCCACACCTTGTTCTGTGAATACATTCGGTAGTTTCCGAGTCCCACCCCAACTTGATGTTCCAAATTGGAACTTCAAGTTTTCAAATTCACTTCTTGTTAACTGAAACATAAAATCTAAAGGGAATCGTACACGGTTTCTTGAAACAGCTTTATTTAATTCCCGAGTTGCAATATTATAAAGTAATGCTAAATCTTTATCCAGCATTACTTTTTGCCCACGGATAATAAAGATTTTGTTCTCAATCATTTCTAATGGAAGATAATTTGACTTGCTCATAATACCTCATTTATAGGGTTATGGAAAAATCAGTCTTAGTAAATGTGAGTTAAATCTTACTCAAATAATCAATCATCAGCCGCACGCCAAAACCGGTATCAAATTTTTCAGTATAGTTATTGGATTTATGTTTTATAGCCGGACCGGCAATATCAATATGCGCCCACGGAATTTTTTCATCAACAAAATGTTCTAAAAATTTTCCGGCAGTTATTGCCCCGCCCCATCTTGGTCCCAGATTGCTTACGTCCGCAATTTCACTTTTGATCATTTCTTTATAATCATTCCAAAACGGCAAACGCCATAACCGTTCATAAGTTTGTACACCGGATTGAAAAAGTTCATCGGCGAGTTTATCATTTTGTGTAAACAAGCCCGCAGCAATTTCTCCGAGAGCAACAACACACGCACCGGTTAATGTTGCAAAATCAATTATCTCATCCGGCTTCTGCTGGGATGCATAATGAAGCGCATCTGCTAAAACAATTCTTCCTTCGGCATCCGTATCTTTTACTTCAATAGTTTTTCCAGATGCAGAAATAATTATATCACTCGGTTTGTATGATGCACCGTTAATCATATTTTCAACTGCAGGTATAACACCGATTAATTCAACAGGCAATTTCATCATTGCAGCAGCTTTGATTATTCCGATTACAGCGCCACCGCCGGCCATATCGGCTTTCATTTCAAGCAATCCGGATGTTGGCTTAATTGATAGTCCGCCGGAATCATAGCAGACACCTTTACCAACAAGTGCTATTTTCTTTTTTGGTTTTGCCGATGGTTTATAATGTATTATGATTAAGCATGGCGGTTTATCGCTTGCACCTCCGACGGCAAGAATTGCATTCATCTTTCTCTTTTTCAATTCCGCCTTGTCAAAGACAGTTACCTTAACTCCGTATTTTGATAATTCCTTTTTTGTCCGGTTTGCAAATTCGAGCGGTGTTAAAGTTACTGCAGGTTCATTCACCAAATCGCGTGTAAAGTAAACAGCGCTCATCAGCTTGTTTGCTGCTTCGATCGCTCCTTTCAAAACTTTTTGATCTGTATAATGAATAATGAGTGAAAGTTCTTCCGCTTTTTGTTTGTCTGTCTTATAATTATCAAATGTGTAGTTGCCTAGGTGTGCACCTTCCATCATAGAACGCAAAAAGTAAGATTCATTTTCAAAATAGTCTTTGAAGTTGAAAAATGACGGAACAACAACGTGAACTGTATTTATATTTTTCTTTTTGAGCGATGGGATGAATCCGGCAAAATAGTTTCTGAAAAAATCTATCGTAAAATCTTTATCCAGTTTCACTTTTCTAATAAATATTACAGAAGGTTCTTCCGATTGGCTGTAGTAAATCAATTCATTTGATTTTTTGTCTGAAAAATTTTTCTTCTGAATCTTTCCAAGAGTAAAATTGAGTGAATTGAAAAGTTCATCAAGATTTTTTTCAAGCTTGCCTGAATCAACAAAAAATTTTACTAAAGCTGAATTTTTCTTAAAACTAATTTCATCTTCTGCCGGGGCGATATTCAATTTGAAATGCATAGTTCCCTCTTTAATAAAATTATCAAATTTTTAATTATTATTTCTGCAGGTAGCGCTGCGCAGCTAAAATTACTTCTTCTTTTATTTCCTCTATGTTTGTGTTTGGAAATCGGGCGCCAGAAGCATTTGTATGTCCGCCTCCGCTGAATTCAGTGGCTAATTTATTTACTGGAATTTCTCCTTTTGAACGAAAGCTCACTTTAACTCCATCCTTCTGTTCATAAAATAAAATTCCAATTTTAACGCCTTGAATAGTTAAGCAGTAATTTACAAAGCCGTCAATATCGGCTTCATTTGTACCGGTTCTATTAAGAAAATCACGTGTAACGTACATGTATGCAATTTGCTTAGTGGAATCCAACGTAATCGAAGTCAAGGTCTCTCCCAGAAGTTTTACTCTTCCAAATTTGAATTGATCATAAATCTTATCATAAATCTCTATTGGATTAACACCCTTATCGAGAAGACCGGCGATAATTCTATGAACTTTAGAAGTTGTGCGTTCAAAACGAAAAGAACCGGTGTCAGTCATAATTCCGGCATAAAGTTGGAATGCAATTTTGTAATCCAGTTTAACAATTTTTGTTTTCTCAATAAAATCATAAATGATTTCGGACGTTGCAGAATATTTCGTTCCGCCGATAAAATGATCAAAAACATTTTCCGTATCCTGATGGTGGTCTATGCAGACTTTTACTCCGCCAAAATTTCGAAAAGTATTCTCCATTCTTGCAATTCGGTTCGCCTGGTTCAGATCAAGTAGAATAACTACATCAGATTTTGTAAAAATATCATTATGTGTTGCTTCATCATATTTTTCGATTACTTTGTTTTCGTCAAGGAATTCTAAATTGTACGGAGTAGCGCTGTGATTAACAATCCGGATTTTCTTTTTTAGCTTCTTGAGAATTAAGTAAAAAGCCAACTCGGAGCCAAGTGCATCTGCATCCGGATTCACATGTGTGGAGAGAAGAAAAGAATTGTGCTTCTCAATCATTTTTTTCAGAATAGAATATTGGTTCATCTCGTGAATCAAATTGTTAATTACAAACATAAAAAAAGGCGAAGAATAATCTTCGCCTAATCTTTAAAAAGCTGAAAGCCGATTGCAGATAGCTAATTCACTTCCCATGTACTTTCGGTAAAGAGAAGCTTTTCTAATGTACCTACCCCTTTCTTTTCCGTAATGTGCTTGATTTGATTATCAACACCTTCGTTATAAGTTTCTTTGAATATCTGACGCATAACACCAATCGGAACCGGCATTCCGGGATGATCAGTCATGTGTGCAAGAATAAATGCACGAATCGGATCGGGATCCTTTTCATCGTGTACAAAGCAATCATTGATGGAATTCTTTCCGTCCTTCAAATCAATTATTACCGGAGTAAAACCATCAAGTTTTATTCCCTTGTCATTTTCTTTACCAAACACCATCGGTTTACCATGCTCAACTATAAGAACATTATCGGCCTTAGTTTCTTTTTCTGTAAGAATGCTGAAAGCGCCATCGTTGAAGATGTTGCAGTTCTGATAAATTTCTAAGAACGCAGTTCCTTTATGTCCCGCAGCACGCTTAACCATTTCCTGAAGATGTTTCGCATCGCGGTCAAATGTTCGTGCAACAAAACTTGCTTCGGCGCCAAGTGCAAGAGAAAGTGGATTGAACGGATAATCAACACTGCCGTATGGAGTGCTCTTTGTAATTTTTCCTTTTTCTGATGTCGGCGAGTACTGTCCTTTTGTTAATCCGTAAATTCTATTGTTGAACATTAGAATTTTCAGATCCATATTTTTTCTGCACGTGTGGATAAAGTGATTTCCACCAATACTCATTAAATCGCCGTCACCCGTTGCAACCCAAACTGAAAGATCTGGACGGGCAATTTTTAATCCGGATGCAATTGCCGCGGCTCTTCCATGAATTGAATGAAAACCATAAGTATCCATATAATATGGAAAGCGACTCGAACAGCCGATACCTGAAACAAAAACAATTTTTTCTTTCTTAACGCCGATATCAGGAAAACTTCTTTGAACCTGAGCAAGAATTGAATAGTCGCCGCAGCCCGGGCACCATCGAACATCCTGATCTGACGAAAAATCTTTTGCTGTATATTTTATTGCTTGAACACCTATATTATTTGCCATTACTGCCTCCGAGAACTTCAATAATTTTATTCTGAATCTCACTTGATTTGAAAGGTAAACCTTTCACTTTTGAAAATGAAATCGGCGCAATTAAAAATTCGCTTCGGATGATTGTTGTGAGTTGTCCTAAATTAATTTCCGGTATAAGAATTTTTTTGAATCGTTTAAGAATATCGCCAAGATTTTTGGGGAAAGGGAAAAGATATTTCAAATGAGTCTGCGAAACTTTATTTCCTTGAGCGCGTGCACGCATTACCGCTTCTGTAATAGCGCCGTAAGTTCCACCCCAACCTAATACAAGTAATTCGCCTTCCTGTTCATACTTAACTTCTAAGTTCGGAATATCATCCTGAATCTTTTTAATTTTTGCGGCACGCATACGAACCATGAAATCATGATTATCCGGATCGTAACTTACGTTGCCTGTGATGTGCGCTTTTTCAAGTCCGCCAATTCTATGTTCGAGTCCGGGCGTTCCAATTTTTACCCAAGGACGAGAAAGATTCTCATCGCGCAAGTAAGGTGCAAATCCTTCTTTATTATCCCAGAACTTTACTTTTATATCCGGCAATTCATCAGCGCTTGGAATTCTCCAGGGCTCGGTTCCATTCGCAATGTAACCATCACTTAACAAAATAACCGGCGTCATATATTTTATTGCAATTCGCGCCGCTTCGATAGACATATAAAAACAATCACTCGGTGTAGAAGTTGCAAGAACCGGAATCGGAGATTCGCCGTTTCTACCATAAATAGCCTGGAATAAATCAGCTTGTTCTGTTTTTGTTGGAAGACCAGTGCTCGGTCCGCCACGTTGAATATTTATAATTACAAGTGGAAGCTCAGTCATCACTGCAAGTCCCATCGCTTCTGTTTTAAGAGCCATACCAGGACCGCTTGTAGTAGTAATTGCAAGAGAGCCGCCGTATGATGCACCGATAGCTGCTGATATTCCTGCGATCTCATCTTCCGCTTGAAAAGTTTTTACACCGTAATTTTTAAACCCGCTTAAATAATGAAGAATATCGGAAGCCGGAGTAATGGGATATGAACCGAGGAATAACGGCAATCCACTTTTAAGTGAAGCCGCGGTAAAGCCAAGAGCAATCGCTTCATTGCCGGAAACGTTTCTGTAAACACCTTTCGGGAATTGAGCAGGTTCTACTGTGTATCGTGTTGTAAACAATTCCGTGTTTTCGCCGAAGTAATATCCTGCTTTTAATACTTTTGCGTTTGCATCTGCTATAGCTTTATTCTTAGCAAATTTTGTTTGAATCCAATTTAATGTTTGTTCAAGCGGACGGTTGAATAACCAGTAAGTTAATCCAAGCGTAAAGAAATTTTTACAGCGAGTAATTTCTTTAATGCCTAAACCGGAATCCTGTAATGCATTTGTGGTTAACGAAGTAATAGGAACCGAAACAAGTTTATAACGTGAAAGACTATCATCTTCGAGTGGATTTTTTTCATAGCCGGCCATCTTTAAATTTTTTGCATCGAAGGAATCTGAATTCGCGATGAGCATTCCGCCCTGCTTGAGGTCTTTGAGATTTATTTTTAACGCTGCGGGATTCATTGCGACAAGAACATCCGGAGTATCGCCAGGTGTATGAATATCGCTGGAACTAAAATGCAATTGGAATCCGCTGACTCCGTATAGAGTTCCAGCAGGAGCTCTAATTTCCGCCGGATAATCGGGAAGCGTACCAAGATCGTTGCCCATCAAAGCAGTCGTATCGCTGAATTGTGAACCGGTTAACTGCATTCCATCACCGGAATCACCGGCAAATCTAATTGTAACTTCACTCAAACCAAGAATTTCTTTCTCTGTCTCTTGTGCCATCTCTAATATTTAATCCTTTTTGTTTATTAATTATTTTTAAGAGCACCAAAAATATGAAAGCTATTCAGGATTAGCAATTTCAATTCAATCTACTTTCTGAATTAATTTTAGAAATTCATCGGCATTCACAAATCCTGTAAGTCGTTTAATTTCTTCACCTTTCGAATTTATTATCAATATCGTCGGCATTCCTACTATATTAAACCGATTCCTGAGCATTTCAGTTTCATTTGAAAGAGACTTCGTCATATCTACTTTATAATTCGTAAAACGTTTCGATTGTTCCACCACACATTCATCGGAAAATGTAACAGCATCAAGTTCTTTGCAGGGAATGCACCAATCGGCATAAAAATCCACAATCATATTCTCATTATTCTTCAGCGACTGTTGATATTTAATTTCGCTGAAACTTTGCCAATCAGGCGCTAATTTTTTTGTGGGAATGAGTGCGTAAACTGATATAGCAATTACAATTATTGAAAAAACAATTTTAAATAATCGAAAACCTTTCACTTTGTTAGCCATTTTATCAAAGAAGAGAAGTATTATTGCAGCGAGCAAACCAAAAACGGGTAAGATATATGAGCTGTAAGACTTTGGTAAAATCGGTTGGACGAAATAAATTGCCATCCCAACAAGAAGAAAACCAAAAATATGTTTAACGCCTTCCATCCAATCTCCTGCGCGCGGAAGTTTTTTAATTTTGCCGGAGAAAAGTGCAAGCAGCAAATATGGAAATCCAAGGCCGAGAGCAAGAACGAAGAACATAAGAAATCCATAAAATGGATCGCCCTTAGCGGCAACATAAGTAACTAATCCAAGTACAAAAGGACCGATGCAAGGTGCTGCAACAATTCCCATTGTAAGTCCCATAAAAAAAGCACCAAAAGCTCCTCCCTTTGCGCCGCCTGCTTTGGCAACCCACGAATTGGGCAATTTGAATTCATAAACTCCAAACTGACTTAGTGCCAGAGCAATAAATAAAATTGCAATTCCTATTATTACAAAAGTATTTTGCAACAGCGTACCAAAAATTGCACCGCTGAGCGATGTAACAACACCAATCACGGAATACGTTATAGCCATTCCAAACACATAATGAATCCCGAGAAGAAAAAGTCTGCTTGTACGTCCTTCGCTTTGTCCGCCAAAGTAACCAATGGTAATTGGTATTAGAGGATAAACACAAGGAGTTAAATTCAAAGCAAGTCCGCCGAGAAATACAAAAATTAAACTCAAAATAATTCCGCTCGATTCAAGAGTTGAAGCAATTGAATTATCATTTTTGTCAACATTCACTGCAGGTTGAATTGCTTGCTTAGTTGGTGTTTGATTCACATCAGTTTGTTTAGGTTCAGATGCATTTGTTTTAGCACGGGTATCCGTAGATTTAACTGCTTCCTTTGTTGGACCACTTGATACTTCTACAAATAAATTTTCAGTAACGTTTGTCGGAGGCATACAAGTTTGATCGTTACATGCTTGGTAACTAAATTGAACAGGAATTGTTTGTTTTCCAATTTTAGCAGATTTATCAACTTGAAAAACCATTTCAATTTTTATCTCGTTATCAAATACAGAAACCGGATTTTCAGAAAATTCAAGTTCCAATTCTTTTGGCTGTGGATAAACAATATCCGTCAAAGTAAATAAACTATTCTTGGAAGTAACTTTAGATGGAATTAAAAATTCGTCTTTCGGTTTATTTGAATTAACATGCCAGGATTGTTTTATACTTATGTTCAAAATGGCTTTGAACTGCGAGCCGGCCTTTACAGTTAAATTATTTTTTGCAAAATTAATTTTAACTAAGTTAGATTTTGTTCCGGGCTGAGCATAAGTATTATTGAATACAAAAAAAAGCATTGCTAGAACGACAGAAATAATTTTCTTTACTTTCACTGTTTTCTCAAGATAGATTTCATTTTTTTCTCCAACCCTGCACAATTGGGAATCTTCTTCCATACCCGAACGCTTTTGTTGAGACTCTCAGAATCGGTGCAGTTTGTTTGCGTTTGAACTCGTTTAGATCAACCAATCGTAAAACTTTCTGAACAACAGCGGGATTCCCGATTGCTGTTGTAATTTCTTGATATTCTTTTTGCTCTTCAAGATACATTTTCAGTATTCTATCAAGTAAATCATACGGAGGAAGCGAATCCTGATCGGTTTGATTTGGACGAAGTTCAGCCGATGGAGCTTTACTAATTATTTCATTCGGAATTATTTCTTTATCACGATTGATGTACTCAACTATTTTATATATCTGAGTTTTGTAGACATCTCCAATAACAGCAAGCGCACCGCACATATCGCCATAGAGTGTGGCATAACCAGTTGCAATTTCAGATTTATTCCCGGTAGTGCAAAGCATATAACCGTGCTTATTTGATAAAGCCATCAAATACATTCCGCGCATACGTGATTGTAAATTTTCTTCCGTAATATCTTCGCCCAAATTTTTAAATGCATGATTCAATTTCTCTAACGCTTTATCTACAATAGATTGAATTGAAATATTTTCTGATGTGATGCCGAGATTTGAAATTAGTTGTTCCGAATCTTTAACGCTTCCTTCGCTCGAATATTTTGAAGGCATCAACAACGCGTGAACGTTTTGTGCACCGAATGCCTGTACAGCGATATAAACAACTAATGCTGAATCAATTCCCCCGCTTAATCCAATCAAAGCTTTCTTAAATCCGGTTTTCTGCGCATAATCTTTTAATCCCATCACTAATGCATTAAGAACCTCCCCTTCAAAACTTCCCTCGATATTTTTTATCTCATCATATTTCTTATTTGTATCATAAATAAAATAATCTTCTTCGAATGTTTTGCCTAACAGATCCAATTTCCCTTTTGTATTCAAGCACATACTTCCGCCGTCGAATATCAATTCTGTTTGAGCGCCAACGCAACATGCATAGACAAGCGGAAGTTTTTCGTGACGTGTTAACGTGGAAAGCATTTCAAATTTTTCTTTGCGCTTGCCGTATGCATAAGGACTGGCGGAAATGTTTATCAAAATTGATGCACCGTCATCAACAAGTTTTTGGACAGGATCGCAAGTGTAGCGTCTGTGTTTCCAATAATCTGCATCATTCCAAATATCTTCACAAATGGAAATGCCGAGCCCTTCCCCTTTGAATTGATGAACGTTTTGATTCTTAGCGGATTCAAAATATCTCACTTCATCGAAGACATCATAATTTGGAATTAGTGTTTTACTTTGCACAAACTGAATTTTGCCATCATAACAAAGTGCCGCTGAATTATAAACTCCGGTGCCTATATTATCTTCGTAATCTTCAGTAATCGTTCCGAAAATTAATCCAACATCTTTTGTCTGAGACGCAATTTTTAAGGCGGCATCATTTACCGCATCGCGGAATTCCTTTTTCTCTACAAGGTCCAATGGTGGGTAACCGCAAAGAAATAGTTCCGGCAGCACAACTAGCTCAGCGCCGTCGCTAACAGCTCTTTTGTAACCGGCAAGAATTTTCTCTGAGTTTCCTTTGAGATCGCCAATTGTCGGATTAAATTGGCATATGGCTATTTTCATTGAATAAAATCTATTTTATCTTTCAACTAAAGTTAGTAAGAAGCATAGTATTTTCAAATTCATCTTATTTATTTCTTGATGGAATAATTTATAAACCTTTTTCTACATGGTGCGTCTTAATATATGTAAACAATAATGAGGTGATGCTATGAAAGACAGACTTTATCGTTCAAGGCGAGTTAGAGTTTTTGGCGGTGTCGCGGGAGGATTAGCGCAATATTTTAATTTGGATCCTATTCTAATAAGAGTCTTGTTTGTCTTGATTACAATTCTTCATGGCTTTGGTATCTTACTTTATATTATTCTTTGGATCGTGGTTCCTGAAGAACCGTTTGAGTTGGCATATAAGGTTAAACCCGATGAACCTACGACAAACAATACTCAGAGTGAAACGGGCAGTGTTCCCTCGGAAATCAAAAAATCCGGTTCAGGTAGAATTGTAATTGGCGTAATTTTAATTGCTCTCGGTATAATCTTCCTTGCAGACCGTATTCTTCCTTGGTTTGACTTTAGAGATGCATTCCCGATAGTATTTATTCTTATCGGTGGTGCATTGATTTGGAATTCAATGAAATAGCAATGGAGAGATAAAGATGAAAAGTGGACAAATGTTTTGGGGATTTTTTCTTTTGTGCCTTGGCGCTCTCTTTCTTTTGACCAAGTATGATATTATCATAAGTTCTTTTGATTTTGTATATAATATCTGGCCGTTGATATTTGTTTTTTGGGGAGCGCTAGTGATTTTCAAACAAACGTACGTGCGACCGTTTCTAAGCGCATTATTCGGAATTTTTCTCGCTCTTCTATTATTTGGATTTATTTATAATCTATTTAGTGAATTTGACTTTTCAGTCAACGATAGAGGTAACTATACACAATCTTTCAATGAAGACTACACTAAATCAATCAAGTATGCTAATCTTGAACTTGATTCAGGTGTAGGAACATTTGTGATAAACAATAAAACCGATAAACTTATTGAAGGCAAATCAAAAGGCAATTTTTCTGAATATGATTTTAATGTTTCGAAAAGTGACAGCAGTGCAGATGTTCATTTTAATTTATACAAAGAGCACGGAAATGTTTTTTTTGGCAAGCTTAAAAATTATTTAGAGCTGAACTTGAACGAAAATCCAATTTGGGATATCACATTTAATATCGGCGCATCCAAATCCAACTTTGACCTTTCAAATTATAAAGTGAAAAATCTCGAATTACATACCGGAGCTACAAGCACTAAGATCAAACTTGGCAGTAAATACGATCAGACAAACGTTAGCATTGACATGGGAGCCGCAAGTTTAACATTGGAAGTTCCGCTAAATGTTGGGTGTGAAATTCAAACTGATATGGCATTGGCGTCTAAAAACATAAAAGGATTTCAAAGCAAAGGAAGCGGTCATTATATTACAGATAATTTTGAAGGAAGTGAAAAAAGAATTTTAATTGATGTTAAAGGCGGATTTTCATCTCTTAGCGTTCGCCGATATTAAGATTTTTTCTTACGTTTCTTCGAATACGATTTTTGCGGAATCCATAAATATTTTTTCATGATTACACATCCGTCTTTATCGAACTCAATTCCTTCCGATCGAAGTAAGTCTTCCATCAAATGAATATCTCCAAAATGTACTTTGCCCGTTAGCGCACCGTTGCGGTTGACTACTCTATGACATGGCAGACCGCTTTCTTTAGCACCATTTAATGCCCAGCCAACCGTTCTCGCTGCAAATCTTATTCCGCATACTGCTGCAATTGCACCGTAAGTAGTAACTTTTCCCTTAGGTATTTTTGCAACAACTTTATAAATACGATCAAAGAAATCTTGCTTCATTTAATAATTCTCAATTCGCAATTCTCAATTTTCAATTGCTCTTTCATTCTCCCATCACCTTTATGATGACACGTTTTCTTCTCTTGCCATCAAACTCAGCGTAATAAATTTGCTGCCAAGGACCAAAATCAAGTCTGCCATCAGTCACTGGGACAACTACTTCATGATGAACAAGCAAACTCTTTAGATGAGAATCACCGTTGTCTTCTCCAGTGCGGTGATGTCTGTAATCGGGTTTGAACGGTGCGAGTTTTTCAAGCCACTCATCAATATCCTGGATCAAACCGCTTTCTGCATCGTTAACATAGACTCCTGCAGTTATGTGCATTGCAGAGACTAAAATCATTCCTTCTTTGATTCCGCTTTTCTTCAAAGCTTTTTCAACTTCACCTGTAATGTTAATGTATTCGCGTTTCTTTGAAGTATTGAACCAAAGATATTCTGTGTGGAATTTCATTTTAACTTTCCTGAACAATTAAAGTTTTACACGCTCTTCAGTTGCAGCAGCAAGCCGTTCCGCAAGAGCTTTAATAAGTTTTTTTGACATCTCGGGATACTGTTTTACAAGATCATCAAGATCACCTTCAATAACCAGTATGTTGCAATCTGTGAGCGCTTTAATTGTTGCTGTGCGCGGTCTTTTGAGAATCAAACTCATTTCGCCAACAATGTCGCCCGGTTTACTGAACTCGGAAAGTTTAATATTTTTTTTGAAAATGCCGACTTTCCCGTCAACCAATTCAAAAAAACCTTTAGGTCGTTCACCTTCGGATGCAATGACTTCATCCTTTTTATAAAATTTTATCTTGGCCAAAACTCCCTCCAATTAGTTCTGAGAAAACTTTAGGAGATATTCTTTAATAAAATTATTTATGTCGCCATTCATTACGCCCTGAGTGTCAGATGTTTCATAATTAGTTCTGTGATCTTTCACCATATTGTAAGGATGAAAAACATAAGAGCGGATTTGACTTCCCCATTCAATTTTCATTTTGGATTTTTCAATTTCATCAGCAGCGGCAGTTTGCTTTTCCAACTCAATTTGATATAGACGAGAGCGAAGCATTTTGAAAGCGTTAGTTTTGTTCTGCAGTTGAGAGCGCTCAGTTTGACAAGCAGCAACAACTCCAGTTGGAATATGAGTAATGCGGACAGCGGTTTCAACTTTGTTAACATTTTGACCGCCCTTCCCTCCGGAACGAAATGTATCAATCCGTAAATCTGCCGGATTAATATCTATCTCGATAGTATCATCAACTTCAGGTATAACAAACACAGAGGCAAATGAAGTGTGGCGTCGCTTGTTAGAATCGAAAGGTGAAATGCGAACAAGGCGATGCACGCCGTTCTCTGCTTTCAAATATCCGAAAGCAAACTCACCTTCCACTTCGATGGTTGCACTTTTAATTCCCGCACCATCTCCGTCAAGCCAATCAACCAAATTCATTTTGTATCCATTCTGCTCGCCCCAACGCAAGTACATTCTCATTAACATCTGCGCCCAATCTTGGGACTCAGTTCCGCCAGCGCCAGAGTGAATTGTCATAATGCAATTCTTATCGTCATCCTTTCCGCTGAGCATACTTTTTAATTCAATTTCTGAATAAGTTTTTTCAAGTGCAGTCAGTTCTGTTTCAATTTCGCTAACCAATTTTGCATCTTGTTCTGCTTCGGCAAGTTCAATAAATTCTCTTAGATTTTTTTGCTGAGCATCAATTTTATTCCATGCATCTATCCAGATTTGAAGAGATTTTGATTTTTGGAAAACTGATTGCGCGTTCTTTTGATCGTTCCAGAATCCAGGTGCTTCGGATTGTTTGCGGATTTCTTCGATTTGTTTTTCTTTATCGGCTAACTTAAAGATAACCCCGTAAGTCTTCTATCTTCTGTGCGTAACCGTTTAATCTTTTTAATTGATCTTCGAACATTTTCTATTCCTTCCTTATAAATTAAACTTCTATTTCCATTCTCAATAATGCCGCGGCAAGAGTTTTACCTTGTGCATCATGTTTTAGAGATACCGTTCCGCCGCCGCCAAGTGTGTTGTGCAATAAAAAATTCAGCGCGCGGATGTTCGGCATTTCGAACCGTTCGACTTCGCCAAGACATATTCCTTCAAAATGTTTTTTCACTCTTTCTGTTGTTAGATGCTTCATAATTATTTCGTAACCTTTATCATCGTAAGCTATAATACCAACATTTGCCGCATCGCCTTTATCTCCGCTGCGTCCATGTGCAATGTCTATTAATTTTATTTTACTCATGTTGTTATTATCTCAACTTTTGGATGAACAAGTTTTTTCGGCATAAGCGCAGGCCAGTAAGCAATTACTTCATTCGCTTTAGGTCGGCCGCCAGCAAAGCCGGTAACACTTGGTGGACCGGTTAAGATTAACGGAGCTATCTCTTTCCCAAACGCTTCTACATCATGATGGTGATTACTACGAACTCCAATCCGCAAAACTACTTCATTGATTTCATTTTGTTTCGCTGCCAACGGACCATGACAAGCATTTACACCAAGGAACTCAGTTTTAATTTCCTCAAACTTCAAACCCAAATCAGAAAGACGTGTCCGCAAAATTTCATCCGCCTTTTTCGCTTTCTCTAATGCATCAGGCCAGCTGTAAGTTAAATTTCCAATTGCTGTGTAACCATCATTATATGCCATCGAAACTTTGAATAAATCCGTAGCCGGTTTTCCTTTTATTCCATAAACTCTAACTCTATCTTTTTCCAACTGCTCTAATTTGATCGAAGTAAAATCTGCGATACATTCCGGCGTTATGTAGCTTGTCGGATCGCCGATTTCATACATCAATTGCTCGCTCACAGTTTCAACAGAAACCATTCCGCCAGTATTCTGATGTTTAGTAATTACAAATTCTCCATTTAGATATGCTTCTGCAATTGGGAAACCGATATGTGCAAGATCGGGAACTGACTTCCAGTCGCCGAGGAAATTTCCGCCGCTTGACTGTCCGCCGCATTCGAGAATATGTCCCGCAATAACTCCAGCAGCAAGTTTATCCCAATCATCCCACGACCATTTGAATTCATGTATCATCGGTGCATAAGTAAGAGATGTATCGGTTGTTCTGCCGGTAATAACAATCTGTGCGCCTTTCTTCAACACTTCAACAATCGGGCGTGCACCAAAGTAAACATTTGCGCTGATCAATTTTTCTTTCACATCGGAAATTTTCTGACCGGATTCCATGTTATCCAATCCTGCACCGCGTTTTAACAGATCATCGAGTGAATCTAAAATATCATCACCGGTTACGACGCCGATTTTCATCCCCTTTATTCCTAGTTTATGCGCGCACTTAACAATTTCTTCAACACAGCCCATCGGATTAGCACCGCCGCCGTTCGTAACTACTTTTATATTTTTCTCAGCAATGGAAGGAAGTATCTCTTTCATTATTTGAATTAAATCTTTCGCATATCCCGCAGCCGGATTTCTCTTCTTCTGTTTCTGCATGATGGACATTGTTACTTCTGCAAGAAAATCCATCATCAAATAATCCACCGGACCTTTGGTAACTTGCTGATAAGGAATTGATTGAAGATCGCCCCAGAAACCGGAACCAGATGCAATTCTAATTTTATCTTTCATAAATCCTGCAAGAATTAATAATCATTAACAATATGGTTGGGTAGTCAGATTACTTTCTCTAACTCTTTTTTAAGAATTGGAAGTTCGTTAAGGATAATTCCCCAAACTTCCTCGGCATCTATTCCAAAATACTGATGTGCAATAATATTTCTAAATCCTTTGATATTAGACCAATCCACGTCAGAATTATTTTGCTTAAACTCATCCGATAGTTTGGCTACCATTTCGCCAATTATAACAAAATTCATAAGTACTGCATCAAAACTTTTGTTATCACTATAAAGTTCATCGGCATTTTGGAAAAACTGAGTATAGCTGCTAATCTTATTTATCGAATCCAAAATATTTTGTAAACAGTTCTTATCTTTTTGCTTGATAGGCATATGTTGCCTCATGCAAGATCTGTTTTTTAAAAATCGGCTTAATGTATTTCTCTCTGCAAATATCTACGCTCAGATTAAATTTCTGCCGAAACAATTCCCGAACTTCATTTTTTATTCTAAAAATATTCTCGGTCTGAGGTTCAAATTCAATAATCAAATCTATATCGCTCAGCTCACTTTGCTCATTTCTAGAGTATGAACCGAACAATCCCAGCTTAACAATATGATACCGGCTGCGAAACAAAGATTCGTTTTCTTTTATGAATTGCAATATTTGATCTTTTTGGACCATGTAAAAAATTCTAATTAAGAGAAATATAATATTTAAGGAAAAGAATTGTTTCTTTTAACATTCTCCAAATTTTCTGTGCAAAGATATGAAAGGTAAGGTTGGAATGAAAATGAAGTGATAATCCAGTAAATACACTTAATTAACAAAATTGTTAATTATCTATATTTATTGCCAGATCAGTTCTATGAAAAAGAAAGAAAATTTTATGCGGAGAACAGATTTAAGTTGCTGAAAGAAGAGATAAACAGAAAATTAATTGAAGTGTGATATAAGAAATTATTTACACGTAAAATTATGGAAGGTAAGGTTGGTATGAAAATAAACTAACCGAATTCGATTAAACAAACAAATAAGTTATTTCTTTTTCTTTTTTGTTTGCTCCTTGGACAGTTTGTTAATTTTCTTTTCAAGGTTAATTATTCTTTCTTTCAACAACTCTATGTCGGTATTAGCTGATTGAGGTATCAAGAAAATTTCGTAAGGTAAATAATTGTGTTTGTGTTTTTCAATGAACTTGTCCGTTTTGTCAAAGTACCTAACTTCAACATCCTCAAGATATTGTGAAATAGAATCGAAATGTTGCCTACGATTGCTAATGATAGAACTTATCTGCAAAACAAGTCCTATTATACCAGCTATAGATCCAGCTATATATAATATTTCTAAGCCAGTTTCATGTTCAACTAGAACTATATTTTGTTCACCATAAGAGACAAGATAAGCCTGACCATTTAGTACATTGCCAAGATTTTCAATGTTGAGACCTTTGATATTTTTGAGATGACCAAGAAGTTCAGTATAGTAATGATGGTCTCTATTTTCTCTATAC
>Ga0209777_10004104_pt1 | contig 17465 bp, 41 predicted proteins | sample FrelakmetHBP12HB_FD_187147 | JGI IMG/M metagenome (GOLD analysis project Ga0209777, IMG submission 187147) | Freshwater lake sediment microbial communities from the University of Notre Dame, USA, for methane emissions studies -HBP12 HB (SPAdes)... | ecosystem: Environmental > Aquatic >...
CAGACCCCCCGCCTGATGGTTTTTGGGAATGTCCCTACTCTTGTTGGCAAGGAACAATTTATGAGATGGGAGTTTATTGGCTTTATGCTGATTTAGTTCCCCCAATAATATCTTTAGATTATCCAACAAACACAACTTATTCAGATAATATTACCGAATTAAATTATTCAATTATAAATGCAACTGATTGTTGGTATTCTTTAGATGATGGAATAACAAATACTTCAATAACCTGCGGAAATAATGTGATAGGTTTATCATCTGGATATGGGAGTTTTACTTGGTCAATTTATGCTAATAATTCAGATGGAGAAATTTTAGATAGCATTACCTTCTTTGTTGAAGAACCTGAAGTAATCCCGCAAGAACCTGAAGAAGTTGCCGAATTTACTGAACAAGGTCAGGCAATTTATAGTATAATGAGCAGTTCAGGTGCAGGATTGGGAATATTTATGAATTTTATGGGTCAAGCACTCTCGCCCTTATTGATAATTTTAGGTCTGATTGGAGTTGTTGTTGTGATTGCATATTTTATAATTTCTTCAATAAAAATTAAACCTTTGGGAGTTAGATAGATGGCATATAAAATTTCATTGTCTGAAAAGAAAAAATTATTAAATGAATATTATTCTTATGAAACTGAAAAAGATGGAGTTGAAAGAATAAATCCTCGTTTGAATAGAGATAATTGGAAAACCGAATATGATTATAAATATAAAGATAAGATATACAATAGAACAGAAGCAATAAAAAAGGGTCTTTTGTTTAGAAGAATAAAATTAGATAAATATAGAGTATTAGATTTACCTCTTTAAATATGGCATATAAAATAAAATCAAAAGGAACAAAATATAGAATTTATGGTCAGGCATTTAATGTAAGAACAGGTAGAGATATTGGAAAAGAACATAGTGAAACTATTGATACAGATGAAAAAGGTATTTTTTATCAAGCTAAAAATAAAAAAGAGATTGAGAAAAGATTTGAAAACTTTTGGAATAGTAATCCCAATGAAACAGAAAAAGTTTTGGTAACTAAAATTATAAAAAAATAAATATGACATACAAAATAAAAAACAAAATTGAAAAAGATGAAAAAAGATTACAAAAATCTCCATATAGAATATTAACAAGAGAAGATACTGAATATGGAGTTTTAGAAGTTTGGCAACTTCCAAAATCTCAATATGCTATTCAATATTTAAAAGATGAAAAAGGAGATAAGAGATGGAGAGTTGTAGAAGTTTATGTTACTGATACAGGTCAAGTTAGAACAAGAGGAGTTTTGCCTTATAAAGATTATGAAAGTTATTTAGATGCTCTTGACCATATTGAATATAATGCTAAAATTGAAAGAGAAAATTAACAATGGCATATAAAATATCAAATCCTAAAAAAGAAAAACAGATTGAAAGTGACCTTTTCAAAGTCCCAAAAACAGAATTAGATGAAGATACAAGTTTTGAAGTTGAAGAAGATAGTGAAGAAAAGAAACAAGCTGATGAAACTTTTAAGCAAGAAAGAGCAGATGCAATAGTAGAAATCAATGAAGATTTATATTCTGAAGAAATACCTATTGAGATAAAAGATGCTGAAACCTTGAATGTCAAGGCAGGGGGAACAGACCATAAAATTACAAGAAAAGATTTAGCCCAATATCAAAAGACCCAAATGGGAAATGAATATGGATATAGACAACTCGGAGATATTGGCGGAGATGCAGGTATGGTTGATAAAATAGCCCAAGATATAGAATGGACTTTTAATAGATTAGATGAAAAATTAAATACTTATAGAACTTCGCAAGGGGGTGATGATTAGAATGGCATATAAAATAAAAGAATTTAAAGGAAAAAAAGTTATATGGTCATCTCCAAATACTTTTAGAACAAAAGCAAAAGCTAAAAAAGTTTTTGAAGAATTAGAAGGAAATTTAAAAAGTGAAAAAAAACAATTTCCTATATGGAAAAAAAGAAGAAAAGGAGTAACTGAAAGAATTGTTAAAGTTTAATTAAAAATGATTTATACTTTTAGAAAGAAAAAAAAGAGAAAAATATTATCCATTTTTATAAAATGAAAAACTATTTATTTTTATTATTGATTGCATTATTGATTATTCCTACAATTTCGGCTATTACTTCAATAACTAATTGTGATGAATTACAAGCTATTGAAAATGATTTAGCAGGAGAATATGTATTGGTTAATGATATAAATTGTTCAATGACTTCTTCTTGGAATGGGGGTGGGGGTTTTATTCCTATTACTGATTTTACAGGAACATTAGATGGTCAATATCACAAAATCTCTAATCTTTTTATTAATGTGAGTGCTAATGAAACAATAACAAATTCTAATGTTGCAATATTTTCAAGAATTGATGGGAATGTAATTATTAAAAATCTTGTTATTGAAAACCCAACAATATCTGGAACTACAACAGGTGGTGTAAAAACTCATATTGCTGTTCTTGTTGCTGAAGATGAAAATAGTAATGGAAATGTTCAAAATATAAAAATAATAGGTGCGAATATTTATGCTTATAGTTCTTATAATTATTGTGGGATTATGTATGGAGAACTTTCTTCAAGTTTAATACAATCTATAATAGAAAATTCTAATCTTTTTGATTGCTATGATTATGGCGGGGGATTTCTCGGAAAAAGTGGCGGTATGACCCTTATTGATAGTTATATAAGTAATGTTACTATTACAGGACATTTAAGAATTGGAACTTTTACAGGAGAAGCACAGGATATGTATAGACTTTATTCAAAAACAAAAGGAAGTGCAGGTTTTGGTCTTCCAAATTGTGCTGAAGATGGTATTTATTACAATTCTGCTTTTGGCGGAAATTGTGGAGATGCTAAAACTGAAGAAGAACTTAAAACCCAAGAAACTTATTCTGCTTATGCACCTTATGGAAATTATGATTTTGATAACATTTGGTATATAAATAATAATTATAATGAAGGTTATCCTTGTTTGAGATGGGAACAAGGTTGTGTTCCCGAAGAACCCCAACAACAAACAGGATTTACCCCAACAGGTCAAGCAGTTTATGAAATTATGAATAGTTCAGGTGCAGGTCTTGGAATATTTATGAATTTTATGGGTCAAGCTTTGCCTGTTTTATTGCTTTTGTTATCTTTTATAGGAATAGTTTTTGTTATTGGTTATTCTATTGTTTTATTTTTTAAACATTCAGGGACTAATCAAAATTAAGATGGCATACAAAATAAAAAAGGCAAAAAAAAGGAATTATTCCCAAGAAGAATTTGAAAGATTAAAGAGGAAATATCCTCATAGAATATTACCCCCTTTTCAAGCAGTAAAAATAGGTATGCGAAAAGTTTGGGGAGTTCAACAAAGAATACATAAAAAAGGTAATATGGTCGTATATGATGATAGGTTAGCAAAAATTCATAAGGTCACAAATAAAGGTCTTTGGATAGAAACATTTAAAAAAACTGATGATGATGATTTCCTTGAAAGCACAGGAAAAGTGATATTCATTCCAGAAGCGAGAGTAGAACACGAAATTTATCCAATATCAACAAGATTGCCTGTATTAGAAGGGCTTACATTAGCAGTTTAATATCACAAAATCCCTATCACCTCTTTTTCCCGAAAAGAATATCCCCTCTAAATTTTAAGAGAAAGGTTTGGGCTTCATATCCCTGTAAAATTCTTTAGGGTTATAATCTAAATATTTTTGATTTAATAGATGATGCACTTCTTTGGCGGTCTTTATAATGATTATTATATTCAGCAATAATTTGCTTTATTGGTTGTCCTTTTGCTTTTCTAACTCTCAAAAATCTTATTTCAGCAGGTTTTTTCCACTTCGCATAACCTTTATTATACGAACTCCCCTTCCGAGTATCAACCTGAATATCTTTAGGAGTATAAATAGTTTTTACTTGTTTTGGCTTTATTTCCTGTCCTTTAGGGATTTGTCTTTCAATATCATATTCTCCTCTTGCAACCTCTCCATAAATATGTTCATATTCTTCATCAGAAATATTGTGCATCAGTTTATCTCTACAAGCACGTGTTTCAAAAAGAAATGCAACTTCCTCTCCATTGAACCATTTACTTGCTCTTTTACCTCTTTCAGTATCAAATGCAGAAAATAGGGCATCTTGAAAGTCAGCAAGGTCTTTTATATCGGGGTCATACTCAAATGTCCTATCAATAATTCTCTCTTGAAATTCTGAATCCTTACTTAGACTCTCCATCATATTTGCCATAGAAAAATTAAGATATGTAACTTTTTAAAGTTTTATATATTGAAGATGCAACTATGTGAACTACCCTTTAATAAATGATGGGGCTTCTGATTTCATAGATACTTCTTGCTTATCAGAAAGATAAACATTGGAAGATGTCTCTATCGTGGCAAGTTCCTTACCACTAATCAATATATTTATTGCGGAATTATAATCTCTTGGAAGTTCTAATCTGCATTTCTTACAAACAAACTTTCTTTGAGAAAGTTCTAATTTGTTATTTCTATATCCACAGAAATTACAATTCCTTGTTGTGTAAGCTGGGTCTACATCTATAACTACACAACCAGTATTTTCAGCTTTGTAGTGTAGATAATTAGAGAGTTTACCCCAACTTGCGTCAGCAATATTTTTAGCATTATAAGAAATTCCAATAAGATTTTTTATATTTAATTTTTCAATAGCAATGAATTTATTTTCCTTGATAAGTTTTGAAGATAATTTATGAATAAAATCATTTCTTGCATTTGCTATTCTCTCGTGAATTTTAGCAACTATAATCCTTGCTTTATTTCTTGAATTAGAACCCTTCTTTTTTCTTGACAATGATTTTTGAGCATATTTCAAATTCGGATAATACTTATCAAAATGTTTTGGATTTTCACAAGCATTTCCTTTGCTGTCATAGATATAGTTTTCTATTCCAACATCAATACCTATTTCTCCATTTCCACATTCCCTCTTGATAACAGCATTAGTCACAATAGAAGCATACCATTTTCCAAGAGATTTTTTAATTGTAATATTCTTAATATTCCCTTCAACTTGTCTATGTAACTTTATTGGAATATCTCCAATCTTTGAAAGCCAAAGAACTCCCTTCTTTGCCTTCAAATGAGTAAGCTCAAATCCGCTTTGATTATATGTGAAAGTTTTGAACCAATTCTTTCCTTTAAATCTTAATACACCAACTTTTTGTCTTTGCTTCTTTCTAGCAGAAAGAGAAGATAAATTTCCAAATAATCTTTCATTTTCCATCTGCAAAACTTTAGAATGAACATTTTTCATTTCTGGATAAATAACTTTTAAATCCAATAAATAATTTTGAATTTCATTCTTTGTAAATCCTTCATTAAGTCCTGCTAAAAGATGATTATAAGTCTGTCTACAAATTTCTAAAGACAAATCTAATTTTGCTAATTGTTTTTTTCGTGGATATAATCTAAATTTGTATGTTTGCATATTATATTTTAAATATTATTAAGAACTCCTATTTAGATATACTACTTTAAAGGGGTATTTAAATCTTTTCATTTGATGTAATAATGTATTTTGGATAATATAAACACTTATAAATGACAAAAAGTAATGAATATAAGAGGAGAAAAGAGATGAAAAAAGGTGTGATGTTGTTAGGGATTTGTATAATCCTAAGTATATTAATCATAAATGCAGAAGAAATAAATTCAACTTTTAATGAAACTATTGTCGGTAATTACACTTTATCTGGAAATTTAACTCTTAATAAAACCATTGAAAATATTACACTTATAGAAAATCTGACCTTAAATAATACTTTCCAAAATATCACAATCATAAAAAATCTGACAGAAAATATTACTATAAGTATTCCAGAAAATTCAACTAATTTTACTGCGGTTCTCTTTAATCTAACTATTATCAATAATACTCTTACTAATCTTTTAGAAAATCTGACAAATAATTCATCAAATAATCTATTGAATTATACCAATGGTTCTTATTGCTATCTGACAGAAGATAGCATTGATTATAATAAGACAATCAATGGGACTTTGATGCCAATGACCTTAAATCTTTCTGTGACTATCTGCTATAATGAAACCGCAGTATATTGTTATAGCCAACCACATATTATCCCTACCTTGTTCAAGATTGATGTTGAAAATTATACTTGTAGAAATGGATATTGTGAAGGTGCAGAAGTTATATCAAATCCTTATGATATTTCAAGCCAAACATTTAATGAAGCCACTTCATTTATTTGTTTTGGAAAGATACAACAAGATGGCTATTCATTATGGCTATGGAGAGCAGTTAATCTATATGATGATGGAAACATCTTTTATTTTGATTTTTCTAATTCTTCATTTAATATGTTCAATTTTAATGTGACTAACACAACAATTTTTAATATCACAAACAATATCACAAATGATATTGTGAATAATATCACAAATAATTTTACTTATCTTTATGACTTGACAAATAATGTCACAGCAGACCTTTCAGGGCTTGAAGAAAGGATTTCTATTCTTGAAGCTTGGAGAGTTGGAGTTGATGAAACTATAAATTATCTGCTTAGTATCATAGAGAAGATAAGCAAATTCTTTGAAAAAAATATATACTTCCTTGACTTTTCTAATTCTCATTTTACTGAAAATAAATATAATGTCACAAATGAGGTCATTAATAACATTACTAACAACATCACAAATGAGATACTCAACAATGAAACCAATAATTTCAATTATGTTTACAATATCACTAACAACATTACTGCGGAAAATTTAACCCAACTTGAAGCAAGGGTTTCGGTCTTGGAAACTTGGAAAGAACAAGCTATGAAAACTTTAGATTATCTAGTTCAGAAATTCAATGAAATTCTTGCAAAAATAGAGGATTTGTTTTAAAATGTGCGGTGAAGATAGTCCAAAAGAGGAAAGAATCTATAAAATCGGAGATAAGTTTGTCTTATTTGAATTTTATGGATATGATGACGAGTGTGGAAACTCACATGTTCAAATAGCTGAATTGCCTAAAGACCAGAAAGAAAGTTGCTTTGATGGTTATGAGGGAAAAGTAAATAATTTGCCAATTTGGATGGGTGGAAAAGCCCCAGTTGTTATTTGTTGTGATGATTTCAAAGATACAATAGAAATAGGTATTGAACAAGCCCTAGAAACTATGTGGTGTGATGACTTAACTGATAAGGAGATGAATAGCATACCTCAAAAGTTACAAGACAAGATTGATAAATTTGTCAAGAAAAACTTGATGAATAATGTTAAGGGATTAGGATAAAATGGCAATCATAGTGGATATAATCGCAGGATTTGGGATAATTCTAGTGAGTTATTTTGTTGCAAGGATAATATATGAGATGCAGGAAGAAAAAATCATAAAAATAAAGCTTGATGCTCATTGATTATTAATGTATTACAAAAACGCAATATTTATAAACTCTTTATTCCTTTGTTTTGTAGTACAAAATGGCATATAAAATAAAATTGAAAACTAAAGAAGAAAAAAATGCTTATTATTATGGATTTTTGGAAGGTATAGATACTGCTAGGACTAATAGAAGAAATAGGAGATTTGAAAAAATACAAAACGAAAAATATCCCTAATGGCATATAAAATAAAAAACAAACCTGCAAAAGAAAAGAAAAAAGCAGAAAAATATATGGTAGTAGATGGGGAAATAGCGGATATTGGTGTTAGAGGATATTATTTAACTTCTTCAGAATACATTGAATTATTAGATAAATATAGAGAAAAACCTTTGGGAACACAGGCAAGTATAGAGGATATTCAGGAAATAGTAGCTAAAAGGGATTCTTCTTTTAAAATAACTCCTGAAAAAAAGGAAAATGCATCATCTTTTTTAAATGCTAATTATACAAAAATTGAATTAAATAAATTTTCTGATAAAGAAATTGAGGATATTCTCCGAAAAAATAAAAAAGAATGGAATTACTAAAATGGCATATAAGATAAAGAAATTATATAAGATTGATAAGCACCATAAAATAGTTTATTCTCCTGTTAATCAAGGATATTTAATAGTAAGAAGTGATGGCAAGGTTCTTGCAATTAAGAATACTTTAAAAGAAGCAAGAGATTGGAGTTACTGAAATGGTATATAAAATAGATTTTCATAAAGTTTCTGAAAAACAAGTTAATAAAGGAAAAATGTTAAATGCAAGTTTTCAAGCAAAGGTTTGGGTCGCCCAAAAACGAGAGAAAAAAATAAAAAAAGACAGGGCATATAGAGAAGTTTTTGCACAGATGAAAGAAAAATATCCTGAATTTACAGACGAAGAAAGAAAAGATATGATTTTGAGGTATTTATAAAAATGGCATACAAAATAAAAAAACAAGGGAGAAAATGGGTTTTACCTGATAAGGATAGAACCAAGAAGTTTGCAATAGTGGATAATGGAAAAATAGTTTCTAAACATATAAATTTCTATCTTGCTCAAACAGGTGCAGAAAGTGGATTAAAAAATGGAAAATTATCTAATGATTATAAAATAGTTTCTTTAAAAGAATAAAATGGCATATAAAATAAAAAAATTTAAGGTTGGAAATAGAGTTGCAATTAAAAAAAAATATAAACCTTATGAAGAAGAATTACATTATCCAAGTGGCAAAATAAGACTTACAAAACCTTTAAAAAATGGGACAATAATAAAAGTTGCTTTTAATGTAAAATCAAATTATGTGCCTGTCAAATTTGATGAAGATGAACAATATAGTTTAATTGAGAAGAAAAAATTGAAAGTTATTTAAGAAAACTCCTTCAAAAATTATTATATTATCTGATAAATTAGAAAGACGCTGTATTGTTAAGTTAGAGGGTGCTGGAATGGATAAAAAAATAATTTAAACTAATTGTCTTCTAATTGAGATTAAAGTATCTGCTATTTCTTCGCCTTTTTTGGTTAGTTTTACTCCCTTTGTTCTGCCGTTCATAACTATAAATTCAGTAAGTTTGAGTTTATCAAATAGAGTAAGAAGCTGATTAACTCTTGCATAGCCAACTTGTATAATTTTAGATAGCTTCATAGCATATCTTTCATTAAGTCTTGATGTTCTTATGGCTATTAATAGTTCTGTTCCTTTGAAGAAAAATACTTTGCTTATTTCTTTATCTATCATATAAATCGTGTTTTTCGGATACCCAATCCTTTTAAGGTTGGGAGGAGAAAAACTTCCTCGTTGTATTTAGTTCGTTGATAATCTTAATAACTTCTTTAGCCCAACTTCTATCACTATTCTTTTCTTCTTCAGATAACTCACTATAAGGTGTTCGCATTTGTTTTCTCCAGTGATTTTCTTGTTCTTTAGTTCGCATAGATAAGAAATACTTAGTCCAATGACACCATTGTTTATGTTCTAATTCTGCTAACTTTTCTAATAATTCATCCATTATAAACACCCCTGATTAAGTCTTTTTTTTGCAGGATTATTTTTACCCCTTAAAGAAGAATATTTTAACATTTTAAGAAAAATCTTTAAAAAATTTAGATACATTATTTTTTAATTCTTCTAAAGAAAGATTTTGATTACGAGTTAATAATCCCCTATTTTTTATTTGAATATTTTGTAAAACTGATTTCATTTCAACATCTTCCGCTTTAAAGTTTGCAAACATTTCATCAGATAATGGAAGGCAAATTGAATTATCGCAAGAAAATCCATAAGGTGTCTTTTTTACGCGTTTTAAATCTATTATGGACTTATCTATTGTTTTAAAGTCATAAATCCCAACCATATTATAGACAATTTCATTAAGGGTTTCTAAAAGCTTATGAATATCCATTTCAGGAATATACTTTGCTTCTATTACGAAGTGAAATCCCTTTTTTGAAGAATTAATAATGTAGTAAGGCAAAGAATATTCGTCAAAAATCTTTTTTAGTTCTTTTGCTTCTTGATGGCATAATTCAAAGTTTTCCTTGCCATCTATGTCCCAAAAAAAATCATATCCTATGACATAATTTGCGTAATTCTTATCAAATTCAATATATGCAGGTTCTTTTTTTCTTTCACTTAAATTATACGAAAAAACTGGCACATCTTTTAAGACCGCAACAGAATTATATACATTGATTAAAGCATCATAAAAATTGAACCAATTAAAATGTTTTTGAAGATAACTTAGGTTTAGTGCTAATAAATACCTAACTGCCTTTTTCTTTTCTTCTGATTTCAATGAAAGAAAGCAAAGCTCTCTATGTGCAAGACATTTTATCATTTCAAATTGCACATAGGTTTTTGAATACCATTCCTTTCTTTCTGCTAAAATTTGCTCTCTTGTTAGATTAGTCATTGTTTTTTCTCCTTTCATCTTCTAATTTCTGCATAAATTCATTTAATTCTTTATTACAAGACAAAAGACATATCAATATCTTCATTATAGGATATTACATAACATCTCCAACCACTTCGTCAATGTATTTTACCTAAAAAATCATTTGAATGACTAGAATAAACATTATAAACTCTAGTTTTTCTTTTTGTTCATTTTCATCTTCTATAAAAAATAATAATTTTTTCATTGTTTCTTTCTTCTCCTTTTTCTAAAACTGCTTGTTTCATAATATCCACAAACATAACATTCATATCCAAATTCTCCATAAGCTTCCATAAACTTTCTCATAAAAGATTTTTCCTTACATTTGGGGCATTTCATATTAATTTTTCTCCATCTGGTTTTTCATATATTTTAATGGATATGTTGCCTAAATCACTAAATTCCTTGACCTTTATAGGTAAATTATCATCATATTCTCCCATATCTTCAAGGATTTCTTGCTCTAAATCCTCATTTTCAGTTAATTGACTTTCAATCCAATCATAAATTGCTCTATGAAAATCAGATTCTACATTTTCTGTCAGGTCAATATCTTCATCTCCTTCTTTGTCAAAGTCTTTTTCAGTAAATTTGTTAAATTCTGTATCTATTTCAATTATTATTTTTGTGTTCATTGTTCCTTCCCATAAAGATTTTTCATAATTTTTTTATATTCTTGCTTATGCCTATTTTTCAAAATACAATAAGCTTTTATTCTCAATCTTTCATAGATTGCCCTGACTTCTTTTCTATCAATCCCATATTTATTATATATAGTTACATACTTTTTCTTAATTTTTTTGTTTGTCATTGGTTTTTTTCCTTCTAAATTTATATGTTTGATAAATAACTAATCCAATAGCGAAAATTAATAGAGGTAGAAGAATATATTTCACTCCCCATATTAAAGAACAAATCATCTGTTCATTAGCACTAACAGAACATCTTGTATAAAGTGTTGAGCAATCTATCATTGTTTATCCCCCCCTAATTTGTATATTATACTTTTATCTAATTTCAAAGCTTCTCTCCATAATTCATACAAAATTTCAGCATCTTGATTTTCAAGCATCACTCTCTTTCCATCTTCTATATCACTTTTGCACATAGCAATTATATGTCCTGTTTCTTCTTTAGTTAATATCATAATTTTTTCTCCTCAATAAACTTTAATACATAATATCTACATTTTACATCAGCTAATTGAACTATTTTATCTTTTGTTCTATTATCGTGCAATTTTTCAAAGGCATAAAATCTTTTTCCAATAGGCATTTCTGGACTTTTACTTTCAATGACTTCATATAAATATTTCTTTGTCATTGTTTATTCTCTATCAATTTATTTCCTGCGTGTTTTAAAATTCTTCTAATTCTATCATCATCTCCAATACCACATTTAACATCATTTAATATAACTTTTATAAATTCTTTCACATCTGAAACCCAAAGAAATGATGGATAATTTAGCAATCCTTTTTCTTTTGGATTATTACTTTCGTGAATTTTCTCGCTTAAATTTAATTCATTTTCCATATTTTTTGTCAAAATCAGGGTCATATTGTGACTTCATTTCTTCTTCTCCCCAAAAAGAAGCAGGGATATTTGGGAATCTCTCGCTTAAAATCTTTCGCATAGGCAAGATTGTCTTGATGTATTCCATACAACCTGTTGAATAATGAATGTCAATGTAGATATAATCAAATTTTTCATTGGTTGTCTTTAGATAATTCCAAATATCATCATTGATAACCTTGATTTTCTTATTTTTAGGTCTGCATAATTTTATGATGTCTTTTTCAATCTCAACAACAATCACTTCTGAAACTTCATCTTTTTCTGCAAATAATGTAGGCGACATCCCTAGACCAAGCCCACCAATCAAGACCCTTCCCCTTGCTTCTTTGTAGGCATCATATTGCAAAAATATTTCCTGTGGACTATCTGACATAAGCATCCTGCTTTTATTGAATAATTTGTATAAGGGTCTTGGGTTTATGAAAATAGTATTGCAGGGTCTATATCCCATCATAAGCCAATTTCTCATACTAACAACAGGTATCACTTTTTCAGGCAAAATATAATCTATTTCAATCCTAAAGTTTCCAACTTTTCTTTCTCTCAAATGAGGGACAGCAGGTTTTTGCAGAAGTTTTTTGAAATCTTCATCTAATTCTTTTTGCATAGATAATCCTTTATATTGCTCTATGAATTTATCTTTTTCTAATTGTTCTTGTAATTCGTTTAATAACCTTGATTTTTGTTCCATATTTCCCCCTGACTAATGTTTAGCACAAAGATTAATCTTTCTTGTATTTTGATTAATTTTTCTTGTATAGCAATTATTCTATCAAGACTATCAGATATTGATATTTGTTTTTTTGTCATTGTTTTTTGGGGGTATATCAAAGCATTACCTGACCCATTTTATTTGATTGTGGATTGTTTGTGTGCCTAAATCTATTGAATATTTTGCTAAAAAATCCTGCTTTTTGGGGTTTTTGCTCTTTTGCCAACCAACCCCTGCGATTCGCATAAACATAAACTGAATTTCTGCTGATGCCAAAATCTTTAGCTATTTGCGTGAGGTTTCTATTCTCGCTTTTCAATAATTCCTTTATTTCTTCCCAATCTTTAGGACTTAATTTTTTTACCATTTTTCAGTATCTCCTTTGGATTTTCATAGATATTTCCTATAACCTTGCATTTCCGAATATCTTGTCCAATTAATCCGCCAGTATAAACCTTTTCTAAAAGATTTCCTTCTTTGTTTCTAGGTTGAACCAAGCACCACCAAGCATTTAATTGACTAAACTCAACAAAATATAAGTATCCATTTTGATGTCTAACAATATCTCCTTCATAAATTTCTTTTCCATTCTTGTCAAGAAGCCCTGTAAATTGCATAAATAATAATTTTACATCTGTTCTAAAGACTTGTAATTCTCCATTTTCATCATTAGAAAATCTAGTTTCAAAATTTTTTAATTGATTTCCATACCACATTATTTTTTCAGCTTCTTCCCAAGCCCTAAATTTTATTGTTTTCATTTTATATTTTTCCTATTCAAAATTTCTTTTGTTTTTTTATCCAGATATTCCATTCTATGCTTTTTGCAAAGCAAAATGTGAAATTCTCTTTTTAATTCTTCTCTAACATTAGTTTCACAAAGTAAGCACTCGTTTAATGCCATCTTTTTAATGACATATTCTAAACTGAATGTAGCTTCATAAGGTTTCATAGTAAGGTTATAATGACATCTCCAACGTGTCGGAAGCCCACCCAAACCTGAAATTTATTTATTTTTTGAAATGTATCTTTGTCAGGTATCAATTCAATGATATGGCTATAAAGATGTTTTTTGACTTCTTTATACGCAATTTCTTCGCAATAAATTATTCCTTCTTCCATATTATCTGCATTATAATCTACTATTTCTTCTCCGCAATACTTATTTCTGCCTATATTTTTATATTCAATTTTTATTTTCATTTTTATACTCCGATTTGAATGTTTTTTCTAATTCTATTTTTTGTTCTTGCAAATCATTGATTTTAGCATCTAATTCAGATAACTGCTTCAAATAGTTCTTTTTGAGAGTTTGATTTTTTCTTTTTTCAACATAAGCCAACCAATTTTTCCTTTGTTTTTTTCTGGATTTTTTTGTGTTTAACCAATCTGGACTAATAGTTTTTCTTGGTGTCCCATCTTTGTTTAGGATTATTCTTTTATAAACATAGTATTCTTCATAATTGACATTATTGGAATAAGTATAATCTATTATCTCTTTAATTCTTTTACCAAAAAATTCATTCCATTTTTCTCTATTCTCAAATTCTAATGTTTGCGGGATTGGTTTGATTTCTATGTATCTAATTGTCATTTTTACTCCCTGTAACTATGCCTTTCATAATTACTATTCCAAATTTTTTAGGGAAAGACGTATGACCACAGATAGACCCATCAGATTTTTTGGTATGTGTGAAGCCCTGCGTATAGAAGGCATTAGGAGTGTCACAGGTTGCTCTTTCCAGACATTTTTCGCAAGTCCATTTCACAAAGACCACGAAACCTTTTGAGATTAAATCTTCCATAGATTTCAGCAATTCTTTTTCACTATATTCTCTCATTGTGTTATCTCCTGTGGATTTACTTTTTTGACATTTTGTTCTATTATTAAATTTTTATTATCGTGATGTAAATTGCTTATTATATGTAAAAATTCATCATATTTTTTGGCAATTTCTCTTATTTCTTCTTCCTTTTCTTTTTCCTGTATCCCGCAATTATATCTTAAACTATCTATGAATAAACAATGGTTTAAAAGAAATCTATGTATTCTTTTAAGTTCTAATTGTTCTGTCTTTGTCATAGATACTTTCATTGTGTTATCTCCTGTGGATTTACTTTTTTGACCTTGAATTTATGGGAGTTTTCATTTTCTAAAACATAGGCAATATTTCTTCTTGGCAATCCCTTAAACCTAACAAATTCGCATCTTACTTTGCGTATAACATCTTTGTATATTGAATATCCTTTCTTTGTTAGTTCTTCTTCTGTCATTTCATAGAGTTTTTTATACCTCTTTTTATTCCTGAAGTGAATATAGGTCGCAGGGACATCTTGTTGGAATTGGAATGTTTTTGGTTGGCTTGGAAGCTTATTATGTCTTTCCATATAAATTTTCTTTTTCCCTGTGATTTTGATTATTGAAAATGCAGGTAGGGGTGTTCTTCCTCTTTCAATCCTTCTTTGATTGTTTTTTGGATTGAGAGTATGCTCTATTTCTTCTACATCGGGTTCGTGGATAAAATTTAGAACTCCTGAAACAAAATTTCTTATCTGTTTATTATAACCATCATCTTTTACGTTGAAAACTATCTTTTGTTTTTCCTTTTCTAATGTTAATATTTGTTGGTTCATAATATATCCATCTCCAACTTTTTCAACATAACAAGTGATTATTCCTACATAAGATACATAAGGTCTATCAATGTAATATCTCCCGCAAATAAATGAAAAATAAAACCTATTCCTGATTGGCAAGGCACAATCAATTATGACCGCAGGGAAAGGTAAAAGTGTTTCAGGATAATTCTTTCTTTTGCTTATCTTTTCTGCGAGGTCATCATCAATAGCATAAGTCTTTCTTTTTTCTTCTTCACAATTAATAACAGGGTCTAAAAAAACATCACTAACAAATTGACTTAATGTATCTCTTGATTTTATGAAATTTATAAGTGTTTGATAATTTTTCAATCTATCAACAGGGGGAACATCATAAAATTGATATAATCTTTCAATATCAAACTTTTCTTTGCTAAATCCTAATAGTTTTTGGAGATTAGGATTATTTTCATTGTTTTTTATTTTAGTCAATAATTCCATAATTCTTTCTTTATTCTCTTTCTGGAATAATTCGGAGATGCCTAATTCATCTGCACAATCCATACAATATCCTTTATAATCTACTCTTGGACTTTTTCCGCATTTTTTACAAGGGGTATAAACAAGACCATCATTTTTCTTTTCAAAGAAAGTTTTGAACCCTTCTGATAATTTTAGTCCATTATCTAAATTTTCTGAACTCATTTCTTTTATTTTTACATAGATTTCATCAGCTTTTTTGATTAAATCTCTTTGTTTTTCTTCTGTAAGATAAGTCAGTTTTCTTATTCTTATTCTATTATCTTCTAATTCAATATATGGAATATGAACATCTGTCCCCTGCAACGTTCTTGGACTAAATCCATTACTATAACCTTCTTTCATCAATAAGGTTTCTAAAGAAATTTGCAAATATCTAATCCTTTTTTCTTCCCAATTTTCTGTTGATAGATTATAATGAACCATTTGAAAACTCCTTATCCATTATGAAATCATAACTTTTGAACTGATGCTCTAACAGATAATAAAGATAATCAGCTGAAATGCCCTTTTTTTCTAATTTGTCTTTTATGGAATTAAGAAACTCTCTCAATTTTTTGTAATCATTTTGATTGATTAGATTTAGGGCTATCTCTAATTCAGATTTATCTAATAATTGTCCTAATGCGATTGAGTTGTATTCAGGTTTATCTATCATTTTTCCCCCTGAACTTTATCTTCTAACTTATCAAAAAATAATCTACAAACCTTCGGGCATTGTTTCAGACCATATTTATCGCAATCTGTGATATATTCTGCCCTGACATAGCAAATCCTATACTGCTTATTCTTGCTCATTGATTGGCACAGGACTTTAGGTCTATAATGTGGCATCTTATTTGCTCTCCTCTAAAGACACTAATCCCACAACTTCTTCAGGTTCTCGGATTTCCTTATGATAACCTTCATCATCATACCATTCAGCAATAAGCTGTTCCTCAAAATGCCTTTTGCATCTGCATTTAGTTAATATAGTATGGCTATGTTCCCCACTTATTTCGGTAGTAAATTCACAACCGCAAGGTTCTGTTTCAATTTTTTCATAATCCCCTGCGTGTTCCAGACCCATAAGATAATCATATTTTAAGCTTGGTCTTTTGTGTTTGAATTTTTCTTCTCTTTCAAGCATCTTACTCATAAAGCCCTCATTTTCACATTCTACTATAAATTGACCCTGCGTATCGCTTCCACAAGCATCTCCATAGTCATTTGTAGCTTCATAGCAAGAGTATTTTGTGATAAGCTTACATTCTACTACCCCCCAATCTTCTGTGGCTAATTCAATCAAAATTACCCTTGAACTATAAGAATTTGCATAAGGGTCTAATTTTTCATCTGTGCTATCTTCTAATATCTTCACATTTTTGATGCGTATTTCTTTTCCAAAATAAGCATTTTCCAAGCTTTCAATGAAATCATCTTCATTACTGAAATCTTTGTATTTTGCCATTTTAAGCAGTAACCCCTTTTAATTGTCTTTCTAATTTTCTTATTTCTTTTCTTGCTTTTACTACATCTCCCCAATCACTCATTTCTAAAGCAACTTCTTCAACCATACTCCATTTTCCAATTTCTGATTTAATATTTTTTGTTTCCATCTTATAATTTTTCTCCTATTGTCAAAACTCCATATTCAAAAATGTATCGAAAAACAAATCTATTCATAGTTTTAATTTTTCTTTTCTT
>Ga0209777_10004105_pt1 | contig 17464 bp, 13 predicted proteins | sample FrelakmetHBP12HB_FD_187147 | JGI IMG/M metagenome (GOLD analysis project Ga0209777, IMG submission 187147) | Freshwater lake sediment microbial communities from the University of Notre Dame, USA, for methane emissions studies -HBP12 HB (SPAdes)... | ecosystem: Environmental > Aquatic >...
TGGGCATCGATGTCGTCGTACGGTTGGAGCAAATCCCGCTTCAAGGAACCCCTGGCCGGCACGACACCCATCACGCCGGGACGCGGCGAGAGGATCCTGTCGCCCCCTCCCTCCCTCATGTATTGCTCGAAGAGGGTGGCGAACTCGAGATCGTTCCGCATCGGTCCCAGGAGCGCGGCTTCGTACCATCCGACGATGAAAGGCCCCAGCCGGTATTGCTCCTGCCCGTCATGTACGCGCTTGCGGACCAAGGCGCGGGGAAGCAAGCATTGGAGCACTTCTCCTGCTCTGGCTTCGGGAATGCGTGCGCGTCGAGCGATTTCACCCGCCGGCTCGTACCGGCGGGTCATGCTGCCGGCCAGTTCGGCTTCCTCCGGGGTGAAGACCATCCTCAGGAGACGGATCTCCACACCCGACGGCACGCTGGGAAACCCACTGGGCAGGGATTCCAGGGCGCCTGCGAGTTTCGCGTAGTAGTGATGGTCCATTTCGCCGCTCCTCCTGGACTCCCACTACCTGAGAGAAGTGGAAGCATGACCAGTCTATCACTGGAGGAGTTGGCCGGTGGAAGACTCCATCGCCCACCTGACTTCGTTGCTCGACTGCCAATGGGCCTGACGGGTTTGGGATCGGACGTCCAGGCCGTCGTCCTGCGCGCCTGTGGCCAAAGGGGTCAGGGGCGATGAAATCTCTTTCTATGGACCGGGGATTCGCGGCTATCTCAGCCCCGGCAATCGTTACACGAGAACGAGCGCGCAGTGCGATGCCATCCGCTCGAAATCCCGGTCCGTCGAGAGGAGCGCGCAGCCATGGCGGATCGCCGCGACCGCGATCTGACAGTCGATCGTCGAGGCGCCGACTCCCTTCTGAGCACACGCCCGATGAAGCCGGGCCGCGGCGATGTGATCGGACCGGTCGACCGACAGAAGGGGAAAGGGTTCGAAGTGCCGGACCATCTTCCGAAACGTCGGTTCCGTCCTAAACGCTTGCAGGATCTCCTGCAGGATGGTTCCGGTGAGGAAGACGTCCCCTCCATCCCGCAGCAATCGGGCCAGTTTCTCGACGGCCGGATGGTCGGCCGGTCCTTGCTTGCGCAGAGCGAGGGACCAGACAGAAGTGTCCACCAGGACTCTCAACCTCGCCGCCTCCGTTCTGCCTTGTAGTCGTAGCCGGATTCCCAGTCGACCTTTCCGAAGAGGTCGAGCATCCCCCGCCGCCTTCGCCGGGCGACGTACTCCTTGAGGGCCTGATTGACGGCCTCGCGCTTGGTCTTGTGACGACCGAGCTTCTTGGCTTCCGCGACGAGGTCATCATCGAGATCGAGATTCGTGGGCATGTCTCCTCCTGCGCATCGTGTCACACATCTGTCCACACATTATGACCCGTACCCGGGACAAGCGCAACCGTGGCGTTGGCATCATCCGGAAACCGCGAAAACGGCCAGGTTCCTAACCTGGCGAGGTCGTTCCAGAAATGTCACGAGTGACCTTTCGCCGGTGCTGCTTCTGTCCCGATCTGACATCTTCGTCTCCCGAATGAGGGGTCATGGGCCGCCGGTGAGCGCTTGAGTTTCTATGTTTGCGGGCCCGGAACAGGTCGAAGAGGAGGTCCTGCTTGTCGCAGCGGTTGTTGTCCATCTCGACGGTCTTGCTCGCACTGGTGATCCTTGGAGTCACAACCTCCCGTGCCTCCTACAAACCTCCTCCTGACTGCCTGACTTGCGGTTAGAAGCAGACCCGCTGTAGCGAGGGGAGAAGTGCGCTCTGATGGAACCACCAGCCAGGGATGACAGGACGACGGATCGGATTTCGCGCCCTCAACCGGGGATACGGACTCTGGGGATACCGACGCTGCCGGTCGCATGCCGGGACCGGCAACGCAGATGGGAGTCGAATCAAGACCCGGCTACGGTTGTCCGCCGTAGCTCACGGTGGGGGCGGGGGAGTGGTCAGGGGCGATGAAATCTCTTTCTATGGCCCGAAGGCCGGAAGAGACTGTGAAACGGTCGTTTACTCGGGTCCACATGCCCTTGGAATGCGGCTCAAGGGCTGCCGGAGCGGTCGAGATCGGTTGAAAAACGGTCGAAAGGACTTCGGGAGCGGTCCAAGTCAGTTTAGAAACTGACTTACGGACCCCGATCGCGGTCAGAGCGCATTTCACAATCGTGAAATCGACTTTGACTGCGATCGAAGAGCTCGAGCGGATCTGCTCGGTCGATGTTCGCCGCGGTCGAAACGAGTTGCACACTCGTGAAATCGATTCCGGGCACGAGAGAAAGAGCCTGGCAAATTGACTCATGCACTCTTCCAGCAATCAGAGTGAGTTTCGAAACCGTGCAGGAGACTTTGCGCGCGGTGGATATCGCCGAGCGATTTGACTCGTGGGCATCGCTCGCGCGCCAAGTCCCTTCACAGATCGTTCAATCCCCTGTGACTGCGATCAGAATCCATTTACAGATCTGTCAGGGGACTTCGGGCGTGGTCGGAAGGCGCGAGCGGATCTGCTCGGTCCATTTTGACCGTCGTCGAGGTCCGTAAGTCAATCTACTCGGACACTCCGACCGTGAGCGGACACCTCTACACGGGCAAAATGGAGACACGAAGGGAGATACGAGCTGGCGCGTCTCCCATGTATCCGCTATAATCGATGCGCCGGAAGGGAGGGCTCATGAAAGCGACGATTGTGCCTCTGGTTCTTCTCCTGTTGCTCGCTTGCCAGCCGTGCATGGCTCAGGAGTGCACCCATTACGAGAACTACATCCGCTACGTCGGCGGGACCTTCACCGGCGGGCGCGCTTGCGATGTCGCGGTCGAGGGCGAGACCGCCTATGTGGTGTCGTCCAACAACGTGCTGATCGTGGGGGTCGAGGATCCTGCGCATCCCCACCGCGTCGGGAGAATCGGGACGACTTCGGGTGCGGCCGTGGCGGTCCGGGGACGGTATCTCTACATCGCCGAGGGCTCCGGCCTACGGATCTTCGATGTCAGCGACCCGGCGCACCCCGTCGCAAGAGGATCCCTCGCCACCCCGGCGCCGGCGCTCGGGATCGCGGTTTACGGGGAATTCGTCTACCTGGCGATCGGAACGGCCGGGCTCTGCCCCGTCTTTGCCGCCGACCCCGATCACCCGAAGTCGCTCGGCGTGATCGACACGCCCGGGACGGCGACGGCGGTCGCGGTGGACGCATCGTATGCGTATGTCGCGGACGGGGCCGGGGGCGTCGTGGTGATCCGGATCCGCCGCGACTCTCCGCCGCGCATCGTCGGCTCTGTCGATGCCCCCGGAGATGCGAGGGGCATCGCGCTCCAGGGGACCCATGCCTACGTCGCCGACGGGCGCGGGCACATGGACGTGATCGACGTCTCCGTCCCGGCGAACCCGCGGGTCGAGGCATGGCTCGACTTCCCCGGGATCCCGCGGGACGTCGCCGTCGTCGGGGGGACCGCCTATGTGGGACTCGAGGATGTCGATCAGTATCGCCACGGACTCTATGTCGCGGACATCAGCGACCCTTCCCGGCCGGTTCTCCTTTCGTCGCTCGTGACCCGGAGACCCGCCTGCGGCGTCGCGGTTTCGGGCCGCTACGCCTATCTGGCAAATGACGCGGACGGCCTCTCGATCATCGATGTCTCGAATCCCGTCTACCCGCCGATCATCGGGACGGTGGACACGCCCTGGGAGGCGTGCCACGTCTGCATCCGGGGGAACCTCGCGTACGAAGCCGACGACAGGGGGGGGATACAGATCGTCGACGTGAGCGACCCGGCCTCCGCGTTCATCGTCGGAAGCATCGGGCTGGCCAACCTGGCGGACTGTATCTCCGTCGACGGAAACTACGCATATGCGGCGGGGGTATACGCCCTCTCCATCGTCGATGTGAGCGATCCCGCGCATCCCCGTCTGGCCGGCACTTATTACTACGGGACCCCCATCTTCAGCGTGATCGCTTCGAACGGCTTTGCCTGGATCGGGACGCTGGACGGGCTGGTTGCGATCGACGCCCGCGACCCGGCCCACCCCCGGCAGGTTTCGGTGCTCAACATCGGTTGGCCCCAGGACCTCGAGTTCCATGGAGGCTATCTGTGCGCGGCCGCGACCGCAGGAATCGAGATTCTAGACGTTTCGAACCCGGCCGCCCCGGTCATCGTCCGATCCCTGCCGTTCTATGGCTGGTCGATCGCCTTCGTGGGGAATCTCGCCTACCTGGTCGAGGGCGGCGGAATCGCGGTCGTGGACATGGGCGACTCGGGCCAGGGACGGTTGCTTGGAACGCTGAACCTCCCCGGCCTGCCCGAGGAGATCGCGATCAGCGGAAGCTATGCGTACGTGGCGACCGAGTACTCGCTCGAGGTGATCGACATTCGCGATCCGACGTCCCCCAGATCCCAGGGGGCGATCGATCTCCCGGATTTCGTCCGCGGGGTCGGCCTGGCCGATCGTCTCGTGTTTGTCTGCGATGGCTCAACGGGGCTGCGGATCCTGAGGGTCCAGTGCGAATCGGGTCGGCAGATCGCTCCGCGTGCCCGTCCGGCGCCGGTCGCGTCCGTATCACCGAATCCGTGCATGGGACGGACGACGATCCGCTTGAGTGCGCAGGCCCGCGGCGGCGGGAACATCCGCATTTACGACACGGCGGGACGGCTGGTCCGTGATCTCTCGACCCGCGGTTTCGTTCCGGGCGACATCGAAATCGAATGGGATGGACGCGATGAAGCCGGCCGGCCCGTCGCGCAGGGAATCTATCTGATTCGGGTTTCGACCAGCGAGGGAACGACGACCACTCGAGTCGTGATGTTGAGGTCTCGGCGACCCAGTTGAGACCGGCGCGGGACGAGGGCTAGCGCTCCGTCCGCAGGCGATCCTCCGCCGCGACCGGTAACCAGCGCGCGATGACATCGGCAAGCTCCTGCGGCTGGAACGGCTTGCCGATGTAGTCGTTCATCCCGATCTGGAGGCAGCGGTCCCGGTCCCCCTTCATCGCATGCGCGGTCAGAGCGATGATCGGGATCGCGGGGTCGAGCGCGCCCGCCTCACCGGACCGGATGCGCCGGGTCGCCTCGAACCCGTCGAGCTCCGGCATCTGGCAGTCCATGAGCACGAGATCGTATGGGAGTTGCTTCAGCGCTGCGATCGCTTCCAGGCCGTTGCCGACGGCATCCGCCCGGTATCCGGAGCGTTCCAGCATCTTGAGCGCGACGAGCTGATTGACGGCGTTGTCCTCGGCGAGAAGGATGCGGACGGGCCCCTGCCGCGATTCGTGCGGCGCCGCGCACGTCGCGATGTCTCGCGTTGCGATGTCACGCGTCGCGCCGTTTTCGGCAAGGGCGTTCCGGCCGAGCGCCTGGAGTAGACAATCCCGAAGCTCCGAGGACCGGACGGGCTTCACCAGGTACCCCGCGAACCCGATCTGTCCGAGTCGGGCCGCGTCCCCCTGCCGGCCCAGTGATGTCAGCATGACGAGCGCGGTGTCGCGGATCTCGGCGCTCTCCTTGATCCGCCGACCGAGTTCTACACCGTCGGCGCAACCGAGCAGGTTGCAGTCGATCAACGCGACGCGGAACGGATCGCCCCCGATTGCCGCTTCATGGAGCATTGCCAGGGCGCTGTCGGGATCGGCCGCTTCCGCGTGTCGGCAGGACCACGAATCCAGGAGATCGGCCATCTGCCGGCGATTGGCCTCGTTGCCCTCGACGACCAGAACGCCGACGCCACGGAGCGCGTCCAGCGCGGGGGATTCCCTCTCGAAGGTGTCGGATTGCCGTTCGAGCGCGGCGGTGAACCAGAACGTGGAGCCCACCCCGGGCATGCTCGAGACGCCGATCTCGCCTCCCATCATCTCGGCGAGGTGGCGGGAGATCGCCAAACCCAACCCCGTGCCGCCATATTTCCTCGTGATCGACCCGTCCACCTGCGTGAATGGGTGGAAGAGGTCCGGCAGCCTGTCTTCGGCGATCCCGATGCCGGAGTCCGTGACCTGGAAGAGCAGGAGTACCCGCGGGTCCTTCTCTTCGATGAGGGTGACCTGCACCGTGATCCTGCCGTGACCGGTGAACTTGACGGCATTGCCGGAGAGGTTGAGGAGGATCTGGCGCAGTCGACTCGGGTCCCCCCGCAGCAGCACGGGGACCTCGGGAGCGATCGAGCAGACCAGCTCGATCCCCTTCTCATGGGTGCGGATTGCCAGCATCTCCACGACGTCCTCGAGGGTCGTACGCAGGTCGAAGTCCTGATTCTCCAGGCTGAGCTTGTTCGCCTCGATCTTGGAGAAGTCGAGGATGTCGTTGATCAGCGCGAGGAGCGCCTCCCCGCTCGTGCGGACGACCTCCGCGCACTTGCGCTGGTCGGGCGTCAGCTCCGTGTCGAGAAGCAGGCCGGTCATGCCGATCACGCCGTTCATCGGCGTGCGGATCTCGTGGCTCATGTTGGCCACGAACTCGCTCTTTGCCCGATTGGCGAGTTCGGCCTGCAGCGCCATCGCCTTGGCCTGCTCCATCGTGTCCTGGAGCATCCGGTTGGCCTGCTCGAGCTCTGCCTTGGACTGATGGATGAGATGCTCCGCCTGCTTGAGCTGCCGGATGTCGACGAAGCACTCGATCAGCTTCGGACGACCCCGAAGCTGGATGTGGCTGACCGTTTTCAATATGGGCAACGTGGTGCCGTCGCGGCGCAGGAGCGATCTCTCCGCTTCATCGATGATCTGACCGAGATCCGTGATCGGGCAGGCGCCCACCTGAGCAGGACAGAGGAAGCGATGACAGATCTGTCCGCGGATCTTCTCCGCGGATCCTCCGAACATCCGCGCGGCGGACGGATTGATGTCCTCGATGACATGGGTATTGGCGTCGATGATCGCCACGCCGGACGAGATGTGATCGAGGATGATCCGCTGGACGGCCTCGCGCTCGCGCAGCGCCTCCTGCGCGGAGAGGCGCGTTTCCTCGACGCCGATCGCCGTCGCGATGGCGGCCAGCGCGGCCATGCTGCTCGGATCGGGGACGACGTCCCGGGTGAAGACCGCGCAAAGCGCCCCCACGTTCGCGCCGGCGAACCTGACGGGGTATCCGATGTACGTTCGCAGCCCGTAGTTCGCCACGTTGGGATCGGTCCGGACGTAGGGGGTGGACTCTAGATTCCGGATCACGACCGGAGCGTCATTGCAGTGCTGGATGACGTCGAAGCAGATGTGCCCTTCCGGCGCATCGACGGCCTTGAAACCAGGCAGCGTTTGCCACTGACCCCACGCGCACAGCTGCCCGTCATGGAGGCGGTTGTAGAGCGCGCAGTCCGCGCCGAGGATGTCCCCGCACAACGCGGTCAGCCGGTTGATGTTGGCGCGGGGATCCGCGTCGAAGCTCAGCAGACAGCGGCTGAACTTTGCCTGGCGCTCCTCGCCCCGCCGCAACTCTTCCGTGCGCTCCCGCAGCTCGCGCTCCAGGGCCGTGACGTCGCGTTATCTCGACATGATGATCCAGACCTCCGTCAACGACCCAAATGTCGGTAGGTTGCGCGAGTATCTTGATTCGCGGCGCCCGGGGCGGCCCGGGGGATTTCGCCCGCTCGGGCCCCCAGCTCGAGATGGATACGCGGCGCGACCCCACATAACATGTCCTGCTAGAACCAGTTAGAGCGAGGCGTGTGGATTGAAAGTGTGAATTTCAATTTGTACGGCCGGTAGAATCGCGGTAGATTCCCTAGCGGAGAGCCCCCCGGACGGATCGGACACGGGACGAGGATGCGCCCTCGAGGAGGTGAATCGGTGATTCCCCGAACGCTCGCCCCGATTCTTCGGCGCCGAGCTGAGGGCTATCCGGTCGTCTACCTAACTGGGCCGCGACAGTCCGGAAAGACCACCCTGGCGCGTTCCACTTTTCCGGACTTCGAGTACCTCTCCCTTGAAGAACTCGCCACACGGCGGCTGGCGCTGGATGACCCGCGCAGCTTTCTCCGCCGACTGCAGGGGTTTCCAGGAGCGATATTGGATGAGGTTCAGAATGCCCCTGACCTCTTCTCCTACATTCAGAGATACGCAGACGAGGCCAAAGGCGGGCCGTTGATCCTAACAGGCTCTCAGCAGTTCCTTCTTTCGGAGAGAATCTCTCAGTCGCTTGCCGGCCGTGCGGCGGTCCTGGAGCTGCTTCCGTTCTCAATGGCGGAGTTGAATCTGCGAACCGCTCGAGAACCCACCGATCTCGCGTCGCCCAAAGTCGAGGACGCCCGCGAGCCGAGAATCGACATGAACAAGACGCTCTCGATGGGCTTCTTCCCGCGGATCCACGATCGGGACCTCGACCCCATCCCCTGGCTGGACTCCTATGTGCGGACGTATGTAGAGCGCGACGTGCGCCTGATCTCAGACGTCGGGGATCTGGATGCCTTCACGCGATTCGTCGGTCTTTGCGCGGGTCGCGTTGGTGGTCTCCTGAATCTCTCGTCGCTCGGCAGCGACGCTGGCGTGAGCCATGTCACCGCCAAGAAATGGATTTCCATTCTCCGGGCAAGTTATGTGATTGACCTTGTGCAGCCGCATCACGAGAACTTCTCCAAGCGTTTGATCAGATCTCCCAAGCTCTACTTCCTCGACTCGGGGCTTCTCTGCTTTCTACTCGGAATCCGAAGTGCCGAGCACTTGAGCAACCATCCGCTTCGGGGCAAGATCTTCGAGAGCTTCGTCTATGCGGAGCTGACAAAGGTGTTCTTGCACCATGGCGAGAGAGGAAGAGTCTTTTTCTGGAGGGACTCGCGCGGCCGCGAGGTGGATTTCCTGCTCGATCTCGGCACGCGGCGGGTTCCGGTAGAGGTAAAGGCCGGCGAGACCATACCAAGCGATGCGTTCATCGGGATCGACTGGTACCTGAACTTGTCCGGGGATCAGAGCGGGATTCTCGTGATCGGTGGAAATGAGAGCCATCGTCACCGAGCCCACACCGTGCTGCCGTGGTTCGCGGTTAGCTGACAGCTTGAGGTCGGCGAGGCCGGGGCTGTCCCGGGGTTTTACCGGCCCGACTCCCGCTCCTCGAGTAACGCCGCCAGCACCTTCGCCCCTTTTCCCAGCGCAGTCGGTTGGAGGATCTCGTCGGGGATCCGGCCGGATCCGCGTGAAACGATCCCATCGCGTTCGAGGCCCGCAAGGCGGCCCTCATCGATGCCCGGACCGGTCGGAGTCGATCCGACCGGAACGATCTCCGTGACGGGACGATTCCGGTCGAGCACGATCACCTTGCCGCCCGCGCGAACGTGGTCGAGATAGCGGCTCAGGTGATCCCTCAGCTCGGTGATTCGAACTCTCTTCATAACGCCATTATGGCGTTTTTCTAAGGGGAGTTCAAGCGGACCCATGCGGGGGGCACGTGCCCGGCCCTCATGCATCGGGCCGCGCCCTATCCAGCACTCGATACCCGATCGCCTCGGCGATGTGTTTCTCGCCGACCGCCTCCGCCCCCTCGAGATCCGCGATCGTGCGGGCGACCCGGAGGATCCGGTGGTACGCGCGTCCGGACAGCCCGAGGCGCTCCGCCGCCATCCGCAGTAACGTCTTTCCCCGCGGATCGGGTTTGGCGTGGCGGTTCAACGCGCAGATCCCCATCTGGGCGTTGGCGTGTACGCCCGGCGCATCGGCGAACCGCCGCGACTGGATCTCACGCGCGGCGATGACACGGGCGCGCACCGACGCGGACGACTCGCCACCCGTGTCGGACGACAGCGCGTCGAGCGATACGCGCGGCACCTCAATGTGCAAGTCGATCCGATCGAGCAGGGGCCCGCTCACGCGAGAGCGGTACTGCTGGATGCGCGTGGGCGTGCACTGGCAGGCGCGCCGCGAATCTCCGAGATAGCCGCACGGGCACCCGTGCGGTTATCAATTGAGGCTTGCGATGTAGGGAAGCGGTAGGTGACCGTAACCCGGCTCTCCCGCTTGCCTTCCGGGTCGATCGTGTCCACCCGGACCTCCTCGACGAGGAGTTCGACGAGCCGCCGCTGCAGCTCCCATGTGAGCGGCTCATCGAGTCGGCGATTCAACTCGCGCAGTAGCTCGGCGGTTGAGGCGAGCTTCGTCTCCGCGCTCTTGGCACCTGCCATCTCCACGGTGAGTTGCTGGACTCGCTCCTTGAGCGCCTCCTCCTCGATGCCGATCTCATCCATCTGCTTGTCGAGCGTCCGGTCATCGATCCTGCCACGGCGGTACAGGGCGAGGACGCGGTCCCGCTCGGTCTTCTTGCTCTCGATGAGCTTCGTGATCTCGGCGAGGTCCTCTTTGCGGTTCTTGCGGCTCCCATCGAGCCCTTTCATGCGCTTCGCGAGCTGCTCGAGCACGGGCCCGGGGTCCCGGATGAAGCCCTCGATGTCCCGCCAGACGATCTCCTCGATGTTCCCCTTTATGGCCTTGGACGGACACTTCTTGCCCCGGGAGCCGTAGATGCCCCGTCCGTTCTGCTTTCCATTGCAGACGTAGTAGATCTTCTGCCCTTGGCTGCCAGCGGCATATGCGGTGCCGACGTAGGTCAGCCCGCACAGCCCGCACTTGGCGAGCCCGCGAAGCAGATACTTTCGACGGGCATTCCGAGCGCAGAAGAGGAAGTTCCGCCGTAGGGTCTCCTGAGCCTTGCCCCAGAGCGCCTCGTCGACGATTGCTGGGACGGGGCGCTCGATGAGCGACTTCCTCGTCTTCGATCGCTTGCCGTACTGGTGGATGCCCCTGTAGGTGGTGTTGACGATGAGATTGCGAACCCGGCCCGCTCGCCAGACCCCTGCCGTGACTTTCTCCCTCTTTCCGATTCGGACGTTCCGGCCATCGCGAAGGTACGCTGGCGGGATCCCGAGCTGGTTCAGGCGCTCGGCGATATGGAAGCAGGACTTGCCCTCCTTGCCAGCCAGCTCGTAGATCCGCCGCACCACCCCGGCCTCGGAGAAGGATCTGTCGGGAATGGGTTCCTCGGCTACCGCAAGACGCGCCTCGTGCTTCCTGCCCTGGACGGTGTACCCGTAGGGCACGATGCCGCCCAGCCATACGCCTTCCCGCGCGAGGCGATTCGTGCCCTCGATGGAGCGCTGGATGATGTTGTCCCGCTCGAACCCCGCGACCCCCGAGAGCACGGTCAGCATGAAGCGGCCGGACGAGTCCTTCGTATCGAATGGTTCCGTCATGCTCCGGAGCCGGGCGCCAGACGACTCTAGTTCGGCGACAGCGTTCAGGATCATCCGGGGGTCTCTACCAAGACGGTCCAATTTGTAGACTAGCACCGTGTCGAATCTTGCCTGCCGTGCCCCCTCAAGAAGGCGAGCACCTTGGTCCCGTTGCGAGAGTGGGACAGTCCCACTGACTCCATCGTCGGGATACCAATCCTCGATCGCGATCCCGGTCGTTTGGCAGTATTGCTCAGCGAATTCGTGCTGGTTCTGAATCGATTGGCGCTCACGTTGCTCCTCAGTGGAGACTCTAAGATACACCGCGGCTCTCATTTCTTTCGCCTCCGGCGTTTTGGTACAGGCTGGACCGCGAACTCAGGGTCGACAACCTGCTGATAGATAGAGAAGAAATCCCGCGTGAGGTTTCGTACTCCCTCCTTGCCGTCGTAGCGGAGCCGTCTGGGTCTGCCTTTGTTCCACTCCGCCTGAATCTTCCTCCAAGGAAGTCCCTCGTGGCGACGCTGTGCAGCGAAGTCCATCAGTTCGAGGTTCTCAATCTTCGGGTTCCGATTTGTTCGGCCCAGTAGTTGGTATTGAAGGCTTCGATAGATCCGCATTAGTGATTTGGCCGACACCCATGGCTGGATGGTGAGCACAATCCTCAGTTGTGCCCAGCCGATGTTCCAGCCGCCTTCGAGGCGTGCGTCAATAGCCGGTATCGTCGGCGGTTCTCCTGTAAGCACGAACCATGTCGCCTGAGCCTCGTTCCATAGGAACGTCCTGGACGCTTCTGTACTGATTCTCTGAAGCTCGCCTAAGAATGCCGTCTCTCTGACATGCAGGACATCGATCAGACCATCTTCTGTGGGGTACTCAAGGCGCAGGAGTGTCGAGGGATGGAATTCGACCCAGAGCTGATGGGCCTGCCCATGCCACACGACTTCGATATCGAGGTGCGTCCTCGGATCTTGCTCTACTTGCTTGGTGATCTGTGATATGTGCCCGATAGCTGGAAGCCCGAGTCTCTTGAGAATGGTCACATCGATATAGGCCGCCGCAGGGGACCGCAGAATATCAAAGGCCTCCTTTGGTGAGAGAGTCTTTCCGTCTAAGTAATGCTCTCGGAACAATGCCACAGCAACGGCGGGAAGACCGCGCGTCCTGTCTATGGCCGCGATCCTCGCGAGCTCTTTTGCAAGAACTTCAGCTCGCTTGACCTCCTTGGGATCAAGTTGGCCCTTTACCTGCATAGCCTGAGCCATTTCTCTGCGAGAGCGTGTTTGTTTGGCCTGTCGGTGGAAGGTGAGTCGAGCGGATGCATCCCGACAAAGGTCTCTGAATTCGGTCTTCAGCTCCGCCAATGCGAAAGGGCCCCACAGGTCCTTATGCCTCAACCGCAAGATTGACCATAGCCACCCGGGGATCTCCTTCTTCCGCAGGTATGCGCACAGCGCCCTCTTGACTCGCTCTTCACTGACGTCCCCTTCCTCTTCCACAAGGGAACTCCATGCCCTTTCGATCGAATCACCTCTAAGTTCCATGTTATTAGGCAATTACCGTACCTCGCCGAGTGTATCACCTAAGTATCAGCCAAAGCATCTACATACCGATACTATAGCGTCCTGTCAAGAGGAGTGCAAGAAGGTCGTTCCGAATCGAGGAGGGTTTCGTGCAGGACAGGCGGGCGCTGCTCCGGGCAGTCGATCTCGTCCCCGTGCTCGGGTTCAGCCGGAGTCGGGTCTATCAACTCCTCGCCCAGGGGACTCTGCCCTCGGTGCGGGTTGGCCGAGCCATTTGGATCCCGGTCGCGGCGCTTGAGGAATGGCTCACGACCCAAAAGGAGCAGGCGCTGGCGGGTGTGCAGGTCCCAAGAGGTGATGGAGAGCTTGGAGATCGTTAGGGAATCCAAGCCCGACTTGGAGCGGCAGCTCGAGGCACTGCTCGCGCTGCTTCGAGCGGTCCCTGCTCGTTCTGCCCTTTCAGAAACGGAGTCATCTCTGGAAGCCAAGACCGAATGCCGCCTAGCGGGAGCCCAGCCCGACGGAGAGTGCCAGTTGAAGAGGCCACAATGAAACCCATCGATCTGGTGAGACTCAATGAGGCGACGAAATCAACGGTGGCTCCGGACCGTCTGCTGGCCCACGGGAGATTCGAAGCGTTGCCTGAAATCCTTCGCGAGCGGCCCCAGTGGATTGTCTGGCGAGTTGAGATGCGCCCGAATGGCCGCGGGAATCTGAAGGCGACGAAGGTCCCCTACGATCCCAACTCCCGTCGTCACGCCAGTAGCACTGATCCTACGACCTGGGCCCCATTCGATGTGGCCGTCCAGGCGTTCGATGATGGTGGCTTCAGCGGCATTGGGTTCGTCTTCACAGCAGATGATCCCTATACCGGGATCGACCTCGACAATTGCCGGGACCCTGAGACTGGAAATGTGGAGCAATGGGCGTGGGACATCATCATGCGGCTCGGCTCATACACCGAGGTTTCTCCCTCTGGAACCGGGCTGCACATGATTGGCAAGGCAACGCTTCCGATCGGAGGACGGCGCAAGGGCAATATCGAAATGTACGACGAGGGCCGCTTCTTCTGCATGACTGGGGAGCACGCAAAGGGGACGCCCGAGACGATCGAGATCCGGCAGGCAGAGGTTGAAGCACTCCATGCCAAGACGTTTGGCACTCGCCGCAAGGAGACAACTCCACCCGCTCCGACGGCCCCATTCGAGTGCGGTGGCGTGGATCTGGACGACGACGCCCTCCTCGAGAAGGCCCGCGCCGCAAAGAACGGGGGCCGCTTCGCGCGCCTCCATGACGCCGGGGACACGAGCGGCTACCCGTCGCCGAGCGAGGCCGATCTCGCCCTCTGCTCGTATCTCGCCTTCTGGACCAACAGCGACCCGATGCGGATGGATCGGTTGTTCCGGCGGTCTGCGCTCATTCGTTCGAAGTGGGATGAACGTCACTTCGGGGATGGTCGCACGTACGGTGCCGCGACGATCGAGCACGCTCTCATGGGAGTGAGCAACGGATATGGAGCCGGTCACCCGTCCCGTGGGGACGGCACGAAAGCAGCGGAAGGGCGCGACTCGGACGCGCCACGAGAACGCCCCGCCATAACGGTCGAAGGTGGCGCGCTGCCCCTGATGGTCGACCAAGCCGAGAAAGCTCTTCTTGCCGATCCCGGCCCACGGATCTACCAGCGCGTGGGGTTACTCGTGCGGGTGATTCGGACCGAGTCGCCCGTCGTTCGGCGCGGGCTGAAGAGGGAGGCCGGGGCCCTGGTCATTCACCCGATCGAGGCGCCATACCTTGTCGAGCGATTCACGGGCGCTGCCAACTGGCTCAAGTACGATGCGCGCTCGAGAGACATGAAGGCAGTCGACTGCCCCGACAAGGTCGTGAAGTCCTACATGGCTCGCCGCGGCTCCTGGCAGGTCGCTCCACTCATCGGGATCATTGAAGCACCAACGCTCCGCTGGGATGGATCGATTCTCGATAAACCTGGTTACGACGAAGCAACCGGGCTCTTCTTCGACCCAGGCCAATACGAATTCCCGAAGATCCCGGATCGTCCGTCTCAGTCCGAGGCATTCAACGCGCTAGAGGAACTTCGCGACATTCTGAAGGACTTCCCGTTCGTGGATCCCCTTATCGATCGCATGGCCGCAGTTGCGGCGATCCTCACGGCATTGGTCCGGAAGAGCCTCCCCAGCGCGCCTCTATTTGTCTTCCGAGCGCCCAAGATGCGCTCGGGCAAGACGCTTCTGGCCGACGTCGTGTCGATGCTGGCAACCGGCCGGAAGTGTGCGGTGATGTCCCAGGCTCTTGGTCAGGAACGGAGCAACGAGGAACGGAAACGGTTGCTCGCGATTCTGATCGAGGGTGATCCGGTTGTGAACTTCGACAACTGCGAGCACGCCCTCGAGGGTGCAGCTCTCTGCACGGCCATCACCCAGGAGACGATCAAGGATCGAGTCCTTGGGATCTCCAAGACCGCGACCGCATCGACCTCGGTGACCTTCCTCGCGACGGGGAACAACTTGGTGATTGCGGGCGATCTATCCGCGCGCGTTGTTCCATGTGACCTCGATCCCCAGGTTGAGCGCCCTGAGGAGCGAGTTTTCGACCGCGATCTCTACGAATTCGTACCCGCGAATCGTGGGCGATTCGTCGCCGCGGCCCTGACGATCCTGCGTGCATACCACATGGCAGGGATGCCTGAGCAAGCAATCCATCGGTGGGGCGGGTTCGATGAATGGTCTCGGTGGATCCGTGGATCTCTCGTGTGGATCGCACAGACGGATCCAACTGCCGGGCGTGCGCGCCTCGAGGTCGTCGATCCAATCCGGCAGAGTCTCCGCCCGATACTCCTCGCCTGGTGCGAAGCCTTCCAGGCTCGCGCGGTGACGGTTGCTGAGGCAGTGCGAGAGTCTGATACACACCCCGATCTCAAGGCAGCGTTCTTTGATCAGGCGGGAGATTCGAAGGGCGGGATCCGAACGAAATCCCTCGGGCGGTTTCTTGAGAAGCATGCGGATCGAATCGAAGGGGGTCTTCGAATCGAGCGCGCCGGGGACCGGCAGGGGAAAGCCCTCTGGCGGGTACGTCGGATCGCTGAGACCTAGGGGAGCGTTGGTTTGGTTGGTTTCGTGGGTTTGTCCTAGCCGTTACGTGGAAATGTCACAAATGACAATTCTACATATTGGACGGACAGAAACCCTCCAAACCAACCAAACCCACGGGAACTCGAGGAAGACGTCAGGGACCGATCTGATCGAACCGTTGCGTTGGTCGAGGAACCCCGGCCTGCATATCGAGTGGCTCGAGTCACCGATGGAGGGAGGTCAATCCCCCGTGAGGCTCGTAGGTACTTCCCGGGCTTTCTACAGCGGGTAGCGCGTGACCACCGGATTCCGCTAGCGATAGGAGATCGTAATGGGTAGTACAAAGGGTAGTACAAAGGCCAGGACGCCCCACGATCGCACAGGGGCGCCCACGTCTGCAGATCAGCCTCCGGCTGGTATCGTGGCTAGGGGTCGACCCACCGGCGCGAACGTGGGCGCCCTGGTGGAATCTGGCGATGGATCGCCCCGTGGCCCCTCGAGCCGGCGGATCCTGCTCTGGCCCCTCGAGAAGCTCGTGCCGTATGAGCGGAATCCTCGGATGCACAGCGACCAGCAGGTCGCGGAGATCGCAGCATCGATTCTCGAGTTCGGATTCGTGAATCCGATCCTCGTGGCGTCCGATGCCGGGATCATCGCGGGCCACGGGCGCCTCTTGGCTGCTCGTCGGCTGGGCTTGAAGCACGTTCCGGTGCTCGTCCTCGATCACCTGACGCCGGCGCAACGCCGCGCCTACGTGATCGCGGACAACAAACTCGCCGAGAATGCGACGTGGGACAAGGCACTGCTGAGTGAGGAGCTACGAGCGCTCTTGGACGACGACTTCGAGTTGCCCATCCTTGGGTTCAGCAGCGAGGAGCTTGAGGCGATTCTCGGCGCGGGCATCCACGGCGAGGCCGGCCGATCCGACGAGGACGAGGTCCCCGAACCACCCGACACGCCGGTTACGAAGCTAGGCGACCTATGGATCCTCGGGAACCATCGGCTGCTCTGTGGCGACTCGTCGAAGGCGGAGGACGTCGACCGGCTTCTGGCGGGAGCACGGATCCATCTGGTCAACGCGGACCCGCCATACGGCGTGAAGGTCGAGCCGCGGTCATTCCGGTCAATCGCCGCCGGCAATAGCTCTTTCTGGTCCGGCGAGGGGCCTCGGCCGAAGGGGCTCACGCACCATCAGGGATTCGACGCCGCCAGGAACCCGGAGATCCTGAAAACGAAAAAGAAGCTCCGCGCGAAGGATCGACCGCTCGAGGGCGACTTCATGTCGGAGAAGGACTACGAGAAGATGCTTCTCGCCTGGTTCGGAAACATCGCACGTGTCCTCTTGCCCGGGCGGGCCTTCTACATCTGGGGCGGGTACTCAAATGCGGCGAACTACCCGCCCGCACTGAAGGCGACGAAGCTCTACTTCTCGCAGGCCATCATCTGGGTGAAGGGATGGCCGGTGCTCACGAGGAAGGACTTCCTCGGCAACCACGAGTGGTGCTTCTACGGATGGCGCGAGGGCGCGGCGCACTACTTCACGTCCGAGATTCACAACGCAACGGACACCTGGGTGATCCAGAAGATCAACCCGCAGAGCATGGTCCACCTGACCGAGAAGCCCGTCGAGCTCGCCCGGCGTGCGATGACCTACTCGAGTCGCCCGGGGGAGAACGTCCTCGACCTCTTCGGGGGATCCGGATCGACGATGATCGGCGCGGAGGAGACGGGTCG
>Ga0209777_10004106_pt1 | contig 17462 bp, 13 predicted proteins | sample FrelakmetHBP12HB_FD_187147 | JGI IMG/M metagenome (GOLD analysis project Ga0209777, IMG submission 187147) | Freshwater lake sediment microbial communities from the University of Notre Dame, USA, for methane emissions studies -HBP12 HB (SPAdes)... | ecosystem: Environmental > Aquatic >...
TGTCGCAGAAAACACACTGCACCTGTCTTGTTGGGTTGCCTTGCTCCGGGGGGTGGTCTACTTTTCGACCGCCGCCAGGCGCCGCTCACGCGGCACCACGTGGTCTATTATTGCTCCGCCGTTTACAGGTCACTGATCCAGCCGGGGGTTGGAGCCTCGCCTGGTCGTTGTGGATGGTTACCTTCCTTTCTTATGGGATTCCAGCCAGGATTGCTCGGTCTTGGCGTGCACCTCGTCGCCCGCCAGATGATATGCGCGGCTGAGAAGGTAGTGCGCGGAGCGCAGGAGGTTCTCATCTTCCGAGTTGCGAACCACGAAAGTGGCTTCCCGGATGACTTCGTTCCAGCGGTTGTCGTCGGCTAAGAACTTGGCTCTCTCGAGCCGCGCGGGGACGTGAAACGGAGCCCAGCGTAGAGCCTCTTCCACAACCGCTTTTGCCTCCGCGGACTGTGCTTGTTCGCGAAGGAATCTCACAAAGTCACAGGCCGCATCCGGGTTGGGTTTGGGCAGCTTGCGATTGATCGCCATCGCGGTAAGAAAGGCCTCCCGCGCTTGATCGGGGTGAGATTGCATCTGTTGGAGTGAGCCCAGGCGTGTATGGATCAACACCTGCAGTTCCTCGTCAGGCTTCATGGCGAGCGCCGATTCGAGCGCTTCGGTTGCGTCGGCGTATTTACGGACGCAGCCCAGAGCGCGCGCATAGTGGAAACGCGTCCAGGGATCACGAGGTTGAACTTCGACGGCCCGCGCCGCCAGATGCTCTGCGGTGCCGGGTATCTGTTTGGCGGTCTGCGGCCAGTCCATGATCACGCGTGCGAGAGCAAGCATCTCGCCGGGATCGGCCTTCGTCGCAGCGTTCAGTCTTTCCAGCCTCGTGTCGATGCGCTTTGCTAGGATCTCCGGAGGGAGTCCGAGGTAGACGGCCTCCAACTGCGCGGCGTAGGGGTAGAGGCGCATGCCGCGCTCACATAGATCGATTGCCTTGGGGAGGTTACCGAGTTTCTGCTGCGCACGTGCCGAGAGGTTGTAAACGTCGGCTGGGCTCCCCGAATCAACGGCCAACATTCGATCCAGTTCCGCCGCCGATGCCGCCGCATCGCCGGAGTTCAACAGGGCTCCCGCGAGCAAATAGCGAGCCTCGGTGTCGGCCCGGTCGGCCGACACCACAGGCCGCAGCACGGCTGCCGCCCTGGCAGGCTCGCCCGAAAGGTCGTAACACCGCGCCAGATCCTTGGCGGCATCGGCCTGCTCTGGATCGAGCCGGAGCGCGATTTCGAGCTGTGGCCGGGCGTCCTCAGCCAGCCCTTGGGCCATCAGGACCGAGCCCAGCGCCGCCCGGCCCTCCACGGACCGGGGCTGTAACTCTACGTACCGGCGAAACTCCGCCGCCGCCTCGCCGAGCCGGTCCATTTGGGTATAGCAGACTCCCAAGGCGAAGCGTGCTTCGGGATCCCGGGGAAGCAGTTTCAAGAGCGCCTCGTAGTCGCGCGCCGCCTCCGAGTATTTGTGCTCAGCCATCCGCGCGAGCGCCGAATCCGCCAGCCGGCGGGCCTCCGGAGGTGTCTGCGCGGAGACTGCCGCCAAGAGGAGCAAAATCGGAATAGCGCGAAACGCGTCTGCAGGAATTATAGCGGCAACCTCCACGGCGGGCGATCGGTTCGCTGCACGCAGTTTTGGGCTTCAGCGTCGGCCTTAGCACGTTTTTCGGCAACGCCCGCTTTCAACTGGCGGCTCAGGCGTACCGCGATATCTCGGGGGTGGTACGCAATCATCATGTTGCTTTCGAAAGGGGGATCACACTCCATTGCGGATCGCCTCAAGCAATGCCCTCAGGGCTGGTGCGGAGCAGTTGCCGACTTTTGCGAGACAGCGGGCCAGATCGGGGGCTTGTTCGCCCAGCGCCCGGGCAGTGCCGAGCATCCGGCCGGCTTCGCTCCGCTCGCCGCGCCAGGCCAGCAATGCGCCGTGCAATAGAAAGGCCCGGCCCCACTCAGGCCAACGCGACTCAGCCTCGTGCAATATTACCGCGGCTTCAGCGACCTTCCCAAGGCGGTCGAGCGCCGCCGCTTTAACCAACAGCGAAGCCTGCAACGGAGCCGCATGATCCGCCATCTCCGCAGCAGCCGTGTAGTCGCTCCACTCGAACTCCAGCACTGCTGCTCGAAAAGCCGTCTCCGGACTCCGCGCAATGGCCGCGCGGCGACCTTCGACTTCCCGGCGCGCGTCATCACGCCTCCCGACCGCTTCGAGCAGTTCCGCCCGCAGGACATGATATGCCTCCTGGCGTCCGTCGTCGGGAACGCGGTCCAGTTCGAGCAGAGCGGCCTCCGCAGAGGAGGCGCGTCGCAGGAGCTTCGCAATCTCAATGCGAGTAGCCGGATCCGGATCGTCGATTTCGCGAACCGCCATTGCGGCGTCCTCGCGTCTTCCGGCGGCGAGCAACGCGTTCCCCAATTGGAGGCGCAATGAAGCGTCGCCCGGCTTTCTTTGTACAGCGCGCTCCAGCGAGGCGATGAAGAGCGCCTCGCGCTGCGCCGGAGGCAGATCGAGCGTGCCCAGCACATTGCTCCGCCTGTTCGGAGCCGGCTTCTCCGGGCCGAGGCTATCCAGGCGGGCCAGCACCGTGCGCGACTCTTCGTCTTCACCAATCTCGGAAAGCGCGCGCCCAAGGTGAACGAGGACGCCGCGATCATCCGGCGCCCATTGCGCCGCGCGGCGGAGCACGGTTTCGGCGTCCTTGGGACGCTGCAACTCGAGATAAACTTTGCCCAGCTCGGAGAGAATTCCGGGATGATCCGGCTCGGACGCGGCTGCAAGTTCGAGGTCCTTCACCGCATCGGCCGAGCGCGCCATCTTATGCAATAGAATTCCGCGATCATAGCGCGCAGATGCCATATCCGGCTCCAGAACGAGGGCCTGGTTGAGCAGAGTGAGCGCCGCAGCCGGATCGCGTCGTTCGGTGATGAGAGCCAGCCGGTAATAGCCGTCGGCGCGCTTCGGAAAACGGGAGATGTGACGCTTCGTTTCCGCGACGGCTTCGTCCAGCCTGCCCGTCTCGGCGCAGTCGAGCGCGCGATCCAAACGTGCGGCTTCGTCGTTCGGCCTGAGTGTGAGGTAGTCGTCGTAGACGAGAACCGCGTCGCGGGAGTAGCCGACTGCGTCCAGGGTTCGCGCCAGCGTCAGCAGCACCTCGGGATCGCGAGGAGACAGCTTGCGCGCTTCCGAGAGCAACAGAACGGCCTGCGGGTAGTTCTCCTCACTGGCGTATACGCGGCCTAATTTGGCCAGAATTGCGACGTCACCCGGACGGATTTTGAGTGCGGTCTCCAGCGCGCCGCGGCTCCGTTCCAGGTGACCGGCTCGCGCAGCAGCCAGACCCAGGTTATAGAGCGCGTCGGCATCGCCGGGGTCTTGCTCCAACACCCGCGAGAACATCTGTTCGGCGCGGTCGAACCGCTCCATTCGCGCCAGCGCGAGACCGAGGGCGAACAGTGCCGGGGCGTTGCCCGAAGAGGCCTTTGCAAGAGCCTCAATGGCGTCATCCGATTCCCGTGATCGTCCGGCCCAGTGCAGCGCCTCCGCCCAAAGCAGGACGATCCCCGTGGCTTGTCCCTTCACCTGAGCGAGGTAATCCAGAGCCTCCCGGCCCTGCTTACGCTCCACGGCAATCCGAGCCAGTTGGAGGTTCGCGTTGGAGTGCCCGGGGTCGACTGCGATCACGCGCAGAAATTGCCGGCGGGCACGATCCATGTCGCCGGCCGAAGCATAGTGATTGCCGAGGTTGTTGAGCAGAGAGACAGAACCCGGAGTCAGCGCGAGCGCCTCGTTGTAGTATCGTTCCGCTTCCGGATAGCGGGCCTGATTGTCGAGCAAAACCGCCAGGAATCCGAGCGCGGCGGCGTCGCGGGGGGTCTTCGCAATCAGAGTGCGCAGCGCTTGTTCGGCCTCCGCCGGCCGGCCTTCGCGAAACGCAATCACCGCTCGCTGCTTGAGATCCGTCGAAGAGCTCTGCGCCGCCACCGGCGTCGCCAGGCACAGCAGGGCACACAGAATTCGCGCCCCCGCGCCGGTGGAAGTCCGCATCCCTACTGAATACACCAAGCGGGCGCTCCCGGCAAAAAGCCGGGAGCGCCCGCCTGTAAGAAACCAGGTCTCGTCAGAATAGCAGCCTCAGGCCGAACTCCATGTGGCGGCCGAATGTGTTGGCGAGCTCGGTGCCGTTGGTGTAACCGAACTGCGACAGGTTGTTGACGTCCGACACCGGATCGGCGACAGCGAAATGGTTCAGGGCGTTGAAGGCGGTCATCTCGAAGCGAAGCCTGAACCTCTCGGTAATAGTGAAAGCCTTGTTCAAGCTTCCATCCAGGTTGAAATAGCCTGGGCCGGTGATGCCGGCGTACAGGTTTTGATTCGTGCGGTGCGTGTATGCGGGCAGGCTTTGAAATGCCGCAGGGTTGAAATAGGCCCCTGACGGGACGTTCTTAGTGGGGTCGCTCACCTGCAACAGCGACCCGAAGGTGACGAAGTAGCCCGAGCGCCAACTGGCGAGCGTGCCCACGTTCCAGCCGCCCACCAGAAGATCCAAACCACGAGAAATGCCGGGCACGTAGTGCTTGCCTCTACCGATGGGCAGTTCCCAAGTGGCCGCTTCCGAAATGCGATGGCGAGGACTACTGGCCGGTTGCCAGCTCCAATTGCGCTGGTACTGGGCGATGTCGTCGTAGAAATACTGGTCTTTCTCGTAGTGATAGTTGTAAGCGACGAACAAGCTCAGGCCGTCCCGGAAGGGACGGTTGACAGCGAACTGCATAGACTGGTACCGGGAGCTGAGGCCAGACGTGTAGTCCGCCTCCAGAGTGCCGTATTGTGGATAGGGCACCATGAGCTGGCTGAGGGCAACCGTCTGCTGGTAACGCAGCGGTCCCGGAAATGTTGATGGCGTTCCGTACATGTAGAACGGATTCGCAACCTGAGTGTTCAATGCTGACTGGTACTGGTAACTCAGTGCGGGGTCCATCATGTTGGGGTACGAGCTATATCCCAAGTCGTGCTCGAAGTTGATGAAGTACGTGGCCTTGCCGACGAAGCCGAATGGCAACTGGGTCTCCATTCCGAAGTTCAGCCGGTCGGTAGTGTCCTTAGGCCGGTTTTGGTAATAATACGTCTGGCTCGAGCCTAGACCGTAGTTGGCGCCGAAGGACTGTCCGGAGGCAGGGATCAGGGGTGCGGTGGACGGGAATGGATTCGACAAGGTCACCTGGGGCACGCCTTGAAGCATCGGAGCCGGCGCCTGATCCTGGTTGAAACCGGGATAGACCGCATCCATGAGGGAGCCAGTGATACCGCGGCCCTGCTGCACCCACGGATGTGCCCAACGGGCGTACGCCCCCCGGAGGGCGGTCTTGTTGTTCAGCCGGTAGGCGACACCCACCCTGGGAAGAAATTCCGTTTTCAAAACGTTCCACATGCCAGGATGGCTGCTGGTAGAGAATTGCCAGGCGCCGTTGGTCAGGTTCAGCGGCCCGGAGTAGTACTGTTTCACCAGCGCCAGCGTTGCCGCGTCGAACTGCGGCGGATTCGCTGCCAGAGTGGGGTTGGATTGGCTTAAGTCAACCCCGCGCGAACCGCGGTTTAAGTGGTCACTCCATGGCTCCTCATACTCGTAGCGCAGCCCCAGTGTCACGGTCAGGTTGCGCCCCACTTTCCAGTCGTCGTTGAAGTAATAGGACCAGAAGTTGCTTACCGGGGTGCTAATGACTGTCTGGTGGATCAGGCTGCCAACTGCCCAGCCTTGGTATAAGTCCTGCGGGTCGCCTAGTGCCCCCAGCAGATAGCTGGCATACCCGTTGCCGGAATGCCCTGTGTCGGGATTGGTCCAGGGATGGGTCGCGGTGGATGCCGCGGTGGAAGCTGCCACGGGGTTGAAGCCCGAGTTGGTCATCACCAGCGACTTGCCATACTGATACCTGTACTCCACGCCCGCTTTGAGGAAGTGCGACTGTAACGAATACAGCACTTTGGCGTGGACGGAATGGGCTTCCGGGTGTGAGTACCAATACCCTTCCGCGTCGCCGAAATTCACCAGTGTGTTCCAGACAGAGGACGAGCCAATCACGATGCGCGGCGGGCGCGTGGGCGACGGCATGCCGGGAACGACGACTGCTTTCAGGAGAGTATCCTGCCCGGAATAGAGATCTTGCCAGTTGTCGCCGGGAACCGAGACGGGCGGCAGTCCCTCGTCCACGAAGGAGTGCCAGTCGCCGTGGACGTCGATGACGGTGCGGGCGCTCACAGTGTAGGTCGCCGTTCCGGCGAACTGATAGGCTTCATCCTTCTGGCCCGAAAGCGCATTCTGGTATAGCAGCGAACCGGTAGGGTTGGTCGGGGTAGTATTGTAGACGAACCGGCCGACGCGGCCGTTCAAGCGCAGTTTCTGCGACACGTTGTAGTCCACGCGGTCGCTGTAGTTGTAGTAAGGAGCGTGCGAAGGCGAAGAGGCCAGGTAATTGTTCAGTCCGGTCGGGTCGTCGGGCGCCCGATTTGGCGCCAGCTTAAGGTCCGCCAGGAGCTTCACTGCTATCGGATCCTGTCGCGGGAGCGGAATGGTCGCGTTTGAGAACGGCATTCGCGTAACGACACCGTCTGCACCCACCGTGCTGCTGAATGGATCGTAGATCTGCAGCGGAGTGCCGTCGCCCAATTTGCTTTGCGAAAAGTCGCCCGTCATTTCGAGGGCGGTCGGGAGAGAGGCGGTTATCGTTCCAGGGGCGGAAATCTTCCATTTTTCAAAGCTGAAGAAGTTGAACAGCTTATTCTTGATGATGGGGTTGCCCAGGTCGAAGCCACCTTCATGCTGCCGGCTTTCGTTAATGGTGCGGTAGTGCCGGTCTTCCAAAGCGTTGGCCCACGGATAGCGGCCCAGATACCACGCGTCGCCATGGAATTCGTTGGTACCCGACTTCAGCGATATGCTCACGATCCCGCCCGAGCTGTTGCCGAACTCGGCATCCACGGCATTTTGTTGAACATTCACTTCCCCAACCGATGCAACATTGGGGACAACGCTGCCCTTCAATCCAATGGTGACCGGCGCACCGTCCACCTGGAGGTCGTTGCTGAACTCCTGGCCGCCGGCAATCCTCAACCCGTTAGAGCCCCAGGCGTCCATTGGGCGATTTGAAGCTCCCTCCTCAAACGTGACGCTGGGATCAATGGTGGCCAGCAGGAAAGGGTTACGCCCGAAGTTGGGCATGTCGGCGACCAGTTTGGTGTCGAGTACGATCTGCTCTTTAACAGAGTTGAACTCCACCTGGCCGGCAGTGTCGGTCACGGTCACGGTCTCTTTCGAATCGCCCACCTTGAGGATGTCGTCCACGGTGACGTCGGCTTGGGACTGCACCAGAACGTCGGAGTGGATCGACTTGGCGAAGCCGGCGGCCTCGAACTGGACCGTGTAGGTGCCGGGTTGCACCAAGTCAAACAGGTAGTGCCCTGCGGAGTCGGTCTGGCGAACGTCCCTGACTCCGGTGGCGACGTTGGTCAGGGTAACCGTCGCGCCCACCACCCTGGCCGCGCTTGCATCATTGGCTACACCCTGGACCCTGGCGCGATATTCCTGGGCTCCTGCCGGGAGCTGCAGCATCAGAACCAGCGCCAGGAAAAGAGTTGTCGTAATAAAAAACCGGTTTGGTCTCAAAACAGTTCCTCCCAATCTCATCCAGCCCAGGACAACTTGGTCCACAGAAACGAAATGTGGAAGCGCTGGGCGTAGTTTTCAGCGGAAACATGTCACAACGGGCCCGACACGGCAGAAAGTGTGCGGTATTACAACCCCGCAGAGGTCTGCCAGTGTAGCAAGAACCGATTAACTAACCTCGTTTGCGAGTGTCCGTTTGCGAGTGTCCGGCAGCCTGCAGTCGGCTACAAGGTGAGCTTACCGTGAGCTCACGGTAAGTTGCCGGGCTTCTTCCGGCGGATTGGCGGGTCGCGTCGCATCGCGTCGCGAATTGCCGGCCGTCATTTCGACAGCCGGCGGAAGTGACGGTTGAATCAGGGACCTGGGAACGACGGACCCGTGGCCCGACGGGGGCATGTTACAGCGCGTTACAGGGCGCGGGTTCGCGGCCATAGAACCTGAGGCCAGGTCCGCTCCAGGCCGCCGGTGAAGTCCACGCCGGGCGGTAGAAAATCGTAGGTGTCCTGCATCCAGCGGCTCAGGAGCAGAGTGAGGTCCTGGACGATTTTGCGGCTGGAGGATAGACCGGCGAGATTGTCGAACTCATTCGGATCGTTCACGAGATCGTAGAGTTTCAGCGTCGGGCGGTTCGGGTCCAGCATGGCGCGATGCTCCGGCCGCATGGCTTTCCGACCGGCCAGGGCGACGATGGATTTCCAGCTCAGCGAATCCGCCAGATCGAGCGACCGCCGGTAGGGGAGCACCGGGATGGCGTTGAAAATGAACTTGAACCGTTCGGTTCTCAGGCAGCGAATCGGATCAAAATTGTCGTGCCAGTTCCGCTCGCTGAATACGGCCTAGCGGGGGTTGTAGCTTCCGCCGCGGAGCAGCGGCCAGAAGCTCTGCCCTTGCTGGCGAGCCAACGGCTTCGCGCCGGCCGCGTCGCAAAAGGTGGCGGCCAGGTCCATGTGACTGATCAGTTCGCGCCGGACTGCGCCTTCGGGGAGCATGCCCGGCCAGGAAGCGAGCAGGGGCACGCGGATGCCCGGATCGTAACAGGTACCCTTGGCGCGGGGGAACGGCATTCCGTTGTCGCCGGTGAAGAGGACCACTGTGTTCCGCTCGAGCCCGTGCCGGCGGAGGAGGTCCAGGATGGTTCCGCACTCGCCGTCCATGCGCGCGATGAAGTCGTAGTACATGCCGAGGTCTTCGCGCACGTCGGGCGTATCAGGCAGGAACGGCGGCACGGGAATGCGGCTTCGATCGTGCAGCGGATCGACGGCGCCCGGGTAGTAGGGCCGGTGCGGATCAGTGAAACCGATGTGCAGGAAAAAGGGCCGGTCTTTCGGTCGGGCCTCGAAGAACTCGGAAAACGGACTGCCCGCGCCCCTGAAGGAATCCCAGCGCTTGTCGAATTCCGCCCCCTGGTGGACCTTCCGGTAAGCCCCCAGGAAGTAGCCCCGCTCCCGCAACGGTTCGAGGAACGTCTGTTGCCAGGGCGGCATCGGAGTGTGCAAGCGGGACGTCAACGTGGTGTGCGGCGCGCACCCGGTCAGGATGGCCGAACGGCTGGGGCTGCATTGCGGGGAGGCGACGTAGCAGTGCTCGAAGCGAACCCCGCTTCGGGCCAGGCCGTCGAGGTGCGGTGTCCGGATGAGCGGATCGCCGTAGCAGCCGAGCGCCGGATGGCTTGGATCGTCCGAGAGCAGAAAGAGGATGTTCGGCGGACCTCCGGCCGGCTGGGCGGACTCGAGCCCCAGGGCGGTCCCGCTCCCGAGAAACGTGCGGCGCGAAATCTCCATATCGGTTCCGCTCACGCCGCCGGCGGCGCGTCCACGATTCTGCCCGCGGCCGGGTCGAAGAAAGCCACTTTGTCCTTGCGAAACGCCTCGACGCCCAGGCAGACGGAAACCTGGGTCAGGTAGCCCAGTTCGCCGTCGAGCACCGGTTTTTCGCGCGTCCGAATGGAGCGGAGGGAATTCTCGTGGAAATCCTCGCCCGGCCCCGCATCGATGCGGAAAGCCTCTTGCGCCGAGGCCGCGGCCCGTCGCTCCAGAATGCGCGCGAAGAAGGCCAGCCGCTCTTTCCGGTCAGTCCTCAGGGTGGGGTTCTTTGGAACGGCATCGTCGTATTCTGTCTTAACTTCTGCTTCGCCGAGCAGGGCGGAGACCGTCTCGTCCTGCTTGGGCCTCGCCAGCGAGCGGAAGTCGGCCTGCGGTCGGCCGGCGTCGGGCCGGACCCATTTGCCCGGCAGGCCGGCACTACGGACTTTCTCCCGGAACTCGGAGGCGTAGGGGCTTTCCGGTTCGATCACGAGATAGTCCGGCCGCATCTGTGTTCCGCCGAAGAAACGCATGTTGGCTTCGTGGCCGCGAACGGCGATCGGAAGCTCCAGGGAGTTCGCCAGCGATCCGCCGACCGCCAGTGTGTGCCGGGGAGGCGAACTGCAGAGTCATGATGAAGGTGTCGGGGACCTCCACGACTTCGGCCGGGTACGCATAGTTTCCCCCGGCGGCGGTGGCGCGAACGGGGCAGGAACGACCGGTGATGTGAATGAGCGGAGCGAGGTGGTGATAGTAGAGGTCGGTGGTGATTCCTCCTCCGTATTCCCAAAAGCGGCGCCAGCGGGCCCAGTCCAGGTTTTCGGGACCGGCGCCGGCGTCGATGTCATATTCCCAGGCCGGCTCCCGCGAGTTACGGCTGCGGCTCGTCTGGCTCCACAGGAGATTGCCGAGCAGGCCGCCGGCAATCGCTTCCCGGGCCGGCTTCCATAAGCCGTGGGCCATGTGTTCGCTGTCGACCGCCAGCACCCTGCCGGTTTGCTGCGAAACGCGCACCATCTCGCCGGCTTCTTCGATGGTGAGCGACATCGCTTTTCAACGTCCACGTCTTTGCCCGCGCGCATCGCGTCGATCGCCATCCTGGCATGCCAGTGGTCCGGGGTGCTGATGATGACCGCCTCGACGTTCTTGTCGGCGAGCAGGTCATTGTAGTCGTGATATCCCCTGGCTCGGGTGGCCGCGACGCCCTGTTCCAGGCGGGGCTTGTAGATGTCGCAGACGGCGACGATCTCCGCCTTGTCCTTCAGGGCCAGCAATCCCTGGACGTGCTGCCCGAAGCCGTTTCCTCCCAGACCAATGATGCCCACCTGAATCTTGTCGTTGGCGCCCGGAGCGCGCCGGTAGGACGCTGCTCCGAGGGACGCCGCTGCGAGAAATGCCCTACGCTCCATCGTCAGTCTCCAAGTTTTCCTTCAAACGCGCGGAAGGCCGCCCCGGGATTCCGGGACGCACCTCTCAGGCGACGGCCGGCCGCAGCCTGGCCTTGCCCACAGGGATCATCAGCACGGCAGGTTTGAGACCCGGCGATTCGGCCTCCACCCGGATCTCTCCGGCCTCCCTGGCGGCCTGCACGATCGCCTGGCACAGGCCGTTGAACGCTCGCCGGATCTGTCCTTTGTCAGCTTCGTGACTGGTCGGATTTCCGTTGCCCACCCCGATCAGCTTTCCCGCTCCGGATACCCGAAACGTAATCTCGTTGTCGGCCTGCGGCGCGACGCGTCCCTCCTGGTCCACCACCCGAACTTCGATCATCGCAACGTCCTCGCCGTCGGCGGAAATCGCTTGCCTGTCCGGCACCAGCACGATGCCCGCGGCCTGGCCCACCGTCTCGCGCCGGGCCGTCAACACCCGGCGTCCGTTCTGAAAGCCTCGCGCTTCGAGAACACCCGGCGCGTACTTCACTTTCCAGCAGAGATGGGAATTGTGCGGCACCTCCTGCGTCCCGAGGCTGCGCCCATTCAGCAGCAACTCGACCCGCTCGAGGTTGGTGTGGCACCACACCTCGATCTCCTGGCCTTCCCGCTCCGGCCAGTTCCAGTGCGGCAGCAGGTGCAAGGTCGGCTTCCCGCTCCACCAGGCTTGATAGTAGAAGTAGTCGTCCTTCGGGAACCCGCAGGTGTCCAGGATGCCGAATGCCGAATTGACGCACGGCCAGGCGTAGGTGGTCGGCTCACCCCGGTAATCGAAGCCGGTCCAGACGAACCCACCCGCCACCCAGGGCCGATCCGCGTACGTTTTCCACCAGTGTTCCGCCACGGCGCCCCACTCCGGAGCATTCACGTCGTAGGCGCTGAAGTAGCTTCTCTCCTTGTCGGTGGAGTGAATCCCGCGAGTGGCAAGCGTGCTGGCAACTTCCGTCCCGATCGTCGGCTGCTTGGGAAACCGCTTGTGAAACTCGTCCATCTCCGGACCGTCGCTCAAATAGTTGAATCCCTGAACATCGACCGAACCCGAGATGCCTTTGCCCCAGTGCTTGTCCATCGCCACCGTGACCAGCCGGCTCGGATCGAGCCGACGGACCAGTCGCCTCATAGTCCGGACGATCCGGGCGCCGCGTGGCTCACCCTGCTCCGGTTCTTCGTTGCCCAGAGACCAGAGAACGACGCTCGGATGGTTGCGGTCGCGACGGATCAAGCGCTCCAGTTGGCTCAGGCCCTCCGGGCTCGACGACATCGTCCTGGTTTCGGAGAGGACGAGCATCCCGAGCCGGTCGGCGGCATCGAGCAGCTCGGGCGCGACGGGATTGTGGGACGTCCGATATGCATTGGAGCCCATCCCTTTCAGCTTCTCGATGCGGAACGAGTGAATGCGATCCGGCAGGGCGCACCCTACGCCCGCATGGTCCTGGTGATTGCAGGTTCCTTTGATCTCCACCCGCTTGCCGTTCAGGAAGAAGCCGTTGTCGGGATCGAAGCGGACGGACCGAATTCCGAACGGCGTCTCGTAGCGGTCCGCTTCCGCCGCGCTCGCGGAAACCGTTGTCACGAGGCGGTACATGCGCGGCTGCTCGAGGGACCAGAGTCCGGGATTGCGCACGGCAAGCTGCTGCTTGAATTCGCAGCGGCCGCCTGCCGGAATCGTCAGTGCGTCGGAAACGCCGTCGGCGGCCTCATTGCCTGCGGGATCCAGGATCGCCGAGGCGACGCGGCAGGATTGCTCGGAATCGCTCTAGTTTTCGATCTCGGTGGAAACGGAGACTACCGCCGCCTCCGGCTTGATTTCGGAAGTCACGAACGTTCCCCAGTGCGCGACGTGCACCGGATGCGTCTTCACGAGCCAGACGTGTCGATAGATCCCCGCGCCCTCGTACCACCATCCCTCGTGCCGGGTCGCATCGACGCGGACCGCGAGTGCGTTCCTGGCTCCGTAGTCGAGGGAAGTCCGTGATGTCGTAGCGAAAGGGAGCGTAGCCGCTCTTGTTGCGTTCCAGGGTGTAGCCGTTGATGGCGGCCTCGCAATCGCGAAACACGCCGTCGAACTCGATTGTGATCCGCCTCCCGAGATCGGCGGCGGGAATCTCGAACACGCGGCGGTACCAGCCGATGCTCGCCGTGGGGTACGACCTGCCGAGCGGCTTGAAGCCGTTGTTCAGCAGGTCGTGATCGTTCTCGAACCCGAGTTCCACGGCCCAGTCGTGAGGCAGGTCGATCGGCTGCCAGGCGGTGTCGTCGAACTTCAATTCGGAGGGGCTCAGGCCCCCGGACTTGGTGGGCGCCGTTGCCGAGGCGAATCCGAAATCCAGGGCCGGGTCGAATACGTGCCCCAAGTGAAACCGCCACCCGAAATCGAGCAGGAGGCGTTCCCGGCCGGGGCCGGCGGCCGGCGCGGCTTCGGGAGCAGGGGCGTCGGCCCTCGCCTGTGAGGCCGGAACGGCAACCGCACCCGGGGAGAGTCCGGCGACTGCCGCCATGCCGCTCTTCAGAACTTCGCGTCGGTTCCAGTGGCGCATTCGTTGGATACCTCGGCCTCATGAATTACTTTCGGCTCCGGCGCCCGCGCTTGCCGGCCCGGCGTCTTAGCGTCAGGCATTGTGCAGCGGCAACGCGTGCGAACTCGCGTTATACCAGATTGGCGCAAGCCTCACGATCGACCACCTGAAGCGACGATCCAAAACTGCAGTTGCGAATAGGCGAAGAGAAGCAGGATGCGCGCACGACCTCGGGCCGGAATGCCCAGCCGTTCGCGCGGCCGGCTCTTAGGACGGCGCTCGCGGCGCAGGAAAGCCTCGTAGACTCAAGCTGACCGGCTGTTTATCTTCCGGATTCCGCTTGAGTCTAGGGTGCGCGGAGGTCGGCTTCAAGGTGAGATTACCGTGAGCTCACGGTAAGCTGGGTGAGCCGCCGGCCAAGAAGAGCCCCGTGATATAATCGCAGGACGGCCGATCAAGGGTCGGCTGAGGTGGGAGATGGCTGCCCTTGAGCAAGATGCGGTTAACTAAGCCTGCCTCTATCTCGGGCTCCTACGATTTACATTGGGAGCTTGCCCTGCGGGTGGCTGACAGCCCCAAGCTGCGCAATTGTCCCAAGCTTCGTGCCTTCCTCCTGTACGTCTGTGAGAACACCCTGCTAGGACAAACCGAAAACGTACGGGAACAGTTGATCGGCTCCCAGGTATTCGGCCGGCCGGCCGACTACAACATCAGTGAAGACAATATCGTTCGCGTGGAAGCCCGCGAGTTGCGGAAACGACTGGAAACCTATTTCGCCGGAGAGGGCTGCCTGGAGCCGACCGTCATCGATATCCCGAAAGGCGGTTACGTCCCCGTTTTCAAGACCCGGGAGCAGCTTCCGGCGGAGCCGCAAGCGGGATCCCCGGACCTGGCCGGCGCGATTTCTTCAGGGCGGCGCCGGAATTCGGGCAAGTGGCTGTTGGCTCTATGGTCGGTGGTGTTGCTCGGGGCGACAATCTGGCAAGTCAGGTTTCGGCCGCTGTCCGCGGTTTCCTCCGGCGTTCCTTCGGAATTTGCTTTCTACGGCGATTTATTGGGGCCGTTGGGTCAGACGGGAAACCGGGAGATCCTGCTGGTGTTGAGCAATCCCAAGGTCGTGCTCTACTACGGGAGGCAGACCAGCACTCCCGGTTTGGACGGGCAAGGCCCTACCATTCCAGCCCCTCAGGAATTGAAGAAAAGCTTCGGCGACGCGTTGAACAACATCGACCGCGAGACACCTTTTCAATTCCTTCACGCTACGCGGGAGGACTACACGGGGATGGGGGAAGCGCTGGTGGCGTTTCACGTGGGGCGGCTCCTGCAAGCGTTGCATCGCCCTGTTCGCCTCATGCAAGGGCGGTTTTTGACCTGGGATCAGGTCCAGAAGCAGAATCTGGTTTTACTCGGGTCACCCCTCATTAATGATTGGACGTACCGCAACGTCGGGATATCGAACTTCAATCTCGCAGGGGATGGGATCCGCAACATGAAACCGCTGGCGGGCGAACGGCCCTTGTACTCGACGCGGCGCGAATCGGGAGCGGAACCGGGCGCCGCCATGACGGACTACGGCGTCATCAAGATGCTGATTTCGCCGTACGGCTACAACATGCTGCTGCTGGCAGGCAGCACCAGCGCCGGGACAGCCGGGGCGGGCCAGTTCTTCACCAACCCGGCCAAAATGAGGGCCGCATACGACCGGATTCGTGCCGCGGTCCCGGGCAAAGTATTTCCTCCCTCCTGGGAGGTCTTGGTTGAGGTCGACGTCCGCGACGGCCTTCCGGTGGATTGTTCGGCGGTCGCCTTTCGCCCGGCCGCCGCATCTCGTTAACGGCGTTCTGAGCTGCTGCGGAACACTCTCAAGCGAGCGGATGCCGTCAAGCGTGTCGCCGTCGTTGCGCGGTCCCACCAACTGGGCGCTTAGCCGGGCGGCCGGCGAGGATGCCTGGAAGACCAGGATGTTCTCGCCGCGGCGCAGCTCCAGCGGCTTCTGGAACTGCCCGACGCGGTAGCGCGTGTGGCTTTCCTCCTCCGTCGCCTTCTCGCCGTTAAGCAGCACGGTCAGCTTGCCGCGTACGCCCATCCAGAGAAATGCCTTGCGATGCCCAGCGGCATGCACGCGCAACGCCGCTGAGCACGCCAGGCCGTCCGCCGTGCCCGGAAGCGCTTTGGCGAACTGCCAAGTGTCGGTCAGCCCCGTGTAGCGGGACCAGCTTGCCAGGGGGGCATCCGGGTTACCGCTGACCAGCCACTCCCGGTTGCACCGTCCGTGCCAGGCACGCGGTTTGCCCCAGCGACGCTCGAGGCGGACCACATCGTCGCCGACGACCTCGACGGCCCCGAGATCCAAAGTTCCGAGGCCGCGCAGTGCGGCCATGTGCAGGTAGTCGATGTCCCACGGGTTGAAACCCATCAGCCGCGCAGCGAGGGCGTCAGCCGCAACCGGGTCCTCGGCCGCCATCACCAGGTTGTTGCGAACGGCCTGGTCCGGCCGGTGTGCGTTGTGCTCCGTGTATTGCAGGCCGCGGATGCCGTCGAGCACGCAGTAGTCGGGCGGATGGAACGAGGCAAGGTCGACGATCATGCCGTCAAACCGGTCCTCGATAGTCTGCTCATCGTGCAGCAAGCCGTTGGCGAAATACTCGACGGATTGATACGCCTCACGCGGGGCGGTGCCGACGTAGTTCTTGAAGCACGCCGTGATACCGCATCCGTCGTGAACTTTCATCACGGGCACGCTGATCAGGAAATCGCAGTTGCGGATGGTTTTGGTGATGAAATAATCCGGGCGGTTTCCGAAGGCTCCGACGCCCTTGGCGGTGCGGGGGACCTCGATCCGCCTGAACGCACCAGAGGCATCCCGAACGGCGTCGTAGTTGAGGTCGATGTAGTCGAAGGTTTTCCCGGGAAAGCTCCTGCCCAGGTCCTGGAGCAGCGATTGGACGCTTCCTCCCGCGCCGGGGAATTCGCCGCCGCCCCAGTCGAAGGTGCCGCCGTCCACGCGAACGCCTTCCTGGCGGACTACGTCGTTCGTTGCAGGGTCGCGCACGCCGCGGTAGCTGCCGCCTTCGGCGATGGTGATGCGCCGCGCCGACGACCTGCGGGCGAGGTATTCGAGCACCGCCCGGATCACGCGCATATCCGTGATGTCGCCGGTGCAGTAGGGGGGCTGCGGCCGGAGAAAGGCGAGGTTGGGTTTTACGACGACCCACGAGCCGGCGCGGATCTTCGCCTCGAGGCTCCCTGCGCGCGGCCGGCCGTATTCGATCGCTTTCCAAACCATGTCGCGAACCCGCTCGTAGTCGAGCGGATCTTCGGGAGAGGCCGGGCGGGCCAGCCGGCGATGCGTGGATTGCACCAGGCCGATGCGGGGTTCTTCCGGCGCGGACGCGCCTTTGTGGTCGAGCAGCGAGCCTGCCGAAGCGGCCAAGAACTCGCGGCGGCCGATGCGGAGCATGCCACTAATCTTATACAACAGCAGCATGCTTTGCAGGCGCCTCTTTCTCCAGGTCGCGGTCGGCCTCGGACTCGCTCGCTCAGCAGAAAACGGAAGTCGCGATCGCTTCCGCCAGCCGCGACCAGACGCCGCGCATCGCGATCGTGCTTTCGAGCTTTGCCGGTTCGAGCGACCATGACGGAACCCTGATCAAAGGCCTGGCGGACCCGCAGCCGGTCACGCAGGATCTGACCGACGCGCAGATCGATGCCGTGGTGCGCAAGGCCCTCGATCTCGATAGCAGCCGTGGGGGAGGCTTGCGGCATCGCGGGGGCCGAAGACTGGGATCGTGATCAAGCCCGACATCGCCGCATGCTACGGCCTCGGTCCGGAGACGAAAGACGGCGGCGCCCGCCACCAATACATACCGGGCGCGGCGACCGATGTCCGCGTGGGCCACAAGAACCGCGCGGTCATCGAGGCGATTGAAGAGCAGGCGCGGACTCTGGCGTATGTGGCGCCCGGCTATGCAACCGAGGTCCGCGCGGAACTGAGCAAGCTCCTGCTGGAGGTTCTGCC
>Ga0209777_10004107_pt1 | contig 17458 bp, 19 predicted proteins | sample FrelakmetHBP12HB_FD_187147 | JGI IMG/M metagenome (GOLD analysis project Ga0209777, IMG submission 187147) | Freshwater lake sediment microbial communities from the University of Notre Dame, USA, for methane emissions studies -HBP12 HB (SPAdes)... | ecosystem: Environmental > Aquatic >...
ATGAGCCGACCAGCGGCCTCGATCCACTCATGCAGCGTAAGTTTTTCGACCTGGTCCGACAGGAGAACGCCCGCGGCGTGACAGTTTTCTTCTCCTCGCACATCCTGGGGGAAGTGCAGCGGTTATGCAATCGTGTGGGTATCATCCGCGAGGGCAGGATCGTGGAGATCTCCGACATCCGCACCCTCCAGCAGAACAACTACAAAAAGGTAAACGTAACGGCTGACGGGCTGGACCCGAAAACCTTTGATCTGCCAGGCGTGACCAATTTGCAGATGGAAAACGGCACGCTGCATTTCTTCTTCAAAGGCGACATCAACGCTGTGCTGCAGAAGATCAGCTCCATTCAGGTTGCCGATGTGACCATCGAGGAGCCGACCCTGGAAGAGATCTTCATGCACTACTACGAATAGGCAGGGATCATGAGCGCAAACATTTATCTCCATGAATTACGCGCCCGGATGCGATCGGTGATCATCTGGTCGATTTCGGTGGCGGCGATCCTCATCTGCTTCTTCGCCATCTTCCCGGGATTCGCTGACCAGGCCGCGTTGATCAATCAAATGATGTCCCGGTTCCCGCCGGCGCTGCTGGAGGCCTTCGGGATGGGCAGGACGAACCTGGCCACAGTGGTGGGCTTCTACAGTTTACTATTCGGCTTCGTCCAGCTCTGCCTGGCGATCCAGGCCGGCAACTACGGCTTTGGGCTGGTCTCGATTGAAGAGAATGAATTAACCGCTGACTTCCTGATGAGTAAGCCGGTCAGCCGCCTCCAGGTGCTCACCAGCAAGCTGCTGGCTGCCCTGACCAGCTTGACCATCACCAACCTGGTCGTGTGGGTGAGTAGTTTCGCAGCCATCGCCCTCTTCCGCGGCAAGCACGAGTACGAACCAGGCACGCTGATCCTGCTGTTGCTCAGCATCGTGATCTTCCAACTCTTCTTCCTGGCTGTCGGGCTGGTTATTTCCCTGCTGGTCAAGCGCGTGCGCAGTGTGACACCCTATTCCCTCGGCCTGGGCTTCGGGACATACGTGTTGAGCGCCTTCAGCGGCATGTTCGGCACGGTCGCCCTGGAATACATTACACCCTTCAAACACCTGGACCCGGCTTATATCGTCCAGCACGCGGCATATGACACACCCCTGGTTCTCCTCAATGTGGCGGTCAGCCTGATCGCACTGGGGATCAGTTACTGGTTGTACATTCGCCGCGACATCCCGGCGGTATCGTAAGGAGGCGCAAGTGAACATCTTTTTCCGCGAACTAAGAGCCAACCTCAAATCTCTGATCATCTGGTGCGTCGTGCTTGTCCTGCTGGTGATCGGTGGTGCGGCCAAATTCACCGCCTATTACAATGATCCCTCGATGCTGGCCGTCCTTGACGCTTTGCCCAAGGGTATGGTGGACGCCATGGAACTGAAAGCCTTTAACCTGACCACGGTGACCGGCTTCTACGGGATCATGATGATCTACTATGCCTTGATGGGCGGGATCGCCGCGGCCATGTGGGCCAGCGACAGCATCTCGAAGGAAGAGCGCGACAAGACGGTCGAGTTTTCGCTGGTGCTGCCGGTCTCGCGCAGCCGGGTGGTTACCGGCAAGCTGCTGGCGGCGCTGGTCAACTGCATCGTCTTCGTGTTGGTGACCTGGGGGGTGTCGCTCGCGGTAGCGCAGCAGTTCCATCCCGAACAGGATTTCAACAAGTTCCTGGCGCTTGAAATGGCAGGGATGTTTTTCATTGAACTGATCTTCCTGGCGGTCGGGCTGCTGCTGGGCTGCGCCATGAAGCAGTATAAACAATCCGGATCCATTGCAATCGGCATCATCCTGGTGACCTACTTCCTATCGGTGATGTCTGGGATGCAGGCGAATCTGGATTTCCTCAAGTATTTCTCCCCCTTCAAGTACTTCGACGCCGGGGTGCTTCTCCGATCCGGCAAGCTGGACCCGATGTACATGCTGCTCTCGGCAGCCATCGTCGCGGTCTGCGTGATTGCGTCCTATTGGGTTTACAACAAGCGCGATTTATACATTTAGAGACGATCGAATCTCATAAGCTCGTTCCACCCGCACCTTGCTGAGTGATCTTGTTCATCGGAACCTTCTTTCCTGGATCTTGTTGATGGCCTTATCCAGGATGGAAGGTTCCCTCTCTTTTATTTGAACGATACACTGGAACCTCTTCCATACAGCAACTTGGAGAAGTAATCCCGGAAAAGGATATTATGAGCACACAGTTTCTGATCCAATCTTCAGATCCCGCTCAATTGGAGAAAGCCACCCGGGTTGCCAGAGAGTTCGCCCGGCAATATGAAAGGGACGGGATCGTTGGGATTGTATTTATTGGGGCCATCGCCCGGGGTTATTTCGATGCCTCCGCCGACATCGATATTGCGCTCTTCAAAAAACAGGCCTCTGCCATTCCATTGCCAACAAATTATCTCAAGGTTCAGGGCTTTGAAATTCATTGTCATCTTGAAGACTACGATTCCGAGGTACAAGCACCCTGGGACATGGCGAAGCGCTGGACCTATTCTCAAAGCCAGGTTTTTTACGACCCAAAAGGCTTGATATCTCTACTTTTACAGGAAAAAGTTCCCTTGCAGCAGGAGGAAAAAAGGTGGTTATTAATGTCAGGGCTGGTCCTCTCTGAATGGTACATTAATCGGTTGACCCGCCTCTGGGTGGAGCGTGGTAACATGATTAGCGCACACCATATGTTCGATCAGGGGCTCAACTATTTCTTTGACATGTTGTTTGCGATAAATGACCAGCTTGTCGCGGATATGAAATGGCGGTACTACTGCGTGGAAAGATTAACACGGTTACCTCCTGATTTTCATGAACGTATCAAAGAGGTCATGTTGCTTCATGCATTTACGGTTGAGGAAATCGAACGCCGTCAGCGGGCATTTATGGAGATGTGGCAGGAAATGGTGCCTCCTGTTGAACAGGAAGTGAAGATGGCCTATGACGAATTCAAAGAACTGGTTTAGAGTATTAATCAGATTGCAGATGTGAGCCGTTGGGTCGCATGGCTCTCACGAGAAAGACAAATGGGTTAGGATTGACCATGAAACAAGCATTCCTTGATCGCGTACGAGTCACCAACAAATATCTGACGAATAAGATCATGATCCACATTGCCGGGAAGAAATTCGGCCATTTTGCCATATTGAGCCATGTTGGTCGCAGGAGTGGCAAACGATATCGAATTCCCATTATTGCCGAGCCGGTGGAAAATGGATTTGTGATCGCTCTGACGTATGGCAAAAAGGTGGATTGGTATGAAAATGTAAAAGCCAAAGGAGGTTGTTCCCTCCAATGGAAAAATAAGGAATATCTCCTGATCCATCCTGAATTCATTGATAAGGAAGTTGGCGTGATGGCCTTCCCGGCCTTGTTCCGGGCGGGTTTGAGGAAAATGGGAGTTCAGTATTACTTGCGGCTGGAGCTTCGGCCATAATTGGAAGGATGGTATGAAGAATAATATTGAATTGATGAGCCTGTATTGGACAACTGCAGGGGTATTCCCGGGTCGTGGCGAAATAAGCCGGTTTGATTTTAAGGATCGGGTAAAGGCTGCCGCCAGGGCTGGTTTTAAAGGAATTGGGATCTGGCACACTGACCTGGAGCATATACTCCTGCATCGAACGCTCAAGGAAATGAAAAAGATACTCGCCGATAATGGCATGAAATACATCGAGCTTGAGTTTCTCACCGACTGGTTTCTCGACGGCGCGCGGAAGGCAGAATCGGACAGTCGCAAAAAAAGATTGTTTGAGGCCTCTGAAGCGCTTCAGGCAAAGCATATCAAGGTGGGGGACTTTTACAACTCAACCTGTCCCATGCCCCATATCATTGAGTCATTTGGAGCATTATGTACGGAAGCGGAGAATTACGGCGCGACCATCGGTTTTGAAATCATGGGTTGCGCCATGATCAATAATATCAAGGACGCCATCACAATGGTGGAAACAGCCGGGGCTAAAAATGGCGGGGTTATCATCGACATCTATCAGGTTGCTAATCTTGGAATGACTTGCGAGGAAATTAGCCGTATTCCCCTGAAGTATTTGACTAATGTCGAGCTTAACGATGGAACCCTGCCAGGAAGCCCTGATCATGATCCATCCAACAGAAGATTCTGTGGGGAAGGAGAGTATGACATCCAGGGCTTCATCAATTGCGTGAAGAAAATGGGTTATACCGGTCCTTGGGGAGTCGAAGTCATCTCGGAAAAACTGGCAATATTACCCTTGAAAGAGTTGAGTACAAAGGCCTTTAATACCACCATGGCTGAATTTGTTGATTGAGAGAATGAACAAACAAATGAGCGCTGCATCAAGTAATGACAGGCAGGATCAGCTGATCGCCGACCTGAGTCGCTTATGGGGGAGCCCGCAGGACCAACTGCTGATCGCAAATACCATTCAGGCGCTCAATTCTCGATATGACCTGAGCCGGAAAATCGCGCACGAGCCCGGGGTCGAAGATATTATCAAGCAAATGGTCGGCAGGCTGGCCAATTCCTTTCCAGGATTATCCGGTCTTCAAGACAAAAGGATCCTGGATATCGCCTGCGGTTCGAATACAAGCAAATTACCCGCCTCGCTTTATGTAAATACGCCGTTTGGTGAAATGACCTTTGGACGTGCCAGCAAAGGCTATACTGCCCTGTTTGAGCCGTGGTTCTGCCGCATCCTGTTCGAGTTGGAGGCGACGCCCGTAGGAATTGATTTTGGCGATCTGGAGCAGGAAGTCTTTATCCATTACCAGGTCGATCTCGGGAAGACAGGCACTTTGGATTTTTTGCCCGATCATTCGTTCGATGGCATTCAGGACAGCCGGCTCTTCGGTTCCCCCGAGTTCACTGCTCAATTCCGGAATCCCGCAGATCGTTTGAAAGTTGCACGAGAGATAGTGCGACAAGAACAGAGATTATTGAAGATCGATGGGATCATTATCCATTCAGATGCGGCTGCAATGCTGAGGTAAAAATGAAACTTACCCTCTTTGGCGCAACCGGTGCGACAGGCAAGCAACTTGTTGAACAGGCGCTTGCCGCAGGAAATCAGGTGGTCGCCTTCGCTCGAAATCCATCGAAAATCAGCACCAGTCATGAACGCCTGACGATCGTGCAGGGCGAATTAACCGACAAAGCGGCAATCGAACGCGACATTCATGGCGCGGGGGCGGTCATCAGCGTGCTGGGCCCTCACCCGGGAGAAGACCGCCAGAGCAGGCCGCTTACTCAGGGGATGCAAAACATCCTGGCAGCCATGCAAAAAACCGGCATCCGCCGCCTGATCATTTTATCCACACCGAGCGCTAGTGATCCGAACGACCTGCCGGAGTTCAAAATCAAGGTCCTGGTGGGCCTGATCAAATTCGCAATGCGCCCAGCCTACGAAGAGATCGTCGGCGTTGCCCGCCTGGTGCGCGAGTCCGGTATCGATTGGACCATCGTGCGTGTGTCGATGCTGAACAACAACCCCGGGACGGGGAAGATCAGGGCCGGTTATTTGGGCAAGAGGCAGGTCGGGACAAACCTCTCCCGCGCAGATCTGGCAGGATTCCTGCTCGGGCAGGTCCAGGATACGACCTGGCTGCGGCAGGCTCCCGCGATCAGCAATTAGCTATTAATGGCGGGAATGTATGGAGGAAGGGTTCGCGTTCGTTGTGTAATGGTCTCCAGATCACGAAAAGGGCTTGACCGAAGGTCTCCTTCCTCCTTCTGACCCCGGGCGTCCGCCGCATCGGGGTTTTTTTCTTTAGTGCCCCCTTCATGTTTTTATCGCTCTTTCTCCCTCTTGACATAATAGAACAAATATTCTATAATTACATCGGGCACGGCAAGGCCTTAACCTTGCCGTATTGCTCTTTCCTGTTCACAAATAACGATTTACGATTAACCATAAACTACCCTCCCTTTTCCTTCGTGTTCCTTGGTGCCCTTTGTGTTTAATGCTCTTCCCAATCATCGATCAACAATCATCAACAGCGTCCCCTTTGGGGATCAACAATCATCAATCCTCGGTGTCCTTCCGGAGGAACGTCCCGGTGCTATTCCGGGAGAGAGAGGTTGTTTGTTTTGCACAAAAACAACCTCGGGCAGGATCTTCATGTCCACAAATGGACTTTACAATGAAGAAGCTCGCGAAGAGAATATGAGAGCCGGGAGAGGTTGTTTGTTCTTCCGTTGTTCCTCAAAACAAACAACTGTATCCGGCAGGGGACATCGTCCAGGTGCTCTTCCGGGACATCGTCCAGGTGTTCTTCCGGGATATAATCCCCGTCAGGGAACGTCATCCCGATACTTTTCCTGTGGTATTCGTTTGTTTTGCACAAAATCGAATGGACGCAAATTCCTCATGTCCACTAATAGAGTTGATAATGAAGAAGCTCTCGAATAGAACGCGGGGTTCGCTGGTATTCGTTTGTTATTCGATTGTTCCTCGAAACAATCGACTAGCCGAAGCGGCTTCAAGCCGCCATCGGCAGTATCGACGCCACGAGGCGTCGATAGTCCGAGGCCTGGTCGATATCATCCCGACGCTCTTTCGGGACATCGTCTCGATGCACTTATTCAAAAGGCAGTCATTCGTTCCTATTCGTTTTGACAATTAATTCGTGAAACAATGGCTTATATTCGTGGAACTCTCTCCCACACCAGTAAATTACAAAGAACCTTTGCCGGAAGAGGAGTTGTTCCTCATTGTTTTGACAAATCATTTTTAGGCCAGGCTGATCTCGGCAACCCGCTCCCAAAAGAGCAGCCTGCGGCGGGCAGCCTCAAGTCGCTCGCCCGCAAGGGAACATCGTGCTCGCAAGGGCACATCGTCCCCGCCATGGGATTCGTTCTGCGAAATTATTTAGAAAGTGACTTTTATTCGGATGGTTTGGCCGTCCCCTTCGTTTATACTCTGTGAACTCCTTGATGACGCTTTTTTTGGCAGATTTATCAGCAAAAGAAAGGATATGATAAACTTTATCAGAACATGTCCCCTTTCCTTCAGCTTGCCTTTGAGCTGGTTGTCATCCTGTTGGCTGCCAAAACAGCCGGTTATCTCAGCACGCGCCTGGGGCAGCCCTCGGTGTTGGGGGAGTTGCTCATTGGTGTGCTGCTTGGTCCGTCGCTGATTGACATTCTTCACCTTTCTTTCATCAATAACAACACTCTTGGAGCCACCATCTCTGAACTAAGCGAACTGGGGGTTCTTTTGCTGATGTTCATTGCTGGTCTGGAACTGCACCTGGGCGAGTTGACCGGCAACCGCAAGGTGTCCCTGCTGGCGAGCACAGGGGGGCTGTTGCTTTCAATTGGGCTGGGCTGGGGCACGGGGCGGCTTTTCGGCATGAGCAATACTGCCGCCCTCCTGCTGGGACTAGCACTGGGTGCCACCAGTGTAAGCATTTCAGCCCGCACCCTGATGGAACTGGGCGTGCTGCGCAGCCGGGTGGGGTTGAGCCTGCTGGGCGCTGCGGTTGTAGACGATATCCTCTCCATTCTGGCATTCTCTATCTTCCTGGCGGTTTACACCGGCTCCGGTGGACTCTGGGGATTGCTTTGGCTGACGGCGCGCATGGCCTTGTTCCTTGCCGCCGCCATGGCTTTCGGCCTGTGGATTCTGCCGCCTCTGGCGCGCTGGGTGGGGCGCTTGTCAATCAGCCAGGGCATGCTTGCTTTTGCCATCGTTACGTTGCTCGCATACGGTCTGGCCGCTGAACTGGTTGGGCAGATGGCCGCCCTGATCGGTGCTTTCCTGGCGGGATTGATGTTCGCACGCACACCCGAAAAGGGTCAAATCGAACAGGGGATCAATGCACTGGCCTACGGCTTGTTTGTCCCAATATTCTTTATTAACATTGGCCTGTCGGTTAATTTGCACGACCTGCAATTGAACGCGGTTTGGTTGATCCTGGCCGTAACAGTGGCAGCTATTGCTGGAAAGATATTCGGCGCGGCTGCGGGTGCGCGGCTGGGTGGGTTTCCCAGTCACGAGGCCTTCCAATTGGGCACCGGGATGGTGGCGCGCGGCGAGGTTACCCTGATCGTCGCTGCTGCAGGGAGCAAAGCGGGATTGGTTGGCAGCGGTGCATTCTCAGCCATTGTCGCTGCGGTGTTGCTCAGCACCCTGGTCACGCCGCCAATGCTGCGCTTCGCATTTGCACGATTGAAACCGAAGGCGATGGTTCCGGTCTTAAAGGAAGAGGAGAAAAAGAAATGAAGATGATTCTTTTCGTCCTGAATGATCCTGCCAAAGTGCTGGATCTCTTGAATGCCTGGAAGGAGGCCGGTGCGGGTGGTGCGACCGTCCTCTTCAGCACGGGGATGGGCCGCATCCACCAGTCAGCCGCGCTGCGTGATGACCTGCCGTTGATGCCCTCGCTGAGCGATTTCTACGACCACGACGAGGAATTAAGCCGGACGCTGTTCACCATCGTCAAAGACGATGAGACGGTGAGACGCATCATTGCTGCGACCCGGGTCTTGGTCGGCGATTTAGACCAGCCGGATACGGGTCTGCTTGTCGTTCTTCCTGTGGAGCAGACCGTTGGTCTGGAGAAAAAGGCCTAGGGTACCAAAGACGGTACAGAAATCAATTGTCTGATATAAATAAAAGTGCTACACTTGCCCATATTCAAACGTATATCCCATAGACCTTCACGGAGGGCACCATGAAACCTACTACTTGGTTGTATATCGGAGCAGTAATCCTTCTTCTTTTGGCTGCATCTGGCATTTGTGTCGGAGGCTTTGTCCTGCTGGGCGCGTCCGGCGGAGCGCAAGGAGTGACAGGGATTGGCATTGTGGGGATGCTGCTTGGCGCTGTTGCACTTGTAGCGGGGATTGTCATGATCGTTATCGCCGCCCGCAAAACCAGGCAGGATACCGCCCAAAACATTACCATGAAAGTGGACCTGCCCGGCGAGACCAAGATCGAGGAGATGAAGTGCCGTTCCTGCGGCGGCGCGTTGACTGCCGATAACATCAAACTGGTCAACGGCGCGCCGGTTGTCACCTGTCCGTTTTGCAATACGGTTTATCAACTGACCGAAGAACCCAAGTGGTAGATCCGCTTTTTACCAGATTCCCAAAATGGATTTCTTTAAGGAGGTTGTCATGAAAAAACTCCGCCTGCTTGCTTCTTTCGTGCTCATTGGTTTAATGTTCACGATGGTCTCCAGCGTGGCTGCACAGTCTTATTCCTTTAACCTGACCCAGGAATCCGTCAACGTCTATTGGAACAGCGACGGGACGATGGCGCTGGATTACGTTTTTACCTTCGCCAATGACCTGAGTGGCCACGTGATCGACTTTACGGATGTGGGCATGCCCAACGGGAATTTTGACATGGGCACCATCACGGCCGATGTGGGCGGCCAATCGGTGGACATCTCCTCTGATTTCCAGGGCGATGGCCCTTACGGCTTCTCGGTTGATATGGGCGCCTATGCCATCCAGCCGGGCCAGACAGGCAGTGTCCATGTGGTTGTCGGGAAGATTACCCAGGTCCTCCAAAAAGATACCACCGATCCGACCACTTATGCCAGCGGCGATTTCGCACCCGCTTATTTCACCACCGCACATGGCAATACCGACCTGACGGTCATCTTTCACCTGCCGCCGGGCGTGCAGTCGCAGGAACCGCGCTACCATGCCACCCAGGGCGGTTGGCCTTGCGCAGACCAGCCTGCCACCGCTTACGATGATCAAAACCGCATCACCTACACCTGGCAGTGTGCCACGGCCGATGGCTCCAAGCAGTACACCTTTGGCGCTTCCTTCCCCAAACAGTATGTTCCGGCAGATGCGATTTACACCCCGCCGCCGTTCGACATCAGCGGTTTTATCAGCGGCGTGGCAAGCAATTTTAGCGGTATCTGCTGTTTTGGCTTCTTCATCCTGCTGTTCGTCGGTCTGCCGATCTGGGGCGCGATCAATGGGAATAAACGCAAACTTGCGTACCTGCCGCCCAAGATTTCCATCGAAGGGCATGGGGTCAAGCGCGGCCTCACCGCCGTCGAAGCAGGCATCTTGATGGAACAGCCGCTAGACAAGGTCATGACCATGATCCTGTTCGGCGTGGTAAAGAAGAACGCTGCCACGGTCGTGACCCGCGACCCGCTCAAACTCCAAGTGGCGAGTCCTCTGCCCGCCGACATGCGTGATTACGAAACTGATTTCCTGCAGGCATTTGCCAATCCCGACCTGGCAGCCCGCCGCAAAGGCTTGCAGGATATGACCGTCAAATTGGTTAACAGCCTGTCCGACAAAATGAAAGGCTTCAGCCGCAAGGAATCCATCGCCTACTACCAGAGCATCATGGAGCGCGCCTGGCAGCAGATCGAAGCGGCTGGCACGCCTGATGTCAAAAGCCAAATGTACGACGAATCCCTTGAATGGACCATGCTGGATAAGAATTACGACGAGCGCACCCGCCGCGTCTTCACCGGCCCGATCTTTCTGCCGCTGTGGTGGGGCCGCTATGACCCCAGCTACAGTACTGCCTCGACCGTTTCGACCTCCTCCGTCTCAAAGACGGTTTCCGGCGGGCGATCGTCCGCCAGCTTGCCGGGCGCGGCTTTCGCCGCTTCGGTCGTCACCGGTGTTCAGGGTTTCTCCAGCAAGGTTCTCGGAGACGTGAAGTCCTTCACCTCCGGCGTGACCACCCGCACCAACCCTGTCCCGGTCTCGACGAGCAGTGGCGGTCATTTTAGCGGCGGCGGCGGGCATGCGTGCGCCTGCGCCTGTGCCTGTGCCGGTTGCGCCTGCGCCTGCGCTGGTGGCGGACGGTAAAACTTCCAATTTTCTATTGAAGATTGCTGATTTTTTATAGGTGCTGAATGCTGAAAAGGTTGTTTAATCAAAAATCTACAATCAATGACAGCGTCCCCTTTGGGGATCCTCAATCCGGTGTGTATCATTACCGCCGCGAAAATCTCGCCGAGAAGAGCCGGATTCACCTCCGGCTCGACCCCGATGGCCACGGAACGTTGATCGTCAACGCCAACCGCATCCTGCACCTTAACCCGACTGCCGCGCTGATGGCGTATTTCGTCCTGGAAGAGACCTCCGAACAGGAGGCCGTACGCCTGATCCGGCAAAAATATCACGTTGCTGCCGCCCAGGCTCGCGCCGACCTGGGGACCGTCCGCGGCCAGCTCGATGAACTCGTCCGCCCGGACGGAGCCTGCCCGATCCACGAACTGGGATTGGAAACGGTCATGCCGTTCTCAGCCCGTCCCACCGCTCCCTACCGCCTTGACCTGGCGCTGACCTACCGTTGTAACAACGATTGCGCCCACTGCTATAACGTCGAGGGACGTGATCTGAAAGAGCTTTCCACCGGTGATTGGAAGCGCATCCTCGACAAGGCCTGGGAACTGGGCATACCCCACATCATCTTCACCGGCGGCGAACCGACCTTGCGCCTCGACCTGCCTGAACTCGTGGCCCATGCCGAGAAGAACGGACAGATCACCGGCCTGAATACGAATGCCCGCCGCCTGTCGGACCTGCATTATGTTGAGGAACTGGTCGCCGCCGGGCTGGATCACATCCAGATCACGGTCGAGTCGGGCGACGCTGATATCCATGACCGCATGGTGGGCGCCAAAGGCGCTTTCCCGCAGACGATCAAAGGGCTGAAGAACGCCCTCGCCAGCCCGCTGTACGTGATGACCAATACCACCATGCTGCGGGCGAATGCCCTCACCATCCCGGCCACGCTGGACTTCCTGGCCGACGCCGGCGTCCCGACGGTGGGACTCAACGCTTTGATCCACTCAGGCCGCGGCTCCGTGGTGGGGACGGGGCTGGCTGAGTCCGAGTTGACGCCGCTGCTGGAAGTCGCCCGTCAGAAGACCGAAGCGCGCGGCCAGCGTCTTATCTGGTACACGCCCACGCAATATTGCGGTTTCGACCCGGTGGCGCTTGACCTGGGCGTGAAGGGCTGTACGGCGGCGCTCTATAACATGTGCGTCGAGCCCGACGGCGGGGTGCTGCCTTGCCAGTCATATTACTACCAGCTCGGTAACCTGCTGGTTGACGACTGGGACTCCATCTGGAACCACGACCTGGCGGTCAGGCTGCGTGAACGCCAGGGTCTGCCGGAAAAATGCAGCGGTTGCGCCTTGCTGGCCGAGTGCGGCGGAGGCTGCCCGTTGCAGTTCGAGCAACCGGCTGCGCTGGAGAAGGTTGCATGAGCATAGGGCGCTGGGTCAAGGAGCTTCCTGCCGAGGTAATGGTCTGTGATACGGACGGGGCCATCCTGGCAATGAACGACGAGGCCGGGGTCCTGTTCGAAGATGATGGCGGGCTTGGCCTGCTCGGTTCGAACGTGCTGGATTGCCATCCCGAACCCTCCCGCCTCAAACTGGAAGGAATGCTGGAGAAGCAAACGGCCAACGCTTATTTCAACACTGAAAATGGTGAAAAACGTTTCTTCTTCCAGTCTCCCTGGAACAAAGAAGACCACTACGCTGGGTTCGTCGAAATCTCTTTTGGAGTGCCGCAAGAAATTCCACATTTCATCCGTGAGGAAACCATGAGCAAAGAAAATGCCTGGATCAAAGAATTCCCCGCCGCCGCTACCATCTGTGACCCGGATGGCATCATCCTTGAGATGAACGATAAAGCCGCCAAGTCCATGGCGAATGATGGCGGGTATGCTCTCATTGGAAAGAACATGTACGACTGCCACCCCGACCCGGCGCGCGGCAAACTTGAACGCCTGATGGACAGCCGCCAGGTCAATGTGTATACCATCGAAAAGAATGGCATCAAGAAACTCATCTATCAATCCCCCTGGTACCTTAACGGCGAATATGCCGGTTACGTCGAACTTTCCTTTGAAATCCCATTCGAAATGCCGCACTTTGTGCGCGGCTGATTGAGAGGAAAATATGTCGAATCCATTCCTTCTGCAAATCTCGAAGATCTTCTATGACCTTTGCTGGTCCCGCACGACCTCAGTATGCCGGGTCGAAAGCGCCTCATTGATTTTCTTTAGCCTTGCGATGGTTGTATTCGGTCTGCTGGGGATCATCCTCGCCAAAGTTAAGGTCAGCCATTTCAAGCTGAAAGGGACGCCTGTTCGAATCCTGGGCGCAATTCTTGTGCTGGGTGTGGCCTGTGCTTTCATTCCAAAAATTGGCGTGCTGGTCGAAATTGTTTTGGCTTTGGTGGTTGTGGTGATCGGGCTGCTTCTGGCTGAGAAACCGGCCCGGCACCAACCTTTGCCTGCCGAGACACACACTTTCCAGTCTGGTCCGGATGAACCCCCCTACCGGTTGCACCTGCGCCTCATGAAGGATGGGTCCGGCATCCTTATAGTCAATGCCGCCACCGTTTTGCACCTGAATGCCACTGCCGCTGAATTTGCCCATCACATGATAAAAGGCACCTCGCCCGAGGAAACGGCCAGGCAGGTAGCCAAACGTTACCGCATCAGCCAGGCGGAAGCGCAGAAGGATTACGTGATCCTCCGCGACCGCGTCCAGACCCTCATTCATACCCCGGATTTGGACCCCACCACTTTCCTCGACTTTGAACGGGTCGCGCCGCACTCCCAAGAGTTGACTTCCCCCCTGCGCCTCGACTGCGCTCTCACCTATCGCCTGCCCGCCGGTGCAGACGCCTCTCTCGCCCCCACCAAGCGTGTGGACCGCGAACTTACCACCGAAGAGTGGCAGACCATCATGGACAAGGCCTGGGCGGTGGGTATCCCGCACCTCACCTTCACCGGCGGCGAGCCAACCCTGCGCGAGGACCTGCCCGCCCTCATCGCCCATGCTGAGAAGAACGGCCAGGTCACCGGCCTGCTCTCTGACGGGTTAAAACTGGCCGATAAAACCTACCTGCAGGCACTCCTGCAGACCGGTCTCGACCACCTGCTGTTCATTCTCGACCCGGATGACCAGGCTTCCTGGAAGGCTCTGGAAACGATCATGCCCGAAGACCTGTTCACCACCGTGCATTTCACCGTCACGCCAAAGAACCTCAAGCAGGCTGGCGAGGTGCTGGAGAAACTGGCAAAACTTCAGGTCAAGAGTCTCTCTTTGAGCGCCTCTGACGCCTCCCTGAAAGGTGAAATGCAGAAACTGCGCGACCAGGCTGCCGGTCTTGGCCTGACCCTGCACTGGGATCTGCCCGTCCCGTACTCCGCGGAGAACCCGGTGGCGCACGAGACCATCGAGGACGAAGTACCCTCCGGCGCCGGTAAAGCCTGGCTGTATGTTGAACCGGATGGCGATGTGCTCCCGACCCAGGGTGAAGCGGATAAGATCCTGGGGAACATCCTGAAAGATCCGTGGGAGAAGATTTACCACTAATAGTACTTCGGCCGGGCTGTACCCCGCCGGAATTAAATAAATATGTCCCCTGCCATCCGCACCGCGCTGGAGGGTCGCACCCTGCAAAAGGAGTTGGATGGCTATAGGGAATACGCCGGGCGGGTGCGCTACCGGCTTATCCCGGGAATTTGGTAATGATGACCAAGAAGACACTTGACCCGGAAGAAATCCGCATATTCAGCGGCAGTTCGCACCCGCAACTGGCCGCCGATATTGCCGCCTGTCTGAACCTGCCGCTCGAAAAGACTTACGTCAGCCGCTTCAGTAATGACAACTTGTACATCCAGCTCGGCGCCAGCGTCCGTTCGCGCATCGTATTCATCGTCCAGACGCTTGCGCCGCCCGTCAACGACAACCTGGTGGAACTGCTGATGATGCTGGATATCGCCCGCTCTGCATCTGCGAATGAAGTCCATGCCATCATCCCCTATTTTTCCTTCGCCCGTTCGGACAAGAAGGACGCCCCGCGTATCTCGATCACGGCCCGCTTGATTGCCGACCTGTTGCGGACTGCCGGTGCCACCCATGTGATGACAATGGTACTGCACTCGCCGCAAACCCACGGCTTCTTCAGCGTCCCCACCGATCCATTGACCAGCCGCCCGGTTTTACGGCATTACTTCCAATCGCACGATCTGGCCGGGACGGTGGTGGTCGCACCCGACATGGGCTCAGCCAAGCCGGCTGCCCTGTTTGCCAAGAGCCTGGATCTGCCGGTCGCGGCCGGGAACAAGGAGCGCCTCTCAGACACCCAAGTGATCATCAGCGGTTTGGTGGGCCGTCCGGTGCAAGGTTTCCGGAAAGCCATTATTTATGACGATGAGATTGCCACCGGCGGGTCGGTGCTCGAACTAAGCCGCATCCTGATTGAACAAGGCATCCAGGAAATCTGGGTGGTTTGCACACACGGGGTTTTCGTGCATGGCGGGCTGGAGAAACTGGCCGCCGTGCCGCAGATCACCGAAATTGTCGCCACCGATACCGTCTACATCCCGCCGGAGAAGCGCCACCCAAAACTGCACCTGCTCTCGGTGGCTCCCATCTTCGCGGATGCCATCCGCCGCAACTATTTGCGCGAATCGATTGGTGACTTGTTTATCTTCGGAGATGAAAGCCCGGATAGCCCTGAATAAAATTGGACATTCCATGACCAATCCCCCTGAACTTGCTGTCGCCCGTTTCCGCCAGAATTTCAACTGTGCACAGTCTGTTTTTGTGGCCTTTGCGCTTCAGCTTGGCATTGATGAGAGCCAGATGCTTAAACTGGCTTCGCCTTTCGGTGGTGGGGTGGCCCGGCGTGGTCAAATCTGCGGCGCGGTGACAGGCGCGCTGATGGTGCTCGGTCTGGCACAGGGCACGGATACCCCCGCCGGCAAGGAAGATGCCTACCGGCTGGGACAGGAGTTCTTACAGCGTTTTGAATCCAGGCATGGTACCATCCTTTGCCGTGAACTGATAGATTGCGATATCAGCACGCCTGAGGGCCGGCAGCAGGCGCGCGAGAAGGGCGCGTTCACCGCGCTTTGCCCGCTTTTCGTGCAAACCGCGGCGGAAATTGCCCAGGCCATGCTGGCAGAAAAGGCTTAGAGGAATCCATCCCATCTTCTCAAGGATCGGGGGGGGGTGCCGCCAGTAGGAATCTTTCCTAGCCTGTTCAATTATATGGATGTACTATGAGGCTCAAACCCATCCCCGCATCTTATTGGGTGCTTCCGGGCCGGTTTCTGGCCGGGGAATACCCCGGACTGCGCTACGATGAGGTTCAAACCCGTCAGCGTCTTACTGCTTTTCTCAACGCTGGGTTCGATACTTTCATTGACTTGACCAGCGAGGACGAGCGCCCGCCGTATTATTCCATGCTGGGGGAAGAAGCCGGGACCATTGGACGGCTGGTACGTTACCAGCGTTTTTCCTTCCCTGATTTTCAAGTTCCCTCTCACGAGAAGATGGTTGCCACTCTGGATGCCATTGACGCGGCCCTCGCCGAAGGTCACAAAATATATCTCCATTGCGTGGGCGGCATTGGCCGCACCGGCATCACTGTCGGCTGCTACCTCATCCGCCACGGGTTGAAGCCAATGGAGGCCCTTCAACGTTTACGCAAAATGTATCACACCACTTCACAAAGCCTGCTCGCGCCCCAATCCCCCGAATCCGATGACCAGGTTAATTTCATTTTAAACTGGGAGGAGCATGGACTGGCATAGCCGTTTCCTCCAGCAGGCCGCCTGGACGCGTGACTTGCGCGTCTATCTCTTCGAACACGCCGGTCTGACCCGGGCGCGGCGGGTGCTGGAAGTCGGCTGCGGGACGGGGGCGATCTTATCTGGCCTTGTCACGCCTGCCGTCGTCCACGGGCTGGACCTGGAGCCTGCCCGCCTCGTCGAGGCGCGGGCATATGTCCCGGTCGCAGCCCTCGTCTGCGGGGATGCACGGTCGCTGCCATATCATTCCAACATGTTTGACATTACCTTCTGCCACTTCCTCCTGCTGTGGGTGCGCGACCCATTAATGGCCCTGCTTGAAATGAAACGCGTCACCCGCCCAGGCGGCGCCTTGCTGACTCTGGCTGAACCTGACTATGACTCCCGCGTGGATAAACCCGATGCACTTGCTCCGCTAGGACGCTGGCAGGCCGAGTCCCTGCGCAGGCAGGGCGCGGACCCGGGGTTGGGTAGCCGGCTGGCGGATCTGTTCCATCAGGCGGGTATCCAATCCATAGAAACAGGCACCCTGCGAAGTAGTCCCGGTTCCAGTAAATGGTGCGTGGGTGCAAAGCGCCTGCCTACCTCTGCGGAACGGGACCTGGAATGGGAAGTGCTTGAGTCCGATTTGGCAGGCTGGGTCCCGGCGCAGGAAATTCACGGGATGAAGTTATTGGATGAGCAGGCCTGGGATCGGGGTGAGCGCGTGCTCTACGTGCCAACGTATTTCGCTTGGGGAAAAGTTTAATTTTCAAATGGTATAATCTCTGCGGAGGCTTTCTTGACTGAATATTCCCCTGAAAATGAAACCCGGCCTGCGCCGGAAGCGACGCCTGCCAGGCAGGGATGGAAGCAGTTCCTGCGCGAAATTCTGGAGACGGTGGGACTGGCGG
>Ga0209777_10004108_pt1 | contig 17455 bp, 10 predicted proteins | sample FrelakmetHBP12HB_FD_187147 | JGI IMG/M metagenome (GOLD analysis project Ga0209777, IMG submission 187147) | Freshwater lake sediment microbial communities from the University of Notre Dame, USA, for methane emissions studies -HBP12 HB (SPAdes)... | ecosystem: Environmental > Aquatic >...
CCCAGCAGAATTCACAAGCCAGATACCACAAGTGTTCGGGCCTTCACAAATTGATCTGTTAAATGCGATCCACTGTCCATCAGGACTCCAGGCGGGGAACGCTCTGTGTGGTTCATGGTTTACTTAACCAAAATCATTTTTCTACTTTCAACGTTGCTCTCAAATCTCATCTGGTAAAAATACGGTCCGCTGGGATGACCTTCTGCGTTCCACTCTGCCTCATGCTCTCCACCTTGCAAATTCTTAGCGATGAGTGTGGTTACCTCTCTTCCACCCAAGTCATAGATCTTTAGCGACACGAAACCTGAGCGATTGATCTCAAACCGAATCCTTGTACTGGGATTGAAGGGGTTCGGATAATTTTGATAAAGTGAAAAGTTCGTTGGCAATTCTTGCGCAATCGTATTTACATCTGTTGTCAATGAATCGAGAATGTACACACCATCCTCATTTGGCCAAGTAAGCACCGCGGCATACACCCTGTTCATAACCGTATCGATTGCGATACTTCGAACGCCTCCTCCACCCACAGGTAATCCATTGCTAAACTTGAACCAAGAATCTCCTCCGTTTGTGGTTCGGAAGATCATTTCCCCTGTCGAATCGTTCGATTCCACACCGATAAAGAGATCGTCTTTGTTTCGCGGGTTTTGGGTAAGCGCACCGACTTCCCTGTTTTGCACACCAAGTCCATTATTCTTTCCGATCCATGATTCGCCGCCGTCGGTTGATTTGAATATCCCGTTTGGTCGCGCTGTGTCGGGATTAATGATAGTTGTATAGACGACGTTCGCATCGCGAGAATCTACTAGTACAAGTGACGGATTAGGAGACGCGATAAAGGGCATCTGGGTCCACGTGTTTCCCTTATCGGTAGATTTGAATAACCCGCCAGACCAATACGTCGCATAGAGAATACTGTCATTTGATGCTGCAATCGACAATGATATCAAAAAGTCTCCAGGAACTGGCGGTAAGAGTGTCCAAGTTTGGCCGCGATCGGTCGTACGATGAATGAAGCGCGGTCCCACACCAACATAGACCGTCTTCGGGTCAAGAGGATCGATTTCAATGACGCCAACAGGCAATGTGCTCCCCACAAAAAGTATTTTCCAGTGACTTCCACCGTCGGTGGACATGAACTGATCGTTGGTCTCAAATGCGATTCGACTTGTTACTGAAAGGTAGAGAATTTGAGAACTGGTTGGATCAACCTTGAGCGAACCAGCGCCTCCATAGAGTCTACCCTGAATGGTCTGCCAGTGCTCACCGCGGTCGGTGCTTCGGAGAATACTATCACCGAGCGTGTAGATAGTATCCGGATCGCGACGCTAAATTTCAACGTCAATTATTGTGTTACCCGCGGTTCCAGATGCAAGCCGCCATGGTAGTCGCTGAGAAGACGCGGTGGTGTAAACGAGCATCGCACTGCAAAATATCAATACGAATTCTCTCATGGGCATTCCCTTTCGAAAAGCGAAAACCCGCATTATCCCCCTCAACCGGGACAAGCGGGTTTTCATGAAACCAGAAACTCCTCTGACTGATACCTCAATTGAAACAATGTGCATTTCAATCACCTTAGCCTACAATCTACTCCCAATCGGCTACTAAGAAAGTTAAGAAACGCTTTCCAAAAAGTCAAGTTAGTTTTCGTGTTTCCAACAATATATTTTTACGTCTGGTCGGAGCGAGTCTACGAAAAGCTAGCCGGAACCCGCGATTTGCGCAGCAAACCCTATTATTAGTGCAATTGGCGTCGCATCGCTATTGGGTTCCCAAACAAAAACGGGACAAGACTCCCGCTGATTAATTCGGGATGGCCAACCTCCCAGAACCTTTCAACCCACTCCATGTTTCTATCATTTCATTAGTTAGTGCAATTGGGTCAACGTCCCCCTCATTCGCCTTGGCTGTAAGAGACTAAAATCAAGAACGGATGTCAATTTCTGGTGCACCCCCAGCACGTGCATTTGTTATTTCCCCTTCCATTTGGTATACTCCCTTGATTTCCTTACAAGAAACAGTTTCCCCACTTTGCCTCCCCGGCACAGTCTCAGCACTCTCCGGGGTGATATCGTAACCGCAAAGGAAGCAGAGGAGACATTCATATCGAAGAGCAGCAACAGAGAGAAAGAAAATGTTCCAATGAGTAATCAAAAACAGTTCATCAGCGGTCTCCTTCAGGCCTGGCGGGATGAAATGCTCAGCGCGCGGAATTACCACGCTCTCGCGGAACGCGAGGTGAACCCCGAGAAACGGAAAATTCTCGAGCGCTTGGCGGAAGCAGAGGAGCAACATGCCGAGCGATGGGCAAAACGCCTCCGCGAGCTTGGCGCCGGACCCGGGACATTTTCCGAGACATTCATCGAACGGGTTCGTCGCTGGGTTCTCTTGCGGAGCGATACCAACGTTGCCGCCAAAATGCTGGAAGCCGGTGAAAGTGAAGCCGATAAACTCTATGACGTCCTGCTGACAAACGCCCAGAATGAGTCTGACCGCCTATCATTGACGGAAGCGCAGCGGGACGAGCGGGCCCATAACCGCGTGCTCGAAGAATTTGAGGGACGATCTGCGCACCTCCCTCAAAGCAGGCTGGAGACTATTCTCGGCCGCGAGAAGTGGCACGTGCGGGCGGGCGGCTGGATCGGGCAGGCAATTTACGGAGTGAATGACGGGCTTGGCGCCGCATTCGGGGTTGTGAGCGGGGTGGCGGGTGCGACGCACGCGAACGGTCAGTTCGTTCTCCTCAGCGGACTCGCGACGGCTCTCGCCTCCGCCCTCTCAATGGGAAGCGGAGCCTACCTCGCGATGAAGTCGGAGCGCGAGGTGTACGAAGCCGAATTCGAGCGCGAGAAACGTGAGATCGAGGAGAATCCCGAAGAGGAACGCGAAGAACTGCAGCTCTTCTATCAATTGAAAGGTTTCACCGAAGAGGAAGCCAAGACAATGGCCGGACGGATGGCCGAACATCCGGATCAGATGCTGAAGACCCTCGCCCATGAAGAACTCGGCTTGTCGGAACAAACGTTCCCGAATGAATGGCGGTCGGCCTTCAGCGCAACGATCAGCACTGCAATTGGAGCGGCCGTGCCGGTGATTCCGTTTATGTTCAGCACAGGAATGACGGCCCTGATGATCTCGTTCATCGTGAGCACCATGGCCCACTTCGTCGTCGGCGCTTCGAAGGTGGTGGTCACCGGCCGGTCGTGGCTGAAAAGCGGTGTGGAAATGACCCTCATCGGTATCGGTGAAGCGGCGGTCACCTATACGATAGGACTGCTGATTTCGCCGGCGATTGGCTAGTTCCCGTTGTCGCGGGACGGGAGAAGCATCTGACGCGAAGCGTCGTCCTGACATCCTTTTGGTCACTCACCTGCGGACTTGCCCGCCGAAGTGGAAAGAAGGCGGGAGCTTACTCAGGCACGGGATCTGACGCGAAGCGTCATCCCGACGAAGTCGGGACAGCATGACGGGTTGATCTAGGATTCGGATTGGTAAGTGCGGGTTATGGACATTCTGAGAACCATTCAGGAATTTGGTTTACAAAGCGGGGAGTTCATTGTTGTCGCCCTGCTGGTTTATTTCCTGAGCAAGATTTTCAAGGTGACGCTGAAAGGATGGTCGTTTGAAGACCCCCGACGGTCAGCTCTTTGGGCGATCATTGCAATCCTCGGAAGCTTGACCGTCATTGCTGCACTGCTTCTCTCCACTAAGCCTCCTTCGCCCCAGTCAATTGCGGACCTGCAGGTCGGCAGACGCACGTACACCTTCGGTACTGTTCTGAATCAGTCTGAGCTCTGTCTCATCATGTTGCTCCCGGTTCTCATCATCAAGAGAATCAGGAAAGAATCCTGGGAAAGCATGGGCGTCAGCCGGCACAACCTGGCAAAAGCACTCTCGATAGGCCTCACACTTGCGGCGGCAGGCGCTCTGGCAAATCTGGCTGGTTCACAATCCATATCGCTTGTGCTTGGATCGTTGACGGTGGGTCATTTCTGGGCGTTGCTTCTGTTTGGGGCGGTGGGGTTTACGGAGGAGTTTATGTTTCGCGGCTTCTTCCAGAGCCGTATGGTCGCGTGGCTTGGAATCTGGCAGGGATGGATCGTCTCCTCGTTGACAATGGCGTTCTACCACTTCTTTCACCGAGTCGGGGTCATGGGAATGTCACCGCTTGACGCGCTCATCAGTTGCGCGACGCTGATCCCCATTAGTCTGAGCATGGGGTACATCATGATCCGCACGGAGAACGTCATCGCCCCGGCGATCTGTCACACATTCGCGGATTGGTGGGGAACGTTGTAAGGTCCGATGCCGGCCGCATGGCGAGATCTTTGCGAGCTGGATTGCTTATTCCTCTCCGCCCGACCTATCTCCCATTAACCGACCGAAGGAAACCCTACGGGTTCGATTCTTCACTTCACAAATTTATACCCCGCCGTGTGCACCGTGAGTAGATGCTCCGGACTGGAAGGGTTGTTCTCAATTTTCTTTCTCAGTCCGAGAATATAATTATCCACGGTGCGTGTTGTCGGGAAGTTCTCGTAGCCCCAGACGTCGTCGAGCAGCATTTCGCGCGTGACGACCTCGCTCTCATGTTGAACAAAGTATTTCAGGATTTCAAATTCCTTCGCTGAGAGCTTGAGCGCCTTTTTCCCCTTCGTCGCCTCCTGCTTCTTGAAATCGATATGTAAACTGCCGAACGAATACTCGTCGATCCCTTTTTTCAATTCTCCTTTGCGGCGCAGGAGAGCTTTGATCCGGGCATGCAGTTCGCGGATACTGAACGGCTTCGTCACGTAGTCATCGGCGCCAAGCTCCAGGCCAAGCACCTTGTCCATTTCCTCCCTCTTACTCGTGAGCATGAGAATCGGCGTGTTCACTCCGTCCTTCCGCAAGTCCCTGCAGATGTCCTGTCCGTTCTTGCTCGGGAGCATGAGGTCCAGAAGAATCAGGTCGACATTCTCCCGCTTTCCCATCTGGTAGCCTTTCTCACCGTCGGATGATGTGAGAACCTCATAATGTCCTTCTTCCAGGCTGGCGACAAGTCCCGCCAGGATGGCCGGGTCGTCTTCAACGACTAAGATGCGTTTCATGGTCGGGTGATTCTCAATTGTAAAATAACGAGTGAAAAATGTAAAATTCGTTCTGGCTTCTATACTACAGCTTTTGGCCTTTGGCCTTTGGCTATTAGCTATTAGTTCCGGGCTTCTGACTTCTGGTTTCGAGACCTTTCACTATCTCATCATGTCGATCCGCAATCAACAATCCATAATCATAAATCGCTCCATCACTCCATCCTCCATCAGCTCATTACTCATTGCCCATTATTCATTGCTTATCATTTTCCGGAAGGGAATAGCAATGTAAACGTACTACCCTCGCCCGGTGAACTCCTGACTTCAATTCTGCCGCCGTGGGCATCCATGACGTGCTTCACAATCGACAATCCCAGTCCGACTCCCCCGACGCGCTGCGTTTGTTTATCATTCACACGATAAAAAGGATTGAAGATATTTTCGAGCTTATCTTCCGGGATGCCGATGCCGCAATCTTTTACGCTCACGCCAACGAATCCTTTCTCGCGGAAGGTGGTTACAGAGATTTCTTTTCTGTCGCCCGAATACTTCATCGCATTCGAAAGAAGATTAATAACTGCTTCAGCGACCGCGTCGGCATCGGCGCGAATCCCGTACTCGCGCTTGCCGATGTGCGTGCGCACCTTGAACTTCCCCATTTTGAACTGGTAGGCCATCGACCGGAGCATCATATTGACAACTTCATTCACCTCCACCTCCGAAAAATGGTACTCTTTCACACCTCTTTCCATTTTTGCAAAATCAAGAACGTTATTGATCAGCCGCGTAAGCCGGTCGGATTCACCTTCGATGATCTCCAAATACCCGCCGGCAACTTTGCCGGCAAGTTTCTTTTTTGACCGGAGAAGTTCGGCGAACATTTTGATCGACGTCAAGGGGGTTTTCAAGTCATGCGAGACACTTGACACAAAGAAAGATTTCAACTGACTTAACTCTTCGAGCCGCCGTGCTTCTTCCTGCTTTAGCAGCAACTCTTGTTGGAGCATGATTCTTTCCATTGCCGCGCCAGCTTGGATGCTCACCGTCGTGAGCAAATCGACATCCTCGACCGTAAACCTCCCGCCGGATTTCTTGCTGCCGAGAACAAGAAATCCGAGAATCTCGTCGCCTTCCGAGAGCATGGGAAACACAAGCGCCATGCCCCAGCGCCGGAAAACTTCGGCGTTGGCAGATTCATACACCAGGCCCGGCTCAATGCTCTCATCAAGCGCAAGTGTTCGCTTGAGGTCGGTTTGCAGATGTTCCTTGTCGAATGGAACGCCATGCCGCGCAAGCACGTCAAACTCATGGTGGGCCAGCAGTTCAAGACGGTGTCCCGGTTGGCGCAACGCGAAGAAGCCGATGCGCTCAATCGGGATCAATTCCTGGACGCGGCTGACGACGTATTCACCAAGCTGCCGGACATCAAGACAATCCTTGATCTCTTCGATAAGCCGTCGCTGCGCCTCCCGGTAATTATATCGCACGCGGAAGAATTGCTTATCCACGAAGCGCTGGACGCGCCGCCGCACAGGCTCGAACGCAAGGGCGACCACGACGGCAGCGGCGGCCGAGGTGTACACCGAGGGAGTCCGGATACTTGTGGCAAGGAGGCCAATAATCCCGACATAGACCGCCAGCAGCATGACGATCACCGTCACGTACACGGCACTGCGATTAATGATAAGGTCGATGTCGAGCAAACGATACCGGACGATGGAAATGGTGAACGAAGCCGGAATAAGAAGCAGGATAAGTTTGAAAACGACCTCCGGAATCTGCGGCGGCGCTCCCAATGCCTGCGGAAGAGCCCAGAGGAAAATAAACGGTGTCGGACCAATCGATAAGCCGAAGAGCATCCAGCGAAGCTTCTTTTTGTCCGAAACGGTCTCTGCACTTCTGTAGGAAAGGATGAAATTGAGGACGCTGAACAGGAGTATCAGGAACACAAATGCATTTTGAATCATCTCGCCGCTCATGGCTGCCTGGAACATCTCGAGAGAATGGGATGCTGCCGCCCGGAGATATATCCACGATTGCCAGACGGCGATGAGTGCGGCAGCAGCATAAAGCCAGCCCAACCAACGTCGAAAGTTTCTCCATCGTACTGCCGGAAAAAGAAACGTGAAATGCAGGAATAGCACCGGCATCATCGTGTATGCGAGGAAAAACAGTACGCACAGTGTATATCCGAGCCACCATGGGTGAAGGGCATACATCGTCTTCGTACCAAACATCGCCGCGGCGACGGTAGCAGATGCAAGACAATAGACGATTGAGGCATCCTCTTCCCGGCGCTTAAGGTAGACAAACACACCGAAAAAGAAGATCACCCATCCGGTGAGAGTATTAATGGCTACGGATGCCGGCGGATAATAATTCACCAGGCGCGTCTGCTGCACAACGTTCCCGGCGGTCGTTGATACCTCAACGCGTACTGAATCGCCGAGATGATATGCGCTCAGAAAAAACTCAATATCATCGGCCGTGGAAACGCGAACCCCATCGATCGAAAGGATGTGCGATTGAGACGGGGAACCTGAGAGAGTGTCGGGCACATCAGCTTTCTGAATCTGGTGCAGAGTCGCCGCAAGATAGAAAAAGGCGCAGAGGATGGCAAAGGCAGGAATTCCCCGACTATAATTCCGAGTTTGAGGCATGCTATTGAGAGTTAATATCCCGCCGTGAAGAGTCGTTTGACTGAAACTGCATAATGGTAGTAAATTCGCCGGCGAGAGTCAAGAGCGACGGCCGCAGGGTAGTGGCTGAATCTGAAATGCTCAGACTCGCCATTTTTGTATTAGGCAGAAAAGGTGAGAAAAAGTATAAGCGGCAGAATTCTCTTTTTCATATTCACTTCCCTCAAATGTGAGAAGGATTTCTTGGTTATCTAAGGAACTTGAATGCAAAGTGAAAAGATATGTTAGGATTCAAAATCATTTATCTTTGAAACATCGGGCCGACTAATGATCACCGGGTCTCCACTTCCACCACCATGATTGAAGGTGCAAACATAATAAACATACTCCGTTTCGAATATGGTGAGCACTATATCATCGGTTCTTGGTTGCACCTTGCCAACTTCCGCATGTTCGATTTTGTTATTGTAAATATACTGAATTGCAAAAATACGGCGAGAAGATATTTTTACTCTGCCGGAATTAAACTCTTTGATTCCCTTATATATCTCTTCGGCTTGTTGAGCATCTTTAGCGCCAGGAACGAAGAATTTCATCTTGTTTCCTTTCATTAATTGAAGCCAATCTCCTTATGAACGAGTAAACTTACCCAAACAAGCGGTAAATTTCAAGTTTATCCACTACCGGCCGCGAGGTTCATTGGATTCCGCCGGATCACCCCACCACACTACTCTCCTTCTGCTGACGCATCTTTGGGAGTCCGGAATCGAACCACCCGCGTTTTCCCTCCTTGTTTGCACTATTCCGGAAATTTTAGCATTTTGAGGCCATCGTAAAAGTCGGGATGATAGTCCTTCCCTCATCCCCTTTCTGTTCTTTTCAACTCAACTATTGTTTTCCCAATAGAAGGAAGAGAGTTATGAAAAAGATTCGACTCGTTTTCATCGTTGTGGTTTCGTGCATCCTGTTCCTGTGCGGCTGGTCCACAATGGACGAAGGAATGTGGATGCTGACTCAATTGAACAAGCTTCCGTGGACCGATATGCAGAAGCATGGCCTTGAATTGAAACCTCTGGAGGTCTACAATCCGGATGGAATAAGCCTCAAGGACGCGGTTGTTCTCCTTGGCGGGGGAACGGGATCATTCGTTTCAAGCGAAGGCTTGATCATCACCAACCATCACGTCGCCTTCGGCGCAATCCAATCCGTAAGTTCCGTTCAAGATGATTATCTCAAGAATGGATTTTACGCGAAGAGCAAAACCGAGGAGTTTTCGATCCCGACGTACAACGCACGGGTTGTGATTTCGATTAAGGACGTCACCTCCGAAATTCTCAGCGCCGTCAGCGATACCATGAATGCCGAAGCACGGACGAAGGCGATACAGGCAAAGATCAGCGACGTGCAGAAAGCCATGAAGGGCACTACCGACAACGAATACTCGGTCGCAGAAACGTACAACGGAGTCAAGTATTTCCTGTTCGGGTTTGAGGTTCTGAGAGACATACGCCTTGTGTACGCGCCGCCATCCTCTCTCGGAAATTACGGCGGGGAAATCGATAACTGGTACTGGCCTCGGCATACCTGCGACTTCGCCCTGATGCGCGCCTATGTCGGTCCCGACGGCAAGCCCGCAAGGTATTCAAGAAGTAATGTTCCGTATACACCGAAGAAGTTCCTGCCTATATCCCTCAACGGATATTCCGAGGGTTCGTTCGCGATGATCATGGGCTTCCCGGGCAGAACCTATCGCTACAGGACGGCGTCTGAAATTCAGCTCGCAAAGGATGAAACGCTTCCCTTGACGATGGAATTATTCAAGAAGCGAATGGATATTATCGAAGCAGCGGGCAAGAAAGACCGCGCCGTCGAGATACAATTCGCCAGCCGGTGGCGGGGACTTGCGAATACCTTCAAGAACTATGAGGGAACGCTCGAAGGGATGAAGCATACGAATGTGGTGGACGTCCGAAAACAGGATGAAATCAAGTTCCAGTCGTTTATCAATTCAAATCCGGAACTGAAATCGAAGTACGGCAACATCCTTTCTGAAATCGCGACGGTCTACGACGATCTGAAGTCATTCAACAAGAAGCAGATCGTCCTGGGACAAATAATGTCGGGCGTCGATATCCTCCGAACCGCGGGTCAGTTCCGGGATTTTGCAAATTCGTTTGCGAAGGACTCAACAGGCACGGTGAAGGCGAGCGACGCCAGGATCAGCGACCTGAAAGATTTCATCAACAACACTTTCAAGAACGGCGACCTTGCCGTTGACAAAGAAATCCTCGCGGCACTTATCCAGAAAGCGGCAGACCTTCCGCCGTCGCAGCAAATCGAGGCGGTCAAGCATATCGTTGGGGACAAAGAGGGCGAAAAGCGTGACCGTGAGATCAACGAGTTTGTCCACGATGTATACGACGATTCCCGGCTTTCAACAGTCGAGGGATGCATGAAGCTTATGACGAAGTCCGCCGACGACATTCGCGACGACCGATTTGTCAAATTTGCCATCGAGCTGGACAAAGACAACGCTCCTCTTCAGGCACACGCTCAGAGATTCAACGCTCAAATCGGTCAATTGCGGGAAAGATTGTTGGAAGCCGTTATGGCCTGGAAAGGCGCCGACATTTATCCCGATGCAAACCGAACACTCAGACTGACGTATGGTGAAATAGCATCCTACAACCCGCGCGATGCCGTCCACTACAATTACTTCACAACGCTGTCCGGCGTTTTGGAAAAGGAAACGGGCGAAGATCCGTTCATCGTACCGCCAAAGGTTCGGGAGCTCTGGGAGAAAAAGGACTTTGGCCGGTATGCCGACCCGAAATTGGGAGACGTTCCGACCGATTTCCTGGCGAACCTGGACATCACCGGCGGCAACTCCGGCAGCCCTGTGCTGAACGGAAAGGGCGAGCTCATTGGACTTGCTTTCGATGGGAACTGGGAAGCGGTGGTCGGCGACTATATTTATCAACCGTCGATGAATCGCTCAATTTGTGTCGATACACGTTACGTGCTTTTCATCCTCGACAAGTTTTCGAACGCGGAGAACATACTGAAAGAACTCGTGATTCATTGACCGCAGCGTGACCGCTACAGCGGTTGAGATGATAGGAGATAAGAATCGCGGAAGTGTCAGAACCGCTGATTACGCTGATAAGAGCTGATGACTATGATGACAGAGAAATCACCTCCACAATGTCATCACTACAATCAGCGGTATCATTTCATCATTACCATCAGCGGTTCAGACGGTGAAACGGAGGAGGATATAGAAATTGTGGAAGGTTAGAACTGCTGATTACGCTGATAAGAGCTGATGACAGAGAAATCACCTCCACAATGTCATCACTGCAATCAGCGGTATCATTTCATCATAACCATCAGCGGTTCAGACGGTGAGATAATGGTCCGCTCCCCCGACCTTTATTTTTCTGAACATTTGGTCACATGAATCAGACTGATTTATCTGTAACCGACATCATTTCTACTATCATTTTTCCATCATTACTATCAGCGGTAGCGGTCGTCGTTGACTTTCCCTTAACAATTCATTAGATTTACTTAATGTGATGCTCGCGCAGCTACTGCCTCACACCCTTTCCCCAGCTGCGACCAACCAATGCGAAAGGAAAGAACTATGAAGCGCATTCCTTCTCTCCTCACCGAATCGGGTGACTCGAATCCAGTAAGGCCAAGTCTAGCTGCCCTTCTGGCCATCTTCGTCTTCTTCACTCTCCCGGTTCAGCTTTCAGCGAATGTTTCTGGCCCCCACAAATCTCGGGTGCAATCCATCCAAGAACGTGCCGCGAACGTGAAACGACAATTCACGGAACATCAACGGCAAATGACCCTGGCTCAACGTGAATTGAAGACACGGACGGCGGCAGGTGTTCCACCGAAGGTCTCGATGCAATTTAACAAATTGTTCAAGACATCTTCGAGCACTTTTTTCTACGATGATATGGAAAGCGGCACCAACGGCTGGTCCGCCGTTCCACCCTCCGACCTCGCTGCCTGGCATCAGACAACTCGCGACGCGAATTCCCCGACGCACAGCTGGTGGCCCGGCGTTGAAGAACAGGGAAATTACGTGACCGGAGCGAGGGTCTACGAGGAATTGATCTCTCCGGCGATTGATTTATCCGGTGCAACCGGGAACGTCACTCTTCTCTTCACCGAAAACTATTTCACGGAACGCGGTTTTGATTTCTGCATGGTCGACGCCACCACCGACGGCGGAACAACCTGGACTCACCTGCGCGGCGGCTACGCCGAATCGCCATCGGGGGACACCTATGGCTGGAAAGTATCGACGCTCGATTTGACAGCGTACGCCAACCAGACGATCAATCTCCGGTTTGTATTCGATACCGGCGACTCCCTGTTCAATGCATTCCCCGGCTGGTTCGTCGACAACGTGGCTGTGTTTGACCAATCCGAAACTGTTAAGGGAATCGTGTACTACGACCAGAACCAAAACGGCACTCACGATGCCGGAGAGTGGGGGCTTGCGAATTGGCTCGTTACGGTGTCCGGTCCGCTCACACTCACGATGCCAACATCATCGTGCGGGACATTCAACATACCTCTTCCGCTCGGCTCATACCAGTTCTCGGAAGCCCTCCAGATTCCCTGGACCGAAACATCGAGCCCCTCGACCATGAGTGTTGATCTGAATACGCCGGGTGGAGCGGTCAATGATGTGAACTTCGGCAACTATCGTTTGGGATGTTTGCTCCTCGGTAGCGTATTCGAAGATCTGAACAAGGACAGTTTGTTCACTCCGGGTGAACCTCCTTTCACGGATCCCTGGATCGTGCTTTCCGATTCAACCGGCTCCTGGGTTAACGGTTCCCAGCCTGATTCCTCGGGACAATTTGTGTTCTTTGCCTTCGGAGCCGGTCGGTACGAACTGACAGAATACTTACCCCCTCATTGGGTTTCAACCGTGCCTCCGGGACGGCTCTACAACATCATGGTGCCTCCCAAGGATACGGTGTTGAGTGGATTCCTCTTCGGAAGCTATGAGGTTCCACCGACAAATTCCGCCATACGAGGATTCGCTTTCAACGACCTGAACCGGAACGGTGTGCCGGACGACCGAGAGCCTGCGATTCAGAACCGTCTCGTATCACTGAGCGATTCGCTCGGATTGTACGGTGCCACCACGTTCACCGACACGCTTGGAAGATTCGACTTCGAGAATCTGGCCGCGGAAAAATACACAGTCTCGCTTCAAGGCCTCTGCGGTTGGCAACAGTCTATCCCGGCCGGCAATTACAGCATCGAACTCGATTCCGGGCAGGTGAAAGACAGCTTGATTTTCGGCTCGTATGAGTATTTTCCGGGATCAATCAGCGGTACAGTCTACAATGACCTGAACGCGGATGGGGTACGCGGTCCGGGGGAATCGGGAATAGCCGGATCCCTGATTTACCTTTCCGGTGCCACGTGCGGCACTGCCAAGTCCAATCAGAACGTAAAAATGTCAACTGTCTGCGATGACAGCGGAAACTATCGGTTCGATGGGCTCTTGCTCGGCACGTATCACGTACGAATTGCCATGACTGCCCATTGGCGGCAGACGCATCCTGCCTCACTCCAGCCGTATACGGTTGCGCTCGCCGGCGATGAGAGTCGTCCGGGCACGGATTTTGGCCTCACGTACGATTCAACGTTCAACCTTGCTTATCGGTCCTTCCTGCCGGAAACCATCGCTTACGTGAATGACCACATTGGAAAGGGGCATCCTGGAACGGCGCTGAAGGCGAAGGCAATCGGCAGCCAGGCAACTTTCACTCTCATCACTCCCATCAGCGGGTTGAACGGACTCCACGTGGAATTCAGCCAGACGATAGATACATCAAGCTTTACGATCAACAGGTTCCCTCTAGGGACACCCGCTACCGGATTCAAGAAATGGGAATTCAAGCTCGAGGGGACGGACACGTTAGGGAAAGGCGATAGCGTAGTCATCTTTGCCGCCTGCAACGTTGGGAAGATGCTCCTTATCTCCAAATACTGGTGGGAAAAAGGAACTTCGACGCCCGCGCCGGGCACGAGCACAGGCAAAAACATCTCAGGTACGGGGAAACTCCTTCTTCCCATGCCGAACGTTATGAATGTGCTGCAGACGATGTTCACCGATGGTTTGCCGACGAAATACGGCCTGACAGTTGGTGAGATCAGCGGTGGACATTCGGCTTACGCCAACAGTGCTGCCAATGTTTGGAAATCGCTGTACCAAAATGGCCATTTGCACGCCGGTCGGCCAAGATGCCTCGGTGTGTTCTCAAATACGCTGGGTTCGATAAAAACGAAGGTGAGCACACTCACCCCGGTCAAGGGGAACAATATTCTATTCGCCGAAGCTCTTACGCTGAAGGTGAACATATACGCAAGCGAATTTGAGATTACCCCATACGGATTCGGCGGACTTATATTCCATGGCGACACGGCAAATCCTTTCAATGGACTTTCCGTGATGAACATAGCCATAAAGCTGGATTCTGCCATATCCAAATATGTCGAGCCGACAAAAAAACCTGTTGTCGCCCCAGGCTACTGCGTTTGCGACACCAATTACTTCAACGTGGCGTACCGCACTATCCGGATGATCGATTCTGCCTTCTCCGGACCGCTCGACACTATTTCATTTGGCCCGGGATTGGTCCTCAAACCCGTTCACGACCTGTCTACAGTTTCATTCCTGACGCTGGACAGTTCATTCTCTTCCCTCGCTGCCGGCACGGTGCCGCTCAGAGGGAGCTACGTGCAAGAACCCCTGCAGTACAAACTTGAACAGAACTATCCCAACCCTTTCAATCCCACGACAACTTTTTCCTTCACCTTGGGGCAAGCATCGTTTGTCACGCTCACGATCTATAACATTCTGGGTCAGGAAGTGACAACGGTGATCAACAGGGAGCAGATGGACGAAGGCCTGCAGGAGATTGAATTTAACGCCTCCCGCCTCGCCTCGGGTGTGTACTTCTATCGCATAACGGCGGAAGGGATTGCCGATCCTGACAATAACATCGCCGGACAGACATTCGTGGCGGTGAGGAAGATGATGCTTCTCAAATAAGCGGTGCGTAAAAGAAGTAATCCCGCATATTTTGTGCGGGAGTGCTGCTGAAACGAGTATATGAGTATGTGAGTAGATGAGAAGTTGAGTAAGAAGGCCGATTTGACGCCGGCCTTCTCTATTTTATGGAGTGTTAGCGGAAGTAAGCATTCAAGACGTACTGCTGCATCATTCTTTGTGTATTGAAGAATGAGCCGTTGAGGGCGATCGAATGTCGCATGACGTCGATGAAGCCGTCACGATTATGATAGAAAAGGGGAATGACGACCTTTTCCAACTTATCATAGAGAGAGGCAGCATCTTTTGAGCGGTCCTGGGTTTCGGTTGCTCCGCCGCGTCCGTTGTCTCCGATTGCCCATCCGGTCACTCCCTCGATACAACCCTCGATCCACCAACCGTCGAGAATGCTCAGACTCGGCACGCCGTTTACCGCCGCCTTCATTCCACTCGTCCCGGATGCCTCATTCGGCGGCTGGGGAGTATTCAACCACACATCGACACCCGATGCGATCATTTTCGCCAGCGCCATATCGTAATTCTCGAGGTATGCAATCTTGACATCCTTCTTGAGCAGTTCCTTCTCTTCGAAAATTTTCTTGATCATTTCCTTTCCGAACTGATCCTGCGGATGCGCCTTCCCCGCATAGATGAGCTGGACCGGGCCGCTCTTGGCCACGACACTCTTCAGTCGTTCAATGTCGGTAAACAGCAGGCTTGCCCTTTTGTACGTCGCTGCGCGCCGCGCAAACCCGAGCGTGAGAACATTGACATCCATTCCCATGTTCGTCTCGTGATTCACGTAATGAATCAATTCCTTCTTTGCTTGTGAATGCGCATTCCACATCTCCGCAGCCGGAATGCTCAGTGCGTAACGCAGATTGAAATTATCCTGCTTCCAACCGGGGATATGCCGGTCATAGAGTTCCTGGAATGGCGTTGCCACCCATGTGCCGGCATGCACCCCGTTGGTGATCGCATCGATGGTATACTTGGCAAACATCAGTCTGGAGATTTCACCGTGCCTTTTTGCAACGCCGTTGATGTAGTGACTGAAATTGAGCGCCAGATACGTCATATTGAGCGTACCCTCGGGGTTAAACACTTTTTTCATGTCCTGAAAGCCGGGATGGTCCCCGATGACACGGACGACATCATCCATTGGAAACTCGTCAAGACCGGCGGGGACCGGAGTGTGCGTTGTGAACACACATTTTTTTCTGACGGCGCCGATATCGTTGTGGGTGACGGAATGTTTGCCGCCATCGTTGGTCTCTTCGTCAAAGAGTTCCAGCGTCAGCAGGCTTGCGTGTCCCTCATTCATATGGTAACGGTCGAGGTTGTTGTAACCGAGTGCGCGAAGCATTCTCACGCCGCCGATACCGAGGATGACCTCCTGACACAACCGGTAATGTTTGTCGCCGCCGTAGAGATAATGAGTCAATCTTCTGTCCCATTCGGAGTTTTCCGGAAGGTAGGAATCGAGAAAATACACCGGGACGCTGAAATCTCCGACCCCCTTGACCTCGTATTTCCATGAACGAATGTGAACGGTACGGCCTTCGATAGTGACCGAAGCTCTCTGGGGCATTTCCTCGAGAAAATCCGCGATCACCCACTCCACGGGTTCCTCCTTCTGCCATCCGCTTGCGTCAATGCTCTGATAGAAATAACCTTTGCGGTGGAGAAGCGACACGCCGACCATGGGGACGTTGAGGTCGGCTGCGGCACGGAGAGTATCGCCAGCCAGAACGCCCAGGCCGCCGGAGTATGTGGGCATCTCAGCTACAAGCCCAATCTCCATCGAGAAATATGCAATTCTTCTTTCTTGATCCATCTTTGACGCACTTTTTGTCCGACCGAAAACGGAAATCTATCTCATTCTCTGCGGTCCCCCTACGTGAGATTCTCCCGCAATACGAACGATAATCGCACACAACACACTTGAAAATGACCGAAAAGAACATCGAGAGATGAAAACTCGCTCTGGATGCCCGACAATTTAATGAAATATCCGGACTGGGTCAAATCGCCGCACAACCGCATTGCTGTTGAATCAGGCCGAGTCGTCCTATTTCAGAATGGGTCGGCTCAGTTCTCCTCTCATCCTTTTTCCAGGCATAAAAAACCCCGGCTGTTCGGGCCGGGGCTTCAGTTCAAACCGGGACAATTACTTATTTCATCAAGACCATCTTCCGGACTGCCGTGCGGCTGTCTGTCTGGATGCGGTAGAAATATATTCCGCTTCCGACGTTTGTGCCGTCGTACGTGAGCCTGTACGAACGCCCGGGCTCAGCCATACCGTTAAACAACTGCGCCACTTCCACTCCGAGAATGTTGTAAACCTTCACAGTCGCGTGTTCCTGTTTCTCCACGCTGAACTTGATTTCGGTTGTCGGGTTGAACGGATTCGGGTAGTTCTGCACGAGTTGAAAGACCTTCGGCGCTGATTCCGCGGTCACGCCCGTCACACCTGCGACGACAATCTCATTGGAATATGATGCGTGTCCATTCATATCCACCTGCCTCAAACGATATACATAGGATGTAGGACCGACATTCATGTCGGTCCAGCTATAGTGATGCACCTGCAGAGACGTGCCCGCCCCGGGGATCAAATCGCTCACCGTTGAATGTCGTTCCAG
>Ga0209777_10004109_pt1 | contig 17453 bp, 15 predicted proteins | sample FrelakmetHBP12HB_FD_187147 | JGI IMG/M metagenome (GOLD analysis project Ga0209777, IMG submission 187147) | Freshwater lake sediment microbial communities from the University of Notre Dame, USA, for methane emissions studies -HBP12 HB (SPAdes)... | ecosystem: Environmental > Aquatic >...
CGGGTTACTTCGAGAGAAACGCGCGGGCTGGCTTTGAAAGTGCCCTGCGGAGTGCCGCTGCCCAAACGCTGAACGTCCAGGCCTCCTCCGTATCCCAGGGTCCAACGCCGCCCCTCTTCCACGCCAACCAGGATGGTCTTATCGAGTTCCGAACCCCGCGGGTCTTGGGGGGTGATTTGGACTTGGTTGAAAATCCCTATCTCGTATAGTTGGCGCTGGGAGTCCAGAAGCGCGCTCTGGTTGAGCGGCTCACCCTGGTGGATGAGCAGCTCGCGGCGAATTGTCCCCGTCCGCGTGTGCTGATTGCCGAGCACTACAATGCGGCGAATCCGGGCCTGGGGGCCGGGCTCGATCCGAAAGGTGAGATCGACTTGACGCTCCTCCCCTGCCGGTTGTCCCGCCTTCGAGAGTCCTGCCGTGCCGCCTGGGGATGCCTCAGGGTGGTCGGAGGGCACAGGCGCAGCGTCCAAGCTTATGTTGGGCTGGGTATAGCCGCGATTGGCAAAGTAATCCTGCAGGGTATCCCAGTCGGCCTGGGCCCGCTCGGGAGAATAAGGCTGCCCGGGCCTGCACAAGAGGGAAGGCCACAGCTCCTTCTCGGTTCCCGGATAGGGGCCGGCCAGTGCAAGATTCCGCACCGTAGTCTGCGGCCCTTCCATGATTTGGAAGTTTACGAACCAGTGCTTGGGCTGTTGCTCGTAGTGGTCGTCGATGACGGGCGTAACTTGAGCGTCCAGAAACCCTTTCGACTTGTAGAGTGCCAGGAGCGCCGCCTTTTTCTGCTCGACGAGCGCGCGACTGTAGGTCGGGGCAGGCGGAAATAACCCCTGTGCCCGCGCGTTGATCGCGGCCATCAATTCAGCAGTTGGGATCCTGTGGTTGTCCTTCACCCCGTATCCGAAGAATTCGGCGCGTTGACCCCGTTTGACATGAAACGCGATCTCCAGCTTTTCGGAATTGGGGCCGCTCTTCCGTTCTGCTTTCACTGAAGCGGTAAGGTACCCCTGCTGCTGGAAGTAGGTCTCCAGGTCGATTTCACTTCTGGCCAGCGCCGTATCGTCCACCACGCCGTCTCTGAAGATGGGGAGAAGGTCTTTGAGCTTTGAGGGTCGAAGGTGAGCGCCGTCCACGTGTGCCTGGATGAGGGGCCCCGCCTGAATCTGGACGAGAAGCTTTTCGGTGTTGGACTTGGGGTCGTAGATCCGTTGGGAAACACTTGCCATCGCTTGCGGCCTGTCGCGCGCGACGAAGAATTGGTGAATCTTGAGAAGCCCGCGGTCCAGCCGCGCTGAGCTCAGGTGAGTACCGCTGCGCCAGCCGGCTACGCGCGCCAGGCGGGCGGGAGGGAAGACGGTCTGGCCCTGAAACTCCACGCCGCTCAAGCGCGCTGCCGGCCCCGCCCGGACCGTGAAAACAACATCAGCTTCCTCGGTGGCGGGATTGGGTTGGACTTGGTGATTGACCTGGCCCTGGTGATAGGCGCTGGCGGCAAGAAGCTCGGAAAGGTGCTGATGCGCTTCCGCAAGGTCGTGCTCGGCGAGCGGCTGGCCGAGGCGCAATCGAGAAGCATCAACCAGGACGCGGGGCTCTAGCGTTCCCAAAGTTCCCTCGACCCGCACCATTCCGACGAAGTACTGGCATCGGGCCACAAAAACGAGGATCACTCCCCCGGTTGCAGCCTCCGCCTCCGCGCGCAGCTCCGTGAATCGCCCCGTGGCATACAGATTCTTGAGACTTTCTCCGACCTTCGATTTGTCCAGAGGCTCGCCCACCTTCTGCGTGATGATGGGCAGAAATTCATCGACATCCATCTTGTGTTCACACTGCAAGCGGATGCTGACCACGCGCAGCCCCCAGGGTGTTGAAGTGCTGTCGGCCGCGCGAGCATGGAGGGTGAGGACAAAACCCAAAGCGAATAAGAGGGCGAAGCGCACCGCGGCCCGAGGTGTCGCGGCAACCGAACATGGAAAACAACACGCAGAGCGCTGTCGAGGACGCGGCCGCGTGGGTGGGGAGACCGCTGACGGGGATGAGGTTGAACAGCAGTATTCGCGCTGAAGGGCTATCAAGACGATTCCAGATTACCTCGACGTCCGAGGATTCAAAAGACCAGGTACCATTATACTTCCTACCCGATATTCTCAGGGAGAGAGGGTTGACCACGAGGCCTTCCCGGTGACCTGCTCGAAGACCTGTCCCTGGTACCCGATCGTCTTAAATCCCCGATCTTAATCGGATAGCGCAGAATCGAGTTTCTTTGCTTAGGCAAGAGCGCGCTCCGCTTCTCGGCCCAGTTCCAGAGTGAGCTTCAAGGCCATCCGAACGTCTTCTTTTCGCGAGCGGTGGTTTAGAACGCAGAAGCGCAAGACGTGGCGCGTACCTAATCGCGTCGAGGAGAGCATCAGCTTGCGGCTGGAGATGATCCTTCTCATCAAGTCCTCATTCACGCGGTTGAGCAGAGCCTCCCGCGCCTCGGCATTTTCGGGCAGCTTTTCGGGAAGGTATCGGAACGTGAAGACCCCAAGCGAGGGAGGGGTAACGATGGCGAGGCGAGGCGACCGCGCGAAGAGCAGGGCAGCATATTCGGTGAGGTCCAGGCACTGGTCGATGACCTCCCGCAAGCGCGCCGCGCCGTAGGTCTTCACGGACATCCAAACTTTCAGGGCCCGGAAGCTGCGGGTCAATTGCGGGCCGTAATCGCAGAAATTCACCTCGCGCTCTTCGCGCGCCACGTCACGCATGTACTCGGGCAGGATGCGAAAGGTCTCGCGCATCAGGCGGCCCTGGCGGACGATGGCGCAGCCGGCCTCGAAGGGGCAATAGAACCACTTGTGCGGGTCGAGGACCAGAGAGTCAGCCTGTTCGATTCCGCGCAGGGCCGCGCGGCCTCGCGAGGTCAGCGCCGCGAAGCCCCCGTACGCCGCGTCCACGTGAAACCAGAGGGAGTTTTGGTGCGCGATGCGGGCGATTTCTTCCAGGGGGTCGATGGCGCCCGTATTGGTTGTGCCGGCATTGCCGATGACCGCGAGCGCGCGAACGCCGGCGGCGCGGTCTCCACGGATTTGCTCAGCCAGCGCGCGCGTGTCCATCCGATGCGCGGAATCGGTGGGAATCGTGCGCAATTGATCCGGAGAGAATCCCAGGATACGCAAGGCGCGGTCGATCGAGGCGTGGGTTTGGCCGGAAAGATAGACGACTGCGTTACCCACTTGGTCGTTCAACTGGGCTTTGCGCGCCACAGCCAAGGCCGTGAGGTTGGCGACAGACCCTCCGCTGACCAGCAACCCCGCGGCCTCGGCGGGGAGCCCCAGCATTTGCTTGAACCAGTCGAGCACAACCAATTCCACTTGGCTGGGGCCCGAAGACTCCAGCCAGGTTCCCGCAAAAACGTTTGTTCCTGCCGCGAGTGCGTCAGCGAGAATGCTTACATAACTCGGCGCGCTGGGGATGAAGGCGAAGAAACGCGGATGGTCCAATGAAAAGGCGTTGGGCGCAACCATGGTGGCGAACTGGTCAAAGACCACTTCGAAGGAGTTCGGCCGCTCAGGCAGCGGCTCGCGAAGCAACTTCTCCGTTTCGTCGCGCGAGAGTTCCTGCCCCAGGCCTGTCTCCGGGTCGCGGAGACGGCCCAGACGCGCCACAATCCAGTCCACGACCTGATAGCCGGCACGACGCATCCCCTCCGGCTCGAAGTCGAGTGACACGTCGTGGATTCGCGATTCAAGTTGTTCGAGGGAGTTGTCGTAAGCCATCTGGATTCTCCCGGGGGGGATGGGGAATCAGGCGCCGGAGGGGTCCGTCATCTGCCGGATGCGAGCCCTCGTCCGTCAGCCGACGGATCGGCCCTACGATTTGCCTGTCCGCACGAGGTCGCCAAGAATCTTGCCCAGCAGATTGTCGGGAGGGAATCCCTGTCCAAGATGCTGCCGAAAGCCCTCGGCAAAGGCAAATCCTGAGAGTCGGCCTGCACGTGTTGCCATTTTATGCAGCGGCTCAACCACATGGGAAATGTCCTGCTGGGCTTTCAGCCACGCTTGCTGGCTCCCGTGACAGTCGAGCATTTTTCCCTTTTGTTCCAGGGTGGAAGTGATATTCACAAGCACGCTGGGTTTGATTTCGCCGCCCAGGATGTCCGTGTCGCCGAAAGGTTGGCAATAGTAAAGGTGGGGAATACTCCGAACGGGCTTGGCGGGGGGGCGGGAGCCGGTCCGGAAATTCGGTGCGCAGGCGCCAAAGCAAGCGCTTTGGCAGAGCCGGCTGGTTATCTCGTGGTCCACCATGTAGTCCGAAGGGGAATGGGTGAAGACAAGACTGGGATTGACGCGGCGGACAAGTTCCAGAACCTTCGAAAGCGTCCGGCGCTCATAGAATACCAGGAGGTCCCTTTCCCCCAGGCACTCGTAATCAGCCCTCAGCATTTCTGCGGCGCGCGCGGCCTCTTTAAGCCTGATGCGGGAAATTCTCGCGGCAGAGAGAATTGAACTCCCGCAATCCCCGGCCGTCATCGTGGCGATGCAGATTCTGGCCCCAGCATGGGCCAGGTGGAAGAGTGTGCCCGCGCACAGGAACTCGGCGTCGTCCGGGTGCGCGAACAGGGCAAGCACCGTTGGGGAGGAGGGTATCATTGGATCAGCGTCACTCGGCGGTTTTGAACGATCCCGAAAGTCGCATCTTTCCCCACGCAATCTCGATGACTCCGCTCCCATCCTTCTCAGAAAGCTGGATGGTGACGGTCTCCACCGAGTCGGGGGCATCCGCGAGCGTCAGCGGCGTTTCGGCGATTTTAGCGCCTTCATCGTATTGGTTCCAGGGCTTCGAGGACACGAGGAGTGTCCACTTGCCCGGCTCCACGAGGTGGGCAAGGAGAATGTGCTTTCCCTTGGGCACCCTGGTGCCACCGATCTCCAGGTCCTTGTCGGACTCGATGGTGGTGGAAGCACTCGCGCCCATGCGCCAGACCTGGCCGGGCTTGAGCAGCTTCAGCGGGTCGCGCCCTTGGAGCAAAGGGCGTCCGTAGTCGATGGTGACGTGGGCTCCGCCGATTGTGGCCTTGGGCTGACCGCGTTCTTCGCCATGGGCCAGAACCGTCTGGGCCATCATTGAAAACAGAGCAATGGCGATGGCCACCTTGAGAAGACGCTTGAACTGAGTCATATCGGGTACCTCCGTACCAGGAATCGTCGAATGTCGAAAGTCGAAGGTCGAAGTAGCGCCGGGCCTAATCCGTCAGTCGACGAACCCGGCATTCCGCTCTAAGAGGCGCCACTACGGCAACGCCTTGAGGACGGCCCGCCGCAATTCTCCCGCTTCTACATACCCTATCCAGTGTTGGGTGACAAGCCCCTTGCGATCGATCAGGAAGAGCGCCGGATAGACGGCGATGCTGCCGTAGGCTTGGTCGCTCTCACGCGTCCAATGGACGACGGGAAATTTAATCCCGCGTTCGCGAACGTAACCAAGCCGTGCCGCGTCGTCATAAGCCAAGCCCAGCACGCGGTCGGCGTTGGCGGCTACCACCTGAAAGCCCCGCGCGGAAAACTCCCCATACAGCTTCACGAGGTCAGGCGTTTCCTTCATGCAGGGAGGGCAGCCGGTGAACCAGACGTAGAGCAGCGCGACTTGGCCTCGTAAGTCTGCCAGGCTGATCTCGCCGCCTGCCAGGCGCGTCAATTTGAAATCCGGCGCCGCTTTGCCCTCCCAACCGCCCAACTGGCGGGCCAGGGCCTGCCCGAAGCGCTCGTCGCTCTTGATTTTCTCGACATCCACTCGCGTGATCTCGCCGCTCTTGGGGTCGCGGGTGAGAAACCGCGGCACGCGAGGGTCGGTCTCCATAACACGCAGCAGGACGTCGGCGGCACCGGGCGTTTTCAGATCAAATTGCTCGGCGATCACCCGAAGGCTCGGAGGCCGCCCGAGCTTTTCCTGGTACTGCGCGATGAAGAGCGGAATGCGAAAAAAGGCATTATAAAGTTTTCCCAGTGCCTGGCGCTCGTCGGGTTGAGTGAAGACCTTGTTGTACAGTTCCGTGACGATAAGCGGTTGGCCCGGCTGGAGGTGCTCTCGGATGTACTGTAAAACGCGTGCCTCCGCGTCGCCTTGGGCCCTTACGGGCGGTGTCAGGGTAAGAAGCGCCAGCACGAGGAGGGACACGCGGGGGCAATGACGGTACTTCGAAAATCGAAAATCGAAACTCGAAACTCGAAACTGGAAACTGGGGACTCGAAATTGGGAATTGGCCGACCAGGCCGACTCTCGAGTTTCGATTTTCGAATTTCGAGTTTCCATTTTCTAGTTTCCAGTTTCCATTTACTGTTTTCGACCTTCTATTTTCCCTTTTCCATTTTCTTCTGCTTGTTGGAAATCCTGCCAATGGAACTTCAGGGAGTTGGGCATGTATTGGAGCAGGTAACTCCACCCATGTCCTCCGGGGCGGATGGCGAATTCGTGAGGAAACCCCCGGGCGGTGAGGGTCTGGTCCAAGAGTTTCGCGCCTTCGTCGAAGCCGTATCGGTCCTGATCCCCGCAGTCGAAGTAAACCTTTAATCCCGAAAACCGATCGGGGTGCTCCGCCAGTGTGAGGGGGCTGTTGGCTTCCCAATAGGCTTCATTGAGCGGGGAACCAAACGGCGCCTGAAGAATTCGGGCGTAAAATCCCCAGCGCCCTTCGGTGGGAATGGGATTGGGGAATTTCGGCAACAGGGCAGCGCTGTGCGCGCTGGCTGAGCCGAAGACCTCGGGGTGACGCATGCTGAGATGCAGCGCCCCATAGCCTCCCATCGACGTCCCGGTAATGCCGCGCGCGGCCCGCTCTGCCAGCGTCGGGAACATGTGATCGATCGCGGGCACCAGTTCTTGGATAAAGAAGTCCTCGTAGCGATCGCGGCCGTCCGAGGAGTTGACGTAGAAAGTTTTGCCGGCATCGGGCAGGACCACGAGGAACTTCCCAATTTCGCCCCGGGAGGTCAGGTCTTCCCAGAGCCGCTCCCCGCCCCTCTCGCTCCAGCTTCGATCGCCTTCAAACAGGCCGTGGAGGAAGTACAGGGTGGGATAGCGCGTGGCGCCGGAGGGGTCAAAACCGGGAGGAAGAGCCACGCAATAGTCGATCGAACGGCCCAACAGGGCGCTTTGGAGCGACGCGCAACTCACCTGCGCCGCGGCATCCGAAGCCGGCCTCCCCGGCGCAGCGAGCGCCCATCGGGCCGCGATGAAAATAAGTGCGTAAAGAATCGTCACGCAAATTCTCTTTGGCAGTTGGAACAGCCCTAATGTGGAGGTTTGGTGCGGTCGCCTTCGGTCTCGACATAAACCGAAGTTTTGCCGCTCTTGGAAGTGGCGCCAGCGGCTCCGCCCGCGCGGCGCGTCCCCGCATTCTTCGCATTCGTAGCGCCGAAAACCGTTCCGTGAACGTCTTTCGCTTTCTTGGACTTTTGGGATTCCGGCTTCACGCTGGTCGAGGTTGCGCCCTCTGCCTGGGCAGGGTGGAACTCGACAACGGCCTCAGCCGAGGGTTCCTCCTTGGCTCCTTCGGGCTTCTTTGCTGCAGCCTTGGCCGCGTCTTCCAAGGCTGCGTCTGTGCTTACACGCGCCGCGCCGGCGAGGGAAGGCTTCTTGCTGGATGGCTTGTCGGGTACTTTCTCAGGCTTTTTTTGAGATGGCTCCGCAGGAGTTTGTTGCGGGTCTTGCGCCGCCCCGAGCGCCGCCACCGCCAGCACTATCGCCAGATAAATCCAGATGCTCGGCTTGATCCTGCGCACGCTGCTCTCCGTCAATCCTTTTTCGCTCGGCAACCCCTGACCAAGCTATTTTGAAGCCAACCCGAATGAGAGTCAAGCTGTTGGGGAGGTTGGTAGTGGGCTACTTTGCTTTATAGGACAATCGCCAGCACTTCCGCCGCGCCGAGTACAACCCAGCAGATAGCTCTCCCACGCTCACCGGCTAACCAAAATCCGCTAGCTGCGCTAAAGCAAAGGACTGCGCTTGTCCATCCGCTTACCCACGCGCCGGGCTTGCTGAGCATTTTCAGAAATTTCATTTTGGGTTTTCCTCTCTTTAGGTCGGCACCTTAACTACGCTGCTCTTTCCGCCCTCTGCTCTTCGCTCTCCCATAGTGCCACAATGTCTGCGACACTCCAAAGGTGATCTGTCACTCCTGGCCACAGAAATTCAAAGTAGCCCACTACCGGGAGGTTGCGAAGGTCGGAAAAAGTTTAACACAGAGAAATCTCACGAGAGCCCGCGGAGCAACGCGAAACTTTTTCCCCCCTCCGTGCTCTCCGAGTTAAACCTTTTTGGGTGAGTTTCGAAACGGTCCAACGGATAATTGTCGACTATTGACTGTTAACATGGGCGTGGGCTGGCGCAAGTGCCTGCCGGCACGCGACCTCATCGACAAACGGCCCCCGCTCGTGTGATGATGTGCTTTGGAGAGGACGAGATGGACTCAGAACTGGCTCCGTTGATCGAGAAGGCGGCGGCGACGCTAAAGGCGGCCGGGGCGCGGGAGGTGTACGTCTTTGGTTCGGCTGCCAAGGGGAAGCTGCGGCCCGAATCCGACGTGGACTTGGCTGTTTCAGGACTGCCCCCGGAGGTCTTCTACCGCGCCGCGTCCAAGGCCAGCCGGGCCCTGGGCCGTATGGTCGACCTGATCGATCTTGACGACGAAAACCCTTTCACCCGCTACCTCAAAGAAGAGGGAGAGTTGCAGCGTGTGGGATAAAGTGCGCGAGGCGGCCAAGCTGGAACGCCTGCAACTCCGGCGCTTGCTTGACGAATACCGCCCGCTCGTGGATAGGTGTGCGGCGAACGCACCCAGCCATTTTGAGCTCGCAGCCCTCTCTGCAATGCTCCATTCCTTCTACACCGGCGTTGAGAATATCTTCAAACGAATCGCCGTAGATTTGGACGGGCGTACCCCCCGCGGCGATGTTTGGCACCGCCAGCTATTGGATTCCATGAAGGCGCCGGGACGGGGACGTCCCGCCGTAGTGTCTGAAGAACTGGCGACCAATTTAGACGACTACCTTACATTTCGCCATTTCTTCCGCCACGCTTATACATTTGATTTGCGTTGGGACAGAATGAAGCCCTTGGTGCTGGGCTGCGAGGAGACGCTCAGGATACTGGAAAGCGAGTTGGACCGATTCTTTGCAGCCGGGAGCGGAAGCACCCATGAGCCCGAATAACGCGCTTTCCATATTCGCATTCCCCACCCGAGTCGTCTTCGGCGCGGGGGCGGTGCGCGAACTGGGAGAGGAAGCGAAGCGATTAGGAATACGCAGGCCGTTACTGGTGACGGACCGTGGGATCGTTCAGTGCGGAATTGCGGAGCGGATTCTGGCGGAGGGCAATCGGTCAGGGCTCACGCCGACGGTCTTTGACGGGGTCCATCCCAATCCGATCGAGCAGGATGTACTCGACGGCCTGGAGGGCTACCGTGCCGGGGACTGCGACGGAATGATCGGTCTGGGCGGAGGCAGCGCCCTGGATACCGCCAAGGCCATTCGCTTGTGCGTGACGCATCCGCTGCCCCTCGGCCAGTACGACGACCAGCTCAACGGCGCCGAGAAGATCCGTGGGAACGTTCCGCCCCTGATCGCCATCGCCACCACGGCCGGAACGGGCAGTGAGGTGGGAAGGAGCGCCGTCATCATCTTGAAGGCGACGGACCGCAAGACGGTGATTTTCAGCCCGTTTCTCATCCCCAGCGTGGCACTGGCCGATCCGGAACTGACGCTGGGCCTGCCGGCCAGAATTACCGCCGGGACGGGCCTCGACGCGCTGACCCATAACGTGGAGGCCTACCTCGCCAAGGGCTATCATCCCATGTGTGACGCCATCGCGCTCCAGGGGACGCGCCTGGCCGTCCAGCACCTTCCCACCGCAGTCCACGACGGGCGGGACCTTGCCGCTCGCACCCACATGATGATGGCGGCCATCATGGGCGCCGTCGCCTTTCAGAAAGGGTTGGGCGCCGTCCACTCCCTCGCGCATCCGCTCTCCAGCATCGCAGGCTTGCATCACGGCACGACCAACGGCATCCTCCTGCCGCCCGTGCTGGAATTCAACCGCGCCAGTTCCGAGGAGCGCCTGTGTGACTTGGCCGCGGCGATAGGGATCGAAGTCCACGGCTTGACGACGTCGCAAGCCGCCACCGCGACGATTGAACGAATTCGCAAGCTCTTGCAGGAAGTTGACATCCCCGACCGGCTGAGCGCTTTTGGCATTACGCGTGAAATGATTCCCGCCTTAGCAAAGAAGGCGATGGAAGACGCCTGCCACCTCTCGAACCCGCGCCCCTGTTCCGAGGCCGATATGATCGCACTCTACGAGCAAGCGCTGTAGCGGCGGCTGACGGCCGCCACGGGGGGGCTAGCGCACTTCCCCCCGTTCGGACTTGCGGCGTTTGAAGGCGGTTAACTTCCATCTTCCGGCGGAAGAAAAGCCACGTGGAATCGTCAGCGGTTGGCCAAGGTCTTGATTTCTCCCAGCCCCAGCAAGCGGTCATCGGCAGTTACCAGGGTCAAACCGAGCACCTGGGCGGTCGCGGCCAGAAAACGGTCTGCCGGGTCCGGGTGGGGCAGGGGTAGCTGTTGCGCTGCCAGCACAATCTCATGAGTCAGCGGCGCTTCCCGCAAGTGCGCCGTCGCGCGGGCGAGCCATCCCGCCAGATCTCCATGCAGCCGGATTCTCCCCTTGGCGTTCAGCAGCAAGGCTTCCCACGTGCTGACCGGCGACAGCCAGAGCTCGTTGTTTGGATCCGTCAGTTCTCGTTGGACGCGGCGCCCCAGGCGCCTCGGCTCCCGCAAACTCCACAGCCAAATATGCGTATCGAGCAGCAGCCTCAATCGCGCATCGCCTCCCAGTCGGTCTCCTCCATGACGGGAGATACAATGTCACCAAGGATTTCCATCGTGTCCGCCATGGACCCTAGCCAGTCCGCTGGTTCCGCGGCTGGGCCCGGAGGAATTACCTCCGCCACAGGTTTGCCAAAGCGGGTGATGCGGATGGGCCTTTTCGTCTTGCACACCTGGTCCAGCAGCGCCAAGCACTTAGCTTTGAATTCGGAGATCGCAACTTGTTGCACGGCCCACCTCCAGACCTGAATAATGTACCATAGTCAAATCAAATGGTCAATCCAGCCGACGGCCTGTGGCGGCCCGCCGCTCCGAAGCCGACATGACCGCACTTTGCGAATAAGCGCTAGCGGCGGCTTCATACCGCCACGGCAGATGGCGAGGTAAACCCGCCGCTACTTGGTGGCGGCGCTTGGCGCGCGCGCCGGAGTTGCGATAGCGTCCCGATTTATCAAGGCGATCCTCGGCAGGTTGGAAATAAAGAGCCGAGCAGTTAAAGAACCACTCCGCGCTAGGATGCTGTGTCAGCGGCGGCGCTCCAGGGCTGACTCGCTCGTGCGGAATTGGCTGGGAGGCAGGGATTCGAACCCCGATACGCAGATCCAGAGTCTGCAGTCCTACCGTTAGACGACCTCCCAGTGAGGCCCCTGCCTGCGCAGGCAGGTACTTCTACAAGTAATTGTCTCGGCCTTGCTTTGTCAAGGTCTCTTTTGTAAGGAAGAAACAACTCAGAAGAGGCGGAAACTGACTTCCACGTACACTCGGACCGCCACCGGAACGCCACTGCGCAGCGCGGGCTTGAACTTCCAGGTGCGGACGGATTCGACGGCTTTCTCGTCCAGGCCCATCCCCAGGGGCTTGACGACCCTGGCGTCCGTCGTGTTGCCTTGGGCATCCACCACGATGAGGAGCACGACCGTGCCCTGGTACTTCGCCTTACGAGCTTCTTCCGAGTAGGCCGGCTCGGGCTTGTAAATGGGGACTGGGGCCGTGACGTTTCCACCCACACTGTAGGCGCCTCCGCCCATCCCTGCGGTGTCGCCCGGGCCCAACCCCGCGCCGTTGCCGGAACCGATGCCGGTTCCCGTACCTGTCCCAATTCCGCCGCCTGTCCCCGGGCCATTGGAGGCCTGCCCCAAGACGCCTTGAGGGTCACCCCAAGGCATATTCATTGCCATTTGGGGTAGTTTCAGGTCGGGAGGCCCTAGCAGACTTGGCTGGACCGGCATGATTGGATTCGTATTCGGAATCTTCGCCATGGGCGGCGCCAACTGCGTCTTTGCGAATTTTGGGATGGCGCCTTTGGAGGCAGGCGTGGGCGAGCGGTCTCCGCCACCGCCGCCTCCTCCGGACTTCTTTGCTGCCGCGTCGAGTTCTGCCAAGTAGGGCGAGATATCGAGAATCTCAACTTTGGTCGACGCTCTAACCGGAGTCGCCATTCGGCTCATGATGAACGGCAGCAGCAAGATCGTCAGGCCAACCGTGTGAACTAATACCGAGTTCAGCCACGACCCGGGTTGCAACTGGTAGTCACGAAAAACGTCCGGGGGATAGGCCCGCTTCTTGAACGCCACTGTCGCGCCCAGATATCCGAGGACGTATCCCGCGATGAGCCCGAGGATGACCCCGCGTTCGCGGAGAGCAAACCACCCGCCTGCGGCGGCTAGAACCGCCACCAGCAAGCCGAACAGTGCGCGCTTTTTTTCCTGAGCGTAATTGAACGCTCCAACGGGGTCCTGCGGCCTCTGGAAAGCATACTTAAGCTGCTTCGGGAGGTCACGGTACCAATCGGGCATGTCTGTGGCCGGCAACGCGGCCTCGCCGCGATAATATTCCTGCGGCACCGTAATCTTGGGCTCGCGCCAGGAGGCGAGAATTTCCCGATACAGCGAGACAGGCACGGCAGGAGTGTCGAAGAAAGTAAGCCGGTATTCAGGCTCAGGGGTGGTAACCCTCTTCGCCGGCGTGGCGTCCGGTTTGATTTCGACTGTGGTGTCAGTTGGCGCCATTAATGTTTGTCCTGCCCCTCGGGCATTCCCAGAGCCCTGGATTCGTCTAATTCTCTCGCTCAATTACAAGATGGCGGCAAGCCCGTTGGGGTTGCTTCGGGGAAACTCAGTGCACAGGGCACTTTCTCTCCCACCCAAAAGTGATCTTACCACATTCCCAGACATCCTACGGCAGCGAAATAATCTGCAATCCCCCGGTTGACGTGCCTCAAATCGTGCGACGAACGGGGAGGGCTGAGGGTTTCCGGATTGGCCTTAAGGGGTGTTCATCCGGGGACAGATTTGAAGTTCCAACATAGCGCCGGCTTATTGCCCGCCCGCGAAGTGGCCAGGGACCACCTGCCGCGTCGCCCCGACGCGCTGGGTGCGCTGGCTACAACCCGGTTTTTTGTTGCCCCTCCCGATGCATTTTCCCCTTGACAGAGTGGAGGAAAGGTGTATAATATGTAAGTCATCTGTTGGAAGTGCATACGCTGGCTTTCCCACTACGCCGCGATGCCTTCTTAGAGGTTTTGCCGATGCGTTGTTTCTGTCTTAGAACTCGCGATTCTAGCCTGCCACAGGCAGAGTCAGGCAACACCTGGGCGGCGAATTCGCTGGTCATTTTGTCTGTGCATACCAGACATTGTGCCCGACCAAAAAGCAAAATAAAAACGCCTAAGCCGTCAACGGACTGAAAACAAATAACCTGACGGCTTAGCCAGCCCCACCTTTTGTCCTTTCCGCCATTTCCGCGTTGCTTCGCCCGCGATTACTCCTAAGGCCTCCCGCAGAGCTTGCGGCCATTCACTTATGTCCCGCACTTGATGGACACCGCAGGCAAATTCACGAAATCGCTTATAATGCTTTCTTCGCCGTTCCCGGAGGACAAATGCAGAAGCCCCTGGAATTGAAGCAAACGCTCAATCTCCCCAAGACTTCATTCCCAATGAAAGCCAACCTGCCTCAGAACGAGCCGAAGTGGCTGGCCAAGTGGGCGAAGGAAGACCTCTACCAGCAGATTCGCGCCGCGCGCGCTGGCGCACCCCTCTTCACCCTGCACGATGGGCCGCCCTACGCCAACGGACGCATCCATCTGGGCACGGCGCTCAACAAGATGCTGAAAGATTTCATCGTGAAATCGAAAACCCTGGCGGGCTTCAACGTGCCGTACCTGCCCGGTTGGGACTGCCACGGGCTACCGATCGAGATCAACGTGGACAAGGAGCTGGGCGCGCGCAAAGCGCAGATGAGTGTCGTCGAGATTCGCCAGGCTTGCCGTCGTTATGCGGAGAAGTTTGTTGACATCCAGCGCCAGGACTTCATGCGCCTGGGCGTGTTTGGCGAGTGGGACAAGCCCTACCTGACCATGGACTTCGAATACGAGGCGTGCATCGTGGAGGCGTTCCTCAAGTTCCTGGCGGACGGGTACGTTTACAAGGGCTTGAAGCCCGTGTACTGGTGCATCTCCTGCAAGACGGCGCTGGCGGAAGCCGAGGTCGAGTACGAAGACCATCGCAGCCGGTCGATCTATGTGAGATACGCTGTCCTCACCGATCCGGCCAGCCTCGATCCCGCACTGGCGGGCCGCAAGCTTTGGGTGATCATTTGGACCACCACGCCCTGGACGCTTCCTGCGAGCATGGCAGTGGCCTTTCATCCGGAGTTCGAATATGTAGCCGTAGCCGACGGCGATGGCGATGCCTATCTGGTCGAAAGCCGCCGCCACGAGCCGGTGGTGCAGGAGACGGGCCTGAAAGCTTCGCACGTTCTGGCTCGAATCCCCGGGAAGAAGCTGGAGCACTTGGAGATGCAGCACCCGTTTCTCGACCGGAAGGTTGTGGGAGTGCTGGCCAACTATGTTACGGCCGAGGACGGCACAGGGTGCGTCCACACCGCGCCGGGCCACGGCCGCGAGGACTACCTTACCGGCATGCAGTACGGGATTGAAATCTACTGCCCGGTGGGTGACGCAGGAGAGTTCACGGAAGGCCTGCCGGAATATCGTGGCAAGACGATCTTTACCGCCAACGAGCCCATCGTCGAGTTGCTGAAGTCACGCGGCGCGCTGGTGGGACCGCCTGGCTGGCTCACGCACTCCTACCCGCACTGCTGGCGCTGTCACAATCCCGTCATCTTCCGCGCCAACGAGCAGTGGTTCATCAGCATGGACCACAAACAATTTCGCCAGCGCGCGCTGGAGGAAATCAAGAAGGTCCGCTGGCTTCCCGCCTGGGGCGAAGAACGCATCTCCAATATGATTGCGGAGCGCCCCGACTGGTGCATTTCCCGGCAGCGCGTATGGGGAGTACCCATCACCGCCTTCCAGTGTGAGGATTGCAACAAGCCGCTCCTGGATCCGCAACTGGCCCAGCGCACGTTAGAACTCTTCCGCCAGGAAGGCTCGGACGCCTGGTACAAACACCCGGTTTCGGAGTTGCTCCCCGCGGGCGCTCGCTGTCCGGAATGCGGCGGTACGCGGCTGGAAAAGGAAACCGATATTCTGGACGTGTGGTTCGAATCCGGTTCGAGCCATTACGCGGTCCTGGGACGCCGGCCGGACTTGCCCTGGCCTTCGGATGTCTATCTGGAAGCCGGAGACCAGCACCGGGGGTGGTTCCACAGTTCGTTGCTGGTCGCCCTGGCCACACACGGCGCGGCGCCTTACCGCGACGTCCTTACTCACGGATGGGTCCTCGACGTCGAGCGCCGCGCGATGTCCAAGTCATTGGGTAATGTCATTGACCCCAATGAAGTGATTAAGACTCACGGCGCGGAAATCCTACGGCTTTGGGCGGCTTCGGTGGAATTCGGAGAAGACGTCACCATCTCGGCGGATATCCTGGCGCGCCTTTCGGAAGCCTATCGCAAGTTGCGCAACACGTTTCGCTACTGCTTGAGCAACCTTTACGACTTCGATCCCGGCAAGGACGCCGTGCCGGGAGAGCAATTGGAAGAGCTCGATTGCTGGGCGCTGGTTCAGACCGCGGAGGTGCTGGAGCGGGCCCAGGCCGCCTACGAGGGTTACGCGTTCCACAAAGTCTATCGCGCCGTGTATGACTTTGCGACAGTCGGCCTGAGCGCCTTCTACTTCGATATTCTGAAGGACCGGCTGTACACGGCCCCGGCGCGCTCCACCCGCCGGCGCGCCGCGCAAACCGCCCTTTACCGCATCGCCGACGCCCTGGTGCGCCTGGTTGCTCCGCTCCTGTGCTTCACGTCTGACGAAGTTTGGTCGCACCTGCCGGAGTCTCTGGGGCGCGAGAAGAGCGTTCATTTCGCGAAGTTTCTGTCCGCGCAGCAACTCAAGGCGGGGCTCCCGAAGAAGTACCTTGACCGCCTGGAGAACTGGCCGCGCCTGAATGCCGTTCGCGATGAGGTTTTGAAGGCCCTGGAGGTCGCGCGGCAGGACAAATTCATCGGCGGCTCGTTGGAGGCGCGAGTGGTGCTGGCCGTGGACGGCGAGCTTTCCCCCTTGCTGGAGGAGTATCGCGGCCTTCTGCCCGCGCTCTTCATCGTCTCGCAGGTCGAGTTGACGCGGGGCCCCTTGACCGGCGCGCGCGAGAGCGAATTGCCGGGCTTGGGCATTAAGATCGACCAAGCCTCAGGGCGGAAGTGCGATCGCTGCTGGAATTACTCTGAGCAAGTCGGCCAGGACCTCCGCTATCCGTCGGTGTGCGAGCGCTGCTCGGAGGCCCTGAGGGAAATTGAGGGAACCGCATAAGAGCGTTGTCCGTAGCCCGTGGTCCGTAGTCCGTTGGAACCACCCCTGGGTCCCCTCCTTGAGTAAGGAGGGGAACACCTTGCAGGCGGGCCGGGTAGTTGGGGTACCGGCAACTGACAACTGACAACTGAGAACTGGCAACTGATTTCATGTCCCAACCTGTTACATCCCGCGCTAAAACCGTTTCCCACTTGGTTTCGGTGTTGATCGCCATAGTTGTCCTGGTCGGCGATCAGGTGACGAAGGGGCTGGTGGAGAAATCCATTCCCGAATATGAACAGATTTCGGTCCTGCCGCACTTCTTCAATCTGACGCATACGAAAAACGCCGGCGCTGCTTTCGGGCTGTTCTCAGACTCGCCGGCGCCGTGGAAAACCGCGCTGTTGATTATTGTCTCCGGCGTGTTGCTGCTGACGGTGGCGGGCATCGTGTGGAAGAGCCGGCAGCTCCACTGGGAGACGAGCATGGGCCTGGCGCTGATTCTGGGCGGGGCACTGTCCAACCTCTTCGACCGCATTCGTGCCGGACGCGTGGTGGACTTTCTGGACGTGTACTTTCACAATTACCATTGGCCCACGTTTAATCTCGCAGACAGCGCCATCGTGGTGGGCGCGAGCTTTCTCGTATTTCATGTGATCTTCTCGGATTGATGGACGAAAATCGAAAATCGATAAGCGAAAATCGAAACTCGAAACTCGAAAATCGGGGAGAGCGATCTTCGAGTTTCGAATTTCGAGTTTCCGATTTCTAGTTTCCGATTTCTAAAGTCAACGAACTAAGTAAAGTGACATTCAGGCCTGACCTTGTTATACTCTTGAGTCATGAGAACACTGGCCATCGAACGTTCGAAGGTGACTCGGGAAAAGTTGTTGACCTTGGCCGAGCAGA
>Ga0209777_10004110_pt1 | contig 17449 bp, 17 predicted proteins | sample FrelakmetHBP12HB_FD_187147 | JGI IMG/M metagenome (GOLD analysis project Ga0209777, IMG submission 187147) | Freshwater lake sediment microbial communities from the University of Notre Dame, USA, for methane emissions studies -HBP12 HB (SPAdes)... | ecosystem: Environmental > Aquatic >...
GGTGGGCGGCCTCGTCATCCCCGGCGGCGAGTCCTCCGTCTTCCTCAACCTGCTGGGCGAGAAGGGCTTCCAGAAGCTGGCCGATTTCGTCCGCACGCGCCCGAGCTTCGGCACCTGCGCCGGCTGCATCCTGCTGGCGCGCGAGGTCGTGGACCCCCAGCAGCCCGGCCTGAACGTGATGGATATTACCGTCCGCCGCAACGCCTACGGCCGGCAGGTGGATTCGGTCATCCTCACCGGGCCAAGCAAACTCGGCGGCGATCCGCTGGAGCAGGTTTACATCCGCTCGCCTCGCATCGAGCGCGCCGGCCCAGAGGTTGAAGTTTTGGCCGAACGCGAGGGCCACCCGGTGCTTGTCCGGCAGGGAAACACTCTGGCCGCGACGTTTCATCCCGAGTTGAGCGACGACCGGCGGGTGCATGAGGAGTTCCTGAAGCTGGTGGCGGGAAAGTAGTATGGAGTTTCAAGTGTCGAATTGTGCGACCGAAAGAAGCTCGATGAAGAGGAAGTTACTCGCTTGCGTTCTGCTGCTCTTCGGCGCTGCGTGGTTCGGGTTCGTCATGCTTGCAGGCGGCTTCAGCGTGGGAGTGCGGCTGCCGATTTCGAGCGTCTCGCAGGAGCTCGCCAAGTACGCTCTGATGATCTTGACCTGCCTAGCCTTCTTCGGTTGGGTGCTGCCGCTGGGCCTGGGAATAACTCTACTGTTCAGACGGAAATCATAGTATGCCCCGCCTGCGTATCTCGAACTTTGAAACCCGCTGCGCCACCCGCTCATCTGTCTCAGTGGAGACCATCGCAATGAGCCTCTACGACATTTCGGCAAATTTGAACAACGGCCAGGAGCAGAGCCTGGGCAACTACCGCGGCAAGGTGCTGCTCATCGTGAACACGGCCAGCCAGTGCGGATTCACCCCGCAGTACAAAGGCCTGCAGGAGCTTTACGCCAAGTACCGCGAACGCGGCCTCGAAATCCTCGGCTTCCCCTGCGACCAGTTCGGGCACCAGGAGCCCGGCACTGACACGGAAATCAAGTCTTTCTGCGAGCTGAACTACGGCGTCAGCTTTCCGCTCTTCGAGAAGATCGAGGTCAACGGCGAGAACGCGCATCCGCTCTACAAGTTCCTGAAGAGCGAGAAGTCCGGCGTGTTGACCGAGGGCATCAAGTGGAACTTCACCAAGTTCCTGGTTGACCGCCGGGGCAAGGTGGTGAAGCGGTACGCTCCGGCAACCGCGCCTGCGGGCATCGCCCGGGACGTCGAGCGGCTGCTTGTGGCGAGAGCCGCGGCGTAGTTCTCCTTCAGATTGCACGCAGCCGGCAGGAGCGGCCATTCCAGCCGCACTGTCATCCTGAACGAGCGGCCCGTCTCTGGCCGCGAAGTGAAGAGCCTGTCCTGAGCGGCGCGAAGGAACCTGCTTGTTCTCGATTATCGCGAACAGCAGATTCTTCGGCCTCGCCTTGCTCGGCCTCAGAATGACAGCCCGACGATTGGGCGGCGCTACTCGTAAGAGCCTTAGAACCATCCGGGCTGTCGCCGGAGCGCGCCGCCAATTTACGCTATACTCTCCCCAGACTTCCCTCAGGATGTGGTTGCGGTGAGCTCCGGGCAAAAGACGTTCTTCATAGAGACCTTCGGCTGCCAGATGAACTTCCATGACAGCGAAAAGGTCGTGGGGACGCTCATCACCGAGGGCTACCGGCAGGTCGAGAGCGTCGAGGAAGCCGACCTCATCTTCTACAACACCTGCTCCATCCGCGACAAAGCTGAGCAGAAGGTCTTCCACCGCCTGGCCGAGTTCAAGGCGCTGCAGAAACAGGGCAAGCGCTTCGCCGTCATCGGCTGCGTGGCGCAGCAGGAGGGCGAGCGCATCTTCGAGCGGGCGCCGCACGTCTGGCTGATCTCCGGCTCGGCGAGCTACAGCAAGTTGCCGGAGATGCTGGTGCAGATCGAGCAGGGCGGGCGCGTCACCGGGCTCGACGACCTCCAGAGCGGCCAGACCTTCGAGACTCCGTTCACCGCGCGCAGCAATCCCCACCGCGGTTACATCACCATCATCGAGGGATGCGACAAGTTCTGCGCCTACTGCGTGGTGCCGTACACGCGCGGCAAGGAGCGCAGCCGCAGCTCGCAGAGCGTGCTGGCCGAGGCGCGCCAGATGGCCGACGCCGGCTACACCGAGATTCAACTGCTCGGGCAGAACGTGAACTCGTACCGCGACCCGCTGGGGAAGGCGACATTCGCCGAGCTGCTGGCGGAGGTCGGGCAGGTACCGGGCATCCGGCGGGTGCGGTTCACCACATCGCACCCGCGCGACTTCACGCGCGACATCGTGGATGCCATCGGATCAGTGCCGACCCTCTGCGATCACGTGCACCTGCCGGTGCAGAGCGGGTCGAGCCACGTGCTGGCAGCGATGAGCCGCGAGTACACCCGCGAGCAGTACCTGGAGCGCATTGCGTGGATCAAGGCTGCGCCGCGCGAAATCTCCATCACCACTGACATCATCGTCGGCTTCCCAGGCGAGAGCGAGGCCGACTTTGAGGCGACACTCGCGCTGATGGAGGAGGTCGGCTACGATGGCGCGTTCACCTTCAAGTATTCGCCTCGGCCGAACACACCCGCCATCACCCTCGCGGACAGCATCCCGGATGAAGAGAAGTCGGGCCGCCTGCAGGTGCTCAACAAGCGCCAGCAGGAGATTCAATCGTTCCGTAATTTGAGACACTTGCAGGAGACCGTGGAAGCAATGGTTGAGGGCGCGAACCGGCTCCGGCAGCAGGTCGTCGGCCGCACCTCGCAGAACAAGACGGTGAACTTCAGCTTGCCCGGAGGGGTGTGTTCGCCGCAGCCGGGTGAGTACGTGAGTGTGCTGGTGACGCGGACATTTCCCAACAGCCTGGCGGGCGAAATGCTCGCCACGGAACCAGGCCGGGTGTAAGCTCTCTGCGGAGGCAGCGATGGAAGTCGAGATGAAAATCCGCGGACTGATGATGGACCCCGTGACCAACGTGCCCGTCGTCGTGCTCAAGGATGTGCAGAGCGAGACCGTGCTGCCCATCTGGGTGGGCGTATTCGAGGCCAATGCCATCGCTCTGGAGATCGAGAAGGTGGCGACGCCGCGCCCCATGACCCACGACCTGCTGAAGAACGTCTTCATGGGACTGGGCGCGCGCATCCAGCGCGTGGTGGTGACCGAGCTGCGCGACGACACCTTCTATGCCGTCATCTGGGCGGAGGTGGAGGGCAAGCCGGTCAGCATAGACTCGCGCCCCTCCGATGCCCTGGCACTCGCACTGCGCATGGACTGCCCGATCTATGTAGAAGACGCTGTCCTGAAAGTCAGCAAAGCCGCAAGCAGCAATAGCGAGCGCGCCAGCGCCGAAGAGTTGCGCAAGTGGCTGGAAGGCCTTGGCGAGGACGACCTGGGCCACTACAAGATGTAAGACTGCCGAGGATACAGAGAGAAGAAGTGTATCGGTTCTCACGCCCGAACGCGGGGTCCTTCGACTCGGACGCGAGAGGTTGGCGCGTCCTCGCTCAGGATGACGATTCATCTGTGATCGAATAGGAAACAGCCACACGACGGAGCGACCTGCAGCACTCGCTTGCCAGCTCAAAGCGTCTTCAGAAACGCCTTGGCCTCCTCCAGGTGAGGGAAGAGCTTCTCCTCCGCTTGGAACTCTTTGCCGTGAACGCAGCGCCGGCTGCCGCGCAACTTCACCGGGTGCCTGAGGTGGAGCATCTCGTGATAGAGGATGTATTGCACCGCGTAGCGCGGCACGCGCGGCTGGTCGAAGATGCGGCTGATGACGATGGCGTTGTGCGCCGGGTCCCAGTGGCCGAGGATGTTGCGGGCGCGCTCGCTGCTCCAGGTGAGACGGGGACGCGCCAGCAGCCCGAAGAAGTAGCGCAGGTTGAGCTCGTCAAAGATGGCCTCCAGGTCGTACACGGCGCCCTGGGCGGAGGCGATACGCTTGCGGCCGCGCATCTGGCGGATACGCTGCGTGCGTTCGACCATGTCGCGCGCGCCTACATAGCGGCGGTAGCGCATGGCGTGCCCGGGCTCAATGGGCTTGCGGTAGAGCTTCGCCATCAGGATGTGGATGATGGCCTTCAGCACCGGCTCAGGCGCGTCTTCCAGCAGGTCGGAGATGCGCAGCCGCAAGCGGTCTTCGCGCAGCCGGATGGTGTTGTTCACGTTGGCGAAGGGATAGAACTGGAGCTGGAACTCCGGGAGCGGTGCGCGCGGCCGCAGCTCGCGGTAGGTTTCGCGCAGGAGCTTGTCCAGAGATTCCGTCAAGGCAAATTCAGGGTAGCACGCCGGCGGTCAGTGCTTTGGGGGCTTCTCCGCGCCCTTGCGCTCCTGCTGCTGCGACAGCAGGGCTTGAGCGCTTTCGGCGCTGGCGGTGACGGAGTCGAGCGCATCCTCGAGAGGGAAGCCAAGGGTCTTCAGTTGAAGGGGCGACAGGCTCTCCCGCATCGTGTGCAACTTGGTTTGCCATTCGGTGTCCGCCTGGATCACCTGGCGGAGTTGTTCGCGCAGGTCGGCGCCGCGCTTGCTGTAAGTGTCCAGATTGTCATCGAGCTCATCCACCAGCGTGGTGAAGTCCGCGAGCAGCTCACGCGTCTTCGCGGCCTTGGCATCATCAGGCTTGGTGCCCGCCTGGAGCTGCTCCAGCGCTTCCATCCGGGCGCGGGCGAACTTCAGGTAGAGCTTGATGCGCTCCGGAGGGTCCTGCGCGGCCTCGCGCAATTCGGAGATCTCCTCATCGTTAAGCGGGTCCCTGTAGTGCTGCGCTGCGCTCGGAAGCGCCAACACGGCGAGAGAGAGCAAGGCGGTGGTGGCGTGCAGAAATCTCATTTCGTTGGCCTCGGGTGCTGGCCGTTCTTACCGCCGAACATCTGGTCGAGGAGCTTGTCGCGCAGCTTGTCGGCCCGTGCTATCTCCTGTTCCAGGGGCGGGCGGTCGTCGCTCGTCAAGCTGCGCTCGATGTCACCGAGGCGACGGGCCATTTCGCGCAGGTCAATTTCGGTGTCCTTCTGCCGCCGGTGGACGAGCAAGGCGCATTCCGTGCCGCGCTCGGCGTAGTCTCCGGCCCTGTGAACCAGCTTGACGGCCTCGTCAACGTTGCCGTCGGTGTAGAGCTTATCGGACGCTTCCACGAGCTGCTGTGCGTAGAGCAGACTGAAGTGCGCGCAGGCAGCGCCGCCGCTGGTATCAGCCTTGTGCTGCAGCTCGGCGAGGTCGTCCTTCTGCGCCAGAGCCAGCGAAGTAAGCGCAAACAGCAACGGGACTATCAGCCCGCGTGGCATTTCACTTCCTGTTCTTCTCCCGCGATTCCGGGTCAATGGCGATCAGCCGATGGCGCGCCTTCCACTCCTCATCCGGGAACCGTCCACCGGACGACTCGAGGAACTTCTTATAGTATTCAGATGCGGACTTGAAGTCTCTCAGTTGATCAAAACACGTGGCGCGCAGGAAAAATGTACCGGCGTTCTCCGGTAGGTACTTGGCGCGGTAATCCAGCGCCTTGACGGCGACGGCGTAATTCTTGTTCCCGTTTGCCGCCACGGCAAGTTCGTAATATGCGTCGCCGAAATCCGGCTTCAGATTCACGGCTTTGGCAAGTTCTTCCTGCGCCGCACTCCAGTTCAACTGGTGCAACAGGACGCGCCCTAGCTCGAAGTGCAGAGTGGCGTCGCGCGGCGCGGCGGCCAGCAACGCGCGATAGCTGGCAACGGCCGCGTCGTACTGCTTTCCGTCGGCCTGCAGGGCCGCTAGTTCGCGAAGGGCATCAATGTCTCCGGGATGTAACTCCAGCACCTTCTGCAGTTCGGGCAGGGCACCGTCATTCTTGTTCTGCGCCCGCAGCACTCGCGCCAGTTGCAGGTGACCGTTCACGCTCTCCGGAGAGAGCGCCAGGAACTTGCGCAGGCACGCCTCCGCCTCGGGCAAGCGGTTCACGCTCATGTAGAGATTGGCGAGCGCGGCCAGGGGATCGGGATTCTTGGGCGCAAGCTCTGCGGCCTTGAGCAGTTCCTGCTCCGCGCCTGTGGTGTCGCCGGACCTGGCGCGCAGGTCACCCAGCTCGAGATGAGCGTCGGCGTTGCCGGGGTCGAGCACGATGGCCTTCTGATAGGCGTCCATCGCAGCCTGCGGGTCCTTGGCTGCGAGCACGCGGCCGAGGGCCAGCCACGCCTTGGCCCTTCCGGCATCGGGATGGCTGGCGGGAGTGAGCCCGGTCGCCTTGCGCAGGAAGCGGGCGGCGTCATCCCACTGGCCTTGACCGGCGAGCAGCAGGCCGAGGCTGAGAACGGTCTCGAAGACGTTGGGGGCGGCGTCCACGGCCTTGCGATAGGCTTCAATCGCCTCCGGCGCGCGGCCGGTGGCATGCAGCACGTAACCAATGTCGGAGTAAGCGCGGGCGGAGTGCTCACCGGCGGCGACGGCCTCATTCAGCAGTCGCTCGGCGGTGGGCCAATCCTGCTTGTCAATCGCTGCCTCGGCCTGCGCAAGGGCGCTGCTGACGGGATTCTGTGCGGGCGCCGGCGTGGGCTTATGCTGACCGGCGGGCTTCGCCGTCTGCGCCCCAAGGATCGAAGACGCGAGCAACAACCCGAAGATTGCGCCGAGCCGTTTCATTTGCGTGCACTCTGTTGGAGCGGCAGAACGCGGCGCAGCCACTGTCCGGTATGCGAGCGCCGCACCGCAGCCACGCTTTCCGGAGTTCCCAGGGCCACGATCTCGCCGCCGCGGGCGCCTCCCTCGGGACCCAAGTCAATCACCCAGTCCGCCACCTTGATCACATCAAGATTATGCTCTATGACCAGCACACTTCCACCGGCATCTATCAGGCGGCGAAAGGCCGCCAGCAGTTTGCTGACGTCGTCAAAATGAAGGCCGGTGGTGGGCTCGTCGAAGATGTAGAGGGCATGGCGACGCTGGCGAGTCGGTTTGCCATCCTCCCGAACGCGGCGCGCCGGCTCGCGGCCCGCCGGCTGAAGATGCGCGGCCAGCTTCATGCGCTGGGCCTCGCCACCGCTGAGCGTGGTTGCCGACTGTCCCAGGCGGAGATAGCCGAGGCCGACCTCATCAAGGACTTTGAGTTTCTCCTGCAGCTTGGTGATACCGCCGAAGAAACGCAGCGCCTCTTTGACCGTCAGGTTGAGCACCTCGTGAATATTCTTGCCGTGATAGTGCACGGCGAGAACCTCAGGCTTGTAGCGCGTGCCTTTGCATTCTTCGCAGATGAGCTCAACGTCGGCAAGGAACTGCATCTCCACTGTGACCGTGCCGTCGCCCTGGCAGGTCTCGCAGCGACCGCCGGGGATGTTGAAGGAGAAGTGTCCGGCAGTGAACCCCTGGCGCACGGACTCCGGTTGCGCGGCAAAGGCCTCGCGGATGGAGTCAAAGGCCTTGATGTAGGTGACGGGGTTCGAGCGCGGGGTGCGACCGATGGGCGACTGGTCCACGAGGATGACTTCATCCACGAAATGCGCGCCGCGCAACTCTCGCACGGAGCCCTCGCTCACGCCGCCGGTCATCTGTCCCTTGGCGGCGGCGAGCGCCGGATAAAGTACGTCATGCAGCAGGGTGCTCTTGCCGGAGCCGGAGACGCCGGTGATGGCCACGATCATGCCGAGAGGAATACTGACGTCGAGGTTCTTCAGGTTGTGTCCGCGTGCGCCGAGCAGGCGAAGTTCATGCTTGCCGCGCGTGCGGCGGCTGGTCGGCACGGCGATGTGCAGATCACCGTTGAGGTAGCGCCCGGTGAGAGAGCCGGCGGCGTGCTTGATCTCTTCGTATGTGCCGCTGGCCACCAGCTTGCCGCCGTGCTCGCCCGCACCCGGGCCGAGATCGAGGATGTGGTCGGCGGAGAGCATCACTTCGGGGTCGTGCTCCACCACGAGGATGGTGTTGCCGAGATCGCGCAGGTCCTTCAGGATGTGGATGAGGCGCACAGTGTCGCGCGGATGCAGCCCGATGGAAGGCTCGTCGAGCACGTAGAGCGTGCCCACCAGTTGCGAGCCCAGCGAGGTGGCAAGCTGGATGCGCTGTGCCTCGCCGCCGGAAAGCGTGGAGGCGAGGCGGCCGAGGGTGAGGTATTCGAGCCCGACTTCATTCAAGTACCGCAGTCGCTGTTCGATCTCTTCGCGCACCTTGCCGGAGATGGCGCTCTCCTGCTGCGTGAGCTCCAGGGCGGCGAAGAACTTTGCGGCCTCCTCCACGGTCATGGTGCAGACCTGGCAGATGTCGAGGCCGCCGATGCGCACCAGGCGGGCCTCCTTGCGCAGGCGCGCGCCGCCGCACTCGCCGCAGAGCGAGTATCCACGGTACCGGCTGAGGAACACCCGCACGTGCAGCTTGTACTTCTTGCGCTCCAGGTGTTCGAAAAATCCGCGGACGCCCCAGAAGCGGCCGTCGCCCTCAATGATCACGCGCTGCTGCTCGGAATCGAGGTCCGCCCAGGGGACGTCAAGCGGAATGCCCGCTGATTTGGCGTAGCGCTTCATCTCCGCGCCCAAGGGGCGGTACTTGGGCTTTGTCCACGGCTCGATGGCGCCCTCGGCAAGCGTCTTTGACTTGTCGGGAACCACCAGTTCCATGTCGAAGTCAATGGTGTTGCCGAAGCCCTGGCAGCGCGGGCAGGCGCCGTAGGGATTGTTGAAGGAAAAGAAGCGCGGCTCGGGCTCCTCGTAGCGAAGATTGCAGTTCTTGCACTCGAAACGCTGCGAGAAGCGGAAGCGCTGTGACGGGCCCTCTCGCGGAGCGGTCTCGAAGATGATCTCTTCGGACTCGCGATAGCCGCTCTCGATGGCGTCCACCAGGCGGGCGCGCGCGTCCGGCTCGATGAGGATGCGGTCGAGCAGGATGAACACCGGCTGGGAGAAGTCCACTTCCAACAGGGATTCCGGCGTGGAGAACTCGAAGAGCTGCCCCTTCTGCCAGAGGCGGTTGAACCCGCGCTTGCGCAGGGCGGAGAGGCGCTCCTTAAGCTCGTCGGAGGCCGATGCAGCCGGCGCAGCTTTCTTGCGCCGGACGCGTGGCTTCTTCTCCGGCTCGGCGGGCGCAGGAGGTCGCAGCAGCGGGAAGAGCGCCTGCAGCCGGACACCTTCGCCCAGGGCCATCATGCGCTCGGCGATTTCGTCCACCGTGTCCTTGCGTACCTGCTGCCCGCAGTTGGAGCAATACGTCCGGCCGATGCGCGCGTAGAGCAGGCGCAGGTAGTCGTAGATCTCGGTGGAAGTTGCGACGGTGGAGCGCGGATTGCGCGTCTGGTTCTTCTGGCGAATGGCGACTGCGGGCGCGATGCCGTCAATGACGTCAACGTCGGGCTTCTCAATGCGTTCCAGGAACTGGCGTGCATAGGCGGAGAGCGACTCCACATAGCGGCGCTGGCCCTCGGCGTAAACGGTGTCAAAGGCCAGGGAGCTCTTGCCGGAGCCGGAGACACCCGTCACCACCGTCAGGCGGTTGTGGGGGATCTCAAAATCAATGTTCTGCAGGTTATGGACGCGCGCCCCGCGAACGATGATGGCCTGGTCGGACATAAGCTCCCGTGACTCCTGTGCGACCGCAACCGCCATAGAGCGCACAGAAGCCCCCAACGACACAACGGAATCCTACGATTATAGATTGCAGGCGAGAAGCGCTTCAACGCGCGTGCGCTGGGGAGGTCCGGAGAAGATGTTCGCGCGCCATCTGATGGGCACGCCAGCGGAGGATGAAGGCTGGACTCGAGAAGAAGTGAATCGCGGCGTCAGTGATGCGCCTGCGTGCACCAGGCAAGGAACTTGCGGAAGGCGGCGCCACGATGGCTGACAGCGGCTTTCTCTTCGGGCTCCAGTTCCGCGAAAGTCTTGCCGAGGGCAGGGAAGAGGAAGAGCGGGTCGTAGCCGAAGCCTCCAGTGCCGCGCGGCGAGGGCAGAATCATGCCGGGGGCTTCTCCGCGAAAAGTAGCGAGCACTTTGCCGTCGCGGGCAGCCGCGATGACGCAGACGAAGCGCGCGCCTCGCCGCTCGTTGGGACCTTCCTGCAACTCTCGCAACAGGCGGGCGTTGTTCTCAGCGTCGCTACTGTTGGCGGTACCGCCTGCCCGCAAGGCGGCGTAGCGCGCAGAGTGTACGCCGGGCGCGCCGTCAAGCGCCCCCACCTCCAGGCCGGAGTCGTCCGCCAGAACCATTTCGCCGGGCGCGTGAAGGCTGTAGTAGCAGGCCTTGGCGCTAGCGTTCTCCTCGAAGGTCAGCCCGTTCTCCGCAGGCTGCGGCAGGGAAGAGAAGCCGGGAATCAAGTCAATCTGTACGCAGTGCGCCGCCGCGGCAGCGCGGAAGTCGCGCAGCTTGCCCGCATTGCTGGAAGCGATCAGCACTCTCATCGGCATGTCCCGCCCACCAGCTTACGACAGAAGCGCAGCCATGCTATATTTACTTCAGGCGCTGGCGACAGCGCTTCCTCCCAAGGTGCGGGCCCTTAGCTCAGCTGGATAGAGCGACTGACTACGAATCAGTAGGTCGGGAGTTCGAATCTCTCAGGGCCCGCCATTGAACCCCGTTCTCAGTTTCTGGATAGTCTCAAGAGCGGATCCTTCTCCCGCGTGGAAACGTCCCTAGGCGACGGTGAGCCTGTCCCTCAGGTCGAGACCGCTGCGCCGCAACAGGCCCGCCACGGTATCCTCGTTCAGGCGGGTGGCATCGTACTCCACGACAACGGTGTGCGGCTGCTGGTTGAAACGCAGGCGGCGGATTCCATAGACTTCACGCAGGCCGTCGAGGGCGCGCGTTGTGGGCCCGTCGGGGGCGGCCCCGTAGCTGAAGCTGACTTCGACTGCCGTCATGGATGTGCCTCGCCGGAAGAATGGCCGTAACGGTGAGCGGCCAGATCGAATTTAGCATACCGGGCAAGCCGCGGCCGGCGGAGGGGTACATCGTTCCGGGCCCGCCGCCCATCTGTATAGTCATAATTGCTAGGCAGAGATCCGAATGGAAGCGCAACTTCGGGTGAGCGACACCAAAGCGAAGGACCCTGTTTGCGGCATGGCGGTTGACCCGCTGGCGCCGCGCGGCGGCTCCTACACGCACCAGGGCACCACCTACTACTTCTGCAATCCGCGGTGCCGGGAACGATTTGCAGCCGAGCCTGGGAAGTTTCTCAACCGCGGTTACAAGCGCGGTATGCACGCCATGGGCGGCGGAATGGTGCAGCTCGGCGCGATGAAACCGGCCGCACCGGTGCCAATCGCTTCCGCCCCGGCGCAACCGTCAGGCGGCAGGCAGCCGGTCATCTACACCTGCCCCATGGATCCCGATGTCAGGCAGACAAAGCCGGGCGCGTGCCCCAGGTGCGGCATGGCGCTGGAGGCGCGAAGCGCAGGCGCGGCAGAGGAGAACCCCGAGCTGCGCGACATGAAGCGCCGCCTGCACGCGGGGTTGCTCTTCGGCCTGCCGCTGCTCGCGCTGGCCATGCTCCACATGGGACCGCTGCAGCACCAGTTGCGCGCACAACTGGTGGCGTGGCTGGAGTTCGCTCTCGCCACGCCGGTAGTGCTGTGGTGCGGCCGGCCGTTCTTCGAACGCGCCTGGGCTTCCTTGAAGTTCCGCTCGCCGAACATGTTTACGCTCATCGGCATGGGCGTCAGCGTTGCCTACCTGTATAGCGCCGTGGCCACGATGGCCCCGGCGATCTTCCCCAAGGCGCTGCGCGGCGAGCACGGCCAGCCCGAGGTCTACTTTGAGGCCGCCGCAGCCATCATCGTGCTGGTGATCGTGGGGCAGGTGCTTGAGCTGCGTGCGCGCGGACGCGCCTCCTTCGCCATTCGCGCGCTGCTCAACCTCACCCCGCCGAGCGCGCGCCGGGTTGCCGGTGACGGCAGCGAGCGGGACGTTCCGCTGGCCGAGGTGAGGGTCGGCGACAAGCTGCGGGTGCGTCCGGGCGAGAAGGTGCCGGTGGATGGCCCGGTGCTCGAGGGTGCCAGTGCGGTGGATGAATCTATGGTCACGGGCGAGTCCGTGCCGGCGGAGAAGCACGCGGGCGACACACTGGTGGGCGGCACGGTGAACGGGAACGGGTCGCTGCTGATACGCGCCGAGCATGTCGGCAGTGAGACCGTGCTGGCGCAGATCGTCCAGCTCGTGAGTGAGGCGCAGCGCAGTCGCGCGCCGATACAGCGGCTGGTTGACCGCGTCTCCGCCGTCTTTGTGCCGACGGTGGCGGCGGCCAGCGTGGTGACGTTCATCCTGTGGATGATCTTCGGCCCGGCACCGCGGCTGCCGTACGCCATCGTGAACGCGGTGGCGGTGCTGATCGTCGCCTGCCCGTGCGCGCTTGGACTGGCAACGCCGATGGCCATCATGGTGGGCACGGGGCGCGGAGCGCAGGCCGGAGTGCTGGTGAAGAACGCCGAAGCGCTGGAGACGATGCATCGCGTGGACACCGTGGTGGTGGACAAGACGGGCACTCTGACGATGGGTCATCCCGAGCTGGCGGCGGTCGCTCCCCTCGGCGAGATCGGCGAGCAGGACCTGCTGCGTCTTGTAGCGAGCCTCGAACAGGCGAGCGAGCATCCCCTGGCATCGGCCATTGTGCGGGCGGCCAAGGCCAACGGCGTCTGGCTGAGCATGGTGGAAGACTTCATCGCCACGCCCGGCAAGGGAGTCTTTGGCAGGGTGGAGGGCCACGCAGTCTTCGCCGGCACGGAGAGCTTCCTGCGCGAGCAGGGCATCATCTTCAGCCCACCGCAGGATCTTTCATCGCGTCAGTGGTGGAAGCAGTCGGTGATCTACATTGGCGTGGACGGGCAGGCCGCGGGATGGCTCTCCGTGGAGGACCCGCTCAAGCCGACGACGCCGGACGCGGTGAAGGAGCTGATGGCCGACGGCGTCAACGTCGTGATGCTCACCGGCGACAATCCCGCCACCGCCGAGCAGGTGGCCGCGCATCTCGGCATTGAGGAGTTCGAGGCCGAGGTCCTGCCGCAGCGCAAGGCGGAGATCGTCGCCGAGTTGCAGAAGCAGGGAAGAGTGGTGGCCATGGCCGGCGACGGCATCAACGACGCGCCCGCGCTGGCGCAGGCGGCAGTGGGCATCGCCATGAGCACCGGGACCGATATTGCGATGCAGTCGGCGGGCATCACCCTGCTGCACGGAGACCTGCGGGGCCTCCTGCGCGCGCGGCGGCTAAGCCGTGCCACCATGCGCAACATCCGGCAGAACCTGTTCTTCGCGTTCTTCTACAACGCGCTGGGCGTGCCGATCGCGGCCGGAGTCCTTTACCCGCTGCTCGGCACCGCCGGTCTGCTGAGCCCCATCTTCGCGGCGGCGGCCATGAGCTTCAGCTCGGTGTCAGTGATCACGAATGCGCTGCGGCTGAGAAAGGTGCACCTGTAGGAGCCGGCTCGCGTCGACGTGTCGTGTAAGACCGTGCCCCAAGAGAGGTGTCATGTTGAGCGAAGCGAAACACCCCGGGGATGCGTCGGGCGTGGATTCGTCTCCTAGGCTTTCCGGCCGAAATGCCTTGAAGCGGCATCGCCGCTGCTGGCAGGGCAGGGGTGCTTCGCTGCGCTCAGCATGACAACCGATGGAAGAGGAGGACCGGGCGGCATTCGCCATTTGTTCGCCAGCAGGTCTTCTGGTATGCTCCCTACCGATTCGCCGCAACTGCGGCTGGAGCTACGCATGGCAATTCGCGACATGATCCTCCCGGAGTTCGGCCAGGAGACGCACACCACGCGCAAGCTGTTGGAGCGCATCCCCGACAAGATTCCCGATTACTCACCACACAAGAAATCCATGTCGTTCAGCCGGCTGGCAGGGCATGTAGCGGAGCTGCCGGGCTGGGCGAAGGAAACCATGACCCTCGAGGAACTTGTGATGGACCCGGCGAAGTTTCAGCCGTTCGTGCCGAAGACCCGGCAGGAGGTGCTCGACCACTTTGATAAATGCGTGAAGGCGGGGCGCGAGGCCATCGCCGCCGCCGGCGACGAGAAGTTCGGGGTGACTTGGACTTTGAAGATGGCCGACGGCGCTGTCATCTTCTCCATGCCGCGAATCGCCGTGCTGCGTGGCATGGTGATGAGCCACCTCATCCATCACCGGGCCCAGCTTGGTGTTTACCTGCGCCTGAACGAAATCGAGATTCCGGGCATGTACGGTCCTTCGGCTGATGAGATGTCGAAGTTTCAGCCGAAGAAGACTGCATAGCTGCGGCGTTGCGCATCGAAAAGCCGCCCCGCGTGGGCGGCTTTAGTCCTGCGACAAATCGCGGTGCTCACATCCTCTGCAGGAAATCAATCATCTCGGGCGAGGTCCAGTCGGTGGCGCCGATGAGTTTGCGGCGAATGACTCCCTGGCGGTCAATGATGTAGCTCTCCGGGAAGGCGAAGGTGCCGTAGAGCGTATTGGACTTGTGGTCTCCGTCACGGACGGCGAGCAGGCCGGGCATGCGCGTCTGGGTGAACTTGCGGAAGGCGCCGTCATCAACGTCAGTGCTGACGGCGAGCACGGTCACCTTGTCGCCGAGCTGCTTCTGCATGGCGACCAGCGCGGGCGTCTCCTCCACGCAGGGCGGGCACCAGGTGGCCCAGAAGACCAGCACCACGGGCTTGCCGCGCAGTTGGCTCAGAGTGACGGTCCTGTCGGGATTGACCACGGTGAAGTCGGGCGCTTCCGAGCCGACGGTGGCGGTTGGAGCGCTGCGGCAGGCGGGTACAGCGAGCAGGAGGGCGGCAATGCCGAACAGGGCAATCCTGATTATGCGGAATCTCACAAAATCATGATAGCGCAAGGGCGATGCGCGCGGCCACAGCCGGGCGCTTATGCTGCGGACTTGAACGCCAACGCGGACTCGACCACGCTGAGGAAGCGTTGCGTCACGCGGCCGAGTTCGAATTCCCGCACGCGCTCGAGGCCGATGCGCGCGATGCGTTCGCGCAAAACAGAATCCCGGTAGGCGGCCTCGATGCCGCGGGCGAGGCCAGCGGCGTCGCCGAGCTCGGTGAGAATGGCGTGGCCGGCGACCTCGGGCGCGGCGGCAGCGCGGGCGGCCACGATCGGTCTGCCGGCGGCCATGGCTTCGAGAAATACGATGCCGAAGCCTTCCTGCACGCTGGGCAGGCAGAAGAGATCGCAGGCGCTGTACTCGCGCGCGAGTTCACTGAGCGGAAGATCCCGGAGCCACACGACGCAATCGCCGAGCCGCAACGCGCGCGCAAGCCTCTGGAGGCGTGGCGCCTCGGGTCCGCCGCCAACGATGCGCAGCTCCAGTCCCGGGATCCGCTGCCGAAGAGAATCAACCGCTGCCAGCAGCAGGTCGAGCCGCTTTCTGCGGTAGAAGCGGCAGACGGTGAGCACGACGAACTTCGAAGGTCGCGGAGGTGCGGTGCTGGCGCGCAGCAGGGCGGTCCACCGCTCAAGGTCAATGGACTCAGGCACAATCGCAGGCGTGCGCTCCAGGCCGTAGAAGCTCGCAATCTGCCGCGCAGAGTATTCGCTGGTTGCGAGCACAAGGTCGGCGCGGCGGACGTGCGCACGCTCCCATGTCGCTTGCAGGTTCATGGACCAGCGGGTGTATCCGCGCTCGAAGCGGGCTTCATCGGCGATGACGCCTTTCGGCGCGGCGATGTGGAGGCGGCCGGCGTTCCGGGGCAGGCGGTATCCGTCGAGATCGAAACCGACGATGACGTCATCCGGCGAAAAGCGGCGCGTGCGCAATCGCCGGTTGAAGAGCCAGCGTTGCAATGTGTAGTTCGGGAGATGGGTTGTGGGTGCGACAATCTCGACCTGGTGGCCGAGGTGCTGGAGTCCGCGGGCAAGGTTGGAGACACCGACGTATGTGCCGCTGCCGGCGGCGATGTTCGGCGGGGTCGAGGTGATGAAGACAAAGCGCATGACGCTTAGTCCCAACGAGTGTGACGCGGAACCATCCAGCGGACTATATTGTACGAGTACTTGACCGCGCAGGCGGGATTTCCCGCATCAGTTCCGGTTCCCAATCATCATAAGTACAGGTTCTGTGCGGCGACGGCAGGAACGGCATGATTTATCTGACAAGGAAGTGCGAGTTCTCAGCATCACACGTCTATCACAACCCGGAGATGTCCGAGGAAGAGAACCGGCGCGTCTTCGGCAAGTGCAACAACCCCAATGGCCACGGGCATAACTACACGCTCGAGGTCACGGTGAAGGGCGAGGCGGACCGGCAGACGGGCTTTGTGATGGACCTGGCCGAGCTCAAGGCGATACTGGCGCGCGAGGTGATGGATGCGATGGACCATCGCCACCTGAACCGCGAAGTGCCGGAGTTCGCCACGCGGATCCCGACCACGGAGAACATCGCGGTCGCGATATGGGAAAGGATCGAGCCGAAGCTCAAGCACGCGCGCCTGCACCGCGTGCGGCTCTATGAATCCGAAGACCTGTACGCTGATTATTACGGAGAATGACACGGAGAGCGATGAAAGTTGACCTGACGCGGCGTTACAAGTTCTGCGCATCGCACCGGCTGCACAATCCGGCATTCAGCGACGGACACAACCGGCAGGTCTACGGCAAGTGCAACAACCCGCACGGTCACGGACACAACTACGTGCTGTGGGTGACGGTGAGTGGGCCGGTTGACCAGCGCACCGGCATGGTCTGCAACCTGGCGGACTTGGACGACTGCGTGCAGCAGGAGGTGATCGAGCGCTTCGACCACCAGAACCTGAACCTGATGCCGGAGTTCGCGGAGCTGGTGCCGACCTCGGAGAACCTGGCAGTGTGCATTGACGGCATCCTGCAAAGGAACTTCTGCTGCGTAGCCGTGGAGCGCGTGCGGCTGGAAGAGACCGCGTCGAACAGCTTTGAGTACGCGCAGCGAGACGAGCTTGCGCGGTAGTAGTTCTGATGAAGAAGGAAGCGCAGAAGGACAGAAGATGAAGAGCACCGTGGAAACACCGAACCTGGCAAGCGCGACGATGGAACAGTTGGCGCGGGAGATGCTGGCCCGCCTGGGTGAAGATCCGCGGCGCGAAGGCTTGGAGCGCACGCCCGCGCGCATGCAGGAGTCCCTGGAATTCCTGACGCGCGGCTACCAGCAGGACCCAAAGGCAGTGCTGAATGACGCGCTGTTCACCGTTGACTATGACGAGATGGTCATCGTGAAGGACATCGAGATGTTCAGCCTGTGCGAGCACCACCTGCTGCCGTTCTTCGGCAAGGTGCACATCGCCTACATCCCCAACGGCAAAGTGATCGGGCTGAGCAAGCTGCCGCGGCTGGTGGAGGTCTTCTCACGCCGCCTGCAGGTGCAGGAGCGCATGACGACGCAGATTGCCGAGGCGATCATGGAGATCATCCAGCCGCAGGGCGTGGGCGTGGTGGTGGAGGCCCGCCATCTCTGCATGATGATGCGCGGCGTGGAGAAGCAGCACTCTTCGGCGGTCACCAGCGCCATGCTCGGCGTCTTCCGCGACCTC
>Ga0209777_10004111_pt1 | contig 17449 bp, 17 predicted proteins | sample FrelakmetHBP12HB_FD_187147 | JGI IMG/M metagenome (GOLD analysis project Ga0209777, IMG submission 187147) | Freshwater lake sediment microbial communities from the University of Notre Dame, USA, for methane emissions studies -HBP12 HB (SPAdes)... | ecosystem: Environmental > Aquatic >...
TGTCGGCGATCCGTACAAAGATACGGCAGGACCTGCGATCAACCCGATGATCAAAATTGTGAATATTGTGGCTCTTCTTCTTTTGGCCATTCTTTCGCAAATTCTGTAATTCCGATTCCCTCTCCGCTCCGGCGGAGGGGGAATTTTTTTGACAGCAAATCTCTTATATTTTTTATCCTGACTATCCTAATACCATGCTATTTTTTCTAGAATTTATTAGACATTTGTGAACAGCAAGGACAGGAGAATATTGAAATAAGACAAAAGAAAAAAGGAGCAAGAGTGTTCTTGCTCCAGGAATAGGTTACTTTGGTTCTTCGAGAATCTCGAGATTCACTCGGATTCCATTGCGACTGGCGACAGACATTAACAACGTTCGTATAGCGTTAATCGTCTTGCCTTTTTTCCCGATGATTTTTCCTATATCTGATTTTTCAACGGCCAGTTCAATGATCAAAGTGTGTGTTCCGCCAATTTCGTTGATTCGGACCTGATCCGGATGATCGACGAGGTTCTTTACGATATATTCGACAAATTCTTTCATGCGCGTTCCTCATGATGATAAGTAGGTTCGGCAGCAGAAAATAAAAAAAATTATTCTCTAATTTGAATTTTGTCACATGGGAAAATAATTTTCTAGAAGGTTTACGTAAAAAAAATTATTCGAGGGAGAACGGCTCACCTAAAATAGAGCTATCGGAGATTTGATAAATCCATTTTTTGAAATCATCAGGAATCGATGCTACGAGAGAAATAGGCACATTTGTGATGGGATGCGTAAAATTTAATTGATAGGCATGAAGCAGTTGCCTCTCCACTTCTTGCGAGGCATTAATTTTTTCGCTCCCATACGTTGTGTCGCCGAGAACCGGATGGCCAATATGTTTCAAATGGACACGGATTTGATGCGTACGCCCCGTTTTCGGACGGATCAGGACGAGGCTGAATTGATGATTGAATGCCAAAACATGGATTTGACTGATCGCCTCTTTGCCCCGTTCCGAGACGACGGTCATTTCCTTGCGTTGGGTGGGATGGCGACCGATCGGAGCGGCAATTGTGGTGTTAGGTGGTTTTCCGACACAAATGGCCAGATACGATTTCTCCATTTGTCGAGAAGAAAACATTTGGACCAGCTTTTGGTGGGTTTGGGCTGTTTTAGCGGCAATCAACACGCCTGAGGTGTTCTTGTCGAGACGGTGAACGATTCCCGGGCGAAGGGGATCTAAACCTGGAGCGAGATTTTGGCAGTGTGCTAAAAGTGCATTGACAAACGTACCATTCCAATGACCTGGGGCGGGATGGACGACCATGCCTGCCGGCTTATTGATACCAATCAGATGCTCATCTTCAAATATGATGTCTAGCGGAATGGCCTCGGGCGCAAGGTTGATTTCAGGCGTTAGCTGGAAGCAAACCTCGATCTCATCGCCCACTTCCGGCGCAAATCGTTTTTTAATAGGCTGATCGTTTAATAGAACAAAGCCCTCTTCGATCAATTTTTGAAAATATGTGCGGGAAAATGCTGGGTAGCGGTCAGCAAGCATTTTGTCGATGCGCTGCCCGGCTTCAGAGGGTGCGACCAGAAGAAAATCAAGCTGCGGTTCAGCAGAAACGGTCATAATAATCCATTCACGATGATTCATTTTACCATCGAACCTGATTTTTTGCTTGATTAGATTATGTTCTTGAAGGTCAATTACTTAATACTAAGTCTGCTCGTCGGGGTCTTTGCCGAAATTTTTAATGGCTTTGACTGCTTGATCTCTTTCTTTATCCATTGATTTGCCTAGCGATTGAATCATAAGTTCATTTAGCTGGTGCCACTGTTTTGGGGTAAAAGTCATGTTAAGAAAAGTATGACTTTTATTATCAGATTCTTGATAACCAACCCCTTTTCCACCATCGCTTTTGGGCGTTTTGTCAGTATCTTTTGGTACATTCGGGTCGCCAGCCGGGGGGATAGAAGATGTGGGCATTTTTGCAAACTCCTTTCTTTTTTCCTTATATCTTGGTTTTTTTAATTAAATCATTAATTTTATATGATCGACGCATTCCTTCAGAGCTCTTTATTTTTATTTTCGCTAAGTCGAAAATCTGATTTTTGAGTTACGTTTGGTGTAAACCCAGGTTTGAAAATGAGTTGGTATTTACGAAGAGTCGAGGATCGTTGGGAGCTTTGGGATGAGGATGAAAAACAGGAGATTCGCAATTTAGCTTTTTTGCCTGCACGCTTAACGGTACCGCAATGTTTTTCAACATTGGAGGAATGGGAGAAATGGCTGCATGCAGAAGAAAAAAAGCAGGCCAAGAAAAAGGTGCTTAATCTGTTGGCCGGGCGAAATTATCCGTCTCATGCACTTCGCCGCAAGCTGCTGTTGAAGGGGTTTTCAGATAGATTGTCCCGTGAAATCGTGGAGTGGGTTCAGCAATTGGGCTATGTGCAGGATAGTGAATATCTACGTGCGGTGATTCGGCAATATCAAGAACGGGGGCATGGTCCGAAAACGATTTTGTGGAAATTGCGAGCGAAAGGATTTTCAGAAGTGGAGGTTGCTCAGGAAATCAAACAAATGCTGCCTTTAGACATGCAAAAAGAAACGATACGCAATGTGATCGCAAAGCGGCGACTGAGCACAGAACCGTCGGCCCGTCAAAAGACCGTCATGGCACTCCTTCGCCGCGGTTTTAATATCGCAATCATCAATGAAGTTTTGTTCAAAACTCCGCCGAACCGGGATATCGAGGAAATGGAATGACGTCGCGAATGTTTTCCATTCCGGTAATGAAGAGGACGAGGCGCTCAAATCCCAATCCAAATCCCGCATGAGGGACTGAACCATATTCGCGCAGCTCCAAATACCACCAGTAATCCTCTTGCTTGAGACCCATATCCGCGATTTTTTTCACCAAGACGTCAAGGCGCTCTTCGCGTTGAGATCCTCCGAGGATTTCTCCGATTTTTGGAACGAGGATGTCCATGGCCGCGACTGTTTTTCCATCGTCGTTAGCTCGCATATAGAAGGCTTTGATCTTTGCGGGATAGTCAGTCAAAATGACCGGTTTTTTACAATGTTCTTCCGCGAGATAGCGTTCATGTTCCGATTGAAGATCTGAGCCCCATTGGACAGGAAACTCAAATTGCTTCGGTGATTTCAATAAAATGTCGATTGCATCGCTATAGGTTAAATGGACGAAGGAAGACTCAGCGACTTGCTGCAGGCGGGCGATCAACCCATTTTCGATGAATTTATCAAAGAACTCGAGATCTTCTTTGCAGTGTTCGAGCACATATTGGACGCAGAATTTTAAATAACTCTGGGCGCATTCCATGTCAGCGTGCAAATCGGCGAAAGCCATTTCCGGCTCAATCATCCAAAATTCGGCAAGATGGCGCGAGGTGTTCGAATTTTCGGCGCGAAAGGTCGGTCCGAAGGTATAAATATCCGATAGGGCGCAAGACAAAATCTCGCCTTCCAGTTGGCCTGACACGGTTAAAAATGCGGGTTTATTAAAAAAATCTTTTGAAAAATCAGTGTGCTGAGCTAGCGGATCCAGCGTTGTTACGCGAAACATCTCCCCGCCGCCTTCGCAGTCGGATGCTGTGATGATAGGCGTTTGGACGTAGATAAAGCCGCGCTGATGAAAAAAGAGGTGGGTTGCAAAGGCCAGCGCGCTGCGTATTCGCATGACGGCTCCTTGTGTGTTTGTGCGAGGGCGCAGATGGGCAATGGTGCGCAAAAATTCAAAGGAATGGCGTTTTTTTTGTAGTGGATAGCGCTCCGGATTACAGTTGCCAAAAACGTGAATCGATTGAGCTTTCAGCTCCAATGCCTGATTTTTCCCGGGGCTTTCTGACAGCTTGCCGGTGATGGAGACCGATGCCCCTGTTGTCAGCTGTTGAAGGAGTTGTTCATATGACGGGAGCGATCTCTCTGCAACAACCTGCAGGTTAGCCAGCGTAGATCCGTCATTTACCTCAATGAAGGCGAAAGATTTTTGATCGCGGACTGTACGTACCCATCCGGAGACGGTGACGGTCTGTCCGATGAGGGAGGTGATTTCTTTAGCTTGGAGAATTTGTTTGATTTTTGTTCGCATCATTTTATTTATGTTCGGTAAAATTTTTCAGTAATGCAATTTCTTTTTTCCATAATTCCGGGCCGTCGGGCGTTTCTAAATATTTGGGAAGCGCGCGCGTTTTGGAGTCGGTCATCAAGAATCGAAACGAATCGATCCCGATCTTTCCTTTTCCGATCGGTGCATGGCGGTCAATTCTCGAGCCGATTTCTTGAACTGAATCATTTAAGTGAAAGGCGTATAAATGATCCAACCCAATGGTTTTATCAAACTCTTTGAGTACGTTTTTCCAGGCTTCATCCGAGCGAATGTCATATCCCGCCGCAAAGATATGGCAGGTATCGATGGTTACGCCAATGGGAATTTTATGTTTGACCGCTTTGATGATGATTGCCAGGTGCTCAAAGCAATATCCCACGCAGCTGCCCTGGCCCGCTGCCGTTTCTAAAAGCAATCTCGTTTTCCCATCGGATGCGATTTTTTCCACTTGCAAAAGGCTATCGATAATCGTTTGCAGACATTCTTCTTCCGTTGAACTTGTGGCTGCGCCCGGATGAAAATTCAGATAGGGGATTTTTAGAGCGTGGCATCGCTTAAGCTCTTCGTGAAATGCTGCGCGGCTCTTTTTCAAAATTTCAGGATCAGGAGAGCCCAAGTTCACCAAATAGCTTCCATGGCTCATTACTTGGCCGATGCCGGTTTCTTTCAGAGACTGCTCCCAAAGAGCGATTTCATCATCCGAAATCGAATGGCCAAGCCATTGTCTCTGGTTGCTGGTGAAGAGCTGAATGGTCGTGGCTCCGATATCGCGGCCTTGATAAACGGCATTGTGAACGCCGCCGGCAGCCGAAGTATGAGCGCCTATCCAAATTTTTTGAGTCATAAAATTACATTGAAAAAAGATGCTTTTTATTTTATCGAGCGAGAAGGATTTAAACAATCCTTAAGGAGACGCTGGACGGAAAGCATTTTTCACCCTTGCAAAAATCATTCCGACAGCTTTTTCAAGAAATTCTTGTGCCGGTTTATCTCACTCTTACGTTTAATTGTCTTTAATCTTGTTTAACTATTTCCGTCTCTTTAAATCGAATATTTATTTATTATCAATGGTTTTTTTAAGTATTTTACTTAGCTTTCCACGTTCGGTATAGATTTAAAAGATCGCAAAATTGGAAAAGTCTCAATTTCCAACATTGGGTACCTTTATGAACAAAGGCAAAAAATTAAGGCCGTTGAAATGGACCAAGCAGAAGATTACGTCAAACGCATATTGAAAGTCCTGATCTACATCGAGGCGAATATTGATGAAGAGATGACTCTGGAAGGGCTAGCCAATGTGGCTTGCTTCTCTCCTTTTCATTTTCATCGTGTTTTTCGCGCGATTGTTGGAGAAACGATTCATCAGTATGTCAAAAGGCTTAGAATTCAGCGAGCAGCAGGAAAGTTGCGATACACAAACCAGCCTGTCACTGAAATCGCTCTGGATACCTGCTATGACACTCCTTCGGCCTTTACAAAAGCTTTTAAGCAGTTTATGGGCTCGTCGCCTAAACGCTATCGAGCTCTGTACGCTGCAGTAAATACCATGACCCAAAAAATTAAGGAGTTACCCATGATAAAACCAGACAAAATTGAGAAAAATCTACCCGACCTGAATCTCTTGTTTATTAGGAGAACCGGTACCTACACCCAATCTCCTGAGAATGCTTGGCAGGCAATGAGAAGCTTCATCAATGAAAATCATTACGAAGACATTGATATATTCCGTTATATTTCATCAATATTTTCTGAGGTGTCATGAGAGATTTAAAAAAATTCCCTCTGCAACTGGGTGTCCTAGGATGCGGTAATTTTCTATTACGAAGAGTGCTGCCAGTCGTTAAGGATATGGAAACTGTGAAAATCGTGTGCATCCAGAATAGAAGCTTAGAAAAGGCGAGAAAGATCGCTTCTGAATATGAGATCCCGTACGCTGTTTCCGAGCGCCGGGAGCTTTTAGAAAATCCTGCAGTAGAAGCGGTGCACATTGCCTCGCCCAACTTTTTGCATGAAGAAGATGCTTTGGCTTGTGCCGAAGCTGGCAAGCCGACTCTTTGCGAAAAACCTCTATCTATTTCAGTTGACTCTGTTAAGAGAATGCTTTTGGCTTTTAGGGATCGCGCAGTTCCATTTCTCGTAGGACATCATCTTCGTCTAAAACCGGCGATTCTTAAAGCAAAAGAATTGGTTCGTGATGGGACGTTGGGGCGAATCCTTCATTTGCGTGCTTATTACTATTCCCAAACAATACCTGCCAACAACTGGAGATTTAATAAAGGAAATGGCGGGGGCGCTCTTCAGGAGATTGGCGTTCACCTTGTTGATCTTATGCATTTCATTATAGGCGAAGAAATCTGTGATGTACATGCCATGTCAATGCCCGTTCAAGATGGAGAAGCGGAACGCATGATTGCTTTTCAAGGGCAGTTTCCAAGCGGAGCCACTGTTTCATTTGAATGCGCCTTCGAACGACCTTACTATAGCGGTTTTGAAATCATTGGAACAACAGCAAGACTTGTAAGTTGCGAATCTCTTCGCCAGACTCTAGAGCCTATCGAATCCTTATGCATTGTTTCAAATTCAGGCGAAAAATTACCTATTCTTATTGAGAGCTGCGATCTTTACGTTGAGGAATTTAAACATTTTGCAGAAAGCGTTGTGCAAAAAATTCCCTCGCTCCTTCCTGCGGAAATCAGTCTGGCGAGTCAAAAAGTCATTGATATGGCTTACGATACAATTACAAAAAGAAATTGAAACACTGAGAAAGAGTCAACGATGTCCTCTTATCTAGATTTGGTTCAGCTTATAACTGTTCGTTTTCATGATAGAATCTTGAGGTCTTGCGCCCCATTATTTGATTGCCTTAATTTGAATCACTTCTGGTATTACAAAATTAGAAACGACGGCCGCTTTGCTTTTTTTGATAGTAATATCCCTTGGTGTGAATACTATGGAGGAGAAAAGTTATATCTCACCCATCCATACCTTCGACATCCCAAATTTCATGATATCAGTAATTTGTCATCCATTGAATTGAATGTAATGAACCTCCTATTAGAGGGCTATTCCGCCGCTCAAATTGCTTTACGTCTGTTCCGGTCAAGTCGCACAGTGGAACATCATATAGAAAGAATCAAAGAAAAATTGGGGTGTTGTTCTAAGGGTGAGCTAATCCAAAAGGCCAGAAAAATGGAACGCTTTAATTGCTTCAAACAATTGAACTTGCCGGACGTGATACGTTTTCAATAGCACTTAGGAGCTTTCTCGCTACCTACACGGTTTACTTTATTATTTAACAGCTCCTTAGCTCAGCCTAAACGGAAAAAGAAAGTATGTAGAGCGCTTTTTTTGGAAAATTGCGATAAATTAGTGCTATGGATACTGATTCATCAATCGTTCGCTCGGCGAGAAGCTTTTTCGCAGGAACTCTTTTGAGCCGCATCATGGGAATGGGGCGGGACATTGTGATGGCTTTTTGTTTTGGCAGCGCGCCGGAAGTTGCTGCTTTTATGGTCGCATATCGCTTGGCAAATTTATTTCGTCGGTTGTTTGGCGAAGGAAATTTGCAGGGGGCTTTTGTCCCGCATTTCGAGCGATTACGCAGTCAAGGGGACGGTCCGGCCGCTTTGTTTTATCGGGATCTTTTCTTTTCGATCGGATTCGCTTTGATTTGTCTGATCGGAGCCGGAGGGGTTCTTTGCTATCTTTTGGCCCATATATTGCACAGCGAAATTCCTCTGATGATGATTGTGATGATGCCGGGCGTGATTTTCTTGTCTCTTTACGCGCTCAACAGCTCCGTGCTCCAATGCCAGAGGCGTTATTTTCTTCCCGCATTTGCTCCCGTTGCTTTCAATGCTGTTTGGATTGTCGCCGCTCTGTACTTGTACGGTAATAGTCTCAGAGTGGCGATGTATGGGCTCTCTTTTGGCGTATTGGCGTCATTTGCGATGCAGTGGTGGGTGATCTCTTCTCCGGTGACCAAATGGGTGAAAAACGCAGTGGGGTGGCGCGCCTGGTTTCGTCCCCATCTTTTTTCCGATGAAGTTCGCCAACTTTTGAAACCTTTATCTTTCGGGATCGTGGGAATTGGAGCCGCGCAGATCAATAGCGCCGTTGATGCGATTTTTGCCCGCTTGGCCGATCCTTCGGGTCCTGCTTATCTTTGGTATGCAATCCGCATTCAACAGCTTCCTTTGGCATTATTTGGCATCGCATTGGCGGGCGCGTTGCTGCCGCCGCTTTCTCGGGCGATCCAGTCGGGCTTATTTGATCGATATCGCGATCTTTTGCAGGGCGGCTTGAAACAGAGCGCGGCTCTCATGATTCCCTGTTCTTTGGCTTTATTCGTACTCGCTGTTCCGGGATTGGATCTGCTATATGGACGGGGAAGTTTTCTGAGTAATGACGTTGCGAATGCAGGAATCTGCTTGCAGGCCTATTCTGTTGGGCTTATTCCGATGGTCTATATTCTTCTCTTGGCCAACGGTTTTTATGCCCAGAAAGAATATCAGTGGCCGATGCGCTGCTCCTTGATTTCTGTCGGTTGTAATGCTCTTTTAAATGTAGTTTTTATATTCGGATTTCATTGGGGGGCTGCTAGCATCGCTATCGCAACCGTACTGAGCGCCTTTCTCAACTGCTCGATGCTTGCGCGAGGGTTGCGAAAGCGTGTTGGATCGATTGCTCTGTGGCGTGGAAATGAGCGAATCGCCCTTTCTTCGATTTGTGCGGCTGTCGCGGCTTTCGTTGTCGATCAAACGTTTTCGCATGCACGCGAGTTTTTTTCGCAAATCAGCCGTTTAATTTTGACGGCGGGGACTTATGCGGTCGTCTTGTTTTTGTTGGCTTATTTGATGAAAGTAAAAGAATTTTTAATGTTGTTGAGATGCTGGCGTCAACCCCAATCCTGAGATCGAGGGAAGGGATTATCCTTTAGGACAATCCCTAGCCACAATTCTTTAATTCGTATGAGCGAGGCACTCGCATACGAGGGGAATATTGATGGGGATGGGAATCGGGATTTGATCCATTTGGGGAATCGAAACCAGTTTGCCGGAATGTTTGTCTGTTTCAAGAGACAGATATTCGGGAATTTCACGATTCGTGGATTCTTGCGCCATTAAAATTGCCTTAATCTGTTGAGATTTTGGCTTAATGGAGATTGTCATGCCAGGGCGTACAAGAAAAGATCGTCGGTCAACTTTCTTGCCGTCAACGAGAATGTGGCCGTGAGCGACAAGCTGCTGGGCTGCAAAAATCGATGATCCAAAACGAAGGCGATAGACAATGTTATCGAGTCGGCATTCAAGCTGATCGATGAAGTTATGAGCAGTATTGCCTGATCGCGTGAGCGCTTTTTTATAGGTGTTAACAAGCTGTTTTTGACTGATTAAGCCATAGACAGCCTTCAGTTTTTGACGCTCATCGAGCTGCATGCCAAAATCTGATTTCTTTTTACGCTTCGCTCCATGCATTCCCGGCGGATGTTGTTTATGAAGAAGCGGGTTGCGTGCTTTGCCAAAAATGTTGGTAGCAAAGCGACGAGCAATACGGTTTTTAGGTCCTCTATATCGAGCCATTGTCTCTCCGAAAAAAGCAGATTAATTCTATTGCTGCGGTAAAGCCAAACAGCATAACCAAGATACTAATTTTGAACAAGGAGCTTGCCGGCTTTTCCGGCAAAATTTTCCTATAAACGGTCAAAATTGCCGATGGAAGTCGTTTTGCCGGAATTTTTATCTTTAAGCCGGGATAAGCCGCCGTTCAGAGCGGGATCGGTTAAATAACGGGTGAGTGAGGGACTCGATTGACTATTGCAATCCCAGGCCCCAATGCCTGGGATTGCAATTTACCACAGTCTGTTGAAAAAAATATGGAGAATATGTTAAACTGCTAATAATCAAAATGATAAATCTTATCAAATCTTTTTAATCCAAAAGATTCGGTGTTCATGAGAGGTCCGGATTAGAAATCGCTCTCTTCAATTGCTTTCATGTCTTTGTTTTGACGGCCGTCTTTTCTTTTGCTATCGGATGCGAGCATTTCAAGTGCAGCTGATTTTAAGGTCTTTATGCCTTCGGCAAACCCCAACGAGCGGGATAGTTGGTCCAGATATGAAATTTCTGCTGCAAGTTGATCATTGACCGTTTCAAGTTTGGCAAGCTTTTTAAATAGATCCTGGTTTTTCATGAACGCCTCCTGTGATTGCATTAAAGTAAGATGCAAAAGCCGTGCCACGAAGGAAAAAATTTAATGAATTATTCTAAGTGATTGTGAGAAACGCTTTTACGCTTTTATTAATAAATTTTTTTAATTTTTTGTCGGAATATGTGGGTTTTTTGTAAATTTCACATTTCCTAATTTTTTTAGGACGTGTAGGTTGTGAAAAGGGGGTTGATTTCTTCATTGATGGAAATCGCATAACATGAGAACTTTGTTTTATCTGTCCCCTTATATTTTTTTGATCTTACCAATGATGGGGGGGTCAACAAGAGGTAAAACACATGAAAAAACTTTCGTTAAGCAAAAAGTTGCTCTTGGCGGGTAGTCTCATTGCCTTGGCAATTGCTTGCCAATCTAAACCGGTTCGCCAACCCTCGCAGCCCGCTCAACCTCTCCATACCGATGTTGAGGAACAGGGTGATGAAGAGGAAGAAGAGAGTTCGTTTTGGGATCAAGCCGAACCTTTTAAAACAGAAGAAAAACAACTAAAAGCTGTTACAGCCCCTGCGCCAGTGGAGCCAGCTAAAATTGAAACGCCTAAAGCAACAGTGGCCGTTCCAGTTGAGCAAAGCGCTACACCTGTAGTAGAGGCTTCTGCATCTGCCGCGCCTGCTGCTTCAGTTGTTGAAACGCCCGGCATTTTGCCTGCCGCGGCTGAGGCTGTTGTTGAAGTCAAAGCTCCTGATGCTGTCGCTGATCCTGTTGAAAAACAGATAGCCGCTCCATCTGTGACGCCAAGCTCAGCGACTGTGCAAGCAGCTGAAAATGGTGCTGTTTCGGAAAATCAGACTTCCGGTAATGAAGCTCCATAAATGATTTAATTGGGGGTGCGAAGTTCTTTTGTGCCCCTGATTATCTATACTGAACATAACTTAAAGAATTCGATTTTTGAGTTTTGTTGCGTATTGATTTTTCAAAGTGCAATTTTTACAAGGATGGGTTTCTTCCGCCGCTTAGGGAGGCGGTGCGGCTATCGCCGCTTACCGCGTTATCATATAGCTTGCTTTGACCCACCCCTGAAGGGATGGGATTGCAGCAAGTAATGCGTTCAACGACAATTTCAGGGAAATCGGCAATACGGATCACTCGCCGGAGATTTCAGCGATGAGTTTTTCCCGGTTCTCAAGCATCTCGAATTTTTGTTCCTGCACCGCTTGGCCTTTATAGAACCATTCGTTTTCAGTCATCTCTTCGCTATGAAAGCGGCTCATTCCATGCTTTTTATCGTTTTTCCATTGAATTTCGGCTGTAAGAGTTCCGAAATCATCAAAATGGAGTTCTGTTCCTTGTTTTTGTCCGTTCACGAAAGGAATTTCAGCGATTTTGATGCCATTTCGATAGACTGTTTTAGTCCCGTCGAGAACCCCGTGATTCCAATGCTGTGTCATGAGGGGTTTGCCGGACGGTGTATTTTTAATCTGTTCGCCGTGTAGTTGATAGTCTTCGTAATTGGAGATGCTCTGAATCTGTCCATTCGGGTGATAGCTTAGCCGCTGTGCGATGACACCTTTTTCTATTCGATCGCGGCAAAGTAAAATCCCTGATCGATCGCGTTTTGCTCGAGTGCCATAACCATTTTCAACCTGGCTTTCGAGTTCATGTTCAGGGGTATAGTATTTGCCTTCCAGCAAAGATTCATTGACATATTCTTCAATGGCGAGAGGCGAGCCTTTTTCATCCCATTGAGTGATGATTGTACGATCATCGAATTCATAAACATCTTCGCGCACGGGAAATCCTCCGGCATCATGGAGAACTTCTTTCAATAGGGTGTCTTGATCGTAGACTAACAACTTTTCGACTACCGTACTGTGTGGAAATGTATAACTGGTGTTGCCGTGCAACTGGCCATTTTCAAAAGAACGTGTGACTTTGACGCCATTTTTCATCATAGTGATCACGGTGCCGTCCTGTGCACGCTCTTCCCATTCTTGTTCTGATACGCCAAATCCGTATTTGTGTACGAATTGCTGCGAAACAACATCGCCGTTGTTTTTGTTTGAATGACATCCAGTTAGAAGAACACCTGCACAGGTGATCCATGGTAAGAATCGCGCTTTCATCGAACCCTCCAGACACTATATAACTGCGTTGATCTTAGGGATTGTGAATAAATAAAGTAAACGATTATGTGAGCGATTTTAGAACATGAGCCATTAGTTTTTCGTGGAGAGCGTCTGCTTCTTCAAAAGAAATCGTTTTTAATGGATCGCGATAGGTAAAGCGGATCGTTGCATTGTGCTGGGTTTGCGTTTCCTGCTGCATCAGATAGAGATCAATGAGCTCAGCTTTTTCAAACAGGGGTGATTGGAAAGAGCGGATAATTTTAAAGAGTGTTTCATATTGCAAACCTTGCGGTAATGGAAGAGTCCAATCGCGTTCGGTGCTCGGATATAGTGGAAGAGGCTGGCAGCGAAGGTGGATTTTTTGGTTTTTTATGAGATAGGCCAGATTCAATTCTGCATAATATACACGCTGTTTGATGTCCATTTTTGCTAGAAGAAGAGGATGAACCTCTCCCAATGATCCAATCAGCAGTCCGTCGGTATGCAAATCCGCCTGCCGGTTCGGGTGAAAGGAGGAATGCGATGATGGTTGAAAAGATATGCCGGAAATGGAAATCGCTTCAAAAAGTGTTTCAAGAACCCCTTTTAAATCATAAAAATCAACATCTGATGGTTTTCGATCCCAATGTTGAGGCCGCCCTTTGCCGTACAAAACAATGCCGAGCATCGGGATTTCCACGGGCGTATCATTTTGTTTGATATGGATTCGTCCGGTTTCAAAAGCGCTGAGCGAGGGGTTTCTTTGGTCGAGATTTGTTTTCACCACTTCCAGCAAGCTTGGAAGAAGCGATGAACGCAAGATCGAATAATCTTCGCTTTTGGAATGAAGTACTTTGAGTAAATCTCCCGTGGGAAGGAGAGATGCGAGTTTCGGACTGATCAAATTGCAGGTGATGATCTCTTGAAGATCTTGCGCGGCTAAACGGCGGCGCACTTCGCGCTCAAACATATAGTTCGGGTCGTTGGGAATGTGCGAAGTAGTGCAAATCGGCGTTTTTTTATCGATGTTATTGTAACCGTAAATGCGAGCCACTTCTTCGATGAGATCGATTTCTTCAACGAGATCATTGCGATAGGTTGGTATGGTCACCCGCAGAGTTTTCTCGTCTTTCGCATGCGTTTTACAGCCGATGCGATGGAGGCACTCTTCCATCTCGCTCAACGAAAGCAGGGTGCCCAGGATCTGATTGACGCGATCAGCGCGCAATTGCGATTCGCGAGCGGCAAATTTATGCTTTTTGATGTTGATCACACCCTTTGCAATCTGACCATGGCACAATTGAGCGATTAGGCTGCATGCCTCATTGAGAGCTTCTTCGACCGCTTGCCAATCAGTTCCTTTTTCGAAACGCTGCGAGCTTTCAGTGCTCAATTTAAGTTTTCGCGATGTTTTACGAATGGAAAGGCTATCAAAATAAGCAGCCTCGATAACTAGAGTTTTCGTCTGTTCCGATACCGAACTGGAGGCACCGCCCATGATGCCCGCGATGGCCAAGGGTTTTTGGGTGTCGCAGATCAATAATGTGCCGGTGGGAATGTCACGCTCGATCCCGTCGAGTCCAATAAATGATTGTGCAGTATCGCTCGCTTGAACAGAAATGATGCTGCCTTCGATTTTTTCGTAATCGAACGCATGAAGAGGCTGGCCGGTTTTTAATAAAATATAATTTGTAATGTCGACGACGTTGTTGATGGGATGCATTCCGCAAGCTAATAGCGCTTGTCTGAGCCAAAATGGAGAAGGTGCGATTTTTACATTTTCGATGAGCCGGCAAAGATAAAGGGGGCATTGTTCGGGGTTTTGAATCGTAACTTCCAGTTTATCTTCAAGCCTCGAGGCAATGTTTTCCGTCAGTGTGATTTTAGCATGATGCAGCGGCCGACGGAATGCAGCCGACAATTCGCGGGCGATTCCCAAAGAGCTAAGGCAATGTCCCAGGTTAGGCGTTAAAGAGAGTTCGAAGACGGGATCCCACAGCAACTGTGTCAGATCCTGGCCATTGGGAGTGCCGGAGGGCAGCTCGAGGATGCCGTCGCCATCTTCCGGTATGCCTAGCTCAGACGCCGAGCAAAGCATCCCTTTGGATAAAACTCCCCGAATGGTTGTCTCTACAATGGGACGCTCGTGTTTCTGTTCGTCATAGAGAATCGCTCCCACGGGAGCTAGGGCGACTTTCAATCCCGGCCGGCAATTTTTAGCCCCGCAAACGATAGATAAAACTTTAGCTCCATCAAAAACTTGCGCAATGGTCAAATGGTCGGAATCGGGATGGGGCTGGGTTGTTTGCACTTCTGCTGATATGACTTTAGAAAAACGAGGTGTTTCGTTTTCAATTTGATCAACCTCGATTCCGAGCAGAGTCAGAGTTTCGCATATTTCGGAAAGAGGTTCATCAAGACGAACGTAAGATCGGATCAAAGAGATGGGTAATTTCATGCTGAAGATTTTAAACCAAATTAGGAGGAATTGCAACCATTTGAGTTTTAGAGTAAATTTTTTCATAGCGGCATGTCTGCTGGAGAGCTTCTATGGAGTCGAGTTTTACTGATCGCTGGATTCGCAAATTTCGCATTATCACGCTGAGTTTAATCTTTAGCGGCGCTTTAAACATTGGGCTGATTGCTGCCTTTGCCGCCTTGCTCATTCAAGATCGAGAGAGATCTTTTTTTGTGAGGGCCCCTCAAAATGTTGAAAAGGCTGAAGAGACGACCAATCGAGAGATATTAATCTCATATACACGCCTTTCGTTTCGCGAGCTCTGTTCTTTACTCACGAATACCGATTTTGTCGAAGAAGGTTTCTCCAAGCGCGATCTCGCGCTCGCCGCGCTGGTCTCTTTCCACGATTTTAACATCGAAAAAGCGATTGGAAGTTTGCCGGCCCAGCGGCGTCTGTTTAAGCTGGATGAGCGCTCCTTAGAAATTTTTCCGGGCCTGAGCAATGAGCAATTTCAAGCGATTGTGCAATATGCCTATCTCGAACGCTGGCCTTTAACGAGCCGCGGTTTATTTATGGGGCTTCAAAAAAAACCGAAAGAACGCGATGCCGCGTTAGTGCAGGCTTTTACTCTCACTTCTGAATTTTATGCTCTGCAGACTCTTTTTCAAAAAAGCGGTGCGAATCCCTCTCAGGATCAGCTCATCGATCTGATTGGCGATGGAAATTGGCAGATGCTGGATGGGTTTGTCCGTGAACAGTCGCAGATGCTTGATCTGTCCGATGACCGGCGTAGACGTTTTTTATTGAGCTATCTCGCTATGCAATCACCCGCAGCGGCTGATCTGCTTCTTCAGGCCGACTTCATGTTTGCCTTAAAGCGTCTCGATGATAAAGGGCTTATTGACTTGCTATCTCATGCGCAAACCAACGAAATATTACAGAAGTTCTGCATTGAATTGCTGCAATCCGCCCGCAGCGATGCGATTTATGAAAAAAGCTCGCAACTCCTCTATCGGATGGCCAAAGAAGAGATGCCGCAGCCATTTAATCTTTCCCAGGCGCGCATCCGTTTTGTTCCGTCGGCGCCTATTGTTGCGGCGGCCGTTTCGAAAAAAGAGCCGGCTCCGGCCCCGGCGGCGCGCGAGAGCTCGATGAGAACGCATGTAGTGAAAGAAGGGGATAGTCTTTGGAAAATTTCGCGCCAGTATCATGTTAAGCTGGATGATTTGATGGCGATCAATCATTTGGAAAAAGATCGGCTTAAATTGGGGATGGCGCTGAAGATTCCAGCTTCTTACGGAACCGGATCAAAACCGCCTCGATGAAAGGGGTGGCACCGGCAAATGCGCTTGATGGCTAGCCAGGATCCCTGAATGATCCCATGTTTTTCAACAGCCTCGCAGGCATACTCCGAGCATGTAGGAAAAAAACGACAGCAATGCCCTAAAAAGGGGCTCAGCGCCGCTTGGTAAAGACGGATGAATTGTACAACAATTTTTTTCATAATCGTTTTGAACTTGTCAGCAAGTCTAGCCCCCAGTATATTTTTATCCTGAATTAGTTGGTTAACACCAAAAGTTCGTTTTTTGCGCGAAAGTGGCGAAATTGGCAGACGCACTACCTTGAGGTGGTAGCGGGGTCACACTCATGGGGGTTCAAGTCCCCCCTTTCGCATTCCTGCATCGGTAGCTCAATGGATAGAGCACTTGGCTTCGGACCAAGTGGTTAGGGGTTCGAGTCCCTTCCGGTGCGTTTTTTTGGAAAAAATTTTGACATTCCTTTAATAATCTATTGCTTAAATTAATTAATGATGGATTCGTTCGAGAAAGAGACGGTCTGTTTTTTCTATAAATGAACTCAATAAACGGATTGAGTCGAATTCTGAAAATCGGCGGCCTAGGCCGAGTGTCATTAATTGCTCCCATTCTTCTCTATCAAACGAAAGGCTCCCGGGCGATGCATGATGGCCGCACAGGCATTCTCCCCGCGATAAATAGACGGACGGATTGCCGCAGAGCGTGCAATGGGGGCGGAGATGGACGAGCCCTTCGAATTGCAGTAATTTGAGACGGAAGCTTTGGGCAATCGCGAGAGGGTTTCTGGGTAAATGTTTCAGTGAGGCAATTAGCAGTTCATAGAGGATTTTTGCTGGACGATGGGAAAGCTGCGATCGTAAAAGATCATTTGCGATCGATCCGGCGGCGATCAGCGTCTGATAGTCTTTTCTGAGCTCATCGAGCGGATCGAGCAGAGTGGCGTCTTTGATGGGATAGATATCTCCTTGAGATTTGCGATAGACCCATTCGGAGCGGCAGAATGGATTGGTGTGGGCCGCGTTTTTCGCACGTACATGCTTAGCCATCAGCGTGAGCAGGCCTGCTTCCGGCGTAAAGATTTTGAGGATGCGATGATTGCCGAGATAGGGAATCGACTGTAAAAGGACCCCTTCCTGTTTTTCCCAAATGTTGTTCATATTCTTAGTAGTCCTTAACAAAAATTCTTAGAATAATTTCGGCGTCAAAGCCCTGGGGTTCGTCGATCGTAAACGGGCCTGTATTAAGTTAATACTAGCCCGTTTACGATCGGCAAACCGCAGGAG
>Ga0209777_10004112_pt1 | contig 17447 bp, 21 predicted proteins | sample FrelakmetHBP12HB_FD_187147 | JGI IMG/M metagenome (GOLD analysis project Ga0209777, IMG submission 187147) | Freshwater lake sediment microbial communities from the University of Notre Dame, USA, for methane emissions studies -HBP12 HB (SPAdes)... | ecosystem: Environmental > Aquatic >...
AGCGGAGTCTCCGTCACTCATAGCGGTTTGGAACCGAATGTCACGGCTGAGAGAAAGGATAACTGGCCTATCACTAACATCACCTATCCGAGTTCTATGCCAGTAGGCGTGGCCAATGTGTCCTGGAATGTCGAAAAGGAGTCCGGCTTCACAGCGCTGAACATCTACACTCCAGAGGGAAGAGCTGGGTCAAAGATTATAACCGACACAGCTCCAGGAAAGAGGTATCATGCGCATTTGCCGCTTCTGGAGGCAGGGGTATGGAAGTTCAACATCGAATCTGGGGATGGTTACAATCACAAGACTGCGAATTATACCATCAATGTCTTGTCGAATGTTCATCCGTTGAACGTGACTGCCTTTCCTCATACCAAGGTCCCCAGGCTGTCCATGGTGGCAGCCCAAGCAGCGGCTTCCAGGCAGGGCATACTGGTTGATGTCGCCAAGGATCCCCAGGATGTAGAGCCACTTAAAGTAGAGAGGCTACTGAAGGACGAGGTTGAGAGGATGAATATCTCGCCGCAGTATCTGACTGTGGTTGGTGATCCGGGATCCCTTCCATTCATATCCACTGGCATGAAACAGAATGTCTCTGATCTGATAAGTTACGACGTCTACAGGGACTACCAGCTGAAGCTTGACGATGAGAACTACAGTGAAGTGGCTGTAGGGAGGATAGTTGCCCTTAGCCTCTACGATGCATCTCAGCTTCTGGCTCGGACAATTGCTTACGACAAGCTCGTCGGTCAGTGGAAGGAGAAGGCACTAGTCATATCCTCACCACCTCTGGATTTCCCCCAGAGCCCAACGGGTGGTAGCGTCAGGAATTATTTGAACAGCGCTGGCGAGAAGGTTAAGGATCTTCGTTGGGAGGATGCCACCTACCAGGAGGTGACATCGCAGATGAACAACGGCCAGAACATCGTGTACTTCTACCATCATGGTGCAGAGAATGCCTGGCAGCTCTCCTATTGGTCGATGATGGACGATTCTCTGGATGAGGCACAAGTAAAGCAGCTCACGCTATCACCCCAGACTACTACCACTGAGGCCTGTGTAACCGCGAGGTTGAAGGGTTTCTCCATAAACATCAGCGGAACGCAGATGTATGTGCCCATGAGGCTGGATGATTCCATAGCCCTAGCGTTCATAAGGGCTGGAGCAGTAAATTACATCGGGCCAGCATCATTATCTTGGATATTCCTTTCAGAAGATCAATCTAAGAGGTTCTATCAGGCCCTGGTCTATGAGAATGCTACAGTAGGGCAGGCTCAGGTCAAAGCTAACAACCTTTATCGCCTAAAGCTTGATGGTACGAGTAATATCAAGAATATAAAAGAGTACGATGAGCAGCTGCCGAATTGGGATACCTCTATTCAGGGAATACTCAACGAGACTTCCAACATGAACGTGATAATTGGTGACCCAGCTTTCAGGCCAGCGCTGCCAAGCACGCCTCCTCTGCCCTATACAACATACATAACGGTTTCTAACCAGACCGCAGAAAATAAAACAATAGCGAAGGCTCCCACCGTTCAGGCATCGATCAAGCCCGCCTCCGATGAGGCTACCAACTGGATCTATTGGATTGAGACCGAAACCACCGATGGCAAGCTCCAGCTGAACGCACCTCCCGCGCTCATTGGAGAGGTCCTTCTGCCGAAAGATGCCGACGAGATAGTGGTCAAGGAGAACGGCCAGGCCGTCTGGCACGACGAGGAGATCCTCGGATCGAAGAAGCGAGTAGCTTGGCCGGTGGTAAGACCCAGTCTCAATGAGACAAGGATGTTCTCGGTCGAGTACAGAGTGGTACCTGGCCAGGTTCAGTTTATAAACGTCACCCCGGGATGGAATGCAGTTTCTATCTACCTAAAACCAAAGGATTCATCGCTTTCTAAATACCTGGAGGACAAACCATATCGAGGAGTCTTTGCTCCTTCCGGCGAGGACTGGACGTTCAACATGAAGGACTTAAGAGAACAGAACATCAGCAATATAGAGCCGGGAAGAGGCTACCTAATAGACAGCTCAGATAACTTCACCATCGAGCTCCATGGAAAGCCGGTGGAGTTCCCTTACCGTTTGGCTCTCAACAAGGGCTGGAATATGATAGGTGTTCCATTTAACGGGACTATCAACATGAATAATGTCACAGTGAGCGCCGAACATAAGAGATACAGCTATGCTCAAGCCGTCGATAAGGGAATAATTTCCGCTTTCCTGTGGAGCTATGACGGCCTGGAGTGGAGCAATTTGGGCAAGAACGATACGTTAGTCCCCGGAAAGGCTTACCTGGTGGAGGCAACAAGCGAGTGCAAGCTGGAGTTCAGTAGCGTCTAGAACAGCCTGCCTCATCTATCCTTTTTTTGGCCTTTCTCAGCTGTTTCGTTTTCTTATTCTTTCTTTTGTCTATTTGTTTTGTGTAGTTCCAGCATCATTTCTCGGTGGAAAGATGCCATGACGTCTCCCAGGATTCCTATCAGGAAGAGCTGAAAACCCACGATTATCAATATGGCAGTCAAGACAGTCAGGGGAATGTGATTTATGCGCCAGTTGATCCACTCCCTGACAACATATACACCCATTAAAAATCCAGCTGCCACGAAAAAGCAGCCAATAAGACCGAAGTAGAAAATGGGGTTTTGGGTCTTTGCCATCCTGTAGATTGTAAGTATTATCTTAAGCCCATCCCGAAATGGGCTCAGCTTGGTCTTGGTCCCTTTTGGCCTGGGACGGTACGTTATGGGCACCTCTGCTATTCGCAGGCCCTTTTTGACGCTCTCTATTGTCATCTCTGACTCAATCTCGAAGCCGGGCATATTGAGGTCCAGGGATCGCACTCCTTCAGTGGCAAAAGCCCGGTAGCCGGATAGGATGTCGGCCAGGCGAACCCCATAGATGATTCCGAAGAAGTGGTTGATGATCCTATTGCCGAACATGTTCAGCCGCTTGAGAGCTCTTCCATTCAGGTTGCAGAACCTGTTTCCGACGACATGATCCGCTCGTCCGTTTAGGACTGGATCCAGAAGCAGGTTCACTTCGGAAGGCAAGTATGTTCCATCCCCATCTATTAGCACAACGTAGTCTTCATCGATGAGGTCGAAAGCTTCTTTCAAGGCCCTACCCTTCCCGGTCCCCCTCTGGACAATGACTCTTCCCCCTGCTCTTCTGGCCTTCTCCACAGTTCCGTCGGTGCTATGGCCGTCTATGACAAGGATCTTTTCAAATCCTATGGCCTGGAAATCCTTTATGACCGACTCGATGGACGCCTCTTCATTGAGGGTGGGAATCAGAATGCAAACATCTTTCAAGCTAGCTGTGCTCTTCATAGTGTATCGCGGATTTTATTTGATAGAAGAAGGATTATGATGCAATAAATAGATTCCTTAGACCTAAAAGTGCTCTTGCCTGCCAATCAGAGGGCTTGATTCTTCGCGGCCTGCTTTATGATCATCTCGTACTTCTCTACTAGATCCTTCAGATCACCGCCTGCAGTCTCAACAGACAAACGAATCAATGGCTCTGTATTGGATGGCCGAATCAAGATGCTGTGGCTGTCTGTGGTTATCTTCAGGCCATCGGTTTTGTCAGGTTTCATCGAAGCGAGCTTTTCTTCGAGGATCCTCATGACTGCTGACGGATCATGTTTGTCCATCCTTATGCTCACCTGACGATATGGATAATCGGGGATCAGGTCTGCCAGCTCGGAGAGTTTCTGGCCTTCGGATAATATCTCCCCCAATGCCAGGCTCATGGCAAAAGGATCATCGGAGTACTGAAACTCAGGCAGGAAGAAATGGCCGCTCCGCTCAACGCCTAGGACTGCCCCAGAGTTTTTGACAGTGTTAGCCACATAGACGTCTCCAACACGCTCCCTCTGGACTTTTATTCCCTCTGGAACCAGCTCTCGCTCAAGGATCATGGAGCAGTCAAAGCCACAGATCACAAGGTCGCCTGGGCTGTACCTTCGAATGGCCAGGATTATGGCTATCTTCTCCGGAGGCAGAACCCGGCCTTTATCGTCGATGACAATTCCTCGATCTGCATCGGGATCGAAGCCCACTCCATAATCAGCACCTCGCTGAACAACGGCTTTGCAAGCGCCGCGAAGGGACTCCTCAGTGGGACTCGGCCCTCTCCCGGAGAAGCTGCCATCCATTACTCCATTGATCATGGTAGGGTCAAAACCAAGCCTCTCGTAAAGCGGGCTGACGATACAGGCGGAGCCGTTCCCGGCGTCCAGAATGACTCTGAGAGGATTTCTTAATTCCAGCTTCTCCCCCACGTACTCCGCATACCTCTCAACCGCAGCCGTTGGGTTATAGTCAGCAACCTGACCGCTACCTGATAAGAAGTTGCCTTCCTGGTATAACTTCATCATTTCAGTTTCTTGATAAAGGAGCCCGTAACCGTCTTCTGTCCTGAACCTGACTCCGTTGTACTCTGGTGGATTGTGCGATGCAGAAATATAGGCGGCAGCATTTCGAACGTTCGCCCAGGTTACGTAGCTGAGGATAGATATGGGAATTATGCCATAGCTGTCTACAGAGCATCCTGTGGAGAGCACACCTTCCAAGAACGACTTCTGTAAAGATGGACCTGAGACGCGAGTGTCTCTTCCTAAGGAGATCCTTCCGCCATCAATGTAAGATCCAAAAGCCTGACCAACTCGTCTGACGCTATTCTCATCAAGTTCGTCGCCGTACACACCCCTGACATCATACGCCCTGAAGATGGTCACAGCTATCGGATGCTACAACAAGGTATAAAACGGTTTTCCAAAAAAGACCAGAAAACCGAACAGGATCTTTCAGGACTGGTTGGTAAGGATTATCTCCATTGAGGATATGTTGAGGCTCTTGCCCTGCTCGTCCTGGACGATCTCTGTTCCGATAGTGATGCTCTTAATCTTGAGGTTTGGCATGAACTTGTTTCTGGCGATCTCGGCTGTGTCAACTGCCCTGGAAATAGCACGACCTCTAGCCTTCAATGTGACATCTGCGACTTGCCTATTAAACTGGGTCATCAGTGCTAGCACATAGTTCATAACTGGCTTGGAGCCAATGAAAATCGTAGTGTTCTCTGTCATAATGTAGTCCTGGCATTTTATCAATGCTTGGTTATTAATTCTTTCCATCCAACAGCTTTCCGAAGGCAAAGCTATGCTTGACCCCCTCTATCTTGACTCTGACTTTTTCGCCCAACTTCGCGCCCTTGATAAAGATCGCGAAGCCATCTATCAGCGCCACTCCGTCCCCCGACCGGCCAAGTGATTCGATCTGCAGTTCGTAGATATCTCCAATTTTCACTGGGCCGCCGATAAGCTTCTTGCCTATGATGTATGTCTCAGCGCTCTCCTTTCGGGATGCTGCCGGGGAGTGAGCCTGGGATTTTTCGAACTGTCGCTTGACCTCGGCGAGGTAATCCAGGAACGTGTCCCCTTGAAAGACTTTGACAAGGAAGTTACCTTCGGGCTTCAGCAGCTTATTTGCCATTCTCAGAGCGGATCTAGCAAGATCAATCGATCTGGAATGATCAACGTCCCAGGCTCCTGACAGGTTGGGAGCAGCGTCGCAGATAACCACATCAGCGCTGTCTCCAAGGGCCTCTTTTATCAGATTCAACGTATCATCAGCGGTTATGTCCGCCTTGAAGGTCAAAACTCCGGGAATTGGGGCAATCTTCTCCAGGTCTACGCCAACAACCGTTCCGCCCGATAGTTCCTTGGCCACCTGGAGCCACCCCCCTGGGGCCGCCCCGAGATCGACAACCGAGTCGCCTTTCTTGATGATGCGGAACTTCTCGTTCATCTGAAGGAGCTTATAGGCCGAGCGCGCGCGGTAGCCCTCATCCTTCGCCTTTCTGTAGTAGTGGTCCTTCTGGTTCCTGGCCATCAATCGAAACACCGCCGCAAGAAAAGATATAGCTTTGCATCTGTTCCTCTTACAGAGAATGCACAGAAGCGCTATCTGAGAAGTAGGCTGCAGAACAGGGCAAAGGTTAAATCATCCAGAATATTATAATAATATATATTATATTATTTGCCAGTATCTTGATATTGGGGGTGTTTGTAGGGATCTATATGGCAGAAAATATCACTCAGACCGGAACGACCAAAGTCTTGTTGAATACGAATATGGGAAACATTATCATTCAGCCTTACGATAATATGCCCATCACCGCGAGCAACTTCAAGACTCTTGTCGAGAAGGGCTTCTACGACGGGACCATCTTCCACAGGGTTATCGACGGATTCATGATCCAGGGAGGAGATCCCACTGGAACTGGAACGGGCGGCCCTGGCTACGCCATTAAAGACGAGTTCACAGACCACAACAAGAACGACCGCGGCACAATAGCCATGGCGAACGCCGGGCCAAATACGGGCGGAAGCCAGTTTTTCATCAACCGAGTGGACAACAACTACCTGGACAAGATGCATCCAGTCTTTGGCAAAGTCGTGGAAGGAATGAATGTCGTTGATGCGATTGGAAGAATAAAGACCAACGCTCAGGATAGGCCGATGTCGGTTGTTAAGATAACCGCCGCCAAGGTGATTTCTTAAACCTTTTTTGTTTGGCAAACCTTACAACTTCGCATCTCTCTTTATCAGCTCGGCGTTCATCATAATTCCCTTCCAGGTGTGCATACTCAAAGATAACAGCATGCCAACGACCTTGCCGTCTTGGACTACTGGCGTTCCGCTGTCGCCGGGCCCCGGCGGGTTTCCGGGCTGGAGCGCCACGTAGGCTATGGACCAGGATACGTCCGTTATGCGACAGCCCAATCTGGCCCGAGCATTCACCAGCTCGGCGTTGCCAAGCTTTGGCTTGCCAAGATGGGTGGGCTCACATGCGGCAAAGACGGGGAAGATTGCCATGTCAAGGCCACTACCAAAGCGAGCCACCTTTGTCTGCTGGTTACCTATCCTCAAAGACTCCGTTTTGGCGTAGTGGAAGATATGAGCAGGCGCGACCCCGGCAAAGGCTTTGCCCCAGGGCACAAAAGCGGCTACAACGCCTCCGGTGTTGCCTGCTAGGAAGAAGTCGCCTGCCTTGAGCATGGCCGATATACTGCTGTCGGAAATAATTAGTTTTTGGGCCAATCCTTTTATTCTCTCTTGCCATTTTCCGTTCATGCCATCTCTTTCCGTCGATGTCGGCGGCGTATCTCTCCGAAATCCAATAATGCTCGCTGCTGGCATCCTTGGCACCACGGGCGCATCTCTCCGTCGGGCAGCCCAAGCGGGCGCGGGCGGCGTTGTCACAAAATCCATTGGCATCGAACCGCGCACAGGCCATCCTGGACCTAACATTGTCCAGGTCGAGTGCGGCCTTCTCAACGCCATGGGACTTCCCAATTCCGGCTACAAAGACTTCCAGGAGGAGGTCGATCTCGCCAGGAAAGAAGGCGTGCCAGTGGTTGCCAGCATCTTCGGCTCAAGCGCAGCAGAGTTTGCAAGAATTGCCCGTGGTCTGCAGGCCGACGCCTTCGAGCTGAACCTCTCCTGCCCCCATGCCGAAAAATACGGCTCGGAGCTTGGCCGCTATCCCGATCTGGTGGAGAGCGTGACCGGAGCTGTGAAGGCTAATGCGAACGTCCCAGTGTGGGTCAAGCTTACGCCAAATACTGCAGACATCGTGGAATTGGGGAGAGCGGCAGAAGCTGGGGGCGCTGATGCCGTGGTGGCAATAAATACCCTGAAGGCAATGGCCATAGACATAGAGACCGGATACCCAATCCTCGGCAACCGGTTCGGCGGGCTGTCCGGCCAAGCGGCCAAGCCCGTAGCTGTCCGGTGCGTCTACGAGCTTTCCTCAAACCTCGAAATACCCATTGTGGGGGTTGGCGGAATCTCCTCTTGGGAGGATGCAGTCGAGATGATCATGGCCGGGGCCTGCGCAGTCCAGATTGGTACGGCCCTTCACAAAGGATACGACATTTTCAAGGAAATCACTGATGGCCTGTCTCGCTATCTGGACAGAAAATCGCTGACCTTGGATGATCTGTGCGGATTGGCCGGGAGGCGTTTATGAGGCCCGCTAATGCGGTTATCCATGAAGTCAGATCTGAGACCAAAACCATCAGAACATTTTGCTTCAATCTCGACCTGGACCCAGCACCCGGACAGTACGTAATGTTGTGGGTCAGGGGCGTGGACGAGATACCCATGAGCTTCTCCGGTAAGAAAAGGATAACTGTCAACGCCGTAGGCGATGCAACAAACGCACTCTTTAAGTTGGGGGCGGGCAGCAGCGTTGGCTTGCGGGGGCCGCTAGGCAATGGCTTTGTTCTGCGCGGCAAGAAGATCCTGCTCGTAGGAGGCGGCGTGGGAGTGGCCCCCCTGGCGTTCCTGGGAGAACAGGCCAAGAATGCTAGGATAGAAGTGACCTCTCTCATCGGCTTTCGGTCATCGGATGACATGATATTCCGTTCACAATTCCAGAGCTTGGGAGACGTCGTACTTACTACCGACGATGGCAGCCTAGGCATCCACGGCCGCGTGGCTACAGGATTGAAAGTCCTAGATCTGGCCGAGTTTAGCCAGATATATCTGTGCGGGCCGGAGCTGATGATGTGGGATATAATCTCCAGAGCGCAAGACCATGCGAACAAGATCCAGGCCTGCATAAACAGGTACTTCAAATGCGCTCTGGGAGTCTGCGGCTCCTGCTGCCTGGACCCCGATGGTACAAGGGTTTGCATAGAGGGACCGGTTTTCATGGCCGATCGATTAATGAACAGCGAGTTCGGCAAGTACAGGCGAGGGCCTTCCGGGAGCAAGGATCTATGCAGGGGTTAAGAAATGATCGTCAGATTTAGATTGGACGGCCAGGTTCGCGGTGGCTCGCTCAGCGTGGAGGATTGTCGGATTGTTTCAAGCGGCGAGGTCCTGGCGATTGAGGACGTCGAACTGCTTGCTCCGTGCCTCCCTAGCAAGATAGTCTGCGTCGGCTTAAATTACACGGAGCACGCCAGAGAGCTTAAGATGGAACTTCCCGATGAGCCTATACTCTTCTTGAAGCCTCCTTCTGCCGCTATCGGCCCTGGCGCAGAGATCGTTGTGCCCGAATCAAGCCAACGTGTGGACTACGAGGGCGAGCTAGGAGTGGTAATAGGAAAACGCTGCAAGTCCATCGCTGCTAATGAAGCCCAAAAATATATTCTAGGTTACACCTGTTTTAATGACGTCACAGCCCGCGACCTTCAGCAGAAGGACGGCCAGTGGACTCGCGCCAAAAGCTTCGACTCCTTCGCGCCCTTTGGGCCCTGGATTGCCAGCATCGATCCGTTAGATGCGGATATCCAGACAAGGGTGAATGGTGTGATGAAACAAAGATCCAATACTTCCGACCTGATATTCGGCGTTCCCAAGCTGATTGAATTTATAAGCCAAGTGATGACCCTGGAGCCAGGGGACGTGATCGCTACGGGAACGCCACCGGGAGTTGGGCGCTTAGAGAAAGGAGATATGGTGGAAGTGGAGATTGAGGGAATCGGAGTGTTGAAAAATAAGGTTTCACTCTGAATCCTCCTTCTAACCTCAATTCAAATCTAACTTATCCCCAGCTTGACCATTGCCATAATCCTGCTTCACTTACTTCAAAATCTTGATGGCCTCTTCAGCAGTCTCGTCCTCGTGGACTATAGCCGAGATGGCTCTTGTCATCTTCGTGGGGTCCTCGGCTTGGAAGACGTTTCTTCCGATGGCCACGCCCCTTGCTCCCGCCTCTATGGCCCCCTCGATCATCTGCAAGAACTCCATGTCAGTCTCCGTCTTGGGGCCACCAGCAATGACTACAGGTACGGGACAGCCCTCCACAACATGCCTGAATGTGTCAGGATCTCCAGTGTAGTTGGTCTTGATAATATCAGCGCCAAGCTCTGCTCCGGCGCGGGCTGCGTGGGCTACCACATCAGGGGCGTTAGGGTTGGATATATTCTTTCCCCTGGGGTACATCATAGCCACTAGGGGCATTCCCCAGAAGTCGCAGCGCTCCGCTACACAGCCGAGAATACCCAATTGGTCTGACTCAGTCTCTGAACCTATGTTTATATGAACGCTGACGGCGTCTGCGCCCATCTTCAAGCCCTCCTCCACCTGGCATACCTGGATCTTGTTATTAGGATCTGGCCCCAGGCTCGTGCTGGCGGACATATGGACGATCAGGCCTACATCGCTTCCGTATCCCCGGTGTCCGTGCCTGACCATTCCCTTCTGCTGGAGGACGGCATTGGCGCCGCCTTTAGCTACCTTGTCCACCATGTCGGCCAGGTTCACCAACCCCTTGATCGGGCCGACAGATATCCCGTGGTCCAAGGGAATGATGACTGTATTACCGCTGTCTCTATTCATTATCCGTTCAATTCTTACGCTCTTGCCGATTTCGCTCAATAAGCTCATCTCTCCATGCTAACATGTGGCATGTTAACATATAACATATTTAAGTTTGACGCTACTCTATTATATCAAAAAGCGTAATATCAAAAAGCGTAGAGTGAGCGAGGCATTGCGATGACAGATTCAGAGATTGGCAGGGTTCACAAGAACGAGATCACTGAGGTCGTCGTCCGCAAGACCGAGTTTAAGGGTTCTGTGGGCATCGACATTCGAGAGTATGTCACGTCCGATAAATACATCGGCTGGTCAAAGAATGGCCTCCGGATACCGATAGACCAATGGAAGGCTTTCAAAGAGGTCTTGGACAAAGTGGTCCTCGATAAGGTGGAGAGTGTCTGAGCAAGACCAACAGAAATTCGAGGGGGATTATGTAAACTGGCTCCTCTATGTGGCAAAGGACGCGGCCGGAAGTTTGGCCGACATGCCCATGATCAAGAGAGAGTTGGCCATCGAATACTACAAGAAGCTTAAGGATCCCAGGACGATCTTTCACAAGCCATCCGATACAAAACGTCTTGAGCGTCTTGCAGGTGACAAAATCTCAAAATATATATTGGTGGAGACGGAGGCTATAACTTTTTTCCCGTCCATTTACACTTCTGTCCCTGGTGCATTGGACTTTTCTGTGGCCATGAACAGGCGATTCTTCTATCAGGAACTGTGGTTTCCCATCATTGCTCTAAACTCTGAGTACATAAAGCTGAGCAGTGATAGAATCCTTGGATTCACCCTAGAGCATGAGTTCGAGATGAGCCGGATTTACATGCAAATATCAGCAAACCTGAGAGCCCTGTCTGCCGATGAGAAACGAGTGGTAGCTAACTCAGCTATGCAGCAGGCTTCAGACAGGCGACATATAACCCAAGATGAGCTGATAGAGGACGAAAGGCTTATGATTCATCTCTCTAAATACCAGCCGCTAATTCCAAAGCCCTATGCTGATACTGCCCTAATAATATTCCTTGAAGACAACTTCTCCGTTCTCAAATCATTTGGTATTCCTAGTGAGAACGATAATGAGCAGTCTTTTGGAGCTCTGCTTTGCGAGGAGTTCCAGCGATGGGCAGACTTTTCTAGAAAAACATATGCATTATTCGTAAGAGAGCTACTGACGGACTTGAAAGAATCAAACCGTGGATACGCCTGAACTCCTGAGGATCAAAACCATGAAGTATTTATATTGTGATCTCCACCACTACTAGGTCATCACAATCACCAAGGAGATCTCAATTTGGTTGAAGTTAAATCTGAAGTCAAATCTAAAACTCAAAAACCCATAGCTAGAAAGCCAGAGGTCAACATAGGCATGGTGGGGCACGTTGACCATGGAAAGACCACCCTCGTCAGATCACTTTCAGGAGTGTGGACCGATCAGCATAGCGAAGAGATTAAGCGAGGCATCTCCATTCGCCTTGGATACGCCGATGCCACTTTCAGAAGGTGTCCAAGATGCCCTGAGCCGGACTGCTTTTCAGTTGAGACGAAGTGCCCCAACTGCGGCACGGAGACTGAAGTCTTGCGCACTGTATCCTTCGTGGATAGTCCAGGCCACGAGACCCTAATGGCCACTATGCTCTGCGGAGCGGCTATAATGGATGGAGCCGTTTTGGTCATATCCGCCAACGAGGCCTGTCCCCAGCCCCAGACCAAAGAGCACTTGATGGCCCTAAACATCACAGGGATAGACAAGATTGTCATTGTCCAGAATAAGATAGATCTGGTCCCAAAGGAGAAAGTAGTTGAGCACTACAACCAGATCAAGGGCTTCGTCAAGGGAACGGTCGCAGAGAACGCACCCATAATCCCCATCTCTGCACAGCAGAACATCAATATGGACATGTTGATCCAGGCTATCGAGAAGATGATTCCGACCCCTCCAAGAGATGTCACCAAGCCCGCTATGCTCAAGATCGCAAGATCTTTTGATGTAAACCGTCCAGGGGCATCTCCAGATAACCTCAAGGGCGGTGTTATCGGCGGATCTCTAAGTCAGGGAAGACTGCATCCAGGTGACAAGTTGGAGATCTGCCCCGGTAGGCTAGTTGAGTCTGAGGGGAGAAAGCAGTGGGTTCCCTTAGAGACCAAGGTAGTCACCCTTCTTGCAGGAAGTGAGGTGCAAGAGGAGATTGTGCCCGGCGGTCTTGTGGGCGTCGGAACCATGCTTGACCCAGTGATGACCAAAAGCGATACATTGGTCGGCCAAGTGGCTGGTGAACCGGGCAAGCTTCCAGGGGTCAAGAACTCTTTCATAATGGAGATGCAGCTCTTGGAGCGGGTAGTGGGCGTCACAGACGAATCCGCAGTCGAGCCCATCCACTCCAGCGAGCCATTGATGCTGAACGTAGGAACTGCTACTACTGTGGGCGTCGTGTCCAGCGCGAGGGAAGGAGGAATCGTCCAGGTTCAGCTCAAGAGGCCTGTGTGCGCCGAAGTTGGAGATAGAGTTGCAGTGTCCAGGCGAATGGGAGCAAGGTGGCGACTCATCGGCGTTGGGACCATAATCGAGTAGAGTTGTGAAAGTGCTTCTTGATGCCAACGCCCTGATGATGCCTGAGCAGTTCGGAGTGGACATCTTCTCTGAGATGCTGCGCCTGGGATATGTGGAGTGCATGGTTCCAGGACCAGTTCTGAGAGAGCTACGGTATTTAACGGAAAGAGCCGATAAAGGGCGTGATAAGCTGGCGGCCAAGGTAGGCCTGGGTTTGGCAAAACGCTGCAAAGTCATAAGCTCGGGGGAAGATGCAGATCTCGCCTTGGAGAATCTTGCCATCCAGGAGAAGGCTGCGGTCTTCACCAACGATAAAGAGCTTAAGAAAAGATTAATTAGAAAGGGCATAACCGTTATTTACCTGCGCCAGGGTCGATATCTAGAGGCGGCGAAGAAGGAGTTCTGATGTACAAGAGGATGAAGCTTGAGGGGATTGTCAGGATACCACCGGATCAGATGGGAAACCCTCTCGAAGAAACGGTAGAGATGGCACTACGCAATAAATACGAGGCCGTTGTAGACAAGACGCTGGGGACTATCGTTGCAGTGCTTGGTGCTGACAGGATAGGGGAAGGTCGAATCCTGGCCGGTGACGGAGCAGTCTACTACGATGTGGACTTCGAGGCAGTGGTCTTCAAACCGGAGATGCAGGAGATAGTCGAGGGCGAAGTGGTTGAGATAGTGAAGTTCGGGGCGTTCCTTAGCATAGGGCCCTTTGACGGCCTGTTGCACGTCAGCCAGATTACCAACGAGTACATATCCTACGATGAGAAGAATGCGCGCCTGGTCAGCAAGGAGTCCAACAAGGCTCTGGGGGAAGGAGAGAAGGTCAGGGCTAGGGTCATTGCCGTCAGCCTCAACGAGAAGGAGCCCAGAGAGAGCAAGATCGGGCTGACCATGAGGCAGACCGGTCTTGGAAAGCTAGATTGGCTGGACGCCACCCAAAAGGCTGAGTCTCAGAGTGCAGAGGTGGAGGCGAAATGACCGATCAGGCCTGCAGAGAATGCCATAGGATAGTTGAAGGGCTTGTATGCCCCATTTGCGGCTCATCATCGCTCTCCAAGGATTGGGGGGGATACGTTATCGTAATAGATCCCAAGGGATCTGTAATCGCGACCAAGCTTGGCATAACTCTTCCGGGCAGGTATGCTCTGAAGGTGCGATAGATTGAAATTGCTGGTTCTGCCTGAAGATCTGCGATCTGAGCTCAAGAACCCTCTGGGCAAGCTGTACAAAGGGAACGGCGTAGAATGTATTAAGGCCATGGCCTCGGAGCTCAAAGCTGCAAAAAAGATCGCCGCTGTAGGCGATATGACGGCCTTCTACCTTCTTGAGGCGTCCATAACTCCAGATCTGGCTATTGTTGATAACAAGACCAAGAGGATGCCTGCGCCTGACCATGTCAAGCGCAGTTTAGAGCACGATAGCTATAAGACCATCGAGGTTATGAACCCGGCGGCGACCTTGAACCCGGAGCTGATTGAGCTGATCAAGGACTCCCTGGCCGGAAAAAAACGCATAAAGATCGTTGTAGATGGAGAGGAGGATCTGGCAACGTTGCCTGTAATTCTCTATGCGCCTCTCGGATCAGCGGTTGTCTATGGGCAGCCCAACGAAGGCAGCGTCCTGATAGAAGTAACTTTGGAGAAGAAAGAACAAATCAAGGATCTAATGGGAAGAATGGTTTTGGAGAAATGAAGATGGATATACAAATTATCGAGGATAAGAATAACCCTCTGCTGAATAGGCGAGAGGTAGTTTTTAAGGTCAACCACGAGAGCGCTACTCCTTCTAGGAAGAGCATTGTCGATAGGATCGCAGCCACAATGAACTCCAAAGAGGGCCTTGTGATTGTGGACAACCTTCGGACTGAGTTCGGCAAGCGTGAGACCATCGGGTACGCCAAGATCTACGAGACTGCAGAGAGGGCCAACCAGGTGGAGAGGAAGCATATAACTGAGAGAAACACCTTTACCAAGCCTGAAGAAGCCAAAGAGAAAGCCTCTGCATCAGAAGGAAAGAAGGAGGCCTAAATAATGGCCGTAAACAAATACTACCAGATTAGCGGAGATTCCATAAAGGCCAGGAAGCCGGTCTGTCCCAGGTGCGGCGATGGAGTCTTTTTGGCTGAGCACTCCGAGAGGATGAGCTGCGGTAAGTGCGGATACACGGAGTTCAAGAAATAGCTCTTTTAGGCCAATCCTTACCTGCCTTTTGCCAGTATCTATTTAAGACAATAAGCACAACTAGCCTTAGGTGTGATTTTGGCTTTATTTGATACTAGTTCACTTATCGGCCTGCTGGTTGTGTTCGTTATCTTATCCCAGGCTATCAAAATAGTCCGAGAGTACGAGCGAGTAGTCATCTTCCGACTGGGGCGCTTCAGCGGAGTGAAGGGCCCGGGCATATTCTTTATTATTCCCATAATTGACCGCGTCATGCAGCTGGACCTGCGAGTCGTGACCATCGACGTGGCCAAGCAGGTGGTCATAACCAGGGACAACGTAAGCGTAGATGTGGATGCGGTTATCTACTACAGAGTCGTTGATCCGAGCAAGGCCGTCATTCAAGTCGAGAACTACAGAATGGCCACCAGTCTTCTGGCTCAGACCACCTTGAGAGATGTACTAGGACAGATAGACCTAGACGATTTGCTCTCCAAGCGTGAAGAGCTGAACATGAAACTTCAGGAGATACTAGACAACCACACCGACCCCTGGGGGATTAAGGTCGTGGCAGTGACCCTGCGCGATGTGAGCTTGCCCGAGTCTATGATGAGGGCCATTGCCAAGCAGGCCGAGGCGGAGAGGGAGAAGAGGTCCAGAATAATCCTGGCCGATGGAGAGTTCCAGGCTTCCAAGTTGATGACCGAGGCTGCCAAGCTCTACGGCGAGGCTCCCGTGGCCATCAAGCTGAGAGAGCTGCAGACTCTAGCGGAAATCGCCAGGGAGAAGAACCTTATCATCGTTACACCTGCGGGTGAAGTGGGTACAGGCGCGGTGGCCGGTCTTACCAGTGCCCTTACTAAGAATGCCTTGAAAAGAGAGCAATGAATCGCCCGTTCTTCTCAAGACTAGATGGAGTTGAGGGCAGAGCAAGAATGGACAGCGACAGGCTTTATTCTTCGGCAGAGCCTACCCTGGCCCACACATTATTCCTTTTGCTTTTGCTGACAAGCTCGCTTGTTCTGATCTGCTCAGCATCAGCTGGGGCATCGGATGGCTCGGTTTTGGCAGTCAGGCTTGACAGCCCCATAACCCCGGCAAGCGATGACATTGTCGCTGCAACCATCCAGGAGGCCGAGTCGGGAAACTATCAAGCCGTTTTGCTGATACTGGACACTCCGGGTGGCGGGCTGACCGAGACGTTTTCAATTATCGACAGCATTGAGAGGACCAAGCTTCCGGTTATCGGTTACGTTTACCCGGACGGAGCTAAATCCTGGTCTGCAGGCACACTGATCCTGATGAGCTCAGATGTAGCGGCAATGGCCCCTCATACTATAATCGGCTCAGCCCAGCCTGTCCAGCTATCGCCCACCGGCGGAACAGTGCCCATAAACGACAGCAAGACCATCAACGCCATAGTCGCCATGATCGAAGAGAAGGCGCATAAGCACGGCCGGAACAGCACGGCGGCCAGTGAGTTTGTACTGTCCAACCTGAATCTCAATGCGGATGATGCTAAGAAGTTTGGTGCCATTGAGTATGTCAGCCCAGACCCTCAAGACCTGCTGCGCCAGGTGAACGGCCTTCAGGTGAAGAACGCCACCCTTTCAACCTCCGGCGCAGAGATTAAGTTCTTCGAGCCGCCCATCAACTTGCAGTTCCTCAAGCTGCTGTCGGACCCCATGATCGCCGGGCTCTTGATACTTGTCGGACTCTACGGCATAATCTTCGGCCTGTCAAGCCCAGGCTGGGGAGCAGAGGCTTTCGGGGTGATCGCTCTGGCGCTGGGGTTGATCGGTCAGGGGTTCGACGTGAACCTCGGCGGCCTGTTCTTGATGCTCGTGGGTGTAGGCCTAATCCTCGTAGAGCTGCACAGCCATTCCTTTGGAATCCTGGCTGCTGCCGGCTTGATCTGTGTAACTATCGGGAGTATCCTACTGATTCCTACAAGCTACCCCCAGTGGTATATCCCAGGAGAGTACCAGAGGTCGCTTGCTGCTGCCTTCATACTGCCATCGCTTATCCTAGGCGGATTCCTTGCCTTTGCGGTCTACAAGATTGCCAGGATCAGGCTTGCACCGCCTGTGATCGGCAGGATCATAGGCGAAGAAGCGAAGGCTCTGGAGAGGCTGGCGCCCAAGGGTTATGTTAGCTTTCAAGGCGAATACTGGAAGGCTGAGGCAGAGGAGACAGTGGAGAAGGAAGAGAAGGTTGTTATAATGGGCAAGGATGGAGCGGTGCTGAAAGTGCGAAGAATACAATAGAGGATTTCGAGCAACTTTTGATCGAAATATTTAAATACTATTATTACTATTAATAATTATGAATTCGTTTATGAGTTACGGGCTTCACCAGGCTTATGATCGACTTGCTAAGCTTGGAGACCCAT